>Ga0180222_1000394_pt1 | contig 65303 bp, 64 predicted proteins | sample eDN5th37CKraftOP_FD_151336 | JGI IMG/M metagenome (GOLD analysis project Ga0180222, IMG submission 151336) | Enriched Organic Plus compost microbial communities from Emeryville, California, USA - eDNA 5th pass 37_C Kraft OP (version 2) (version 2) ... | reverse complement strand
GGGGCCTAAGTCGCTCACTCGAAAGTGAACGAGAGCGGGGTGCCGCCGCGTCGGGGAGGCGCGCGGCCACGCAAGTCGGGAAGGCTGGATGCGTCGCGCGGGATGCGATGCCGGGGGCCGCCTTGCCGCCGGAGATTGCCCTTATCGATGAAGTTGATGGTTCGCGCGGCGGGCACGGCCGCGCTCGTGCTTGCCGCCGGAACCTGCCTGGTCGCCTGGGGCGGCCCGGTTCGGGCCTGGCAGGTGGATGCCCCGCCGGTGCTCACCACGTGGGAAGATCATGAAACGGCCACGCTTGCGCCCGACACGTTCGGCCTGAATTCACCCGCCATCGCGGACGCGCGGGAAGCCGACGGGGCGACGTCGGAGCCCCCGGCGCCGACGCTCGCCGAGCTGGTCGAGAGCAAAGCGTCCGCGACGCCCGACGACGAGGAGCAGTCCTGCCTGGCCAGCGCGGTCTACTTCGAGGCGCAGGGCGAGCCGCTCGAAGGGCAGCTCGCCGTTGCCGAGGTGGTGCTGAACCGCGTTCGTTCCCCGCGCTTTCCGGATACGGTGTGCGGGGTCGTGCGTCAGGCGGCGCAGTTCTCCTTCGTGCGCGGCGGTCGCATTCCGCGCGCGGACCGGCGGCTGCCCGCCTGGCGGCGCGCGGTGGCGATCGCTCGGATCGCCAAGGGAAACGCGGCGCCGCGCCAGCTTTCCGCCGGCGTTCTGTGGTACCACGCGCGCTATGTGCGTCCCGGCTGGGGCCGCCGGCTCGAGCGATCGGCCAGCATCGGGCTGCACATTTTCTACAGCTAGGCGAACGCCCCCCCCGGCAGGCCTTGTGCGCCGCAGCAAAGATCCGGCCCGCGGGGGCTGGAACGCGCGCGCGACTTAAGATTCCATCAAGCGACTCGGCGTAGAGCGGCCGGCAGTTTCCCAACTGACGGATCGCGATGCCCAAAGCCGACCTTTCGCCGGACATCGATAGCCCGAATGATGCGGCTTCGGCGCCGGTGCTCGGGCTTCCCGGCTTCGCGATCGCCGGCGAGCGGCTGCGCGCCGCCCATCTCCAGAAGGGCCAGGCGGAAGGACGCGCGCTCTTTGCCGGATTTCTCGCCGCCACCGCCTGCCTGACGGCCTTCGTCACCGCCTGGGCCATGCTCGAGTCGGTCAACGTCGCGCACGTGATCGGCTGGGCCGTCGCGGTCGTGCTGGCCAATTTCGTCTCCTGGCGCGAGGCGCGGCGTGCGAGGGGGTCGCGGTCAAGCTGGATGACGATCGGCGAGGCGATTGGCCTCGCCGCCCTGTGGTCGGCGCTGCCGAGCTACGCCTTCGCGACTCAGCCGCCCCAGGTCCAGGTCGTGATCGGCGGCGCGATGGCGGCCATGGTCGGCGCGGCGATCGCGCTCGCCTCGGTGCCCGCCGCGGCGATCGCGTGGATCGCAACGATCACCGCCTTCTTTTGCGTGTCCTTCTGCCTCGGCGGGCCGGCGCTCGATCCCAGGATCGCGCTCACCTTCATCCTGATTGCCGGCAGCGGCGCGTTCAGCGTCACGCGGCTCACCCGATGGACCCATGCCCGGATGCAGGCCGCCGCCGCCGCCGCCGCCGCGGCGGAGGCGGCGCGCAGCCTGCTTGCCGAATATGAGCGGCACGGTGTCGGCTGGCTCTGGCAGCTCGATCGCGAGAATCGCGTCGTCTACATTTCCTCCCGGATGACGCTCCTGCTCGGGCGCTCGCCGGAGCAGATCGTCGGCCATACGCTTCCCGCGGTTCTCGGCGGCAGCAGCGTGCTCGGCCGAACCCTGCTCGAACGCGCCCCCTTCGCCAACCTGGAGATTGAGCTGAAGACCAGTCGCGGAACGCGCTGGATCAGCCTTTCCGGCGATCCGATCATCGATTCGGCCGGGCAGTCCCAGGGCTTCCGCGGAGTCGGCCAGGACATCACCGAGGCGCGCAAGAGCCGCGAGCAGCTGATCGACCTCGTCAACAAGGACACGCTCACCGGCCTTCCCAACCGCACGCGCGTGCGCCGGCTGCTGGGCGAGGCGCTGTCCAGCGGCGGGGCGGATTCGGCCTGCGCGATCATGTTCCTCGATCTCGACGGCTTCAAGCCGGTCAACGACACGTTCGGCCATCCCAGGGGCGACGCGGTGCTGCTCGGCGTCGCCAAGCGGCTGGTGCAGGAGGTCGGCTCCTGCGGCCAGGTCGGCCGGATGGGCGGCGACGAATTCGCCATCGTCATCAGGGACGCGACCAGCCGGGACCTGGTCGAATCGCTGGCCGCCCGCGTGATCGAGGCCGTCGCCCAGCCCTTCATGATCGACTCCGCCGAGATTCGGATCGGCGTTTCGATCGGCTGCGCCTTCGGCCCCGCCGACGGGCAGAGCGTGGACGATCTCATCCAGAAGGCGGACCTCGCGCTCTACCAGGCCAAGGCGAAAGGGCGCGGCACCTGCTGCTTCTTCGACGCGAAGATGCAGAACGAGGCGGAGGACCGGCTGAAGATCGAGCATGACCTCAAGGCCGCGATCGGCACCGGCCAGTTCCGCCTGCTCTACCAGCCGCTGATCCATGCCGCGGACCAGAGCCTCGTCGGATTCGAGGCGCTGGTGCGCTGGCATCATCCGACGCGCGGCATCGTCTCGCCCGCGGCATTCATCCCGCTCGCCGAGGAAACCGGGACGATCGTGGAGCTTGGCGAATGGGTGATCGAGGAGGCCTGCCGTGCCGCCGCCTGCTGGCCGGAGCATATCTCGGTCGCGGTGAACGTCTCGGCCAAGCAGCTGCTGGTGCCGTCGCTGCCCAACATGATCGCCGACTGCCTCTCGCGGCACCGCCTGTCCTCGAACCGGCTCGAGTTGGAGGTGACCGAATCGATCTTCCTCACCGACTCCGCGCAAGCGCTCGACGTGCTGAAGCGGCTGCGCGCGCTCGGGCTCGGCATCGCGCTCGACGATTTCGGGACGGGCTATTCCTCGCTCGGCTATCTGAACAAGGCGGTGTTCCACAAGCTGAAGATCGACGGCAGCTTCGTGCGCGACGCGGCGCAGAACCGCGAGACCGTCGCGATCATCCAGTCGATCGTGCAGCTCGCGCGCAGCTTCCGCATGACGGTAACGGCCGAGGGGGTGGAGACGGCCGACGATTTCACCCGGATGCGCGAACTCGGCTGCCAGCAGATCCAGGGTTATCTCTTCGGGCGGCCGATGGATTTCGAGCGCGCGAACGAGCTGATCCTGGCGACGCAGCAGCGCCTGATGCGCGCCTGAAGCGGCTCAGCGGCGCCGGGCGGCGCGCTCGGCGAACCACTGGTTCAGCATCATCATCAGGCAGCCGGACTGGCCGAAGCTGCCGACGGGCGAGCAACTGTTGGGCCGCGTATAGGCCTGTTCGGCCTCGAGCGCGGCGTTGGTGGCGGCCCAGGAAGACTCGGTCGGCCGCTCGCGCTGCTCGCGCAGTTCGCGCGGGATGCGGTAGCGCTCTTCCTCGGGCCGGCGGGCGCAGACGACGATCTCCTCGTCGTCGCGCGCCTGCGGACAGGGGTCGTCGCCATAGACGACGACATTGGTCTCCCGGTCCGGAAGGGAGTCCTGCGCAAGCGCCGCGGGCGCGCTCGCCCCCGCGACAACGGCCAGGGCGACGAGGCCCACCGACTTGCCCAGCTTGGTCACGGCGATGCTGTGCGCTGCGCTGCCTGAACCGCGCCTTTCCCGGCCCGGTCGCGGCCAAAAAAAAGGGGCGGCCGCCGGCCGCCCGTCGCCCGCCGATGGCGAGCAAGTCTGTCGCCCCCTGAATGATGTCGTTCAGCGCTCCGAAGCCGGGACGCCGCCTTCGGCATCCCATTCCGCCGCCGTCTTGCAGATGCGGCGGGCAAGCCGAGAGCCGGTGAACTTGGCGCGCACGCAGATACGGCCGCGGCCGTCGATCTCCGGCGCCTCGCGCTGCTCGGCCGCCGACGGGCGCGATTGGGCCGCGGACGAGGAGGAATTGGCCAGCGCCGGGGTCGCGAAGGCGGACAGCATCAGGCCGGCGGTGGCGATCAGCGCGCTACGGTTCAGGTGGCGAAAACGGGTCATGGTCATGTCCTCTCTTCATCGGTCACACAAGCGAGCGGCAACCCCCGCTCGCGACCCTGTCACTGCATTACTCGTGCCATACAGTGGAAATGGCGAAATTCCGCGAATTTTGATCGTCCGGGGGTATCGGCGAGTGCGCCAACAGTTCGGAAATTTCGCCGGATTCGGACAGTTTCTGTCCGGAAGCGGACGGCTATCGGCCGCGCGCCGCCTTCTTGGTGCGCAGGTGCGGCGTCGCCGCGAGCGGGTCGTCCGGCCAGGGGTGCTTGGGGTAGCGGCCGCGCATCTCGCGCGCGACCTCCGCCCAGCTTCCCCGCCAGAAGCCGGGCAAATCGCGCGTCGTCTGGATCGGCCGCCCGGCGGGCGAGGTGAGGACGAGGACGAGCGGCGTCGCGCCGGCCTTGGGATGCTCGGCGAGGCCGAAAAAGGCCTGGACGCGGGCGGTGACGGTCGGCCCTGCCTCGGCGGCATAGTCGATCGGGTGGGTGGTGCCGGCGGGCGTCGTGAAGTGGCTTGGCGCGAGCCGGTCCACCGCGCGCCGCGCGTCCCAGTCGAGCAGCGCGTCGAGCGTCCCCGATAGCGCGCCGAGATCGACGTCGCCGAGCCGCCGCCGGCCGGCGAGCAGCGGCGGCAGCCATTCGTCCAGCCGGGCGCGCAGCGCCTCGTCCGACAGGTCGGGGATCGCGGGATCGATCTGCCGGGCGAAGGCGACGCGGCGGCGCAGCCCCTTCGCGCCCTCGCTCCACGGCAGCAGGTCCAGCCCGTGCGCGCGCACGCCTTCGAGCAGCGCCGCCTCGATCGCCGCCGGGTCGGCGCGGCTGTCCTGCCCGCCGGAGAGCAGGATCGCGCCGAGGCGGCGGCCTCTGGTCGCGCGCACGCCGCCGGTCGCGGGATCGAACGTCACCTCGCCGCCGCTGCGGATTCGCTTTGCGAACAGCGCCTCGACCTCTCCCTGGCCGATCGGCGCGGCGGCGAGGATGCGCGCGCCGGCGGCGCCGCCGCTCACCTCCGCCACCGCCAGCCATTGCTCGCGCGCCAGCGGCGAGGCGGGGTCGAGCCGGAACCCGCGCCCGCCAACGCTGATCCAGCTCTCGCCGGAGGCGTCGCGCCGCCTCGCCAACCGGTCGGGAAAGGCGAGGGCGACGCACGCCCCAAGCGCGCCGCTCATCCGCTCGCTCGCCCCGAGGGGCGTCGCGGGGCGCGGGTCCGCGCCGGATTCGCGCTCCCCCTTCGACGAGCGGGTCAGCTTCAGCCAGTTTCGCGCCAGTCCCCGCGCGGCCTCGGCGCGGCGGCCCTTCTCGCCGCGCCAGCGCCTCAGGCGCAGTTCGAGATCGGCATCGTTCCCGCCCAGCCCGCGCTCGGAGAGCAGGACCGCGACTTCCGCCGCCGTCTCGCCGAACCCGCGCGCCTCGGCCTCGATCAGCATGTGGGCGAGCCGGGGCGGCAGCGGCAGCGCGGCGATGGCGCGGCCGTGCGGCGTCGGCCGGCCACCCTCGTCCAGCGCGCCCAGCGCGGCGAGCCGGGCGCGCGCCTCCTCGATCGCCGCGGCGGGCGGCGGATCGAGCCAGGCGAGGCCGCGCGGATCGGAAACGCCCCAGAGCGCGCAGTCCAGCACGAGCGCGGACAGGTCGGCCTCCAGGATCTCGGGCGGGTCGAAGCGGGGGAGGGCGGCCGTCGCCGCCTCCTCCCACAGGCGATAGACGCGGCCCGGCCCCTGCCGGCCGGCGCGGCCGGTGCGCTGCGCGACGGCGGCCTGGCTCGCGCGCTCGGTGACGAGGCGGGTGAGACCGGCGGCGCGGTCGTAGCGCGGGCGGCGCGCGAGGCCGGAGTCGACCACGATCCGCACCCCGTCCAGCGTCAGGCTGGTCTCGGCGATCGAGGTGGCGAGGACGATCTTGCGCATGCCCGCCGGCGCGGGCGCGATCGCGGCGCGCTGCTCGGCTGGGTCGAGGCTGCCGTGAAGGCGGTGGAGGACGAGGCCGGGGGGAAGCGGCGAGAGCCGCTCGGCGGTGCGCTCGATCTCGGCGACGCCGGGGAGGAAGGCGAGCAGGTCGCCCTCCGCCTCGTCGAGCGCGCGGCGGATCGCGGCGGCCATCTCGTCCTCGATCCGCGCCTCGGCGCGGCGGCCGAGATGGTCGATGGCGATGGGAAAGCTTCGCCCCTCGCTCTCGATCACCGGCGCGCCGCCCATCAGCGCCGCCACCCGCGCGCCGTCCAGCGTCGCCGACATGGCGACGAGGCGCAGGTCGGGCCGCAGCGCGCCCTGGGCGTCGAGCGCGAGGGCGAGGCCGAAATCGCTGTCGAGGCTGCGCTCGTGTATCTCGTCGAACAGCACCGCCGAGACGCCGGCCAGCTCCGGATCGACCTGGATCCGCTTCACGAAGATGCCCTCGGTCAGCACGGTGATCCGGGTGCGCGACGAGCGCCTGCTGTCGAGCCGGGTCGCATAGCCGATCGTCTCGCCGGGTTGCTCGCCGGCGAGCGCCGCCATCCGCTCGGCCGCGGCGCGCGCGGCGAGGCGGCGGGGGGAGAGCAGCAGGATTTCGCCCTCGCACCAGGGCTCGGCGAGCAAAGCGGGGGCGACGGCGGTGGTCTTGCCGGCGCCCGGCGGCGCGACCAGCACGGCATTGGGACCCTCGCGCAGCGCGGCGAGCAGGTCGGGCAGGACGCTTTGGATGGGAAGCGCGCTCATCCCGCTTTTCCCAGCCGCAAGCGGGTGCGCAGCGCCCAGCGCCCGAGCATCAGCACCGCGGTCGCGCCGAGGCCGCTGGCAAGCCCGATCCAGATCCCGACGCCCGCGAGCGGCGTGAAGAAGCCGAGCCAGACCGCGACCGCGATGCCGACCACCCAGTAGCCGAAGGCGGCGAAGAGCATCGGCCAGCGCGTGTCCTGGATGCCGCGCAGCATGCTGGCGCCGATTGCCTGCGCGCTGTCGACGAGCTGGAACAAAGCGGCGACCCACAGGAAGCTGCTGGTGAGATCGAAGACGAGCCGGTCGGCGGCGCTCTCACGGCCGAGGAACAGGCCGGCGAGCCCGTCGCGGCCGAAGGCGATGCCGAGCGAGAGCAGGATCGCCGCGCCGCCGCCGAGGATCAGCGCGGCGCGCCCCGCGCGCGCGATTCCCGCCGCGTCGCCCCGGCCGTGGAACAGGCCGACGCGCACCGTCGCCGCCTGGGCGATGCCGAAGGGGAGCTGGAAGGCGAGCGCGGCGATCTGGATGGCGATGGCATGGGCGGCGAGCGGCGCTTCGCCGATCAGGCCCATCAGGAACACCGCCGCGTTGAAGATGGTAACCTCTAGTCCCAGCGTGACGCCGATCGGCAGGCCGAGGCGCAGCAGCTCGCGAAAGCGCGGCCAGTCCGATCGCCAGAAGCGCCCGAACAGGTGATAGCGCCGAAAGCGGGGAACCAGGGTCACCACCGCCGACATGCTGAGGAACAGGAAAAGGTTGGCGAGCGCGTTGGCGATCGCCGCGCCGGTGAGGCCGAGCGCAGGCAGGCCGAAATGGCCGAAGACCAGCGTCCAGCAGGACAGCGCGTTGAAGGCGACGCCGGCCGCGGTCACGATCAGACCCCAGACCGGCCGCTCCAGCGCGGTGACGTAGAGTCGCAGTACGACGAAGAGCAGGAAGGGGAGCGCGCCCCACATCGCGATGCGCAGGAAGCCGGCGGCGGCCCGCGACAGGGCCGGTTCCTGCCCGAGCAGCGCGAACACGCTTTCGGCGTGCCAGCAGACCAGCCAGATCGGCAGGCACAGCAAGGCCGCCGCCCAGCAGGCCTGGCGGACGGTGCGGCGCACCTCGCGCACCGAATGGGGGCGCCGCCCGCGCTCGACGGCGATCAGCGGCGAGGCGGCGGTGACGACGCCGATGCCGAAGACCACGATGGCCCAGAGCAGGTTGAGCGCGAGCGCCGAGGCGGCGAGCGCGCTGACGTCGTAGCGGCCAAGGATCAACACATCGACGGTGTTGATCGCCATATGCGCGAAGCCCCCCAGGATCAGCGGGAAGGCGAGCCGCGCCGTGGCGCCGATTTCGGCGCTGAGGCTGCGCGGCCCCGCCGCCGGCGCGGCGGTCAGAAGGGCAGCCAATCGGTGCCGCCCGGCGCGACGAAGTCTTCGATCTTGTCGCATGCCCACAGCAACGCAGTCACGATCGCCGCGGCGGCGGCGAGATCGAGCAGCGCGACCGCGGCAAACACCAGGTAGGGATGGAACGGGCCGATCCGGTCGAGCCCGCTCTTGAGTGGCCGGCGACCCATCAATAGGCGCGGGCGATCGCGAATTCGACCGCCTCGATGAGAGCCGACTTGGCGCGGCTGGCGGGGAAGGGGCCGAGCGCGTCGATCGCCCGACGACCGTAGAGCCGCGCGCGCTCGAGCGTGTCGGCGATCGCCTCGTGGGCGGCGAGCAGCCGCGTCGCGTGGGCGAGGTCCTCGTCCCCGGCGCGGCGGCCGGCCATCGCCTCGCGCCAGAAGGCGCGCTCCTCCTCGCTGCCGCGCGCATAGGCGAGGATGACGGGCAGCGTCACCTTGCCGTCGCGGAAGTCGTCGCCGACGCCCTTGCCCATCGTCTTGGCGTCCGAGACATAGTCGATCGCGTCATCGACGAGCTGGAAGGCGACGCCGAGATTGCGGCCATAGGCGTCGAGCGCCTCCTCCACCTCTTCCTCGCGCTCGGCGACGACGGCGGCGATGCGGCAGGCGGCGGCGAACAGCGCGGCGGTCTTGGCCGCGATGATCTCGAGATAATGCTCCTCCTGCGTCTCGATCTGGCGCTGGGCGGTGAGCTGGTTCACCTCGCCCTCCGCGATGACGCTGGAGGCCCTGCTCAGGATCTTGAGCGCCTTCAGGCTGCCATCCTCCACCATCAGCTCGAAGCTGCGCGAGAACAGGAAGTCGCCGACCAGCACGCTCGCCGGATTGCCCCAGATCATATTGGCGGTGCGCCGCCCGCGCCTGAGGCCGGAGCTGTCCACCACGTCGTCGTGGAGCAGGGTCGCAGTGTGGATGAATTCGATCGCGGCGGCGAGCTTGTGGTGGCGCGTGCCCTGGTAGTCGAGCAGCCGCGCGCAGGCGAGGGTGAGCATCGGCCGCATCCGCTTGCCGCCGCCGGCGATGAGGTGGCCGGCGAGCTCCGGGATGAGCGAGACCTCGCTTTGCATCCGCTCGAGGATGACGGCGTTCACATGGTTGAGGTCGGCCGCGACCAGCTGGATCATCGGCTCGAGCGACGGCGCGCGAGAGGCGCCGATCGGATGAACGGTGGCACTCATGTCGCGCCGCGCTGTGCGCCGCCGGCGGCGCAAAGGCAAGAGGCGGGGTTCAGCTCGCGGGCGGCTTGCGGCGCGAGCTGGGCAGGACCAGCCCGGTCCGCCCGCTGCCGGGCAGCGAGAGCGAGGTGAGCTCGGCGGTCGGCAGGCGCAGCCGGGCGAGCAGGCCGCCCAAGTCCTCGCTTTCCTCCAAGCTCACGCTGCCGCCGTAGATCTCGGCCACGTCGCGGACGATGCCGAGGCCGAGGCCGGTGCCGGGCTTGTCGGTGTCGAGCCGCTTGCCGCGGCCGAAAATCGCCTCGCGCTCGGCCTCCGGGATCCCGGGCCCGTCGTCCTCGACCTCGATCTCGACCCAGTCGCCCTTGGCGCTGACCGTCACGAAGACGCGGCCGTTGCCATATTTGGCGGCGTTCTCGATCAGATTGCCGACCATTTCGTCCAGGTCCTGCCGTTCGGCGCGCGCGACCACGCCCTTGTCTCCGGCGAGATCGACGGTGGCATTCTCGTACATGCGCGTCACCGCGCGCTCGACCGCCTCAAGCGATTCCCAGACGAGCGCGCGGGCCTGCGCCGAGGAACGGCGGCCGGCGGCGCGGGCGCGGGCGAGGTGGTGATCGACCTGGCGCCGCATCGCCCGCGCCTCGCGGATCACGGTCTCGGGCAGGTTCGGGCTGCGCGCCATCGCCTCGTTGTTTATGACGGTGAGCGGGGTCTTCAGGGCGTGGGCGAGGTTGCCGGCGTGGCGCCGCGCCTCCTCGGCCTGCTTCTCGTTATGCTCGAGCAGCGCGTTGAGCTCGTCCACCAGCGGCTCGATCTCGCGCGGCAGGCGCTCGTCGATCCGCGCCTTTTCGCCCGACCGGATCGCGACGATCGCCCGGCGCACCCGGCGCAGCGGCCAAAGGCCATAAACCGCCTGGATGAAGACCAGCACGATGAGGCCAAGGCCGAGCAGGCCGAAGGACCGCACGAGCGTGCGGCGCAGCACGCCGATCTGCGCGTCGAGCGCGCCGCGGCTCTGCGCGACCTGGAATCGCCAGCGCACGTTCGAGCCCGGCAGGCGCACGTCGCGTTCGATCACGCGCAGCTTCTCGTCCGGAAACTCGTCGCTGTCGTAGGCGTGCGGTTCAGAATCGCCATGGTTGCGCTGGACCTGGAGACGACGGTCCCACAGCGAGCGGGACGGGAAGGGATCGAAGCCGGGCGCGGTGATCTGGTAGTAGAGGCCCGAATAGGGCTCCAGGAAGCGCTGGTCCGCGGGCTGGCGAGTAAAATAGACCTCGCCGTCCGGGCCGATGTCCGACGAGGCGATCATCGCGGTCAGCACATAATCGAGCTGCGCGTCGAAATTGCTGGTGACGGCCGAGGTCAGCACCCGATCCAGCGCGAAGCCGCCGATGCCGAGCAGCATCACGATCCACAGGACCGAGACGCCGATCATGCGGCGGGCGAGCGAGCCGGAGGGGCGGGCCGCCCGGGCCGGACGCAGCGCCCGCCACAGGGCGACGCCAAGCAGCAGCAGGCCGGCGACGAACAGCTCCGGCCCGAGCCATGGCGTCGCGGAGTCGCGCAGCATGAATCCCGCGCCGCACAGGCCGAGCGCGACGAGGCCGAGCGCGGCGGTGACGATCAGGCGGCCGCGGGGCCGCGCGGGCGGCGGTGGGGAGGAAGTGCTCGGTTCGTCGCTCAGGCCGACGGATCCTCGAGGCTATAGCCGAGGCCGCGGATCGTCGTGATGACGTTCGGCCCCAGCTTCTTGCGGATGCGCGTCACGAACACCTCGATCGTGTTCGAATCGCGGTCGAAATCCTGATCGTAGATGTGCTCGATCAGCTCGGTGCGGCTGACCACCTTGCCCTTGTGGTGCATCAGGTAGGAAAGCAGCTTGTATTCCTGCGCGGTCAGCTTCACCGGCTCGCCGGCGAGCGTCACCTTGCCCGAACGGGTGTCGAGGCGGACATCGCCCGCGGTGAGCTCGGAGCTGGCATTGCCGGAGGCGCGGCGGATCAGCGCCCGCAGCCGCGCAATCAGCTCCTCTGTCTGGAAGGGCTTGGCGAGATAGTCGTCGGCACCGGCATCCAGCCCGGCCACCTTGTCCGACCAGCTGTCGCGCGCGGTGAGCACGAGAACGGGAACCTTGATCCCCTCCTTGCGCCAGCGGTCGAGCACGGTGAGGCCGTCGATTTCGGGCAGGCCGAGATCGAGGATGATGGCGTCGTAGGTCTCGGTCGAACCCAGATAGTGGCCGTCCTCGCCGTCGGTGGCGAGGTCGACGGCATAGCCGGCGCCTTCCAGCGTCGCCCTCAGTTGGCGGCCCAGATTGGGTTCGTCCTCGACGATCAGCACCCGCATGCTCAAGTCCCTTCGTTTCGGCTGGCCGGAATCGCGTCGCGGCCGCCGGATGTCACGCGGTGATGAGATAGCAGCGCAAGCGCGCCAATTCCACGCCCGCCCTACTGGCGGCCGATGATCTGGCCCGTGCGGGCGTCCACGTCGATCCAGATCACTTCGCCGCCGCGCATGAACTTGAGCCGATAGATGCGGCCGTCGAAGTCCGCGCCGATGAAGTCGGCGCCGCGCACCCGAACGCGGGCGCGGATCTCGGGCAGCGGCAGGATTTCGCCCTGCTGCGCCTGACGATAGGCCTCGACCTGCTCGCCGCCGCGCGTCGCGGACAGGCGCGGCCGCCTCTCCTGCGCGTCGGCAGGAGCCGCAAGAAGCATGGCCGCCGCGAGGACGGATGGAATGAGAAAACGCATCAATTTCTGAACTCTGACATATTTCGTGCGATCGCAAGACTCCTTAACAGGCTCCATTGAATAGGTCATGAATAGGCCCGTGCTTTCATCGATTTCGGCGATTGTGGGCCGCAGCGCCGCCGGCCGCGGGACGGGGCGGCGCTAGTGCCGGCGGACGGCGCGCTCGCGCTCGGCGCATTGGCCTGCGCGCTGGGCTTCGCGGCGGTCGCCCGTGCGGTGGGGCGCGAATGGTGCCGCGCGCTCGATGAGCGCTTGCTCGAAATGATGCCGCCGCCGGCGCCGGCGACCCGGCTCGATTCGGCGATGCGCGATTTCAGCGCGCTCGGCGGCGACACGATCAGGCTGCTGTTCCTGATCGCCGGCACCGCCGGCCTCGCCGCCGCCGGGGCGTGGCGCGCGGCGGCCCTGTTCTTCGTCCTCAGCCTCGCCTCGCGCCTGCTCGTCGTCCTGCTCAAGCAGGTCGTGCGCCGCGAGCGGCCGCCGGCGGACGCGCACGCCGTTCCCACCTTCACCTCCAGTTTCCCCAGCGGGCACAGCCTGATGGCGATGGTGATGCTTGTGCTCGCGGCCCAGCTGATGACAATGGGCGCGCCTTGGGCGCTGCGCGCGCTGATGCTGGCGCTCGCGGCCGGACTCACGATCGCGATCGGCGTCGCGCGCATTTACCTGCGCGTCCATTGGCCGAGCGACGTGCTCGCGGCCTGGTTCGGCGGTGGCGCCTGGGTGCTGGGCGCGCTGCTCGTCTATCGCCATTTCGGCTGAGGCGCTTGTCGGGCGCGGGCCGGCGTGCAAGGAGCCGCCGCGAATGGCGGCAGCGAAAGGCGGCGCGTGGCGGGCGAGTGGCAGTGGACGGCGATCGTGATGGCCGGCGAGCGCGCCGGCGGCGATCCGCTCGCGCGCCATTTCGGCGTCGCCGCCAAGGCGCTGGTGCCCGTCGCCGGCGAGGCGATGATCGGGCGCGTCGTGCGCACCCTGCTCGCCGCGCCCTCGGTCGGTCGGGTCGTGATCCTTGCCCAGTCGCCGCGACGCCTTGCCGAAGGGGCGCAGGCCTGGATCGCCGCCGATCCGCGCGTCGCGCTGCGCGAGAGCGCGGCCGGGCTCGCCGACGGCATCGACGCGGTGGCGGGGGGCGAGGACGCGCCCTTTCCGATCCTGGTCACGACCGCCGACCATCCGCTGCTGACAGTTACGATGGTCGAGCATTTCCTGCATGCGGCCGCGGGCGCCGACGTCGCCTTCGGCGCGGTCGAGCGGCGCGTGATGGCGGCCGCCTATCCGGACAACCGACGAACGTGGCAGCGCTTCCGGGGCGGCGCCTATACCGGCGCGAACCTCTTCGCCCTCACCGGCGAGCGCTCGCGCGGCGCGCTCGACCTCTACCGGCGCGTCGAGGCGGACCGGAAGCGGCCGCTGAAGCTGCTGCGCCATTTCGGCCTTGGCCTGGCGCTGCGCGTCGCGACGCGGACGATTTTGTTGCAGGACGCGCTCGACCGGGTCGGCCGGCGCACCGGCCTTTCGATCCGCCTCATCGAAATGCCCCAGGCCGAGGCCGGAATCGACGTTGACAAGCCCAGCGACCACGAGGAGGTCGAGGCGATCCTCGGCCGCCGCGCGACGACGGACTAGGCGGGCGACCGGGCCGGGAGCACCTTCGGGTTGCGCAGGATCGCCGCCGAGGCCAGCGCGACGAGGAAGCCGACCGGGAAGATTTCGAGGAAGGTCATCGGCACGCGGAACAGCGGGTTGGCGTACATCTCGGCAAGCTCCCGCATTTCGGCCTGTTTCGCCGCGATCGCCGCCGCCGAGGCGCCGCTCTCGCGCATCTGGCGGAGGACGGCGCCGCTGTACTCGGTCATGAAATCCCATCCCGAGACGCGCAGGTAAAGTTCCCAGCCGAGCGCATAGGCAAGGCCGGCGACCACCGCGATCCCGAGCCCGACGCCGAACGCGCGAAGGAACCGGACCGCGCCGCCGCGCTCGACGTCGCGGTAGCGCTTCACGCCGATGAAGATCATCGACAGCCCGACCAGCATGACGAGGTAGCCGAACCAAAGCGAATGGCCATGATCGGGCAGGCCCAGCGCCATGCTCGCGACGATGATGGCGATGACGACGAGGCCAGAGGCGACGCCGTAGATAAGCGTGTAGCGCATTGCCCTTCCTCTCCTCAGTCCTCTTCCGGCTCCCACAGTTCGATCGGGTTGCCCTCGGGATCGTGCACGCGCGCGAAGCGGCCGATGCCGGCCATCGTCTCCTCGCCTGTGACCTCGACGCCGGCGGCGCGCAGGTCGGCGACGAGGCGGTCGAGATCGGAGACGCGAAAGTTCACCATCGCGGTGCGGTCGGCTGGGAAATAGTCGCTGTCGTGCCGGAACGGTTCGAACACCATCGGGCCGCCGCCCTGGACGAACCAGACCCATTCGTTCGATTCGCCGCTTGCGTCGGAACCGCAGCCGCCGCCGACCCCGAGATGGTCCCTGTACCAGGCCTTGAGCGCGGCCGGGTCCTTCGCGCGGAAGAAGTAGCCGCCCATTCCGATGACGGGCATAGGGCATCCCTCTGTCGATGCCGCGACGCTAGAGCAAAGACGCGCCCCCGCCTATCGCCCGAAAGGGTGATTGCGGGCTGTTCGGCCGTTCGGGCTACGGAATGAGCGCCAGCCAGCGCGCCTTTTCGATCGCCTGGACGCGGCGCCGCACATCGAGCTTTTCATAGATTCGCGCGACGTGAGTCTTCACCGTGTTCGGCGAGATGCCGAGATCGCGCGCCATTTCCTTGTTGGACCGGCCCGCGGCGAGCCGGTCGAGAATCTCGCATTCGCGCGGCGAGAGGCCGAGCGAACGGATCGCGGCCTCGTTGCGGCGGAAGGGCTGGGGCGGGACGCGCCGGGTGAGCCGCGCGCCCGCCCAGATGCCGAGCGCCGTGAAACCGATCGCGACGATCACGATATAGGTCTCGGTCGGAACCGCGTGGACCGCGTAGCGGTGGTTGAGCCAAGTCAAGGCCACCGCGGCGAACGCCAGGAGCAAGCCGTACAGGAGGATCGTCCGCGTTATCGTCGGCGAGGCTGCCAGAAACGCCGGCTTCGCTCCAGCCCGTGGGGGTGACGCGCGCGCGGCGCGGCCCTATGTCGCGCGCCATGTCCGCACCCGTTCTCGCTTACGAAAATCTCGGCCTGATCCAGGGCGCCGGCTGGCTGTTCCGCGGGCTCGACCTGTTCATCGGCGAGCGCGACCGGCTCGCGCTGATCGGCCGCAATGGCGCCGGCAAGACGACCCTGCTCAAGTGCCTCGCCGGCCGGATCGAGACCGACGAGGGCCGCCGCACCATCCAGCCGGGCACGAAGGTGGTGCTGCTGGAGCAGGACCCGGACTTCTCATCCTTCGCGACGCTGCGCGATTTCGCGCTCGCCGGCGACGCGGCGGCGCACGAGGTGGAGGCGATCGCCGACCAGATCGGCCTCGACCTCTCGCCCGAAGCGCGCACCGCCTCGGGCGGCGAACGGCGCCGCGCCGCCATTGCCCGCGCGCTCGCGGCGGAGCCGGACGTGCTGCTGCTTGACGAGCCGACCAACCATCTCGACCTCGCCGGCATCGAATGGCTGGAGGACTGGCTTGGGCGCTACACTGGCGCGTTTGTCGTCATCAGCCACGACCGCACCTTCCTCACCCGGCTCACCCGCTCGTGCCTGTGGCTCGACCGCGGCCAGCTTCGCCGCGCCGAGATCGGCTATGGCGGCTTCGAGGCCTGGACCGAGAAGGTCTATGAGGAGGAGGCGCGCGCCGCCGAGAAGCTCGACGCCAAGCTGAAGCTGGAGCTGCACTGGCTCCAGCGCGGCGTGACCGCGCGGCGGCGGCGCAACCAGGGCCGGCTCGCCAAGCTCAACGAGATGCGCGCCGCGCGCGCGGCGATGCTGGGACCGGCGGGCACCGCCAAGCTCGCGCTCGAAAATGACGAGGTGCGCTCGAAGATGGTGATCGAGACCGAGGGCGTGACCAAGCGCTTCGGCGACCGGACGATCATCAAGGACTTCACCCTGCGCATCCAGCGCGGCGACCGGATCGGCATCGTCGGCGCCAACGGCGCGGGCAAGACGACGCTGCTCAGGCTGCTCACCGGGGAGCTCGCGCCCGACGATGGCACGGTGACGCGCGCGAAGACGCTGAACGGCGTGATGATCGACCAGCAGCGCAAGCTGCTCGACCCGAACAAGCGCGTGCGCGACATCCTCGCCGACGGCGGCGACTGGGTCGAGGTGCGCGGGCACAAGAAGCATGTGCAGGGCTATCTCAAGGAGTTCCTGTTCGATCCGAACCTTGTCGACGCCAGGGTCGGCTCGCTGTCGGGCGGGGAGCGTTCGCGGCTCCTGCTCGCGCGCGAATTCGCCCGCCGGTCCAACCTGCTCGTGCTCGACGAGCCGACCAACGACCTCGACATGGAGACGCTCGACCTGCTCCAGGAGGTGATCGCGGATTACGAAGGCACCGTCCTGCTCGTCAGCCACGACCGCGACTTCCTCGACCGCACGGTGACGATCACGCTGGGGCTCGACGGCTCCGGCAAAGTGGACATCGTCGCCGGCGGCTATGCCGACTGGGAGCGCAAGCGCCGCGACGACGCGAACGCGCGCGCCGCGCGCGCGAGGTCCCGGGCGACGCGCGAGGAGGCGGCGGGAGCGCCGCCGGAGCCGGCCCGGCAGCGCCGGAAGCTCTCCTACAAGGACCAGCGCGATCTCGAACTGCTGCCGGCGCGCATCGAGGAACTGTCCGCCGCGATTGCGCGCGACGAGGCGGAGCTCGCCGATCCGATGCTCTATTCCCGTGATCCCAAGCGGTTCGAGGCGCTGACCCAGGCGATCGCCGCCGCGCGGGCGGAGCGCGAGGCGGCGGAGGAGCGCTGGCTGATGCTCGCCGAGCAGGCGGAGGCGCTCGCGGGTTGACGCCGCGTGGCGGCGGGCGCAGCAGTCGCCCCGAAACTTGGGAGGGACTACATCACATGACCCGTCTGCTTACGCGCGTGGCGCCCGTCGCGCTCGCCTTCGCCCTTCTCGGCGGCATCGCCCCGGCCCAACCGCCCGCGGGCGCATCGGCACCCGGCGCCGCGGCCTCACCGCAGGTCGCGCCGATCGCCTATCGTTCGCGCACCCTTCCCAATGGCCTTCGCGTCTATTCGATCCGCGACACCGGCACGGCCAACGTCTCGGTGCAGGTCTGGTACAATGTCGGCTCGAAGGACGATCCGCGCGGCCGCTCCGGCTTCGCGCATCTCTTCGAGCATCTCATGTTCAAGGCGACGCGCAACCTGCCGGCCGAGACGTTCGACCGCCTGACCGAGGATGTCGGCGGCTACAACAACGCCTCCACCAACGACGATTACACCAACTATTACGAGGTCGTCCCCGCCAACCACCTGCAAACCCTGCTCTGGGCCGAGGCTGAGCGGATGAGCAGCCTCGTCGTCGATGCCGAGAGCTTCGCCTCCGAGCGCGACGTGGTGAAGGAAGAGCTGCGCAGCCGCGTCCTCGCCCAGCCCTACGGGCGGCTGTTCTACCTCTACCTGCCGATGGTCTCCTACGACGTGCACCCCTATGCGCGGCCGGGCATCGGCAGCATCGAGGATCTCGATTCGGCGACGGTCGACGACGTGCGCGCCTTCCACCAGGTCTATTACCGGCCGGACAATGCCGTGCTCGTCGTCGCGGGCAATTTCGACGATGCCGAACTGGACCGCTGGGTGGACCAGTATTTCGGCCCGATCGCCCGGCCCGGCACGCCGATCCCGCGCGTCACCGTCGAGGAGCCGGAGCGGACCCAGCCGCGCCACTACACGGTCTACGAGCCGAACACGCCGCTGCCGGCGGTCGCGATCACCTATCCGGCGCCGACCGGCAGCGACCCGGATTCGGCGGTGATGGAGGTGCTGGACGCGATCGTTTCGACCGGGGACAGCTCGCGGCTCCACGACACGCTCGTCTATCGCGACCGCATCGCCAGCCAGGCGAGCTCCTATCTCGACACCAAGCAGGGCCGGGGCATGTTCGCGCTCTTCGCGATCATGACTCAGGGCCAGGACACGGCGACCGGCGAGGCGGCCCTGCGCCGCGAGGTCGCGCGGCTGCGCGACGAGCCGGTGAGCGAGGCCGAACTCAACGAGGCCAAGAACGAGCTGCTCACCCAGGCGCTGCGCCAGCGCGAGACCGCCGAGGGCAAGGCCGTCGCGCTCGCCGAGGCGGTGGTCATCGCGGGTGATCCCGACGCGGCCGACCGGCGGCTGCGCGAGATCGCGGCGGTGACGCCGGCGGACATCCAGCGGGTGGCCCGCCGCTGGCTCGCCGAGAACAGCTCGGCTTCGATCCGCTACCTGCCGGACAGCGAGCGGCCGGACGGCGCGCCGGCGCAGGCGCCGATCACCGTGCCTCTGACGGTCCAGACCGCCGAGCTGACCCCGCCGGCCCAACTCAAGATCGTCGAACCGGCGCCGGAGGGCGCGCGCGTGCAGCCGCCCGCGCCGGGGCCCGCGGTCGAGCCGCAGATTCCCGTCCCGACCAGCCAGCGCCTCGCCAACGGCCTCACCGTCGTGACCGTCCCCGACCATGACGTGTCGTTGGTGACGGCGGCGCTGGTCGCGCGCGGCGGGGCGGCGGCGGACCCGGCGGATCGCGCCGGAACCGCCAACCTCGCGGCCGCGGTGATGACCGAAGGAACCGAGACGCTCTCGGCGACCGATCTCCACCGCGCGGTCGAGGCACTCGGCAGCTCGCTGTCGAGCGGCGCCGGCTGGGACGGCTCGACGCTCTCGATCACCGTGCGGACGAGCGAGCTGGACCGCGCGCTCGGCCTGATGGCCGATGTCGCGCAGCACGCAGCCCTCGCCGACGAGGAGCTGGAGCGCCAGCGCGCGCTCGCGATCGACGGCGTCGCGGTCGCGATGCGCCAGCCCGGCGCCGTCGCGGGCATGGTCGCCTCCCGCCTTCTCTATGGCGGCGGGCCTTACGGCCACCCGGCGAACGGCACCGCGCGCTCGCTCGCGGCGATCACGCGCGCCGACATCGAGGCGGCCTATCGCGCCGCCTGGACGCCGGCCGGCACGACGCTGATTCTCTCCGGCGACATCGATCCCGCCACGGCGCGCGAGATCGCCGAGCGCCATTTCGGCAACTGGGCCGGCGCGGCGCCCGCGGTGCCGCAGGCCGCCGCGGCGACGGAAGGCCATGCGGGCCGGCCGGAGGGCGTGATCGTCGTCGACATGCCGGGCTCGGGCCAGGCGGCGGTCGCCGTCGCGCGCAACGCGGTGGCGCGCAGCGATCCGCGCTTCTACCCGGCGCTGGTCGCGAACACTGTGCTGGGCGGCGGCTACAGCGCGCGGCTCAATCAGGAAATCCGCATCCGCCGCGGCCTTTCCTATGGCTCGCGCAGCTCGCTCGACGCGCGGCGCGCGCCGGGGCCGTTCGCCGCGATCACGCAGACGCGCAACGACGCGGCGGCGGAGGTGCTCTCGCTGACGCTCAACGAGATGCGGCGGCTCGGCGCCGAGCCGATCGCGCCGACGGAGCTGGAGGCGCGGCGCGCCTCGCTGCTCGGCGATTTCGGTCGCGATGCCGAGACGACCGACGGCGTTGCCAGCACGATCGCTTCCTACGTCCTGCGCGGGGTCGATCCGGCGGAGATCGGCCGCTATCACCGGTCGGTGCTGGCGGTGATGCCGGCCGACGCGCAGAGGGCGGCGCGCGACCTGCTCTCGCCCGACGGCGCGGCGATCGTGGTGGTCGGCGAGGCGGCGCAGTTCCTGCCGTCGCTGCGGCGCGATCACCCGAACGTGACGGTGATCCCGCTGGACCAGCTCAATCTCGATTCCCCGACGTTGCGCTAGCGGCCGGCCAGCGACGCGCGCTGGAGGAGCAGTAGCCCTTCGGCGCGGTCGCGGCCGCTCCGAAACAGTAGCCAGCCGAGGGTGTCGGCGGTGGCGGGATTGGCGGGATCGAGCAACCAGGCGCGCCGCGCGAGCGGGATCGCGCGGTCGAACGCCTCCTGCTGCGCGTAGGCGAGCGCGAGATTGTTGAGGATCGTCGCGTCGTTGTTGCCGATGCGCGCACGCAAAATCTCATAAATGTCGGCCGCGCCCGCCCAGTCCCCGGCCTGCATCAGCCGGCCGGCATAGAGGCGGAGCGCGGGGATGCTTCGCGGATGCTGGCGCAGATACAGGCCGAGCACCTGATCGGCGGCGTCGATGCGCCCGGCGCGTTGCAGCGCCCCGACCAGCCGGAGCGCGACCGGCTCGGTGAAGGCGAGGTTGGCGGCGCGGCGATATTGCTCGGCGGCGCTGGCGAAGTCGCCGCGCGCGTCGAGCACGTCGCCGAGCAGGATCAGGGCCTCGGGCGCGCGGGGATTGGCCTCGGCAAGGTGGCGGGCGCGGGCCAGCGCCTCGTCGCGATTCCCGCGCGCGAGCAGGGCCGAGGCGTAGCGCACGCCCGTCGGCCCGTCGTCGGGGTCGCGCAGGGCGGCGGTGCGCACGGCCGCGAAAGCCTCGTCGCCCAGCGGGTCGAAGGCGCTCGGCGCGCGCGCCTGCGGCAGCGCGGCGCGGGCGCGATAGCGTGCGGCGGCGGCGCGGTCGCCGGTGCGCTCCAGCGCGCTTGCGATCAGCGCCAGCGTGTAGCTGTCGGCGTCGGGCAGGTCGGCGATCGGGCGCAGCGTCGCCACGGCGGCGGCCGGATCGCCGCTCCGCCACTGGGCGAGCGCGAGCAGCCGGCGCGCCTGGCGGTTGCCGGGCTGGCGCTCGACCAGCGGCGCGAGCCTCAGCGCCGCCTGCGCGTCATTACCCTGCCCGAGGTCGATCGCGCCGGCGAGAAGTTGGCCGGCGGGCGTACCGGCGAGGTTGTCGCCGGCGCGGTCGAGAAGCGAGCGGGCCAGCGACCAGTCGCGCGTCCGCGCCGCGAGCACCGCCTGCAGGTAATAGGCGGTGGCGTTGCCGCCGGTCAGCTGGTGCGCCTGGCGCGCGTCGGCGAGCATGTCGCGCATCCGCCCCAGCTCGCCATAGGTCGCGGCGCGTTCGAGCAGGGCGGGGAGGTTGTTGCGGTCGATCTCCAGCGCGCGGGTGAACCAGGGAAGGGCGGCGGCAAGGCCGTACTGGCCGCGCGCCAGCTCGCCGGCGAGGACGAGCGCGTCGGCGTTGCGCGGGTCGAGCGAGACAGCGCGCGCCGCCGCCTCGACCGCTCCGCCAAGGTCGCCGGTCGCGCGCCGGAAGCGGGCGAGATCGGCCCAGAGTGCGCCGTCGTCCGGCGCAAGCGCCAGCGCGCGGTTGAACCGGTCGGTTGCGTTGGCGATGTCGCCGAGCGCGAGGTAGGCGCGCCCCATGATCCGGGCGGCATAGGCGGCATGGGCCGGTGCGGCCCCGGCGGCCTCGGCGAGCGCGGCGCGCGCGTCGCCCTGGAGCAGCTTCGCCTCGGCCATGAGATGGGCGGTGTCGGCGACCGGAGCGCCATCGGCGCGGGCGCGGGCCAGCTCCGCCTCGGCGCCGACGCCGTCGGCGACGGCGAGGTCGATCCGCGCGAGCACGATCCGCGCCGCGCGGTCGTCGCTCTCCTTGAGCGCGTTCATCGCCTCGACGCGCGCGGTGGACATGTCGCCGGCATGGAAGGCGGCGAGCGCGCGCTCATAGGCCGTGCCCGTCCGCCCGGAGCAGGCGGCGAGCAGGGCGAGGGCGAGCAGCGGCGCGATCCGCCTCAAGGCTGGATCCCGTATTGTTTCAGCAGGTCGTAGAGCGTCGGCCGGCTGATCCCGAGCAGCTTGGCGGCGCCAGAAATATTGCCCTCGGTCTGGGCGAGCGCCTTGCGGATCGCCCGCCGGTCCGCCTCCTCGCGCGCCGCCTTGAGGTTGACCGGCGCGGATTCCATCGCCTCGGCCGGCAGGTCGAGGTCCTCGGCCGTCACGAGCTTGCCGTCGGCCATGATCACCGCGCGCTTCACCCGGTTCTCCAGCTCGCGGATGTTGCCGGGCCAGTGCCACGCCTCGATCGCGGGGAGCGCGCCGGGGGCGAAGCCCTTCACCGCCGGGTTCATCTCGCGCGCGAAGCGGTGGAGGAAATGCTTGGCGAGCAGCGCCGCGTCGCCGTGGCGCTCGGCGAGCGAGGGGATGCGCACGACTATTTCGGCGAGCCGGTAATAGAGATCCTCGCGGAAGGTGCCGGCGGCGATCATCGCCTCTAGGTCCTGGTGCGTCGCGCAGACGATGCGTGTGTCCACCGCAATCGGCTTGCGCGAGCCGATCCGCTCGATCACCCGCTCCTGCAGGAAGCGCAGCAGCTTGACCTGGAGCGGCAGCGGGATGTCGCCGACCTCGTCGAGGAACAGGGTGCCGCCATTGGCCAGCTCGATCTTGCCCTCGGTCGTCTTGATCGCGCCGGTGAAGGCACCCTTTTCGTAGCCGAACAGCTCGGCTTCGAGCAGGTTTTCGGGGATGGCGGCGCAATTGATCGCGACGAAGCCGCCGTGGCGGCGGTCGCTCGCCTCGTGCAGGCCGCGCGCGAGCAGCTCCTTGCCGGTGCCGCTCGCGCCGAGCAGCATCACCGACACGCCGGTATTGGCGACGCGCTCGATCGTGCGGGCGACCTTCAGCATCTCCGGCGCGCCGGTGACCATCGTGCCGAGCACCGTGCGACTTTCGCCGACCTGGCCTTCGAGCCGGCGGTTCTCGCTTTCCAGTTCGTGAAGCTGGAAGGCGCGGCGGACGATCAGGCCGAGCTGGTCGATGTCGACCGGCTTCTGGTAATAATCGTAGGCGCCGGAGGCGATCGCTCTCAGCGCGCTTTCGCGCGCGCCGTGGCCGGTCGCGACGATCACCTTGGTGTCGGGCCGGAGCGACAGGATCGTCTCCAGCGCGGCGAAGCCCTCGCTGACGCCGTCCGGATCGGGCGGCAGGCCGAGGTCGAGCGTCACCACCGGCGGCTCGGCGGCGCGGACGATCTCGAGCGCCCCGACCCGGTCGGAAGCGACGAGTACTTCATAGTCGTCATAGGCCCAGCGCAGCTGGCGCTGCAGCCCTTCGTCGTCCTCGACAATGAGGAACCTGGGCTTGGCCGGCATGTTCATGCGCGCATCCGTTCATATTGCGGCGCGGGCAGCGGCTCCGCGCTCTTGAGGATCAGGGTGAAGCGGGTGCCGGCGCCCTCGACGCTCTCGACCTCCAGCCGGCCGCCCATCGCGCGGATTAGCTCGCGCGCCTCGTAGGCGCCGATGCCGAAGCCGGTCTCCTTGGTGGAGGCGAAGGGCTGGAACAGCCGGTGGGCGACGAAGTCCGGCGACATGCCGCGGCCATGGTCGATCACCTCGATCGCGACATCGCCGCCGCTTTCATAGGCGCGCAGTTCCACCGGCACGCCGGGCTCGCTGGCGTCGATCGCGTTCTGGACGAGATGCGCGAGCGCCTGTTCGAGCCCCGACGGGGCGACGCTCGCCACAAGCCGCGGATCGCCGCTGACGCGGATCGGATGCGCCCGCCGCTTCGCCTCGGCGACCGATTCGATCAGCGCGCGCACGCGGACGTTGGCGAGCGGCTCGCTCTCGCGCGCCGCGCCCAGCGAGAGGCGGGCGAGCAGGTCGTTCATCTTGCGGACCGAGGCCTGGAGCGTCGCGATCATGTCGGCGCGGAATTCAGGATTGTCGGCGTGGCACTCGGCGTTGCGCGCGACGAGGCTGAGCTGGCTCACCAGGTTCTTGATGTCGTGCAGGATGAAGGCGAAGCGGCGGTTGAACTCGTCGAAGCGGCGCGCGTCGGCGAGCGCCTGCTGCGAACGCGCCTCGGCGATGTAGCTCGCCGCCTGGATGCCGACGGCGCGGAACAGGTCGTAATCCTCCCAGTCGAGCGCGCGGCGCTGCGGCGGATGTTCGAGCACGACCAGCCCGACGAGCCGGCCCGAATGGATCAGCGGCACGCCGGCCCAGGCGCGCGAATCGGCGGCGAGCCAGGCGGGAACGGGCGGATCGCTCTCGCGCCGGTTCGGCGCGCCGAGGTCGATCACGTCGGCGCCCGCCTCAATATGGCGGATCAGGTCGGCGCCGTCGGCGTCCGGCGTCGGCGACAGTTCCAGCCGGCTGTTCCAGCCGGGGCCGACCGACAGGCGCCGGCCTTCGGTCAGCAGCATCACGCCGCCGGGCGCACCGGCGATGTCCGCGATCCCCTTGACGACGCGCTCCTCCAGCGACGCGCCCTCGCCGCCGCTGCCGCCGACCGTGTCCGTGAAGCGGAGCCATTCGGCGCGATAGTCGTAGCGATGCTCGAAGACATGCCGGGCGAGGAAGGCGCGCAGCCAGTCCCGCGCGCGCACCGAGGAGAGCAGAACGAGCGCGCCGATCGTCATCGCGGCGACGAAAGCGACCTGGACGATCCGCGCCCAGTCTCCGCCGACGATCTCGAGCGCGCGCGCCGCCGACATCATGACAATGAGGTAGAGGAGGATCGCGACGAGCGAGACGGACTGGAAGGTCGCCGCGCGCGAAAGCTGGATGCGCCAGCGCGGATTGTCCCTGAGGCCGAGCGCGAAGAGCGGCGCGAGCAGGACGAGGACGAGCCCGCGCCAGGCGAGCATGTCGCCGCCGGCGCGGCCCATGAAATAGCCGACGGTATAGAGATGAAGGTCGAAGGCCCACATGCCGGCCAAGGCCAGCATCGGATAGCGCAGCGCGCCGCGCGACGCCGGCGCCGCCTGGCCGTAAAGGTTGTGGACCAGGATCAGGCCGCCGGCGGCAATGGTGAGGCCGAGCATCTGCCCGGTCGCGACCAGCGCGGCGAAGGCGGCGGGATTGTCCTGCATCCCCGGCGCGACCCCTCCGACCACGATCTGGAGGCCGATCACGGCGGCGACGACGGCATAGACGGCCTCGACCGCGCGCTGCGACGGGGTCTCGCCGGCGGCGCGGAGGATGCCGAACATGAAGGCGAGGAAGGCGAGGTTGCGCGCGCTCTCCGCCAGCGCCGTGAGCGCGTTGTGAGGCTCATGCAGGCCGGCGAATATCGACCAGACCGAGACGACGAAGAAGGCGGTGATCAGCGGCCGGCTCAGCGGGTCGCCGCGCCAGCGCCGCAGCTGCACCAGCGCCAGCGCCCCGTAGAGTGCGGCGGCGAGCAGGTAACTCCACAGGCCGATAAGCGCCGTCATCAGCGCGCCCCCTCCGGCCAGAGGATCACGCGCGCCGTCTGCAGCAGGATCAGGAGGTCGAGGAACGGCGTGTAGTTCTTCGCGTAGTAAAGGTCGTATTCGAGCTTCTCGCGCGCGTCCTCGATCGACGCGCCATAGGGATAATTGATCTGCGCCCAGCCGGTGATGCCCGGCTTCACCACGTGGCGCTCGGCATAATAGGGCAGGCGCGCCTCGAGGTCGGCGACGAACTGCGGCCGCTCTGGCCGCGGGCCGACGAAGCTCATCTCGCCCTTGAGCACGCTCCAGGCCTGCGGCAGCTCGTCGATGCGGAGCTTGCGGATGATCGCGCCGACGCGGGTGACGCGCGGGTCGTCCTTCTGCGCCCACACCGCCTTGCCGTCCACCTCGGCATCGACGCGCATCGAGCGCAGCTTGATGACCTCGAACGTCTCGCCGTAGAGGCCGACGCGGCGCTGGCGGTAGAAGGCAGGGCCGGGACTTTCGAGCTTCACCGCGATCGCGGTCAGGAGAATGAGCGGCCAGGTGAGCGCGAGGATCGCGGCGCTCACCACGAGGTCGAACAGCCGCTTGGCGGCGCTCGACAGGCGGCGGCCGGCCGAAAAGCCGTCGGAGAAGATCAGCCAGGAGGGGTTGAGACTGTCGAGGTCGACGCGCCCGGTCTCGCGCTCGATGAAGGTCGAAAAATCGTGGACCTCGACGCCGAGCGTCTTGACCTTGAGCAGATCGGCGAGCGGCAGCGCGTTGCGACGTTCCTCCAGCGCCAGCACGACCTCGGCCGCGCCGAGCGCGGCGACATGGTCGGCAAGGCTGTCGATCAGCGCGCGGTTGACCGCGCCCTCGACCGCGCTCGGACCGTCGTTCATGCCGATGAAGCCGACGATCCGGAAGCCGGCGCCCGGGCGCTCGGCGAGGCCCGCGATCCGCGCCGCGCGCGGCCCCGCGCCGAGCACGAGCACGCGGCGCTTGAATCGCTCGCCGCCGAGCAGCTCGCGAAGGAGCGTACGGGCCAGGACCATCAGCACGAAGGCGAAAGCGGTCGCGTAGAGCAGGCTCGATCGCCACACCGCGACCGGCGGGACGGCGAAGAAGAGCAGCGACAGGAACAGGACGCCGAGCGCGAAGGCGACGATCAGTCGCGCGGTGGCGAAGCGCACCGAATGGAGCGCCTGCGCCCCGTAGACGCCGACCGCGCACATCGCGGCCTGCAGCGCGACGGCGAAGGCGATCGTGCCCGGCAGCCGGTCGGCGGCTGCGCCGTGCGACAGCCCCGCCTGCCACAGCCGGAGCGACCAGCCGAGCTCGCTGGCCGCTAGCAGGATGACGAGGTCGATCGCCCCCAGCAGCAGCACCGCATGGGGGATGTAGTGCTTGAACAGCCGGATCACGCCGCCGCGCCTCCGGTCGCTCCCAGGATTGTCAGAGCCTCCGACACGCGCGGGAGTGTCGGAGAAATTGACAAATAAAGCGTGAAGGCGGCGGCGATCCGCCGGCTTGCGGCTACTGCGCCTCGGTAATCGACTCGCCGGTCACGCGCCACGTCCGGCCGCCCGATTCGACGATCAGCGGGTGTCCGGTCCACAGCGCGAGGAAGACGTGGATCTCGTCGGGCAGCACGTCCTCGCCGCCGGTGACGCGGATCGGCTGCGGCGCCGCGCCGGGCTGGGTGTCGGGCGCGACGATGTCGGCGCAGGGCAGGAAGGATTGGACCTCGGCCACGGTGCCGTCGGGATTGACCGTCGCGCGATAGTGACCGCCGAGCGGATAGTGCCGGCGCTGGGCGGCCGGCGTCATCTGGTAGACGTCGATCGGCCCGTCGGGCGTTTCGGTGGGGATGACGAGCACGTTGAAGACGCCGCCGGCGCAGGGCTGGTGGTCGAGCGCGTTCGTCGCCTCGCGCGCCGCGGCGAGCCGCTCCTGCGCGGGCGTCAGCCCCGGGCGCTCGGCCGGGTCGAGGAAGGTCGAGCGCGAGACCGCCCGCACCCCCAGGATGCTGACGCGGTAGACCGCCTTGCGGGTCTCCGCGCTGTCGCCCGAATAGAAGGTGACGAGCATCGCATTGCCCTGCGGCTCGGCGATCCAGCCGGCAATGCCCGCGCCGTCGGGGTTGGCGACATGGGCGAGCATGTCCTGGGTGGCGACCAGCCCGGCGCGAGCGATCGCGATCATCTGGCGGCCGCGCGCCACGGCGCGCGCGATCTGCGTCTGCTGGGCGGGTTCCAGTTCGGCGCCGGGATGGCGCAGGTAGGGCGGAAGGACGGGCGGCCTTGCCTCGCGCGGCCGACCGGATTCCCGATCCCCCGTGGTTACGGCCTGCTCGACGGGCTCGCCGGTGGGCGGCGCCTGCCCGGTCTCGGGCGCAGCTTCGCTCTCGCCGCTCGCGGCGCCTTCGTCCGGCGTGCCGGGCGCTTCGGGCTCGGTCTGGTCCGGCGTCGCGGGCGCGGCCTGGTCCGGCGCTTCATCGGGCGGCGGCGCCTCTTCGGGCGAGGGCGTTTCGGCCGCGTCCTGAAGGTCGTTCAGCGTCGCATTGAGGTCCTGGAGGCCGGGCTGTGACGCCGCCGCGCCCTGGGGCGGGGGCGTCGGCTCCAGCGGCGGCGTTTCCTGGGCGATGGCCAGCGAGGCGACGGCGCTGAGCAACAGGACGGCGAGACGCATGGCACGGCCTTTCGCGGGACAGCTCCTGCCCGGGGGAATGGACCGGCTCGGCTGCGCGATCAAGCCGCGATCCGGCCTCCCGCCCGGGGGAGGGAGGCCGTCCGTCCCGCTTGTCGTGCGGCCCGTCGCGTCAGACCAGGATTTTGCGCGCGGCTTCGATCCGGGCGGCCTCGTCCTCCGACCTGGGCGGCACCGCGAGCCCGCGCTGGACGGCGGGGCGGGCGGCGATGGCGTCCAGCCAGCGCTTCAGGTGATCAAGCCCGTCGATGCTGACGCCCGGCCATTCGTGGGTGCGCGCCCAGCAGAAATTGGCGATGTCCGCAATCGAATAGTCGCCGGCCAGATATTCGTTGTCGGCAAGGCGCGTGTTCAGCACCTCGAGCAGGCGGCGGCTCTCGCGGCGATAGCGGTCGATCGCCGCCGGCAGATGCTCGGGGAAATAGCGGGTGAAGACGTTGGCCTGACCCATCATCGGGCCGAGCCCGCCCATCTGGAACATCAGCCACTGGATCACCCGACTGCGGCCGTTGCGGTCGGAAGGGATCAGCTTGCCGGCCTGCTCCGCGAGGTAGAGCATGATCGCGCCGCTCTCGAACACCGGGAAGTCGCCATTGCCCTTGTCGACGATCGCGGGGATGCGGCCATTGGGGTTGATCGCGGTGAACCACGGCTCTTTCTGTGCGCCGCTGGCGAGGTCGATCGCGCGGACCTCGTAGGGAAGACCGAGTTCCTCGAGCGTGATCGAGACCTTGTCGCCGTTCGGTGTGGGGGCGGTGTAGAGTTCGATCAAGGCAGGCCTCCTTCGCAAAAAGTTGCAAAGTAGAACCTACCGCGCGCGTTTCAACCGCGCGGGCGGCGGCGCCGCGTCGCCCGGTCAGCTGATCGTCAGTTCGCCGCCGAAATTGAGGCCGAGCCGGCCGTCGCGGATCCAGCGCACGAAGGCGTGGATGGGGCTGCAGCCGCTGAAGCGGATGATGACGCTCTCCCCCAGCCGCGGCTCGAGCTCGCTTTCGACCATCGCGCCGCGGCTGGAAATATTGACCACTTCGACGACGTGGACGCTGCCGCGAAAGAATAGCGTCGCGCAGTCGATCAGCCCTTCCTGGCGCGGCTCCTGCCGCTGGTCGATGATGCGCGGCGCGGTGCGCCTCACCATGCTTCCCGAAAGCCGCATCATTTGCCCGTGCCCCTCCAGAAACCGGCCTTATGCCAGCGAAGGCTTACCGAAAGGTTGGCGTCGTTGCGCGGCCGTTTTCGAGGGTCAGCCGGCACGCAGCTCCGGCGCATGGATCGCGCCCGGCCTCGGCTCGCCGCGATAGGCGCGCAGCCGGGCGCGATAGAGATCGGCCAGCCGGCGATGCGCCTCCCCCGCCTTGGCGTCGGCCGCCCGCTCGGCGCGCATGCGCTCGACCTGCTCGCGATGAAGATAATAGTTCACGTCCATGTCGGCTCTCCCTTCCCGACGGGAGTGCGTGCGGCCGGACTCGCCGGCCGCGCTTCTTGTACCACGGATTCGAGGTCGCGGCGAATCGATGCGGCGGACCGATGGGGTAGCGGGGCGCGGCGGGGAAGGGGCCGGGCAGGCCGTCCACTACAAAAGTAATGGGGCCGGCATCGCTGCCGGCCCCACTTTCCCGTTGAGCACATCCGGTCCGAAGACCGTTGCTGCTCGTCGGGCGGAGCGGAGAACATCGACCGCCTTGCGGCATCGACCGTCTTCCGCTCGGGTATCCCGTCTCCGGCATCGCTGCCGATGGCGGGTCCCCAAGGGATCGTGCTCTCCTTTCGGTTCGCCCGATCTCCGTCACAGGTCGTCATCCGAAGATGTCGATCCTGTCGGGCTTCTTGCCGGAAAGTGGGTTCGGCCCAAAGGCCTCGCGCTTCTTCCACCAGGTCACCCTTTCCAATGCTTCGATGAAAAATCCCCTTGCGGTTCCTCTTCACTTCTGCTTTGGCCGCTGCCGAAATGGGGCTTTCCGTTTCCGGAACGTCCGTTTCCGACGGCAGACACAACTCATGACTCGCTTGTCCGAGTCGCACCAAGCGGAATCTCGAAGAATCTTCGCCCCACGTCCTGTGGATAACGGGGATATCGGGGATAAGGCCGTGCTCAGCTCGGCGGCGCGGCCCAGCTTCCGTCCGAAACGCTCGTCGCGGCGGCGTGGATGCGCCGGCCGTAGCGCTCGCGATAGTAGCCGTGCCACATCGTCGCATCCACGACGAAGGCGACCACCAGCAGCGCGATCACGGTTTTCACGAAGGTCGCCATTGCCAGCCCTCCTCGGGCCTTGCGCATCATCGCACGGAAGGGTTGCCAGCTGGCTAACGCTTGCGGGCAGGCGCCGGCAGCCTGACTGGGCCGGAGGCGAAACGAAGTAATTTCAGTCACTTGAGGAACATCGGGCGGCGGATGCTCGTTTTCACGCTGCCTGCCGATTCCGGCATGCGAGCCAGAGGATGCCCCCCGATGAACAACGATCGCAACGAAGAACGCCGCCAGCAGGGCGGCCAGCAGCAGGACCAGCATCGCCAGCAACAGCAGGGCGAAGGCCAGGGCCAGGGCGGGAACCGTCAGCAGCAGCAGGGCGAGCAGCGCGAGGACCGCGGACGCCAGCAGCAGCAGGGCGGCCCGGGCCAGGATCGCCAGCAGCGCTGACGCCTTCCCCGCGTCGGAAAAAGGGCCGTCCCGAGAGGGGCGGCCCTTCCGCGTCCGCGCCTCGCGTCGCGCGCCCTGACCGGCGCATCGTTAATTCGGCGCTCACTCCTCCGACACTACATTGCGCTTGGCGGCCGAGACCCTATCTTGGGCGCCGAAGGGACGCGCAGATGGCCGACGACAATCGCAACTCGCAGGGCGGCAAGGAGCCCGGCAACAACAACTGGATGAAGAGCCTGTTGATCTGGGCCGGGATCATCATGGCCTTGGTCCTGTTCGTGCAGGTCATCGGCGGCGGCTCGACGCCCACGCACGACGCGATCCCCTATTCGGAATTCCTGAACAAGGTTGACGATGGCTCGGTCCGCCAGGTCGTGATCGGCAAGACGGTGATTTCCGGCCGGCTGGCGGACAACACCACCTTCCGCACCAACGCGCCGGCGCAGGACCCGCAGCTGATCGAACGCCTGCGCCAGCACGGCGTCTCGTTCGAGGCCCAGCCGGAGCAGCAGACCAGCCTGTGGATGTACGTGCTCGTCCAGGCGCTGCCTTTCCTGCTCATCCTGGGCATCGCCTTCTTCGTGATGCGCCAGATGCAGAAGAATGCCGGGTCCGGCGCGATGGGCTTCGGCCGCTCAAAGGCGCGGCTGCTGACCGAGAAGCACGGGCGCGTAACCTTCGACGACGTCGCCGGCATCGACGAGGCGCGCGAGGAGCTGCAGGAGATCGTCGAGTTCCTGAAGGACCCGAGCAAGTTCGCCCGCCTCGGCGGCAAGATTCCGAAGGGCGCTCTGCTCGTCGGCCCGCCCGGCACCGGCAAGACGCTGCTCGCCCGCGCCATCGCCGGCGAAGCGAACGTGCCCTTCTTCACCATTTCCGGCTCCGACTTCGTCGAGATGTTCGTCGGCGTCGGCGCGAGCCGCGTGCGCGACATGTTCGAGCAGGCGAAGAAGAACGCCCCGTGCATCGTCTTCATCGACGAGATCGACGCGGTCGGCCGCCATCGCGGCGCCGGCCTCGGCAACGGCAACGACGAGCGCGAGCAGACGCTGAACCAGCTGCTCGTCGAGATGGACGGCTTCGAGGCCAACGAGGGCATCATCATCATCGCCGCCACCAACCGGCCCGACGTGCTCGATCCGGCGCTGCTGCGGCCCGGTCGCTTCGACCGGCAGGTCGTGGTGCCGCGCCCGGACATCGACGGTCGCGAGAAGATTCTTCAGGTCCACATGAAGAAGGTGCCGCTCGCGCCCGACGTCGACGCGCGCGTGATCGCGCGCGGCACGCCGGGCTTCTCCGGCGCCGATCTCGCCAACCTTGTCAACGAGGCGGCGCTGCTCGCCGCGCGCATGGGCAAGCGGCTCGTCGCGATGAAGGAGTTCGAGCTCGCCAAGGACAAGGTGATGATGGGCGCCGAGCGCAAGTCCATGGTGATGACCGAGGAGGAGAAGAAGGCGACGGCCTATCACGAGGCCGGCCATGCGCTCGTCTCGCTCCACGTCGACGGCTGCGATCCGCTGCACAAGGTGACGATCATCCCGCGCGGCCGCGCGCTCGGCGTGACCTGGAACCTGCCCGAGCGCGATCGCTATTCGATGAGTATGAAGCAGATGAAGGCGCGGCTCGCGCTCTGCTTCGGCGGCCGCATCGCCGAGCAGCTCATCTACGGCCCGGACGCGCTCAACACCGGCGCCTCCAACGACATCCAGCAGGCCACCGAAATGGCCCGCGCGATGGTGATGGAATATGGCATGAGCGAGAAGCTCGGCTGGCTGCGCTATCGCGACAACCAGGAGGAAGTGTTCCTTGGCCACAGCGTCGCCCGCTCGCAGAGCGTCTCCGAGGAGACGGCGCGGCTGATCGACGCGGAGGTCCGGCGGCTGATCGAGGAGGCGGAGGCGACCGCGCGCAAGGTGCTCACCGAGCATCTCGACGAGCTGCACCGGCTCGCCGGCGCGCTGCTCGAATATGAGACGCTGACCGGCGAGGAAGCGAAGCGGGCGATTCGCGGCGAGGATATCGGCCGCGAGGATCCGGCCTCGCGCCGGCCCGATCTGCCCGTTACCGGCGCCTCGATCCCGAAGACCCGTCGCGCGCCCCGCGGCGGCATCGCCGGGCCCGCCGCGCAGGGCGCCTGAGCGGCGCCCCGCCGGCGCGCGGCGCCGGTGCTGTGGCTAGTGCATCGCGCCGAGGGTCATCATCAGGCTGAAGAAGATCGAGCTCGCGATGATCGCGACAAAGAGCAGCGCGATCGTGCGCCACAGCGTGCTGAACACCGACAGCTCGTAGGCGCCGCGCAGCTGCCGGAACATATGGATCGGCGGGACGATCAGGATCGCGAGGCCGACCATCGTCCCCGACAGGCCGATCTGTCTCATCAGGCTCAGCGCGACCAGCCCCAGGCTCATGAAGGCGAGCGAGTAGGTGACGAACACGGTGTGGTCGTAGGCCTTGTAGCGCCAGTAGCGCCGCCGGTGCAGGAACAGCAGCCAGACGAACGGCACCGAGATCGGGATCAGCATCCACGAGAATTTGTAGGCGTTGGTCTCGATCTTGTAGATCATCAGCTCGGGGTTGGCGCTGGCCTGGCGGAAGGCCGCGTCGAGGAAGGGGATGTCGGACCGCAGGCGGTTGGAGCGCCGCGGCTCCGCCTCCTGCGCCGGCGCGCCCGTGACCATGTTCGCGACGCGTCCGATCGCTTCCTCCGTTTCGCGCAGGTCGGCCTCGCTCTCGCGGATCCGCGCGTCGAGTTGGGTGGTGCTCCGGCCGGCCGCGGCGGCCGCCTCGCGCTGCCGCCTGAGGTCGGCGAGCTCGTTGCGCATCCGGTCGAGCGCGGCCTGCGGCGTCTGGACATTGATATTGATTTCGCCGCTCCGGGCCTCGGTACCGTGCGCGTCCTCCGGCGAGCTGAACGGCCCGCCGATGAACGAGAAGACGGCGAACATCATGAAGACCGAAAAGAGGAAGATCGCGATCGGCGACACGAACTTCGCGCGCTCGCCGGCGACATAGCGGCGCGTGAGCTCGCCCGGCTTCCACGCCAGCAGCGGCAGCGTGCGCCAGATCTTGCCCTCGAGGTGCAGCACGCCGTGGGCGAGATCGTGCCAGACGGCGACGAGCGTGCGGTGGACGTGCGCGGACTGGCCGCACTGGCTGCAATAGGGGCCGGCCAGCTCGGCGCCGCAGTTGAGGCACACGCCCTCGCGCTCGACTGCGGATTCGCCCGCCGCCGGCTCCACCGCGCGCGCCACCATCGCGCCGCTCACCGCCTCACCGATGCCCTCGATCCCGCTCATGCGCCCTTATTGACGAAAGCCTTGCCGCGCGTCGAGGGCGGTTCGCGCGTGGCCCCGCGCCGTGCTAACCGGCGGCGATGATCGTGACCGGACTTCTCGGCGGCTCCTTTAATCCCGCCCATGTCGGCCACCGCCGCCTGAGCCTTTCGGCGATGCGCCTGCTCGGCCTCGACGAGATCTGGTGGCTGGTCTCGCCCGGCAACCCGCTGAAGCCGCGCGCCGGCATGGCGCCGCTCGAAGCGCGCTTCGGTTCGGCCCGCGCCATGGCGCGGCGCAGCCGCATCCGGGTGACGGCGATCGAGGCGGAGCTGGGCACGCGCTATACCGTCGATACGCTGGAGGTGCTGGTCCGCCGCTTCCCGCACAGGCGCTTCATCTGGCTGATGGGCGCGGACAATCTCGCCCAGTTCCACCGCTGGCGCGACTGGCGGAAGATCGCCGCTCTGGTGCCGATTGCCGTAGTTCGCCGTCCGGGCTATGATACGAACGCCGTGGCGGCGCCCGCCATGGCCTGGTTGCGGCGCTTCGTCCGTCCCGCAGCCGGCGCGAAGGACTGGACGGAATGGAGATTGCCGTCGCTCGTGCTGCTCGATGTGCCGCCCGATCCGACCTCCGCCACCGCCCTTCGCGCCGCCGATCCCGATTGGCATGAAAAGGTCATCGACAGCCATGATCCCGGGACGCTGCGTGACGGCGTGACGCGGCGGCTCTTGCGACAAAGGAGGCAGTTTGCCCGCAAATACACCCGCTCCCGATCCTGACGGAGCCGAAAAGGTCGAAGCCCTCCACGGGCTCGTCCTTCGTTCCCTCGACGACGACAAGGCGGTCGACGTCGTTTCGATCCCGCTCACCGGGAAATCCAACATCGCCGATCACATGGTGATCGCCAGCGGCCGGTCGACCCGCCAGGTCGCGGCGATGGCGCAGAAACTCACCGAGCGGATCAAGCACGAACTCGGCCGCAACGTGCGCGTCGAGGGGTTGCCGGCCGCCGACTGGGTGCTGATCGACGCCGACGACGTCATCGTCCACATCTTCCGCCCGGAGGTCCGCAGCTTCTACAGCCTGGAGCGGATGTGGGCCTTCGACGGCGGCGACGAGCGGCCGGCCGCGGCTGGCGCGCGCTAGTTGAAGCTTCACATCGTCGCGCGCGGCCGCATCGGCCGCGGCCCGGAGGCGGAGCTGGTGGCGCGCTACCTGGGCCGCATCGCCTGGCCCGTGCAGATGACCGAGCTGCCCGACGCGGGCGGGCGTGCGCCGCCGCCGACTCCCAACGGCGTAACCGTCCTGCTCGACGAGAAGGGGCAGCAGCTCGGCTCGGTCGAGCTGGCCCGTCGCCTCGAGCGCTGGCGCGACGAGGGGCGGCGCGAGGCGCGCTTCCTGATCGGCGCGGCGGACGGGTTCGACGATATCGACCGCGCGGGGGCGGACCTGCTGCTCGCCTTCGGCCGGGCGACCTGGCCGCATCTTCTTGTTCGCGCGATGCTGGCCGAGCAGCTCTATCGCGCCACCTCCATCCTTGCGAACCACCCCTATCATCGCGAAGGATAGGGCGATGCGCCTGATCCTTGCGGGAATCGCGGCCCTCCTCGTCGCCGGCGCCGGCGCGATGGCCTCTGTCGCGCCGCAGGATTTCGCCGCCGCGCGGCGCGAGGCCGCCGAGGCGGACGCCCGCTACCGCGCGCTCGAGGCGCAGGTCCGGCGCGCCACCGATTCCGCCGAGCGCGCTCGCGCGCAGAGCGCGGCCCTCGCGGCGCGGATCGAAGCTGCCGAGGCGGGGCTCACCCTGGCCGAGCGCCGGATCGCCGCCGTCGCCGCGCTCCAGGAACGCCAGCGCGCCCGCCTTGCCGAACGGCAGCGGCCGCTGGTGCGGCTCACCGCCGCCCTCCAGACGATGGCGCGGCGCCCGGCGGCGCTGGCGCTGGTCCAGCCGGGGACGGTGGCCGATGCCGCCCATGTGCGCGCGCTGCTCGTCGCCACGCTCCCGGAGATCGAGCGGCGCACCGCTGCGCTTCGCGCCGAGGTGGCGCGGGCTGAGGCGCTGCGCGGCCAGTTCGAAGCGGCGCGGCAGGCCCTCGTCGAGAGCCGCGCGGACCTCGCGCGACGGCGCGAAGCGCTGGCCCGCTTCGAGGCGGAGCAACGCGCGCGTTCGTCCGAGCTGTTCGGCCTCGCCACCGTCGAGTCGGACCGCGCGCTGGCGCTCGGCGAGCGGGCCCGCGCGCTCGCCGCGACGATCGGAACGCGCCGCAGCCAGGCGCGGATCGAGGCGAGCCTCGCCGAGCTTCCCGGCCCGGTGCTCCGCCCCGGCAGCGGGAGCGACGCGCCGGCGCGCCGGCGCATTCCCTACCTCCTGCCGGTCGAGGGCCGGCTCCTCACCGGAGTCGGGGAGATTTCGGACGGCGGCGTCCATTCGCGGGGCCTGACGCTGGCGCCGGCCCCGGAAGCCGAGGTGGTTGCGCCCGCCAACGGGCGGGTTCTCTACGCCGCGCCGTTCGGGAGCTACGCGAACGTCGTCATCATCGACCACGGCCGCGGCTGGGTGAGCGTCGTGACCAACCTCGCGACGCTGGATGTCGCCGCGGGGCGGCAGGTGACGCGCGGGCAGCGGCTTGGCCGGGCGGCCGCGCGCGACCCGAGGGTCAACGTCGAGCTCAGGCGCAACGGCGTTCCCGTTCCCTTCGCCGGGCTGCTGGTCGGCTGAGCCGTCCGCGCCATTCATCGACCGTTGCTTTTCGCTCGCCTAAAAAGCCGGTAGAAGCGCTGAAACACATCTCGCTCAGGATTCCTGATGGCCAATAATTTCCTGTCTTCGGTCGCACTCGTCGCGGCACTTGCCTTCGTGCCGGCGACCAGCGCCGCCCTCGCGCCGGTCGATGTCGACTCCTATCGCGAGCTCGACCAGTTCATGACCGTGCTCGAACAGGTGAAGGCCAATTACGTCGACCAGGTGAACGACCAGCAGCTCATCCGCGGCGCGATCGACGGCATGCTGGCCAGCCTCGATCCGCACTCGTCCTACATGGACGCGCGCGAATACCGGAACCTGATGACGACGACCGACGGCAACTACGGCGGCCTCGGCCTTACCGTCACGATGGACGACGGCGCGGTGAAGGTGATGGCGGCGACGCGCGGCACGCCCGCCGATCGCGCCGGGATCAAGCCGGGCGACTACATCACCCACATCGACGGCCAGCTCTTCTACGGCGGCACGCTTGACGAGGCGGTGGATCGCATGCGGGGCGAGCCGGGTACGCGCGTGCGGCTGACGATCGTGCGGCCGGGCCGCGACCGGCCCTTCCAGGTCACGATCACGCGCGCGATCATCGACATTCCGGCGGTCAGCTCCTCGGTGCGCGACAATGTCGGCATCATCACCGTCAACACGTTCAGCCGCGTCACCACGGACGAGACCCGGCGCGCGATCGCCTCGATCCGGCGGCAGCTCGGCCACGACCCGGTCGGCTGGGTGCTCGATTTGAGGTCGAACCCCGGCGGGCTGCTCGACCAGGCCGTCAGCCTGGCAGACCTGTTCCTGGAGAACGGGGAGATCGTGTCGCAGCGCGGCCGCCGCGCGGCGGATATCGAGCGCTACTATGCGCGCCCGGGCGACGAGACGCGCGGCGCGCCGATCATCGTGCTGGTCGATGCCGGCACCGCCTCGGCCGCGGAGATCGTGGCCGGCGCGCTGCAGGACCATCGCCGCGCGCTGGTGATGGGCGAGCGCAGCTTCGGCAAGGGCTCGGTGCAGACGTTGATCCCGCTGGGCGACGGGACGACGGCGCTCAGGCTCACGACGGCGCGCTACTACACGCCGTCGGGCCGCTCGGTGCAGGAAGGCGGCATCGCGCCGGACGTGCCGGTGCCGCAGCTTTCCGATCCGGACTATCGCACGCGCACCGCCGTGCGCGAGAGCGATCTCAGGCGCCACCTGGTCAACGAGGCGGGCATCCGGGACGATGTCCTCCAGGCCGACGACCGCCCCGATCCGCGCTTCAGCCTGACCGCCGAGCAGCTGCGCGAGCGGCACATCGAGGACTTCCAGCTCGACTATGCCGTCCGCACGCTGGCGCGGCTCGCTCAGCCGGCGGCGCGCCCGGCGCAGACGGCGGCCGCCGGCAGCGGCGGCGGCCGGCGCTAGGCAAGGGCGAGGGGGATGGCCGGCGCTGGAGATCCTGGCGGGCTCGGGCTCGCGAAGGCGCTGAGCCTCGCCGTGCCGGCGGCGCTGCTCGCGGGCGCCTACGGCTTCCAGTATATCGGCGGGCTCTATCCGTGCGAGATGTGCTGGTGGCAGCGTTGGGCGCATATGGCGGCGCTCCCCTTCGCGCTGCTCGCGATCCTGCTTGGCGCGCGGATGCCGGATCGCGGCCGCTCGCTCGTCTGGCTCGCCGCGCTCGCGATCCTCGCGAGCGGGGGCATCGGCGTCTATCACGCGGGGGTCGAGGCGGGGATTTTCCAGGGCCTGACCCAGTGCACGACTATTTCGCGCGCGACCAGCGCGGAGGAACTGCTCAACGTCATCATGTCTTCGCCGATCGTGCGCTGCGACCAGGTCCAGTGGTCGCTGTGGGGCATCTCGATGGGGGGATGGAATGCGATCCTTTCGATCCTTGCCGCGTTGTCCATCCTGTGGCTCAGTCTCAGGCGCCCCAGGAGCTTCGCATGAGCGCGCGCGGATGGCGCCCCGGCGGCCCGCGCGTCGATACGGAGTCGATGATCCGCGTCGACCAGGCCGGCGAATATGGCGCGACGCGCATCTACGCGGGACAGCTCGCCGTACTCGGCAATCGGCCCGAGGCGCGCGAGATCGCGCACATGGCCGCGCAGGAGCAAGGCCATCTCGCCCGCTTCGACCGGTTGGTGGCCGAGCGCGGCGTGCGGCCGACCCTGCTCCAGCCCTTCTGGTCGGTAGCCGGCTATGCGCTCGGCGCGGCGACCGCGCTGATGGGGCCGCGCGCGGCGATGGCCTGCACCGCCGCGATCGAGGACGAGATCGACGCCCATTACGGCAGCCAGCTCGAGGCGCTGGGGGACGATGATCCGCCGCTCGTCGAGACCGTCGCCGAGTTCCGCGCCGACGAACAGGCGCATCGCGACGCCGCGATCGCCGCCGGGGCGGAGCAGACGCCCTTCTATCCCGTGCTATACTCGGCGATCCGCGCGGGTTGCCGACTCGCCATCGCGCTCTCGAAAAGGATCTGAAGTCATGCGTTTCGCCCGCCTCGCCCTGGCCGCCGCCCTGCTGGTTTCGCCCGCGGCCCTGTTCGCGCAGAACCGGCCCGTCGGACCGGTCCAGCCGCGCGTCAACCAGCTCATCATCTACGGCGACGATCCCTGTCCGCAGAGCGGCGACGACGAGATCATTGTCTGCGCCCGCCTCCCCGAGGAGGACCGCTACCGCATCCCGCCGAACCTCCGCCACGACCTCAACGACGCCCGCAACGGCAGCTGGGTGAACCGCGCGACCGAGCTGTCGTACGTGGGCCGCACCGGCACTGACAGCTGCTCCACCGTCGGCGCGGGCGGCTTCACCGGCTGCATGGTGCAGATGATTAACGCCGCGCGCGCCGAGCGGACGAGCAACGACCAGGTCGACTGGAACGCGCTCATAGAGGCGGCGCGGCAGCAGCGGCTGAGCACGATCGACCAGCGCGCCCGCGACGCCGAGGAGAACGAGCACCCCAACTCGCGGGTGATCTACAATTCCGGAACGGACCAGGGGCCGCAGTAGGGCGGCTCAGGCCGGCTCCAGTTCGGCCGGCACGGTCTCCTCGATCCAGCCGCCGCCCAGCACACGCGTGCCCTGGTAGAGCACGGCCGCCTGGCCGGGCGCGACACCGTATTCCGGCGCCTCGAACCGGACGGTGTCGCCCTCGAAGCTGGCCGGCGCCGGCCGAGCCAGCGAGCGAACCTTCGCTTCGATACCGTCGCGCTGGTCCTCGCCGAGCCAGTTCACGCCCGAAAGCCGCGCGGCGCGCACGCCGAGCGCGCGCCTGGGGCCGACGACGACGCGGCCCGTCTCCGGCTCCAGCCACAGCACGTAGAGCGGCTCGCGCTGGCCGCCGATTTCGAGGCCCCGGCGCTGGCCGACGGTGAAATGGATCAGGCCGCGATGGTGGCCGAGCACGCGGCCGTCGCGGTCCACGATCTCGCCCTCGCGCACGGCGTCCGGCCGGTGGCGGGCGACGACGCGCGCATAATCGCCGTCGGGGACGAAGCAGATGTCCTGGCTGTCCGGCTTGGCGGCGACGGGAAGATCGAGGGAGCGCGCGATCTCGCGCACCGCCGGCTTCGGCAGCGCGCCGAGCGGGAAGCGCAGGAAATCGAGCTGCTCGCGCGTCGTCGCGAACAGGAAATAGCTCTGGTCGCGCGCCGGGTCCGCGGCGCGGTGCAGCTCCGGCCCCTGCGGGCCGAGCACGCGGCGGACATAATGGCCGGTGGCGAGGCAGTCCGCCTCGAGGTCGCGGGCGAGCGCCATCAGGTCGGTGAATTTCACGCCCTGATTGCAGGCGATGCAGGGCACCGGCGTGCGGCCGCGCGCATAATCGTCGGCGAAGCGCTCGATCACGCTCTCGCGGAAGCGGCTCTCGTAATCGATCACATGGTGGACGATGCCGAGCCGATCGGCGACCTGGCGCGCATCGAGGATGTCGCGGCCGGCGCAGCAGCTGCGCGCACGCGCCGCGGCCCCGGCGCCCTGGTCGTAGAGCCGGAGCGTCACGCCGATCACCTCGGCCCCGGTGCGCGCGGCGAGCGCGGCGACGACCGAACTATCGACGCCGCCCGACATGGCGACGACGATGCGCGCCTCGCGAGGCGGCCGGTCGAGCTGGAAGTCCGGTTCGGTCATTGTGCTGCCAGATAGGGGCTCGCGGCGCCTGCGCCCAGCCCGGGCGCGCGCTTTACCGTGCGTTCACCCTATTTCGCTAGGGGGAAGGCATGGACATGGCCTTTCTCCGTCGCGCCGGGCGCCTGCTCGACGAACGCCGGGCGGCGCCGCTCGACCATTCGGTCCTGCTGGCGGCGCAGCGCAGCGCGCGCGCGACGGCGAGCACGCCGGAGCCGCCGGCGCCCGCGCTGGCGGAGAGCGACGCCCTGGCCGAAATCCTCCTTGGCGGCCCTGGCTGGCGAAAGGCCGTGCGGGCGCAGCGCGGCAGTTTCAGCCGTGCCGAAGCGGGACGGCAGGTCAATGGCATGTAAACCCCATTCACCGGCTCGTTTACCTTGGCGTTTCAGCCTTCCTTCAACGCTGGGCAGCTACGGAGGGGCACCCGACGGCGCGAGCTTTGTGAGGCGTAGAGAGCAGAAGGCATGATCGAGAACCAGAAAATCCGTCTAGCCCAGGTCATCGGTCCGCTCGGCGAGCCGCTGACCCTCGAGACGTTGCCGCCGCCGAACACCACCCGCTGGGTCGTGCGGCGCAAGGCCGAGGTCGTCGCTGCCGTCAATGGCGGCCTCCTGACGGTGGACGAGGCGTGCGCCCGCTACGGCCTCACCCTCGAGGAGTTCGCCAGCTGGCAGCGCGCGATCGACCGCTCCGGCATGCCGGGCCTGCGCGTGACGCGCCTCCAGCACTATCGGTCCCTCTACGAGCGCCAGCGCAAGTACTGAACTTTCCACGCGTCCGCGGACGCGGTAAGCCGGGCGGGTTCCGCGATGGAGCGGAATGCGCCGGTCCGGCGTTCCTATCCCGGTAGCGGCGCGCTTCGGCGCCGTTCCAAGGGAGGGACGTCATATGAGCCTCATGCTCGCGCTCGTCATGGGAGGCATCGTCGGCTGGCTCGCCAGCATCGTCATGCGCACCGACGCCCAGCAGGGCATCTTCCTCAACATCGTCGTCGGCTGCGTCGGTTCGCTGCTCGGCAAGTGGCTGTTCGGGATGCTGAGCGGCCGTGGCCATGAAGGGCTTGGCCTGCGCGACGGGATCGACCTGACGTCGGTCCTGGTCGCGTTCGTCGGCGCCGTCATCCTGCTCGGGATCGTGAACCTGCTTCGCCGCGGCGCCATCCGCTGATGCCGGGGCGGCTCAGCGCCGCCCGGTGACCGCGCGATAGACGACCAGGATCAGCACGGCCCCGACGAAGGCCGCGAATCCGCCCACGGCCTCGCCCGGGCGGTACCAGCCGATTTGTTCGCCGAGCCAGCCCGCGACGAGCGCGCCGGCGATGCCGAGCAGGATCGTGACGATGCATCCGCTCGGCCCGCGTCCGGGCGTGACCAGCCGCGCCGCGGCGCCGGCGAGGAAGCCCACGACGATCCAGCCGAGCCAGGAGTGATTCGCGAGATAATGGCCCATGCGGCTGCCTCCTCGTTGCGCGAACGTGCGCATTCATCGTTGGTAAAGCGCCGCGAACGCTTGTAAAGCCGCCGCGCGACGGGCGCCCGATCGGCGACGCGCCCGTCTTTTTATCTTGTTGTGAGTGATATATTTCTATAATACAGTAGTTCAGGGCCGGGGCTTGCGGCGTTGCGAGAGTGGAGAAGATGAAGGCGATGAACTTCGAGACGGCCAAATGGCGGCGTGAGGCGCTGGACGAGGTCGTGGTCGACGAGGAAACGCTGGCGCTTCGCCGTCGACGGCGCCGCAAGATCATCATTGCCGCCGCGATCGTGCTGGTCGCGCTGGTGGCCGCGGTGCTGCTTTTCGGCGGCCGCGGCGAGCAGGCGGCCGCGCCCGGCGGTTCGCAGGGCGACACGCGCCAGGCCGTGACCGTGATCCAGCCCGGCCGCCGGGAGATCGCGCGCGTCATCATCGCCACCGGCTCGCTCGCCGCGCGGCGCGACATGCCGGTCGGCGTCCCCGGCCAGGGCGGACAGGTCGTCCGCGTGCTCGTCGAGCCGGGCCAGTGGGTCCGCGCCGGGCAGGTGCTGGCGGTGATCGACCGTTCGGTCCAGGTGGAGCAGGCCGCCCAGCTCGCGGCGCAGGTGCAGGCCGCGCAGGCGGACCTCCGTCTCGCCCAGAACGAGCTCGACCGCGCCCAGGCGCTGGTGTCGCGGGGCTTCATCAGCCGCGCCGAGATCGACCAGAAGACCTCGGCCCGCGACGCCGCCGCGGCGCGGGTGCGCATCGCGCAGGCGCAGCTCGCGCAGGTGCGCGCGCAGATCGGCCAGCTGGACGTCCGCGCGCCGACCGCCGGGCTTGTGCTGACCCGGAACATCGAGGCCGGCCAGGTGGTTGGGCCGGGCACCGGGGCGGTGTTCCGCATCGCCGCGCAGGGCGAGATGGAAGTGATGGCGCAGCTCGCGCAGGACGATCTCGCGCGGATCAGCGTCGGGACGACGGCGGACGTGACGCCGGTCGGGTCCGACCGCAGCTACGCCGGCAGGGTGTGGCAGGTTTCGCCCGTGATCGACCCGCAGAACCGGCAGGGCTATGCGCGCATCCTGATTCCCTACCATCCGGAGCTTCGTCCGGGCGGCTTCGCCCAGGCGCGCATCCGCGCGGGGACGATGGTCGCGCCGCTGCTACCGCAGTCGGCGATCCAGAGCGACGATCGCGGCAACTTCGTCTATATCGTCGATCGCGACGGCACCGTGGTGCGTCGCGACGTCACCCTCGGCGAGGTGAACGACCAGGGCGTGGCGATCGCCGCCGGGCTCGACGGCACCGAACATGTGGTCGCGACGGCGGGCGCCTTCCTGAGCGCGGGCCAGAAGGTCCGCCCGCAGCTGGCGCGCTCCGGCGCGGCCGCGCCCACCGCGCGGTAAGGAACGGCGCGTGCCGAACGACCCCGTCCGCTTCGAAGTGATGAGTGACCGGTCATGAACTTCCGCAACATCTCCGCCTGGTCGATCCGCAACCCGGTGACGCCGATCGTGCTGTTCATGTTCCTGACGCTGGCGGGGCTGATCTCGTTCATGCGGATGCCGGTCGCGCTCAATCCGGACATCGACTTCCCGGTGGTGGTGGTCGTCGTCTCCCAGCCCGGCGCCTCGCCGATCGAGATGGAGACGCAGATCACGCAGAAGATCGAGGCGGCCGCGCGATCGATCCAGGGCGTCGACCAGATCGATTCAACCGTGACGGAAGGCACGTCGGTCACCGTCGTCCAGCTTGCGATCGGCACGCCGATCGACCGCGCCGTCGAGGACATGCGCGGCCAGGTTCAGCAGATCCGCGGCGAGCTGCCCGACGGCATCCTCGAGCCGCGGATCATGCGGTTCGACACGACCAACGACAATGATCTCGCCAACTTCGCGGCCGTCTCCACCGACATGTCGCTGGAGCAGCTGAGCTGGTACATCGACAACACGGTTTCGCGTACCCTGCTCTCGGTGCCGGGGCTCGCCGCGGTCGAGCGGACCGGCGGCGTTTCGCGCGAAATCCGCGTCGATCTCGATCCCGTGAAGCTGCAGGCCTTCGGCATCACCGCCGGCCAGGTGAACCAGCAGCTGCGCGCCAGCAACCTCAACGCGGCGGGCGGCCGCGCCGAGATCGCCGGCAGCGAGCAGACGCTGCGCGTGCTGGGCAACGCGCCGAGCGCCTACCAGCTCGGCCAGACGCAGATCTCGCTGGGCGGCGGCCGCTCGGTGAAGCTGTCCGACATCGCCAACGTGCGCGACCTCTACGCCGAGCAGCGCGACTATGCGACGTTCAACGGCCAGCAGATCCTGAGCTTCAACTTCACCCGCGCCAAGAACGAGTCGGACGTCACCGTCTATGACGGCGCGGTGGCCGCGCTGCGACAGCTCGAGCGCAACGATCCGCGCGTCCGCTTCGTCGAACTCAACAACTCGGTCCACTACGCGAAGGAGCAGTATGCGGCCGCGCGCGACGCGATGGTGGAAGGCGCGCTGCTCGCCGTTCTCGTCGTCTTCATTTTCCTGCGCGACTGGCGCGCTACCGTCATCTCCGCGCTGGCGATCCCGCTCTCGGCGATCCCGACCTTCTGGTTCATGGATCTGATGGGCTTCACGCTCAACCAGATGACGCTGCTCGCGCTCAGCCTGGTCGCTGGCGTGCTCGTCGACGACGCGATCGTGGAGATCGAGAACATCGTCCGACACATGCGAATGGGCAAGACGGCCTACCAGGCGGCGATCGACGCCGCCGACGAGATCGGTCTGGCCGTGCTCGCGACGACGATGTCGATCGTGGCTGTCTTCCTCCCGGTCGGCCTGATGCCGGGCGTCGCGGGCCAGTTCTTCAAGAATTTCGGCTTCACGGTCGTCGTGTCGGTGCTGCTCAGCCTGCTCGTGGCGCGCATGATCACGCCGATGATCGCTGCCTATTTCCTCAGCGCGAAGGGCAAGGCCTCGCACGGCGAGGGCTGGCTGATGGATCGCTATATGGCCATCCTCCGGTGGACGCTGGAGCACCGCTGGGTAACGGTGGTCGCCGGCTTCATGTCGCTGGTCTTCACCGTCTTCCTGCTGGCGATGCTGCCGAAGACGTTCCAGCCGACCACGGATGCGGAGCGGAGCGTCGTCAACATCACGATGCCGCCGGGCACGACGCTCGAGCAGACGGGCCGCGTCGCCAATGAGGTCGCCGGGCTCCTGCGTGGCCAGCCCGAGGTCGACTCGGTCACGCAGCGCGTCCGCGTCGGCACGGCGACCGTCGTCGCGCGGCTCAAGGAGCATCGCGATCGCACCAGCATCGAATTCGAGCGCGCGCTCGCGCCGCGGCTGGCCCGCATCCCCGACGCGCGCGTCTCCTTCCGGTCGCAGTTCGGCGGCCGCGACGTGGAGATCACGCTCGGCGGCGAGGATCCGGAGCAGCTACAGCGGGTCGCCAACCAGCTCGTCGAGCAGATGGCGACGATTCCCGAGCTGACCGCGCCCCGCATCAGCGGCAACCTGCCGACGCCGGAGATCGTCATCCGGCCGCGGCTGGACCTGGCGGCGAGCATGGGCGTCACCACCGCCGCGCTCAGCAACGCGATCCGCATCGCGACCCTGGGCGAGATCGAACAGAATACCGCCAAGTTCTCGCTGTCCGATCGCCAGATCCCGATCCGCAGCGCGCTCGACGAGGATGCGCGCGCGCGGATGGCGACGATCCGCAACCTGCCGGTGCAGACCGCGACGGGTGGTTCGGTGCCGCTCCACGTCGTCGCCGACATCGGCTTCGGTTCCGGTCCGAGCGAGATCAAGCGCACCAACCAGATGCGCCAGATCACGGTCGGGGCCGATCTCGCCGCGGGCTTGAAGAGCGACTATGAGGCGAGCCGGAAGATCGATCAGCTCCCGGTCATGCGGAACCTGCCCCACGGCGTGGAGAGGCTGACGCTCGGCCAGGCGAAGTGGCAGCAGGAGCTGATCCAGAACTTCATTCTGGCCGTCCTGTCCGGCATCTTCCTAGTGTTCGCGGTGCTGGTGCTGCTCTACCGCCGCTTCCTCCCGCCGTTCGTGAACATGGGCTCGCTGCTGCTTGCGCCGCTGGGCGGTCTGCTCGCGCTATGGGCCGTCGGCTGGCCGATCTCGCTGCCGGTCTATATCGGCCTGCTGATGCTGCTCGGCATCGTCGCCAAGAACTCGATCCTGCTGATCGATTTCGCGCTCGAGGAAATGTACAAGGGCGTGGACAAGTTCACCGCGATCATGGACGCCGGCCACAAGCGCGCGCAGCCGATCGTGATGACGACCGTGGCGATGACCGCCGGCATGACGCCGACCGCGATCTCGCTCTCCGGCGACTCCGCCTGGACGGCGCCGATGGGTCTCACCGTGATCGGTGGTCTGTTGCTCTCCACGGTGCTGACGCTGGTGCTCGTCCCCGGCACGTTCAGCCTCGCGCTCGGCGTCGAGCAGCGCATTGGTCCGAAGCTGCGCAAGTGGTTTACCACCGGCGGCCCGCACGCGGCGCTGCCGCCGCAGTCCGCGCTGCCGGCGGAGTAGTTACGGCGGATTTTGAACCAGGGCCGCCGCCGGCTATTGATCCGGCATGAGTCCGCGTCGCCTCGCCTTCCCGCTCCCGTCGCGCAATGCCGCGCGCGGGATGCGGGTTGTGGCGACGACGATGCTGGTCGCGATGGTCGGCCTGTTCGCGCTCGCGAGCGTCTCTACCCCCGTCCACCCCGTCTGGGGCTTCGTCCGGGCCTTCGCCGAAGCGGGGCTGGTGGGCGGCATCGCCGACTGGTTCGCGGTCACCGCGCTGTTCCGCCGGCCGCTCGGCCTGCCGATCCCCCACACCGCGATCGTGCCGCGCAACAAGGACCGCATCGGCGACACGCTGGCGAACTTCCTCAAGGACAATTTCCTCACCCCCGCCGTGGTGGCCCGGCGGATGCGGGGCCTCGACGTCGCCGGCGCGATCGGCCGCTTCCTCGCGCGCCCCTCCGGCGAGGGTAGGCTGCGCGAGGGCGCCTCGCGGCTGCTCGCCGATATTCTCGAGGCGCTCGACGAGGAGCAGCTGGGCGGCATGGTGAAGGGCGCCGTCGCCTCGCGCCTGCGCGCGGTCGAGATCGCGCCCTTGCTCGGGCAGACGCTCGAGGCGGCGATGACCGAGGACCGCCACGTCCCGCTCATGGATGCAATCGTCACCTGGGCGGGCCGGACGCTCGACGCCAACGAGGATCTGATCCGCGCGATGGTGCACGAGCGGGCGAGCTGGGTGCTGCGCCTCGCCGGCCTCGACGAGCGGCTCGCCGAGGCCATAGTCGATGGCCTGCGCAAGCTCACCATCGACATGGCGATCGATCCGCACCATCCCCTGCGCGCCAAGGCGGAGGAGGGGCTGGCGCGGCTCGCCGTCGCTTTGCGCGATGATCCGGAGACGCGCGCGAAGGTCGAGGCCTGGAAGAACGACCTCATCGAGAACAAGGCGGTCGGCGACTGGATCGGCGGCCTGTGGGAGAAGAGCCGCGCCAGCCTGCTCAGGAGCGCGCGCGATCCGAAGGCGACGCTCGCCGGCAGGTTCGGCGAGGCGCTGCGCCAGCTCGGCCTCACGCTCCAGACCGAGCCGCGGCTGCGCGCCGCGATCAACCAGTTCGCGCGCCGCGCCGCCGCCGGGATCGCGGCGACCTACGGCAGCGGCATCGTGAGCCTGGTTTCGGAGACGGTGCGCTCGTGGGATGCGGGCACGGTGACGACGCGCCTCGAGAACGCGGTCGGGCGCGACCTTCAGTATATCCGGATCAACGGGACGATCGTGGGCGGCCTCGTCGGCCTCGCCATCCACACGGTCCAGGTGGTTTCGTTCTGAGCCGCTGCGCCTAGCCGTCGCCGACGCGCCCGATATCGGCGCCGACCGCGTTCAGCTTCTCCTCCAGCCGCTCGTAGCCGCGGTCGAGGTGATAGACGCGGTTGACCTGCGTCTCGCCCTCGGCGGCGAGACCGGCGAGCACGAGGCTCATCGAGGCGCGCAGGTCGGTCGCCATCACCGGCGCGCCGACCAGCTTGTCCACGCCGCGCACGACCGCCGAGCGACCGCGCACCTCGATCTCCGCGCCCATGCGGTTGAGTTCCGGCACATGCATGTAGCGGTTCTCGAAGATCGTTTCGGTGAGCAGGCTGGTGCCGTCGGCAAGCGCAAGCATCGCCATGAACTGCGCCTGCATGTCGGTGGGGAAGGCGGGGTAGGGCGCGGTCGAGAGGGACAGCGGCTTCGTCGCGCCGTTGGCCGTCACGCGGATCGAACCCTCGCCGATCTCGATATCCGCTCCGGCATCCTTGAGGCCCGCCAGGATCGCGTGCATCGAATCGGCCTGCGCGCCGACCAGTTCGAGCGAGCCGCGGGTGATCATCGCGGCGCAGGCGTAGCTGCCCGCCTCGATCCGGTCCGGCATCACGCGGTATTGCGCGCCGTGCAGCCGGTCGACGCCCTCGACGGTGAGCGTGTCGGTCCTGAGCCCGCTGATCTTCGCGCCCATCGCGTTGAGGCACATGGCGAGATCGGTAATCTCCGGCTCGCGCGCGGCGTTCTCGATCACGGTCGTGCCCTTGGCGAGCACCGCGGCCATCAGCGCATTTTCGGTGGCGCCGACCGAGACGATGGGAAAGCTCACGGTGCCGCCGACGAGGCCGCCCTTCGGCGCCGTCGCCTTTACATAGCCGGCGGAAAGCTCGATCTCGGCGCCGAGCGCCTGCAGCGCCTTGAGGTGGAGGTCGATCGGCCGGTTGCCGATCGCGCAGCCGCCGGGCAGCGACACCGTCGCCTCGCCGGCGCGGGCGAGGAGGGGGCCCAGCACCAGGATCGAGGCGCGCATCTTGCGGACCATGTCATAGGGCGCGACCGTCGAGACCAGGTTGTCCGCCTTCAGCGCCATCACCCGCGCAGGATCGCCGGCCCGCGCGCCCTTGAGCGTGGTCGAGACGCCGAGCTGGTTCAGCAGGTGCATGAAGCTGTCGATGTCAGCGAGGCGCGGGAGGTTCTCGAGCTCCAGCACCTCATCGGTGAGCAGCGCGCAGGGCATCAGCGTCAGCGCCGCGTTCTTCGCGCCCGAAATCGGAATCCGGCCGTTGAGCGGGCGGCCGCCGCGGATGAGGATCCTGTCCATTGGCGCGCTTGTGGAGATTCAGCGCGCTTCGCGCAAGGCGCCGCTCAGGCCTTTTCCAGCGTGCACTGAAGCGGATGCTGGTTGCGGCGGGCGATCTCGATCACCTGCTGCACCTTCGTCTCGGCAACCTCGTAGGGGAAGATGCCGCACACGCCGACGCCGCGCTGGTGCACTTGAAGCATCACCCGGGTCGCGTCCTCGACGTTCATGCGGAAGATCGACTGGAGCACCTGAACGACGAACTCCATCGGCGTGTAATCGTCGTTCAGCATCAGCACCTTGTACGGCGAGGGGATCTTGGTGCGGGTGCGCGTCTTGGTCGCGACGCCCAGCCCCAAGTCGCCGTCGCCGGCACGGTCGCCGTCGCTCGCCAGAATGTCGAACCTCGTCTCGTTCATCCCATGCATAAATATGGCAAGCCGCGCCCCTCTCGCAAGACCCGCGCGGCGTGCGGATGACCCGAAATGCCGCACATGCGAAGAAGCGGCCTGCCGTCGCCGGCAGACCGCTTCCGCGGGAGGACCCTCTGCCGGCGGGCCCGCGGGCCCGGCGCAACGTCCGTGTCAGGCCGCGAAGCTCTTCACGCGCTCGGCGGCAACCGCGTAGCGGCTGGTGATCGGGGCGACGGCGTCGCCGGCGATCTTCAGCACCGCTTCGCTGACGCGGGCGCTCTCGGCGATCGCCGCGTCGAAGGCGCTGCGGGCATATTCGCTCTGCAGCTTGAAGAAGTCGGTCGGGGTCTTCGCCTCAGAGAAGCTGCGCAGCGCGCTCGACGCCTCCTCGAACGCCTTGCGGCCGAACTCGGCGGCGTCCTGGCCCAGCGTCTCGGCGCCCCTGGCGGCAACCTTGGTCGAAGCGACGAGCGCCGCGACATTGCCGCGGGTCAGATCGGCGAACTCCTCGACGAGCTTGGCGCTCTTCTCGAACGCGGTCCGGGTCCGCTCATTGAGCTCGGCAAAAGCGTTGCCGAACTGATCGGCGGCGGCGAAGGCCGTCGCGCCATTGGTCTTGGTGGCCATGTCAACTGCTCCTTGAATCTCGGTTTCGCGCGCGCCTCCGGCACTGGCCGGCCGCGCGCCGTTGTTCCTCGCAACCGCCTTGACAGCCGGCCCCGTCTTGCGCGCCCGGGGAGCCTTCGCCCCGGCGACGCGCCGCGAAGTGCTGGCTTTCGCATCGGCCATCGAATCACGAACTCCTTTGTTGCAGTGCAGCAAATAGGTTCGCGCCGGGTGAATTGCAAGCGAAAAATTGTGCGCTGCACAAAAGTGCGCCGCGTGTCGTGGAGGCGCCAATAGCGCCTCTTCCGTTCAGAGGGGGTGAGGTCTTCGCGGCGCCTTGCAATGACGGGCGGGCGAGGCTGTCTCAGCGCGCCTTCACGTAGCTGCCGGGCGCGTCCTCGATGGCCTTCAGGCGCCCCTTGCCGGGGACCCGCGCCCCCTTGGCCGGAACGCGCTTCGCCCCGTGGCGCTCGATCCAGGCCCGCCAGTCGGGCCACCAGCTCCCGGGCGTCTCCTTCGCGTGCTCGAGGAAGGTTTCGAGCGTTTCCGCTTTCTCCTCGCAGGTCCAGTACTGGTATTTGCGCGCCTCGGGCGGGTTGACGACGCCGGCGATGTGGCCGGAGCCGGCGAGCACGAAGCGCACCGGGCCGGACAGGTGATGCGTGATCTTCCAGACGCTTTGTGGCGGCGCGATGTGATCCTCGCGGCCCGCCTGGACATAGGTGGGCGTTTCGATCCGCCGCAGGTCGATCGGCGTGCCGTCGATGGCGAGCGCGCCGGGCTGCGCGAGCCGGTTCTCGCGGTAGAAGAAGTTCAGATAGTCGCGATGCCAGCGCGCCGGCAGGTTGGTGGTGTCGCCGTTCCAGTGCAGCAGGTCGAACTGCGGATAGTCCTCGCCGAGCAGGTAGTTGCTGGTGACATAGTTCCAGATGAGGTCGCGGCCGCGCAGCAGGTTGAAGGTCGCGGCCATGTAGCGGCCGTCGAGATAGCCCTTGTCCTCGGCGAGCCGGCGGATCACCTCCATCTGCTCCTCGCCGAGGAAGAAGCGCAGGTCGCCGGCCTCGGTGAAATCGATCTGCGCGGTGAAGAAGGTGGCGCTGGCAACCTTGTCCGCCTCGCCCCGCGCGGCGAGCAGCGCGAGGGCGGCCGCGAGCATCGTCCCGGCGACGCAATAGCCGATGACGTGGACGCTGGGCACGCCGAGCGCCTCGCGCACCGTGTCGATCGCCTCGATCTCGGCGAGGACGTAATCGTCGATCGTGAGGTCGGCGAGGCTCTCGTCGGCCGACTTCCAGGAGACGACAAAGACGGTGAGGCCCTGCTCCACCGCCCACTTGATGAAGCTCTTCTTCGGATTGAGATCGAGGATGTAGTAGCGGTTGATCCAGGGCGGCAGGATGAGAAGCGGCGTTTCCAGCACCTCCCCGGTCGCGGGCGCATACTGGATGAGCTGCCAGAGCCCCGTCTGCGCGATCACCTTGCCCGGCGTCCTCGCGAGATTGCGGCCGACCTCGAACGCCTCCGGGTCGGTGTGGGTGAGCTGGCCGCGCGAAAGGTCGTGGAGCATGTGCTCGAGGCCGGTGAGCAGGCTCTCGCCCTTCGTCTCGATCGCCCGTTCCAGCACCTGCGGGTTGGTGAGCGCGAAATTGGATGGCGCCATGGCGTCGACGAAGGTGCGGGTGAGGAAGCGCAGCTTATCGCGCGTCGTCTCGTCGATACCCTCGGCCTCCTCGACCGAGCCGAGCAGCCGCTCCGAGACCAGCAGGTAGGTCTGGCGGACGGTGTCGAACAGCGGGTTTTCGCGCCAGGCCCTGTCGGCGAAGCGCCGGTCCCGGTCCGCGCGCTCGGCAAGCTCGCGGGCCTGTGGCGCCTCCACGCCGCAGATCGCGCGCTGCCAGATGGCGAGACCCTGGGTCCACAGCTCGGTCTGCTGCCGGATCAGCGCGGCGGGATCGCCGAGCGCGCCGGTGCCGCCTGACATCGTTCTCGCGAATTCCATCAGGCCGCGCGCCGCCTGCTCCGGCCCTTGCGCGGCGATATATTCCAGCATCATTTGCTGCGCCCGGCCCATCACCCAGGTCCAGTGCTGCAGGTCCTCCAGGGTGGGAATCGGCGGCTGTTCGCCACTCTCGTCGGTCCGCGCGTCGGCCATGAGTCTCTCCTGCAAACGAGCCTAGAGGCGCGCCGTCGCCAGCGCAAAGCCGATTAGCGGGGCCGGCCGCCCGCCTCGACATTGTCGGCGCCGTCGCCTATCGCCGCGGCACGAATGCGGAGAGGTAATTGTCCATGTTGCATACAAGCCATGTTCTCGATCGCGTCCTGGTCCTGGAGATGGTGCGGGTCACCGAAGCGGCGGCCGTCGCGGCCTCGCGCCTCGTCGGTCGCGGCGACGAGAAGGCGGCCGACCGGGCCGCGGTCGAGGCGATGCGCGCGGCGCTGAACGAACTCGAGTTCGACGGCACCGTCGTCATCGGCGAGGGCGAGCGCGACGAGGCGCCGATGCTCTATATCGGCGAGAAGGTCGGCGCGGCGCAGGGAACGGGCCCGAAGATCGACATTGCGCTCGATCCACTCGAAGGCACGACGATCACGGCGAAGGCCGGCGCCAACGCGATGGCCGTGCTCGCCATCGCGGAGGAGGGCTGCCTGCTCAACGCGCCCGACGTCTATATGGAAAAGCTTGCGGTCGGCCCCGGCTATCCGCCCGACGTGATCGACCTCACCAGGTCGCCGGGCGAGAATGTCCGCGCGGTCGCCGCCGCCAAGGGCGTGGACCCGTCCGAGATCATCGTATGCGTGCTCGATCGGCCGCGGCACGCGGCGCTGATCGCGGAGCTGCGCGCGCTCGGCTGCGGCGTCGCGCTGATCCCCGACGGCGACGTGGCCGGCGTGATTGCCGTCACCGATCCGGAGACGACGATCGACCTCTATATGGGGCAGGGCGGCGCGCCGGAGGGCGTGCTCGCGGCGGCGGCGCTGCGCTGCGTCGGCGGCCAGTTCCAGGGGCGTCTCGTCTTCCGCAACGACGCCGAGCGGGAACGCGCGGCCCGCTGGGGCGTCACCGATCTCGACCGCGTCTACAAGCTCGAGGATCTCGCCAGCGGCGACGTGATCTTCGCCGCGACGGGCGTTACCGACGGTACGCTGCTGCGCGGCGTCAAGCGCCGCAAGGACCGGATCACGACCGAGAGCGTCGTCATGCGCGCCTCGACGGGCACGGTGCGCTGGGTCCGCGGCGAGCACCGCCGCGCGCCGGACCAGCACTAGGGCGGGGCGACCGCGACCGCCCGGCCGCTAGCGAACCAAAACCGCGAACAGGATCGGCGCGCCGCCGTGCGAATCGAGGCGCAGGCGCGCCTGCTCGCCCTCGGCCAGCGTCACCGCGGGCGAGGCGATGAGGTCGCCCTCGCCGTCCGCGCGGTAGAGCGTCGAGCGCACCCGGTAGGTCGGCATGATCGTCCCCGTCTCGCGCTCGAGCCGAAGCCGCAGCGAATAGAGGCCGCCGACGCTCACCGCGGCCGAGCGTCCCGGCGCCAGCGTGACGCTCGGCGCGCCGAGCAGGCGGCCGCCCTGCCGGACCTCGAACTCGATCGTGCGGGGGCCGTCGCCATCGGCGGCGGGCGCCTGCGCAGCGACGGCGCTCGCGCCGAGCAGGGCAACGGCGATGAAGGTTCCGATGCGTGCCATGGGACATCTCCCCAAAAGGCCGCCATTGCGGCAGGCTCGCCCTGGCACAGGGCCGATGAAAGCGGCGCAAAGAGGAATGGTGAACGCGCCGTTCGCTATGCGGGCTTTGATGCGTGCTCAGCCGATCTCCGCGAAGGCGCGGACGGGGAAGCTGCCCATGCCGACGATCTTCGGCGGCGCGGTGGTGAAACGGAAGCCTTCGTCGGGCAGCGCGCCGAAATTGGCCATGTGCTCGCAGATCGGAATGCCCGCGCCGAGCAGGATGGTATGGACCGGGCGGGTGCGGCCGGAAGTGTCGTCGATGTTGAAGCTGTCGATGCCCACCAGGCGCGCGCCGCGCCCGGTGAGCAGGCGCGCCGCCGCTTCGGTGAGGAAGGGGTGGCCGCTGCCATAGGCGTCGGTGCGCCAGTGCCGGTCCCAGCCGGTGTGGACGAGCACCGCCTTGCCGGCGACGTCGAGCGCGTCGAACCTGTCCGCGTCGATCGCGGTCTCGCCGATGGCGCGGACGACCAGGCCCGGCAGCGCCGCGAACTGCTCCAGCCGCAGGCCGGCGAGATCGGCGCCGTCCGCATAGCGGTGGAAGGGCGCGTCGAGATAGGTGCCGGTATTGGCGATCATGTCGATGCGGCCGATCTGGAACGTCTCGCCGCCGTCGTAGCGCGCTGCGCTCTCCTCGCGCGTCCAGTAGTCGCAGATGTGCGGCCCTGGCAGCCCCTGGTTGGTGACCATGCCGTGCTCGATGTCGTGGCTGAGCTCCACCAGCGCGCGGGTCATGGCTCTCTCCGCCGATTGGCGCCGATCCGCCACAGGGCGCCGGCGGCGATCAGCAGCCATACCACATTCAGCGTCGCCGAGGGCAGGGCGCCGTGCCACCAGCCGTTGACGACGAAGCCCGCCGCGCCGGCGAGGTTCATCGCCTGGAAGGTGGCCGACCGGCCGGAAACCCGGCCGATCGTCACGAGGATGTAGGCGCCGAGGATCAGGCACGCGCCGGCCCAGCCGGCGACCTCGACGAGGATCTCGGTCGCGGTCAGGCGGCGAGGCTCCTCAGCACGTAGTGCAGGATGCCGCCGTTACGGAAATATTCCAGCTCCTTGGCGGTATCGATCCGCACGCGCACCGGGAAGGCGAAGCTGCTGCCGTCGCCGCGCGCCGCCGTCACGGTCAGCTCCTGCCGCGGCTGGAGGTCGGCGACGCCGGTGATGGTGAAGCACTCGCTGCCGTCGAACTCCGGCGGCGTGTCGATGAACTGGAGCGGCAGCACGCCCATGCCGACGAGGTTCGAGCGGTGGATGCGCTCGAAGCTCTCCGCGATCACCGCGCGCACGCCGAGCAGGTTGGTGCCCTTCGCCGCCCAGTCGCGCGACGAGCCGGTGCCATATTCCTTGCCGGCGACGACGACGAGCGGCGTGCCGTTCGCCTTGTACCTCATCGCCGCGTCGTAGATCGGCATCGTCTCGCCGGTCGGGACGTACTTCGTAATGCCGCCCTCGGTGCCCGGCACCATCTTGTTGCGGATGCGGATGTTGGCGAAGGTGCCGCGCATCATCACCTCGTGGTTGCCGCGGCGCGAGCCGTAGGAGTTGAAGTCCGCGCGGGCGACCTGGTGCTCGGTCAGATACTTGCCCGCCGGGCTGTCCACCTTGATCGAGCCGGCCGGGCTGATGTGATCGGTCGTGATCGAATCGCCGAGGATCGCGAGCGGCCGCGCGCCGACGATGTCGGACAGCGGGGCCGGCGTCATCGTCATGCCCTCGAAATAGGGTGGGTTGGCGATATAGGTGGAGCCGGCCGGCCAGCCATAGGTGTCGCCGCCAGTGACGGGAATCGCGCGCCAGCGCGCGTCGCCCTTGTAGACGTCGGCATAGCGGGCGCGGAACATGTCGCCGTTGACGTAGGAGTCGATCAGCGCGCGCACCTCGTCATTGGTCGGCCAGATGTCGCGGAGATAGACATCCTCGCCGTCCTTCCCCTTGCCGATCGGGTCGTTCACCATGTCGCCGCGCACCGTGCCCTTGATCGCATAGGCGACGACGAGCGGCGGCGAGGCGAGATAGTTGGCGCGCACGTCCGGGCTGACGCGGCCCTCGAAGTTTCGGTTGCCGGAAAGGACGGACGCCGCGACCAGGTCATTGGCGTTGATCGCCTTGGAGATCGGCTCCGGCAGCGGGCCGGAATTGCCGATGCAGGTGGTGCAGCCATAGCCGACCAGCTCGAAGCCGAGCGCGTCGAGATCGGACTGCAGCCCCGACTTAACCAGATAGTCGGTGACGACCTGCGAGCCGGGCGCGAGGCTGGTCTTGACCCACGGCTTGGTGGAGAGGCCCTTCTCGCGCGCCTTGCGGGCGACGAGGCCGGCGGCGACGAGCACCGCGGGGTTCGAGGTGTTGGTGCAGCTCGTAATGGCGGCGATCACGACGTCGCCGTGACCGAGATCGTGGTTCTGGCCCTCGACGGGAACGCGCTGGTTGGGGTCCTTGGCGCCATATTCGCCCTCGAGCGCGCGGGCGAAGGCGGTGTGCATCTGCGAAAGCGCTACCTTGTCCTGCGGCCGCTTCGGCCCGGCGAGGCTCGGCTCGACGGTGCCCATGTCGAGCTCCAGCGTGTCGGTGAACACCGGCTCGGGCGTGTCGGCATCGTGCCACAGGCCCTGCGCCTTGCAGTAGGCTTCGACCAGCGCGATCTGCTCGGCCGTCCGGCCGGTGAGGTGCAGGTAGTCGATCGCCTTGCGGTCGATCGGGAAGAAGCCGCAGGTCGCGCCATATTCGGGCGCCATGTTGGCGATGGTCGCGCGGTCGGCGAGGCTGAGCGCCGAGACGCCCGGGCCGAAGAACTCGACGAAACGGCCAACCACGCCCTTGGCGCGCAGCATCTGGGTGACGGTGAGCACCAGGTCGGTCGCGGTGATGCCCTCGCGCAGCGCGCCGGCGAGGCGGAAGCCGACGACCTCCGGAATCAGCATCGAGACGGGCTGGCCGAGCATCGCCGCCTCGGCCTCGATGCCGCCGACGCCCCAGCCGAGCACGCCGAGGCCGTTCACCATCGTCGTGTGGCTGTCGGTCCCGACCAGCGTGTCCGGATAGGCGATCTCGGTGCCGTCCGGCGCGACCGACGACCAGACGCCGCGCGCGATATATTCGAGGTTCACCTGGTGGCAGATGCCGGTGCCCGGCGGCACGACCTCGAAGTTGCGGAAGGCGCTCTGGCCCCATTTCAGGAACTGGTAGCGCTCGCCGTTGCGCTGATATTCCAGTTCGACGTTGCGCTCGAACGCGGTCGGCGATCCGAACTCGTCGACCATCACGCTATGGTCGATGACAAGGTGGACCGGCACGAGCGGGTTGATCTTCTGCGGGTCGCCGCCGAGGCGCGTCATCGCGTCGCGCATCGCGGCGAGATCGACGACGGCGGGCACGCCGGTGAAGTCCTGCATCAGCACGCGCGCCGGGCGATACTGGATCTCGCGGGTGGAGCTGCGCGTCTTCTGCCAGTCGACCAGCGCCTGGATGTCCTCGGCGGTGACGGTGTCGCCGTCCTCGAAACGAAGCAGGTTCTCGAGCAGCACCTTCATCGAGAAGGGCAGGCGCGAGACGTCGCCGTGCTTCGCGGCCGCCTTGGCCAGCGAGTAAAAGCCATAGGTCTTGCCGCCGACGCTGAAGCTGTCGCGAGTGCCGAGAGTGTCCTTGCCGACCGAGGTCATGTGCCGCTCCTGTCGCAGTAAGATTCAAGGAATCGGGCGCGGGCGCCCGACGCGTTGCGCTTGCGCCCTAGCAAGCCGTGGCGCGGCGCGAAAGGGGAGGGCCGCAGCGTTCGCGTCGGCGAAACGGAGGCGGTCAGCCGCCGCGGCGCGCGCGACGTTCGCCACGCCGGGCCTTGCGCCGCGCCTTGGCGACCGACGCGGCCTTGCGCCGTCCGGCGGCGGGGTCGGCCGGCTGGGCCGCGTCGAGCGGCAGGTCCGCCGCCGAGGTGTCGAAGCCCAGCCTGGCGAGCGTCTCGGCGAAATGCGCCGGCGGCTCGGCCAGAACGTCGATCTTCCCGCCACCCGGATGGTCGATCCGGATCCGCCGCGCATGCAGGTGCAGCTTGCGGCTGATCGCGCCGGTCAGGAATGCCTCCTGCCCGCCATATTTGCCGTCGCCGACGATCGGGTGGCCGATCGCGAGCATGTGGACGCGAAGCTGGTGCGTGCGCCCGGTCAGCGGTTCGAGCAGGACGAAAGCGGCGCGATTGCCGGCGCGGTCGATGACGCGATAGCGGGTGCGCGCCCGCTGCCCCGCTTCCTCGTCGACATGCATCTTCTCGCCGCCCGTTCCAGGCTGCTTGGCGAGCGACAGGTCGATCAGCCCTTCCTCCACCGAGGGGACGCCGACGACGACGGCCCAGTAGAGCTTGCGCGCGGTGCGGCCGGAAAAGGCGCGCGAGAAGAAGGCCGCCGCGCGCGCCGTGCGGGCGACGAGCAGGGCGCCGGACGTGTTCTTGTCGAGCCGGTGGACCAGCTTCGGGCGCGGTTCGCCCTCCCCGACCAGCCCGTCGAGCAAGCGGTCGAGATGGTCCTTCGTCTTCGTGCCGCCCTGCGTCGCGAGCCCGGGCGGCTTGTTGAGCACGAAGGCGGCGGGATCGGTGTGGATCGCCAGCGCGCGAACGAACGCGATCTCGTCCTCGCTCAGCGGTTCGCGGCGCCGTGGCGCCGGCCGCACGGCCGCGGCCTCGTCGCCGGGCGGCGGCACGCGGATCACCTGGCCGGTCTCGATCCGGTCGCCCGGTGCGGCGCGCCTGCCGTCGAGGCGGAGCTGCCCGGTTCGCGCCCAGCGCGCCACCTGGGCGAAGCTCGCCTCCGGCATGTGGCGCCGGAACCAGCGGTCGAGCCGGATGCCGTCATCCTCCGCGTCGACGGTGAACTGGCGGACGCCCTGCTCGCTCATGCCATGGCCCGCATGATCGCAAGCCCGGCGAAGAGCAGCGCCACCGCGCCGACCACCGAGGCGAGGATGTAGGCGAGCGCGATGCCGAGCTCGCCGCGCTCGATCATCAGGCCGACCTCGAGGCTGAAGGCGGAGAAGGTGGTGAAGCCACCGAGCAGGCCGACGCCGAGCAGCAGCCGCGTCTGCTCGCTTCCGCCCGCGCGCGCCAGCCAGCCGGTGAGCAGGCCCATCAGCAGCCCGCCGGCGAGGTTCACGGCGAGCGTTCCCCACGGGAAGCCCGGCCCCAGCCCGCGCAGCGCGGCGAGGCCGACGAGGTGCCGGAGCCCCGCCCCGGCGCCGCCGCCGAGCATCACGATGAGCAGATTGCGCATGGGCCGGCTGTAGCCGCCCCGGCGCGCGGACGCCAGTTTCCGGAAGGACCGGTCGGGGCGCGCCCTTCCTATCGCCCGTTGTTGACGATGAGGGCGACCTCGGACCCCCGCGGCTTCGGCGTCACGATGAGATAATAGGCGCCGTCGGTGCGCTCGTTGACGCCGCCGAGGACATGGTCCTCGCCGCGCGCCTGCTCCTCGGCGTCGTAGCCGGCGCGCCGGGCGACGTTGCGGTAGAACTCGATCACGCGGCGCCAGTCGTCGCCGGTGGTGAAGGTTACCACGCGGACGCGGCAGTCGCCATGATCGTTGCCCGCCGCCTCGGTGATCCGCCAGCCGGGATAGGGCGGGAAGGCGGCGGGAAGCCGCTGCGCCCACTGGTTGCCATAGTCGAAGCGCGCGCCGCAGGCGCGCGCCGCGCCCGATCCGCTGACGCCCGCGGCGGCGGTGCCGGCGGGATACTGGGCCGCGACCGGCGTCTCGGGCGGGCGCGCCTGGTTGGGATGCGCCTGCCCGGCGAGGTTGCGATCGACCATGATCTCGTCCTCGAGCGCGCTGGTCAGCGCCGGATCGATGTCGTTGCCGGCAAGGCCGTTGTCGATCGCGGCGAGATTGTCGGCCTCGCCGCCGCCGCAGGCGCCGAGCGCCAGGCAGCCGGCAAGGAGGAGCGGGCGAAGAATCGTCGCGCGTGTCGTCATCTTGGGCATCTCCTTGCGCCCCCCTATGCCGCAAGCCGCGTGCTTTTGGATGAGCGGATAGGGTTAACGCCGGCCTTGGGCCGCGCCTGTCCCGTTCCGGGACTGCCAGTAGGCGAAGGTTTCCGCCTGCACCGCCCGGATGAAGCGCGCCGCCTGCGGCCCCTCCCAGGGGCCTTCGTAGCCGCGCCGCCGCCCGCCGCCCGCGACCCACCAGCCCTGGCCCGGAATGCCGTCGCTTGCGCGCACGACGAGCACCGCCAGCTCCGGCTCGCCGCGCGCCTCGGCGTCGCGGTCGATCTCACCCAGCATGGCGCACAGCGCCCGCATCTTCGGCCGCGAGAAGGCGTAGCCGAGATGGCCGAGCAGCTCGCCATAGCTCAGCGCCGCGCCGGCGCGCGCGGCGGCGACGAGATGCGCGCGGACCTCCTCGACATCGGCGATCGGCGTCATGCCTGCGACCTGCTCCCGGCCCCGGACCGAGGGGCGGGAGGGGATCTAGCGATCGGCGTCGGTCAGCACCAGCCGCACCAGGCTGCCGCCGCCGGGGCGCGGCGCGATCCGCAGCTCGAAGCGGTCGTCCTCGTGCGTGCCGGACAGGACGGTCGCGTCGCCGTCCGAGGCGGTCGAGGCGATGCGCACGTCCGAACCCCGCGCCGGATCGCGATACCAGGCGACGAGCCGGTCGGGATTGTCCCCGCTCGAGAAATCGATGCGGACATGGGCCGCGTCCTCGCGATCGTCGCCGGCCGCGACATGGACGCCGCCGATCCGCGCGCCGGGGTAGATGAAGTCGCTGTCGCGGGCGCGAATGCGCGTGCCGACCGAGGAGGGAAGGTCCATCGACAGGTTGAAGCCCGGCGTGCTCAGCGTGAACTGGCCGTCGCTGCCATTGTCGGGCGCGGAGACGTCGAGCGTGGCATTGCCCTCGGCGTTCCCGTTCCGATCGCCGATGCGAACGTCGCATGCGGCGAGGCCGAGCGCGGCGGCGGCGAGCAGGAATGCGGGCTTGGCGATGGTCATGGCGATCCTCCTCCTCGAACGTCCGGACATAACTGTATTACATTAATAACAGAACCGGGACGGCCCTTGCGCCGCACCGCGCACGGCCGAATGGCGCGAGTGGCGCGAAAGTCATACGGAATCGCGGGGGGTCCCCCCGCCCAGGGGGCGCCGGCCGGCGCGAAACGAGGCGCTCGCGGCGGGGCCGGAAGGGGCGATCGAGGGGAGGGAGCCCGGCGGACATGCGGGGGAGCATGTCACGCCAAATCCTACTTGTATCCAACAATCGACGCGCGGAAGGAGGCGGGATGCTCCCCCAGGGGCATCGCCCCTTCGGTCGTCATGGATGGCGTCGCTGCCCGGGCCGACGCCCGGCGCTAGAGCTGCCCGTTCGGGATGTCGGCCGGTTGCAGCGGGTGGCAGACGGGGAGGTTCAGCTGGCGCGCGTCAGCGCAGTTGCGAACCTGGGTGTCGCCGGTGGGCGCGACGAAGATCGCCCAGTGGCGGCCATCGTCGCACAACGCCACCCACATCGCCAGGTTGCGATACGCGCCCTGTTCCGCCACCGCCTGGACCTTGTGGCAGCGGTGGCCATTGTCCCGGATCGCCCGCATCAGCCCGAGCCGCTGCATCGGCGGCTCGAGCGCGCGCAGGCGATCGTTCCAGGGATTGGCGATGGCGATGCGGGGCGCCTCGTTGGCCGGCTGGCCCTCGCCGCACCCGGCCAGCGCCGCCGCGGCGGCGCCGGCGAGGGCGAGACCGGAAACCAGACGCTGTCGCATCACTGGGCGTTCGCCGCCTGCTGGCTGTTGGCGAGCGTGGCCTCGGCGGCGTTGATCACCTGCGCATTGCCGTTGCCGGTCAGCACGATGGTGTAGGTCGCGCCGCCGTCGCAATGGGCGGTCCACACCGGAAAGCCCTGCTGCGTGCCGGCCGATTCGGACGAGGCGACATGCTGGCAGTCCTGGCCGGCGTCGCGGATCGCGCGAATGAAGACGGCGTTGCGCTGCCCTTCGGGAAGGGCGGCGATCTGGTCGCCGCTCGCCGCGGCGGACTCGCTCTGATTGGTCGGCGTCGGGGCGGGCGCCTCGCCCGAGTTGCAGGCGCCGAGCGTGCCGGCGAGGACAAGTGCGGCGGCGATGGCAGTCCGGGTCATGGCGATCTCCTTCCTTCGCTTGCTTCGCGCGGTCAATGTCCGGCCGGCGAAACGGTTGCCACGCTGCTCAGGCCGGGCCGCGCGCGGCCGCCCGGAAGCGTTCGCGCAGCGTGACCTTGTCGATCTTGCCGGTGCCGAGCTTCGGCAGCGGCTGATCGCTGAACCAGACCGCCGCCGGCACCTTGAACGGCGCCACCTTCTCCGCGAGGAAGGCGAGCAGGCCCTCGGCGTCGATCCCGCCCTTCTCGCTGTAGACGACCGCGCCGGGCACCTCGCCCAGCCGCTCGTCGGGGATGCCGAACACCGCCACCTCGGTGACCGCCGGGTTCTCGTAGATCGCCGCCTCGACCTCGGCGGCGCTGATATTCTCGCCGCCGCGGATGATGATGTCCTTCTTGCGATCGACGATGAAGAGATAGCCGTCCTCGTCGAGATAGCCGATGTCGCCCGAGCGGATGTAGCCGTCGGCGGTGATCGCGGCCTTCGTCGCCGCCTCGTCCTGCCAGTAGCCGCGAATGTTGGCGGCGGAGCGGATCGCGATCTCGCCGCGCTCGCCGGCGGGAAGGGGCCGGTCGTCCGGGCCCAGGATGGCGAGCTCGACCAAAGGCCGCATCGGCCGCCCGGTCGAGGCGGGCTTGTCGTGATAGTTGGACCAGAAGTTGGAGCAGCCGACCGCGTTCGTCTCGGTAAGCCCGTAGCCGAGCGCCGGCTGCGCGCCCTTGAACGCCTGTTCGAGCCGGGCGACGTGGCTCACCGGGCGCGGCGCGCCGCCGGCGGCGATGTCGGAGAGCGAGGAGAGGTCGTACTTGTCGCGGTTCGGCGCTTCGGCGAGCTCCATGCTCATCGTCGGCACGCCGACGAAATAGGTGATCCGCTCCTTCTCGATCAGCCGCAGCGCCTCCTCCGGATCCCATTTGGGCATCAGCACCATGGTACGGCCGACGACGAAGCTGTTGAGCAGCACCGGCACCTCGCCGGTGACGTGGAAGAGAGGCACGCTGACGAGGATGCGCGGCGGCGGGACGGTCTCGCCCGACGCCTCCTTGATGCCGCGCAGCGCGGCCAGCCCAAGCGCGTAGGCATAGACCGCCGTCGTCACCGCGCGATGGGTGGACACGGCGCCCTTGGCGAGGCCCGTCGAGCCCGAGGTGAAGAGGATCGTCGCGTCGTCGTTCGGCAGGACGATCGGCAGGTCCGCCTCGGCCTCGCCCTCGACCAGCGGCGCGATCGCCTCCGCGATCGGCTGCTCGATGGGCAGGATGGCGAGCGGCACCGTGCAGTTCGCCTGAAGCCGTTCGCCGCGCGGCGGATCGGCGATGACGAGCGACGGCGAGGCGAGCCCCATCGCGTGTCTCATCTCCTCGCCGCGCCACCAGCCGTTGAGCAGGGTGGCGATGCCGCCCGCCTTCAGGATCGCCATCCAGCTGACGATCCAGGACGGACAGTTGCGCATCGCGATGCCGACGCGGTCGCCCTTCCGGACGCCGCGGGCGACGAGCGCGCGGGCGAGCCGGGTGGCCTGCCGGTTGAGCTCGGCGAAGCTCAGCCTCTCCTCGCCCGCGACGATGGCCTCCATGTCGCCGTGGAGAGCGCAGAAGCTGTCGAACAGCGTGGGCAGCGTCGGCGGCAGGTTGGTGACGATGGGCAGGCCGGACTCGGGATCGCGCCCAACGTGGATCCGGCCGCCCTCGCCGGTAATGGTCGCAACCGCCTCGTCATATTTGCGATCAAGCTCGCTCAACATGCCTGCATCCGCTCCGTCGTTGCCTTTTTCCCTCCCCCTTCTATGAAGGCGCGAACCCGAAGGGGGAAGCCTTGATCGACACGCTGACGACCACGCTGAGCGCCGGGACCGCGATCGCCTATACGGACCTTCACCTAAGCCCGATCCTGTTCCACGTCGGCGGCTTCGCGCTGAGGTGGTACAGCCTCGCCTATCTCGCCGGCATCCTCGTCGGCTGGTGGTACCTGATGCGGCTGCTCGGCCAGCCGGGCGCGCCGATGGCGAAGCGCCATGCCGACGACCTGGTCTTCTACGCCACGCTCGGCATCATCCTCGGCGGGCGGCTCGGCTACGTGCTGTTCTACAAGCCGCTCGACTATCTCCACCATCCGGTCGAGATCGTGCGGCTGTGGGACGGCGGCATGTCGTTCCATGGCGGCGTGATCGGGGTCAGCCTCGGCATCCTGTGGATGGCGCGCAGGCACAAGCTCGACTGGCTGCGCATTCACGATTACGTCGCCTGCTGCGCGCCCTTCGGCCTGTTCTTCGGGCGGCTCGCCAATTTCGTGAACAGCGAGCTGTGGGGCGGCATCACCCACGTCCCCTGGGCGGTGCGCTTCTGCGAGGCGTTCGACAGGGCCGGACGCTGCGTCGCGCTCGGCCCACCGCGCCATCCGAGCCAGCTCTACGAGGCCTTCTTCGAGGGCACCGTCCTGTTCCTGATCCTCGCCTACGCCTTCTGGCGGACGCGGGCGCGCTACAAGCCGGGGCTGCTCGTCGGGCTGTTCGTCCTGGGCTATGGCGTGATCCGCTTCGGCCTCGAGTTCATCCGCGAGCCGGACGCGCATCTCGTCCACTTCGCCCAGGCGACCGGGCTGCACATGGGGCAGTGGCTGTCGCTGCCGATGATCCTGGGCGGGCTCTATCTCGTCCTTTCCGCCGGCAGGCGCGAGGGGCGCGTCCGGCCGGTGAGCGCCGATGAGCCGGCCGACGGCTGAGGACGCGCTGCGCCGCCGCATCGAAGCCGAAGGCGGGATCAGCGTCGCGGACTATATGGCGGCGGCCAACGCCGCTTATTATGCCGGGCGCGACCCGCTCGGCGCGAAGGGCGATTTCGTCACCGCGCCGGAGATCAGCCAGATGTTCGGCGAGCTGATCGGCCTGTGGCTGGCCGACCTGTGGATGCGCGCTGATCGCCCGGCCGGCGCCGTCTATGTCGAGCTGGGGCCGGGGCGCGGCACGCTCGCCGCTGATGCGCTGCGGGCGATGCGCAGCGCCGGCCTTGCGCCGCCAGTGCATCTTGTCGAGACCAGCCCGGTGCTGCGCGCGGCGCAGGCGGAACGGATCGAAGGGGCCGCCTGGCACGAGGACATTTCGACCCTGCCCGAGGCGCCGCTGCTCTTGGTGGCCAACGAGTTCCTCGACGCGCTGCCGGTGCGGCAGTTCGACGCGGAGGGGCGCGAGCTG
>Ga0180222_1000391_pt1 | contig 65465 bp, 64 predicted proteins | sample eDN5th37CKraftOP_FD_151336 | JGI IMG/M metagenome (GOLD analysis project Ga0180222, IMG submission 151336) | Enriched Organic Plus compost microbial communities from Emeryville, California, USA - eDNA 5th pass 37_C Kraft OP (version 2) (version 2) ... | reverse complement strand
ACACATAGGGATAGCCCCACCTCTCGAGGTGGGCGGCCTGGCGCGGGCTCAGACCAGCCTCCGACCGCCGGTGCCGCTCGTCTTGCGTGAGCGGCGCACGGAACTCGTCGAGATCGACGACGCACCGTTCCGCAAGTGCACCGAGCGCGGGCGACGGCCCCTGCGGCACGAAGGCGATGAAGTCTTTCATGAGATCGAGCTTCACGACGAGGTCCGCCGTCGCGGTCGTCCTTTTGGCGAACGCGCGCAGCTTCCGCTCGAGGCCGCTCTCGTCCGCACCCTCCGCCAGATGGAACGGCGCCTTGACGGTGGCGTGGAAGCCGTAGGTGCGCGCCGGCTCGGTCACCTTCATCCAGCCGGCGCCGGTCAGTGGAGGCTCGGGCGGGAACGCGATTTCGCAGCGCGTGTAGCAGTCGTAGCCGATCACAGACGCTCCGAAGCGATAGAGCGAAGCCTCCGGCGGGGGAACGAAATAGATGGCGTAGCGCGGGGTGCTCATGGCTGCGCACCCAGGCGGCCGGCGTCGGCGAGATATGCGAAGCGCCCGGCAACCATGGTGGCGACGAGGCGCGGGCACAGCGGATCGGCGGCATCGACGAAGGTGAGATCGGCGCGTTGTCCGGCGGCGATCGATCCACGATCGGTCAATCCGGCGGCGGCCGCCGGCGATGCCGAGACGAGTTGCCAGGCCTCATGCAGCGGCGCAACACCATCGGCAGCAAGGCGGAAGGGAGCGACGAGCGGCGCCGGGTAATAGTAGTCCGAGGCCAGGATCGAGCAGTAGCCGAGGCCCACCATGTCGGCTGCCTTGGTCCACCCGGTGTGGCTGCCGCCGCGCACGACATTCGGGGCGCCGAGCACGATCGCGTCGCCCGCCTGCGCGGCGGCCCGCGCCGTCTCGATGGTCGTCGGGAACTCCGCGATCCTGCAGCCGAAATCGCGGAACCACGCACGCTGCCCGGGGCTGGTGTCGTCATGCGACAGCAGCGGAATGCCGGCGGCAACCGCCGCCCGCGCCAGCCGCGCAATCGAGGCCGGAACGTCGCCGCCCCGTGCATGGGTCCGCTCGACCAGCGCGAGGAACTCCTCGCGCGTCAAGCCAGAGCGTTCGACCATCGGGTTGAGCTTGTGCGCGCGGCCGGTGGACGCGAGGGCGATGTCCATGTGGTCATTGAACGCCAGCGCGTGGATGCGCCGCGCCGCCAGCCACCCGACGATCTCGTCCTCGGCGTCGAGATTGTAGGTCTCGTGCCGCAGATGAATGCGGGTATCGGCGGCAAGCTGCGGCCCCATGCGCTCGAGGCACGCCAGCACGGCGCGCGCATTGTCGGAGCCGCGCAGGCCCGGCTCCCACGACCACGTCAGCCCGTGGAACACGGTGGTGATGCCGTTGGCGATCGCCTGGCGATCGCTTTCGACGAACGCAATGTCGAGCGGGAAGCCGACTCCGGGCCGCGGCATCATCTGCCGCTCGAACGCGTCGCCGTGGATGTCCACGATGCCCGGGAGCGCCACGAGCCCGTCGGCGCGAAACCGCCGCGCGGCCGCGCCCGCGCTCCCATCGACGCTCGCGATGAGCCCGCCCTCGACCTCGATGGTTGCCGCGCCGATGTGGCCGTCGACAAGCGCCCGGCCGGCTTCGACACGGATGGCTGGCTTGGTGCGAACGGAGACGTTCATGCGATGGCCGGCACCAGTTCGTGCTTGGCGAGAAAGTCCTCGACGGCAAGCGTGCGGAAATCCTTCAGCGCGCCGCGCAGATTCTCGTGCGGCCAGTCCCACCAGGCGAGGCGCTTGAGCCGGCGTGCGACAGCGTCCGGGAAGCGCGCGCGCAGCACGCGTGCAGGATTGCCGGCCACGATGGCGTAGTCGGGCACATCCTTGGTGACGACCGCGCCGGCCGCGACCACCGCGCCGGTGCCGATGCTGCGGCCCGGCAGCACGATGGCGCCGTGGCCGATCCACACATCGTGGCCGATGGTGACGGCGTGCGCCCGGCGCCATTCGAAAAAGTCGGCGTCGTCCGTCTCGCCCGGAAAGTAGGCGCTCGCGCGATAGGTGAAATGCGACTGGCTGGCGCGATCCATCGGGTGGTTGCCCGGATTGATCCGCGTCATCGCCGCGATCGAGCAGAATTTCCCGATCACGGCGTAGGCGATGTCGCTGTCGTTGACGACGTAGGAATAGTCGCCGAGCGCGACTTCCAGCAGCTTGGTGCGCGGGCCCACTTCGGTATAGGCGCCGAGCTTGCTGTCGCGAACCTCGGCGGCAGGATCCACCAGCGGCGTCGATGACAACTGCTTTGCCATGGCCCGTCCCCAGTCTCAGCTCTCGATCAGCAGTTCGACGCGATCGGTCGCAAATCGCGCATGGGTCGTTACGATCGGCTTGCCGGCGCGCGTGACGTCCACGCCGTCCACGACAAGAACAAGCCGGCCCGGCGCGAGCCCAAGCCGCCTGGCGTCGAGCGCGTCGACCACCGCAGCCGACACGCGCGTGGAGCGGCGCCGATAATCGCGGATGCCGAAGTGCGCGAGCGTGCGGGTGATCGACCGGCACTCGCGGTAGACCGCGGCTGCATCGGGAAACTTCTTCGCGGACAGGAACGACGTGCCGGCGCAGACGGGCACGCCATTCGCGCTGCGCACGATGTCGAGGCAGACCACCGGATCGTCGACCTCGAGCTGCAAACGCCGCGCGACATCCACAGGGGCCGGCTCGATGCGATCGGCGATCAGCCTGCCGCTGGCTTCCAGGCCGGCTGCACCAATGATTTCGGAGAAACGCGTGCGCGTGCCGATCGGGTAGGCGAGCCGCACGGTCTCGACATAAGTGCCGCTGCCGCGTTCGGCGCGCACGAGCCCGCGATCGGCAAGATCGGCGAGCGCGCGGCGAACAGTGTGACGATTGAGACCGAACTTCTCCGCGATCTCGATCTCGCCGGGAAGGCGATCGCCGGCCGCATAGGCACCGGTCATGATCGACAGCTCGATGTCGTCAGCGAGGCGACGCCACAACGCGATGCCCGCGCCGCCGCCTGCGACTCGATCTTCTGCTGACTCGATCGGCTTCAACACGCCCTCGTCATCTGTCTGTCATCGATCGGGTCCAAAAGTTGTCTACCCGAATAGACAACTTGTAGCGCTCGTCCGTGACAGATTTATCTCAGCCCGAATCCTCTCACCCCGAGCGCCGCGCCACGCTGGCGGCGCTGGCGCACGCCGAGCCGCGTGAACTCGCCGGCGGGCTCAAGCACGTCGGCGCGCATGCAAGCTACGTCGATCTGCGCGCGCCGGAGGTCGGCCTCGTGATGGTGCGCGGCCGCATCGGCGGCGACGGCGCGCCGTTCAATCTCGGGGAAACGACCGTGACGCGCGCCTCGGTGCAGATCGCATCGGGCGAGATCGGCGTTGCCTATGTTCTGGGCCGCGACCAGGGCAAGGCGCGGCTGGCGGCGCTCTGCGATGCGCTGTGGCAGACCGATCGTCACCGCGCCGCGGTCGAGCGCCATGTGCTCACGCCGATTCGCAGGCGGCTCGAGCTCGAACGCACGAGCAAACGCGCGCAATCCGCAGCGACACGCGCAGAGTTCTTCACGATGGTGCGAGGCGAGGATTGACGCGATGGCGCTCGCGGCCGCATTCGACAATCCGGTATTCGCAAGCCAGTCCGTGTTTCGCGCGGTCATGGACGCGCTGGCGCGGCCGGGCGAGCGCAAGACGATCACGGCCCCGGTGAAAGCGCCAAAGCCGCTGGATCCTGCCGCGGCCGCGATCGCGCTGACGCTGCTCGACTATGAGACACCGGTCTGGCTCGATCCGCCGCTGGCGAAATCCGCGGCGGTCACCGACTGGCTGACATTCCACACCGGCGCGCCGATCACGACCGCACCGGACCTCGCTTCCTTCGCGCTGATCGCCGATCCGGCCAACGCACCTGCTTTCGAGCGGTTCAATCCCGGCGCCGCCGATTACCCGGACCGCTCGACGACGCTGGTGATGCAGGTCGACGGTTTTTCGGGCGAGACGGTGACGCTTGCAGGACCCGGCATCGCGCGCACCGCGACGTTCGCCGCCGCCCCCCTGCCCGCCGATTTCGCCGCGCAGCTTGCCGCCAATCGCGAGCTGTTTCCGCGCGGCGTCGATCTCCTGTTCGTGCACAAGGACACCGTGGTTGCGTTGCCGCGCTCGGTGCGCATCGTCGAAGGGAGCCGCTGAAGATGTACGTTGCAGTCAAAGGCGGCCAACGCGCGATCGAGAACGCGCACGCGCTGCTTGCGGATGCGCGGCGCGGCGACCGCTCGGTGCCCGAGATTTCGCTCGATCAGATCGCCGAGCAGCTTGCACTGGCCGTCGACCGGGTGATGAGCGAAGGCTCGCTCTATGACCGCGAACTTGCAGCACTTGCCGTCAAGCAGGCGCGCGGCGACCTGATCGAGGCGATCTTCCTCGTGCGTGCATTTCGCACCACCACGCCCCGCTTCGGGGCGTCCGAGCCCGTCGACACTGCCGAGATGCTGATCCGCCGGCGCATCTCGGCGACGTTCAAGGACCTTCCCGGCGGGCAGGTGCTCGGACCGACGTTCGATTATACGCACCGCCTGCTCGATCCGGCCCTCGCCAGGGACAGCGAGGTGCCGCGGCCAAAGCTCGGCTCCGCGACCGAGACGCATTGCCCGCGCGTGACGGACCTGCTCGCCGCCGATGGCCTGATCGAGACGTCGCCGGCGGCCGATCCTGATGCCCCGGTCGGCGACCTGACCCGCGATCCGCTCAGCTTTCCGGCCGACCGCGATTTACGCCTGCAGAATCTGGCGCGCGGCGACGAAGGCTTCCTGCTGGCGCTCGGCTATTCCACGCAGCGCGGCTATGGACGCAATCACCCGTTCGCCGGCGAGATCCGCTTCGGCGAGGTGGAGGTCGAGTTCTGCGCGCCGGAGCTGGGCTTTGCCGTGCCGCTCGGCACCATCGAGTTCACCGAGTGCCAGATGATCAACCAATTCGCCGGCACGGCGACGGAAGCGCCGCGCTTCACCCGCGGCTACGGCCTCGTGTTCGGACAGAGCGAGCGCAAGGCAATGTCGATGGCGCTGGTCGATCGCGCGCTGCGTGCGCGCGAGCTCGGCGAGGAGGTGAAGGCGCCGGCCCAGGACGAGGAGTTCGTGCTGTCGCATTCCGACAACATCCAGGCGACGGGCTTCGTCGAGCACCTCAAGCTGCCGCACTACGTCGACTTCCAGGCCGAGCTCGGCCTCGTGCGCAAGCTGCGCGACGACTTCTTTGCGAAGGCGCAGGCCGCGCCGGAACTGCGCGAGGCCGCCGAATGAGCATACCCGCCTACAACTTCGCCTATCTCGACGAGCAGACGAAGCGGATGATCCGCCGCGCGATCCTCAAGGCGGTCGCAATCCCCGGCTATCAAGTGCCGTTCGCCAGCCGCGAGATGCCGATGCCCTACGGCTGGGGCACCGGCGGCGTGCAGGTGACCGCGTCGATCCTCGGTCCGCAGGACGTGCTCAAGGTCATCGACCAGGGTTCGGACGACACCACGAACGCCGTCTCGATCCGCCAGTTCTTCGCCAAGACGGCCGGCGTGCGCACCACGACGGCCACGACCGAAGCAACGGTGATCCAGACGCGACACCGCATTCCGGAGACGCCGCTGCAGGACCACCAGGTGCTGGTGTTCCAGGTGCCGATCCCGGAACCCCTGCGTTTCCTGGAGCCGCGCGAGACCGAGACGCGCCGCATGCATGCGATCGCCGACTACGGCCTGATGCACGTCAAGCTCTACGAGGACATCGCGTGTCACGGCCACATCGCGACCACCTACGCCTATCCGGTGAAGGTCGACGGCCGCTACGTGATGGACCCCTCGCCGACCCCAAAGTTCGACAATCCGAAGATGAACGACTGCGCGGCGTTGCAACTGTTCGGCGCCGGCCGCGAAAAGCGCATCTACGCCATCCCGCCCTACACCAAGGTGGTTTCGCTCGATTTCGAGGATCATCCGTTCGAGCGCTATCGTCACGACGCGAGCTGCGCGCTCTGCGGCGCCTCCGACAGCTTCCTCGACGAGGTCGTCACGGACGATCGCGGCGGGCGCATGTTCGTCTGCTCCGACACGGACTACTGCGAGGGCCGGCGGTCCGCCGCCGCGCCCACCGCCACGGAGGCGGCGCATGCGTGAGCCTGCCGCGATCACCATCCGCGCCGCCGGCGAAGCCGACCTGCCCGGCGTGCTGGCGCTCTATGCCCAGCCCGAGATCGACGACGGCGACGTGCTGCCGGTCGAGAAAGCGCAAGCCGTGTTCGCGCGCTTTGCCGACTATCCCGACTACACGCTGTATGTCGCCGAAGAGGCCGGCGCGATCGTCGGGAGCTTCGCGCTGCTGATCATGCACAACCTCGGTCATCTCGGCGCGTCGTCGGCGGTTGCCGAGGACGTGGTCGTCGATCCGCGCATCCACGGCCTGGGCATCGGCCAGCAGATGATGCGCTTTGCCATCGAGCGCTGCCGCGACAAGGGCTGCTACAAGCTCGCGCTCTCCTCGAACGCCAGGCGCGAGCGCGCTCATCGCTTCTACGACCAGCTCGGCTTCGAGCGGCACGGATACAGCTTTCGCATCCTTCTCGACGAGGCCAGGCGATGACGGCCGAAGACCAGCCGCTGCTCATCGCCCGGGGCGTGAGCAAATGGTACGGCCGCCAGCTCGGCTGCCGCGACGTGTCGTTCGAGCTCTACGAGGGGGAGGTGCTCGCCATCGTCGGCGAGTCCGGCTCGGGCAAGTCGACACTGCTGCAGCTTCTGTCGGCGCAGCTCGCCACGAGTGCCGGCAGCGTGCTCTACCGCATGCGCGACGGCGCGACGCGCGACCTCGCCTCGCTCGGCGAAGCGGAGCGCCGTTTCCTGTTCCGCACCGACTGGGGCTACGTCCACCAGGATCCGGCGCTTGGACTGCGCATGGGCGTGTCGGCCGGGGGCAACGTCGGCGAGCGGCTGATGGCCGTCGGCTGGCAGCACTATGGCCGCATCCGCGGTGCCGCCGAGAGCTGGCTCGCGCGCGTCGAGATCGACCCGCGCCGCATCGACGATACGCCGCGCGTCTATTCCGGCGGGATGCGCCAGCGCCTGCAGATCGCCCGCAATCTCATCACCGAGCCGCGCCTCGTGTTCATGGACGAGCCGACCGGCGGTCTCGACGTATCGGTGCAGGCCAAGCTGCTCGACCTGTTGCGCAGCCTCGTGGCCGATCTCGGTCTCGCCGCCATCGTCGTGACGCACGACCTCGCGGTCGCGCGCCTGCTCTCGCATCGCATCCTGGTGATGAAGGGCGGGGAGGTCATCGAGACCGGCCTGACCGATCAGGTGCTCGACGATCCGCGCGAGGCCTACACCCAGCTTCTCGTGTCGTCCGTTCTGCCAGCGTGAGACAGCGATGATTCTCGAGCTCACCCGCGTCGCCAAGACCTTCACCATGCATCTGCAGGGCGGCGTCAGGCTGCCGATCGTGCAGAACGTCAGCTTTTGCGTGAAGCCGGGCGAGTGCGTCGTGCTCACCGGCCCCTCGGGCGCCGGGAAATCGTCGATCCTCAAGATGATTTTCGGCACCTACCGCTGCGACGAGGGCCGCATCGTCTTGAGCCACGGCGGCGCCAGCACCGACATTGCGGCCGCGCCGCCGCGCGACATCCTGCGCCTGCGCCGCTCCGTCATCGGCTACGTCAGCCAGTTCCTGCGTGCCGTACCGCGTGTTCCGGCCCTCGCCGTCGTCGGCGAATCCGGCGACTCGCAGCGCGCCGAAGCGCTGCTGCGGCGACTCAACATTCCGGAGCGGCTGTGGTCGCTGCCGCCCGCGACCTTCTCCGGCGGCGAGCAGCAACGCGTCAACATCGCGCGCGGCTTCCTGCCCGAGCGGCCGCTGCTGTTGCTCGACGAGCCGACCGCCTCGCTCGATCCCCACAATCGTCAGGTCGTCATCGACCTGATCGACGAGAAGAAGCGCCAGGGGACGGCCATGGTCGCCATCGTCCACGATCAGCAGGTGTGCGACGCCGTTGCCGACCGCGTCATCGACGTCACCCGGTTTGCGGCAGCATGAGCATGTCCGCTTCGTCCGTCACCGTGCTCTCCGACGCCCGCGTGGTGCAGGCCAACCGCATCCTCGACCCCGGCTGGGTGGCGATTGCCGACGGCAAGATCATCGACGTCGGCCGCGGCTCGCGGCCCGGCACCACCGAAAGCCTCGGCGGCGATCTGCTGATCCCGGGCCTCGTCGAGCTGCACACCGACCACCTCGAGGCGCATTTCATGCCGCGCCCCAAAGTGGCGTGGGATCCGGTAGCGGCCGTCGTCTCCTACGACGCTCAGATCGCGACCAGCGGCATCACGACGGTGCTCGATTCGCTGCGGGTCTGGAAGGAAGACGACGTCGAGGACGGCGGCGGCGAAGCCCGGCGCCTGAGCGAGGCCATCGCAACGGCGCGCGACGCCGGCATGCTGCGCATCGATCATTTCCTGCATCTGCGCTGCGAGGTGCCGATGCCGCATGTGGTGTCGGAAGCCGCCGAACTGATCGGACTGCCGGAAGTACGACTGCTGTCGCTGATGGATCACACGCCCGGCCAGCGCCAGTTCCGCGACGAGGAGAAGCTGCGCACCTATTACCGCGGCAAGACCGGCGGACTGAGCGACCGGGAGCTCGACCTCATGTTCGAGCGGCGGCGCGAGTACGCGGCCGCCCATGCCGACAAGAACCAGCGCGCCCTGATCGATCTCGCCCGCACGCATGGCACGCCGCTCGCCAGCCATGACGACACCACCATCGCGCACGTCGGCGAAGCCGTCGACAACGGCGTCGCCATCGCCGAATTTCCGACCACGGTCGAGGCCGCCAAGGCGCTGCATGCCGCGGGCGTGCGCGTGCTGATGGGTGCGCCGAACCTGGTGCGCGGCGGCTCACATTCGGGCAATGTGGCGACCAGCGACCTCGCCAGTCTCGGCGTGCTCGACGTCCTCTCGTCCGATTATGTTCCTTCGAGCCTGCTACTCGCCGCCTTCGCCCTGCCGAAGACCACATCGGCCATCGACCTGCCGGCGGCGCTACGCACCGTCACCAAGACGCCGGCCGAGGCGGTGGGGCTGACCGACCGCGGCGAGATCGCGGCCGGCAAGCGCGCCGACCTCGTGCGCATCCACGTCGCACGCGATCTGCCGATCGTCCGTTCGGTCTGGTCGGCGGGCCGACGCGTGGCATGACAGCGGCCGGTGGCGCACACAGAACCGGAGCGGGCGCCCTCGTCCTCATCGTCGGCCCGAGCGGCGCCGGCAAGGACACGCTCATCGGCATGATGCGCGCGCGGGCGGCCGGGCAGCCGATCGTCCTTGCACGGCGGGTGGTGACGCGCGCCGCCTCGCAGCACGAAGATCACGATTCGATGACCGAAGCCGATTTCGCGCGCGCCGAGCAAGACAGCTCGTTCGCATTGAGCTGGCAGGCGCATGGCCTGCGCTACGGCGTACCGGCGGCAATCGACGACGAGATGGCGTGCGGGCGCGTGGTCGTCTGCAACGCATCGCGCGCGGTGATCGAGGCGGCACGGTCCCGGTATGCGCGATGCCGCGTCGTGCTCGTGACGGCGCCGGAGGATGTTCTCCTCGCCCGCGTCACAAGCCGGTTGCGGCCATCGGACGGAAGCGCGACGCGGCGCGTCGCGCGCCCCGCCCCGTCGCGCGAGGCCATCCGGCCTGATCTCGTGATCGAGAACGTGGGCGATCCGGCCGACGCCGCGGCGCTGCTGTTCGACTTCGTGATGCGGCAGATCGGGTGAACGCGAGGCCCGGAAAACCCCTCGAGCTTACGCGCTCGCGCCCGCCGGCACGATGCGCTCGTCGCGCGTGACCCTGCTCTCGTCCTTCTTGCGCGGAGGCCCGCCGAAAGCGATCTGCACCAGGCCGGCGGTGAGGCCGATCAACGTGCCGATCTGCCAAGCACGGTCGTAGGAGCCGAACAGGTCGAACATCAGCCCGCCGCCGTAAGCGCCGAGCGAGGAGCCGGCCTGGTGCACGACAAAGGAGATTCCGAGCAGGGTCGCCATGTAGCGGGTGCCGAAGATCTGCGCGACCAAGCCGCCGATGAGCGGCGCGAGGCCGGGCCACCACAGCAGACCCATGACCGCGGCGAACAGCAGCGTCGAGGTGGGCGACGGCGGCAGCATGAAATAGGCCGCCATCATCAGCGAGCGCAGGATGTAGAGGAGCCCCAGCAGGACGTGGCGCGGATACTTGTCGCCCAGCCAGCCGGTGATGAGCGAGCCCACCGCGCTGACACCGCCGATCACGGCGAGCGCGGCAGCGCCGAGCATCGGGTCCTGGCCGCACAGCGCGAGATAGGACGGCAGATGCACCGTCAGGAAGACGAGGTTGAGACCGCAGACGAAATACGCCCCCGACAAGACGAAGAACTGGCGGTTGCGCATGGCTTGCCCGAGCACCTGGCGCATCGAGGTCGCGTGCGTGACGTGCACGGGGATCTTGTCGGCGCTGCCCGCCAGGAACGCGGCCGGCAACATCATGACCGCCATCAGCACGAAAAACCACAGGCCGGTCTGCCACGTCGCGACCGAGAGCAGGCCCTGCGCGGCGAGCGGCACGGAGAACATGCCGATCGACCCGAGCGCGGAGGTGAGGCCGAGCATGCGACTGCGCCTGTTCTCCGGAACGGCGCGGATGACCGCGCTCATGGTCAGCGAGGTCGTCGTGCACGAGAGCGCGACGCCGATCAGGCCGCCCGACACGATCAGCGCCATCGCGCCCTGCGCACTGGCCATGATGGCGAGCCCGCCCCCGAAGATCGCGACGCCGACCATCATCACGATGCGCAGCCCGAAGCGGTCGGCGAGCGCGCCGATGAGCGCCTGCGAGATGCCCCAGGCGATGTTCTGGATGGCGAAGGCGAGCGTGTAGTCCGACGCCGTGATGCCGATGTCCTGCGTCATCGGCGTGAGGAACAGGCCGAAGCTCTGGCGGATGCCGATGCCGATCATCAGCATCATGGAGGCGCCGATGATGATCAGCCGCGCCTGGCCGACGGAGGCAGGAATCGCTTGGGGCATCGGGGGGTATCCAGTGGACCGGTGCCCATTGATACCGCAAGACCGCAGCGACAGTGCCTATTTTCTTCGCATAGTTCGCATAACTGGCTTGCTCCCGGGAGGCGAGGACCGCTCCGCTGAGGTCAGCGCAAGGCTGCAGATCGATGGCCAGCCTCAGGCGCTCGCACCGGACCAGCACCGGCCCAGATCGCGCCGTTGCTGCTCCGGCGTGGCGCCGGGGCAAAAATCATCATGCCGATATCCCAAAAGTGAAACTCGTGGCGCGAACTCGGCGCGCCCGCGCCGAGTTCAGCGAGAAAGAGCAAACAGCCAGCAATGGTTCATCAAGGAGTATCATCATGCAAAGATATCTCTTTGTGGCGGCAGCACTCGTGCTCGGCGTCGGGCTCGCTGCCATCAGCAGCCCGTCACGGGCGCAGCCTTACTATGGTGGGGGCATGATGGGCGGCTACGGCGGCGGTTATTACGGAATGGGCCCCGGCATGATGTACGGCTATGGGCCACACGGTCAGCGCTACTACGGCAGGCGCGGCCAGGCCTATCGCGGGCAACGCCTGTGCTGGCATCCGACTGGCGCCAATCGGAATTCCGGTTACTACAGCGCATGCCCGCAATAGCCAGCGTCCCGCAGAATGTGAATTCGAGCAACGACCTTGCATCGGCGGCCACGGCCGCTGCTTCGCAGCATCTCACCGCACAGTAGACTGCGCTAAAGCAAGCGCGGTGACAACACCGTTTACTGCTGGATGGCGCCACCTAACGGTTCGGCTTAAGAGCTCTCAGCGCCAAATACATTGAATCTCGTAACATTCATTATGGAATGTTTCCAAACGCGTCCGCCTCATCGATGGCCCCAAGCGCAGCCAATGCACCATCTTGGTCCAAGGGCGCCTCGGCCGGTGCAGAAGCGTACCGTCACAGCAGCTCGGGCAACCGATAAAGCAGGCGACGTGCTTTAGACCAGCCCGCCTCCACGAAAGCGTCGAGACAGGCGATCAACCTCTCGCGTCTACCTTGATCGCGGAATATTTCTCGGTGGTCGGCCAGGAAGATTCCAACGATTTCGACGAACCGATCCTCACCTAACGATTCAAAATGGTAGCCATTGAGGCGCCCACCGCTAAGCAATGCGTGCGACGCGAGGTCAAAGACTCGGACCGGGTCGGCGGATCGCAATGAGGCCAAGAGGTCAATCAAGTGATGTATCGTATGCGGCGTTCCGACGTCGCCAATGCGCTTCATCATGTCGGCAGTTTCGTCAAGAAACGCCTTTTTCATTTCGACGGTGACGAGACCGGACGGTTTCTCTTGCGGGTTCGCCCTGAACGCACCGGACGAGAAGTACAATTGATCGGTGATGTTATCCAAGAGCCGAGCCGCAGCACGCCCCGCTCTATGGTCGGCATCGGTCCGACTCTCTGGCGAAATATCGAAATATCTCTGCAGAGCCGATGCCGCCGCTTCCACCAGCTCTTTCGCGAGACGCAACGCGTTCGTCCGCAGCCGAATATCTTTATCGTTACCGGTGTCGTAGCCAAGGACGACGACGTCTCTTATCGTTGCAGCCACGCTTCCGAGCTCTGAATCGTTCGTCACAACGTCGGTCAGCCAGTGATCCAAAAGTTTTCGCGATTCAGGTAGCTCGTAGCGCATCCACAGGATCGCGATCTGGTTACCAATCGCCTCGGCGATCTTGTCGCCCTGTGCGTCAGTTTCCCTTTGAGCGCGTGGTACGAGGTCTATGATCAGCGCTTCGACTTTGGGTGGATCGGAATGTATCGCTCGGCTAAGGAAGCTTGAGAAGAAGCGCAGCACTGCAAAGCTGGACTCGTGCTTGGCGATATGATCGGCGAAGCGCCACATGGCCTCCTTGTCGAAGTGCCACAGCCGCCCAACCTCGTCGGCAATCTCGCTCCTTACCTTTTCAGCAGGATCGCTCAGCAAAGGCTCAATTCTAGGCACGAGCCTTCTAGTCGCCACTTCGCTTGCCGCGCACAGTATCAAAGCCGCCTCTGCCGCCTTCGCGCGCATCAGCGCACCATGTTCGCCTTGAGCAGGTGCTCGCGGCGCCCTTAGATAGGGCTCGATCAGGTCTGCGAGCGAATTAACGACCGCTGGCAAGGTTTTGAGATCATTGGTCCGGCGTGCGAGGGCGACGCATCCATGCAAGAGCTGCGATTCAGCAAACTCGGTCGTTAGAGGCGACGGTGCGGGTTGCGGCGGATTTTTCAGAGCCGCATCGAGCGCGACAAGGCCGCGGATGCCCTCGGAGGCAGGTGGCGGCTGTTCTCCGTCGGCGAGCTGCTGGCCCGGAAGAGCTTCGGTGAGCTGCAAGAGCACTGCATTAGGCGCAGATTCTACGTCAACGCCCTTGTCCGAGAGCCACCAATATCTATCGGGGACGCCGGACGTCACATTGACGGAAAACGCCCGGTTGTTGCCCGTGGGAACGGATTGTGCAGTTGCATCGGCTAGCAATGCCTTTGCTTCGGGCGAAGCAAGGTTCGTATCGCCGATTGCCCGAAATAGCGTGGCAAGGAACCGCTGCTTGACGCGATCCGGGTTCTCGTATCCATCAAAGACGATTGTTTGCACCGTCTGTTCGAAATTCAATTTTTCGCCAGCGTCGAGCGTCGGATAAATGGCGGCAACCGCGTCGATTGCGTCTTTTTTCGTGTCGCTTGATCGCAGAAACATGATCGCGCTTGCGTAGGGCCAAAGCAACGCTCCGAGAACTTCAGGTCGTCGCGCGGCTGCCACGAACAAACGGTCCCATATGACCGCAAGCCGGTTCTTCTCAATTACCCGGGTGGCCAGATCGACGGATTCTGCTTCCGTACCGGTTGTCAGCCGATTCAAGAAGGCCTTCAACATTCCGGCGAGGTTGTTGGTGTGCGCGTGAGGATCATCGGGGTTATAGGCCCAGATATGACTGCCATCATCCAGTAGTTCGACAGTCTTGTTCCCGATAGTCGCGGTCACCGCTTCGTCGGCGGGCGGATGCTCGCTCGATACAGATCCTTCAAGTGACGTGATGAGAACGCGGGCACCGAACTCAGGATTTGTCTCGAAGAACTTCGGAACATATTGCGACAGCCGCCAGCGCGCGTGATCGTAGTCCTGCTTTTTGTTACTCGTAAGTGGCAGGATTTGACTGTTACCCATCGACGTCGCCGACGTGTCCGTCACGCTTTCTGCAAAGGCGGTCCGATAAAGCTCCAGCACAAAATCCGGGTCAAATGCCGAAATCCGTTTGGCGGCCCGCGCCAAGGCCGGAATGTCCTCGTGCGCGTGGTTTGCGAAACGGTCGCCGCTTAGAAGCTGAGACAGAAGCGCTCGGGATGCCTGGACGTCGGTTTCATATGTATCCGCGACCAATTCAATCGCGACTGTGACGAGGCGCGACGCGCGCACGTCAGGCAAGCAGAAGGCAAACAGAGCCCGTGCGGCCTGCCCAAGTGCCGCCCGCTGACCAACGTCCGTAACAAGATTGACGATTTTCCAAAGCAGAGTGCGGAGCGGCCATGCCACGCGCTCAACGTGAGTAGCAAGGTCGCCCGCCAGTTTGCACCACGCGGCGAACGTCGTCAGTAATTTGTCCTCTACGCCGACGGTCAATGCGCCGACAACATGCTCGAACGCCTTTGTGGCTTCCGTTCTCGCCGTTTCTGACTTCAAGAGATCGACAAGTCCGTCTGCGTCGCCCGCATCGACCGGAAGAACTGACGCCATACGGGCGGCGACGCTCCTCGCAACGGGATCGGACGGGGTATGACCCGATAACTCCACAACTGCTGTCCAAAACGATGCGTGGTCGTTTCCGCTGCCAAGCCAAATATCATGCAGCGCATATCCGAGCGCCGGGGCGAGCATGAGTGAGAGTCCGGGCTGTGCTAGTAATCGTGCTCGAATAGCGCCGATGTTCACCGGGTCGACAACAAGGCGGCTGGCCGCATAGTCGAACAGGATATGGTGGCGGAACGCGACGTAGCGATCCGTGATTACCGGGATTAAGACGTTAGCTTGAAACAAGTCGTCCAGCGCAGTAGGCGCTTGCGTCGCCACAGCAAGACGCTCGGCCTGCAAGGTATGAGCTGTCACCATTTGCTCAAGCGCCGCTCTCAAGCAAAGATCGGCGGCATTGCCGAGCGGAGCAATTCTTCGGCTCCAATACACGCCTAGCAACTCGACCTGTGATTTGACACCGTTAAAGGCTGTTGCAGCCACGCCGTTGCCCAAAAGCTCAGCCAATAGGCGAGTATTGAACGGTACGATTGCCAGATCACGCAGTTTCACGCCGCCTTGCCTGATTGCGGTCGCAAGCGAGGGTGCCTTCGACAGCAGTTCGTCAAACTCGAGCTGGCTCCAAACCGGCACGCTGATATGGCGGACCCTCGGAAAGTTGTTGTCTCTGAATGCGTCATTGGCAGGATCACCGCTGAACAAGGTCCGAAACCGCTCACCGACCTTCAAATCGAAACTTCGGATCGATGCCACGACGCGCCACCGGCCTCCCGGCAGCTGCATGACCTCTTTGATAAGATTGCGAAACACAACCTCGCCTCTGCCCCCACGTGTGGCGTCGAGCGCATCAATGAAGAGATAGGCGGGTTCGGTGCCGGGCCAGTTTTCCAAAACCTCTGTGAGACGATGGGTCAGACCAAGTTCAGCGCGCAACTCGTCGCCTGTTTCGACCGGCAATTGGTCAACGGCGAACTGAATTACATCGGCACCGCTAGAGCGGAGTGCCGCTGCCCCGGTACTTACGACCGCGCTTTTTCCAGCCCCGGCCTCGCCGATTATGAGCAATGACTCATCTTTGGCCGCTTGGACGACCGCCGATGTTGCGGTTCGTTCGACCGAGATTGGCTGTCCGTCAATGACGATGGTTTCGAACGCGGTCAAATCGCCCGCAATTCGTTCGCTGTATCTGCGAAGTGCCGCCACATCAGATTGGTAGCTGGGGGCGGCGTTGAGCGAGAAACCGGCATGAGCGATCGCGCGGCGAAAAGCGATGGCGTCACCGCCATGTCGCCGTTCCATTAGCGCTTGGCTTTCGCGCTCTGCCGCGACCAGAGCGCCATTCGCGGTTTCTGCTTTCGGCGTCAGCAGACGCAATTTTGCGACAGCGGCGCCCCTATCCGAGCCGGACATGTCGAGCCGCAGAACCGAAATGTACGGCAGGAGTCGCGAGATTTCGGCACTTGTTGGCGTGTTGCCGGTGACTTGCCGCCATTCCCGTTTGAGCGCGTCGGACAAAATCTTCAAGGCTGCCCTCTGACCTGCGGTCAAAGGAGCGCTTGCAGTTGCTCGCAACGATGCGAGCGCCTTCGCGAGGTCGCTGACGATTGGTTGGGATGTTCCTGGGCCAACCGCGACAATCAATCGGTCGCGATCAAGGGCGAGTGGCCGATCCCAGCCGCGCTGGCCGGTTCCCTGCAAACCGGCATGCCATTGCCGCACAATTTGCCCCGCAGTTTTGCCGAAGTCGCTAGTCGCGGAGGACGAAAGACTAAGTGTCGTCTTGGCTTGAACGAGCAGCCATCCGGCCTGATCGGTCTCGACCACAACATCATCTAGCGGTGCGTCGCTCTCAAAGCGGACGCTCTTCACTCGGTACGGCTGCAGCCCAAGCTGCGCGCCGCCGACCGACTCGGTCAGCATATCGACAGCGAATGCTGCGCCGACCGATGCTTGAAACGACACGCCCCCTGCCGTGGCATTTCCCCCACCACGCGCGTCTAAGTGAACACGCGCTTTAGACTTGCGTTTGCGCTTATTAGCTCGTTGCGGTGATTTTTTTGTCTTGCGCGACTTTGCAGATGTGGTGCGCGCAACCGTTTTGCGCGTCTTTTTACGCTTCGGAGCCGTGCGCTTGCGGCCTTTTCGCTTTTTAGCCATGTCGTCTGCCGGGGCGAGAGTGGTCTGGCTGCGTTCGCGCCCAAGCTTCGCATCACCAGTTAAGACGCCGGATCGAATCGGGGCGACACGGAGCCGTGCAATACGTCATCTAAAACCAAGCTCGTCATAGCAAACAAGCTAGATTTGGAACCCAACTCTAACGATGGTGCATCGCAACGCTTCCCAGTATCTCAATCACCCGCCTTTAGTCGGAGCGTGTCGATATGCAGGTCCGGCAAATGTATGTCGCGAAGGTTTGTACCGGCCGCTACGGCCTGCGGCTATCTCCCGCACTGCCGCTGTTTTTGGCTTGGTCGCCACGTCCCGCCACGCTGAAACCAGAGGAGTTGCCGGCGCGATCGTCGAGCGAGTTGATCTTGAACTCGACTCGAACTGCCTTCCAAGAAACACCTCTCTTTGGGGATGCCTCGAAACCGTATCTCGGAGCGAAAGTACAGAGCCACAGAGAAAGGGCCCGATAGAGAACAGATTTCGGCGGCGAACCGCGTTCGCCGGTGCAGAGGTCAGCTTAAAAATGCCATAAATCCCGCGCGGTTTTTGGCGCCAAAATCCGACCGGATATCCGTACGGAAAGGGTAGTGGCGGAGGGAGAGGAACTGGGATCCAACGGTCTCCTAAGTTGGTGTGACCGAAGCTCCACATGGGAGGGCGACTGGGATCCAACTCTTGCATCGATCATCCCGCAACTTGGCCTTGAAACCCTCCGTACGCACGGCGTACGTCATGCTGGACCGTTCTCTCGATGGCTTGGATTCCGCTATCGCAACATGGCAGCATGATCCCGGACTTAAGCTCCGTCCGCCCTACGTCGCAAAACGCAGCTGTCACGAAACAACCTCCGACACGATCAGCCCCACGGCAAGCGCCGCTGCGGCCGGCGGCACCCAACGCGGCACCGCGAATACATCCTCGCCAGCCGGTTGATTCCGTTGGATGCGCCAGAGCGCGATATCGACGACCGCAAAGATGCCCAGCGTCAGAGCGTTGGCCAAGGCCAGCAAGTGCTCGAACGGAACCAGCAGCGCAGTCGCCAGCACGATTGCGCCGGCGAGCGCGGTGGCCTCGATCGGCGTGCGGGTCCAGGAATGGACGCGGCCGAGCACGGCGGGAAGCTGCCGCCGGCGGGCCATACCGTAGAACAGTCGCGCCAGCATCATGATCTCGACCAGGACACCGTTGGCGATGGCCAGTGCGCCCACGGCGGCAAACAGCGTCGCGTACGGGCCCTGGAAAAGGTCGATTAGAGGGCTCTGGCCGCCGCGGCCAGCGAATACCAGAGCTGCTGCTACCACGACGTAGAGCAGCGTGCTGACCAAGACCGCGCCGACAATGCTGTAGGGCACCGTGCGGCGCGGGTCCTTGGCCTCTTCCGCCATATTGGCCAGGCTTTCAAAGCCGATGAAGGCGAAGAACGCAATGAATGCACCGGCCACGACGCTCTGCCATGCAATGAAGCTCGAAAGCAACATGGCCTCGATGTCGAAGGAAGGCGCGGCGAGGAAGCCCACCCCGGCCGCGACGACGAGACCTAGGATCTCGACCGCGCCGATGACGGCGGCGAACCCGACGCTCTCCCGCACTCCCACCATCGCTAGCAGCGTGAAGGTTGCGACCAGCAGCGCGATCAGGGCCGCAGGCGGTAGCCCGATGATCAGAGAGAGATAGTGGACCGCGCCGCTTGCTATCGAGGCGGCGGCGATCGCGACTGCAAGCGTCAAGGCGATCCCGGTTACCTGTGCCGCGCGGTCCGAGCCGAACCCCTGCTTGACGTAGGCGACTGCACCTGAAGCTTCCGGAAACCGGCTAGCCAGTTCCGCGTAGCACAAGCCGGTCATGGTCGCGGCGACGCCCGCGAGCAGGAACGACAGCGGCGCGGCCGCACCGGCCCGGCCAATCACCGAAGCGATTGCGACGTAAATTCCCGCCCCTACGATGATGGCGAGCCCGTAGAAGAGAAGCGGCCATAGCGTCAGCGAGCGCCGAAGGCTGACCGGAGCGTGCCTCGGATCACCTTCCATCGTCATCGCGGTGCTGGCCGGAGCTTCAGTGCCAAGGTTAGACTTCTGTCATATATGGTTTCGGATTCGTGGCGCAGGTTGCTTTGGCAGCGCTCAGTAGGCCGGCGTTGCTTATGGCGGAATTATGCTGTTCGATTTTGGCATTGAGCGACTCGGCGGTAAAGGTGAAGGGTGCGGCACCTCTTCACTGCCCTCGCGGCGATCACGGTAAAGCGCCGCACGGGCCAGCAGCATCAGCGTGATCGGTGTCGTGACCACCATGAAGACGGTAATTAACACCTCGTGGACCACCGGACGGGTCTGCAGGACCGAGAAGAAAAGCATCGAGGCAATCAGCACGCTCCCGATGCCGAGTGTGGTCCCCAGGGTCGGCGCGTGGATGCGATCATAGAAGCTTTCAAGCCGCAGCAGGCCCAGCGATCCGATGAGGGTCAGGGCTGCCCCAAGAAGAAGAAACAGCGACGTCAGGATCGCCGCCCAGGCTGGAAGTTCCGCCGCATGCGTCATTCGATGACCTCGCCACGCATCAGAAATTTTGCCAGTGCCGCCGTCGCGACGAAGCCTAGCAGCGCAATGACCAGAGCCGCTTCAAAATAGAGGGTGCTTCCGGTTCGAATCCCAAAAACCAAGAGCAGCGTCGCGGCGTTGACGTATAGCGTGTCTAGGGCGAGCACCCTATCCTGGGCGCGCGGTCCGCACAGGATACGAAAAGCCGCGCAAGCCATCGCTAGGCTGAGAAATACCTGCGCCAGGAGGATGGACCCGCTCAGCAGCGCCACGCTCATTCGAATATCTCCACCAGACGCTTCTCGTACCTCTGCTTGATGATCTCGACCCACTGCTGCTCGTCGATGAGATCGAGCACATGGAGCAGCATGGTGTTGTCCGTGGAGTCGTACTCCACCCAGATCGTTCCAGGCGTCGCGGTGACGATGCAAGCGAGCGCCGCCAAGCTATAAGGATTGCGCGTGTCGAGCGGAATGTGCACGAAGCCCGATTTGCGGTTACTCGCTCGTTTCGACAGGATGATCCAGGCGACGGCATTGTTGGAACGAACGATCTCGATAAGGACCACCAGCGTCAGCTTGAGCGCCGCGACGGGCCGTCGAAATCTCGTCACTGGTGGATCGAGCGCCTTCAAAACCCAGGACGCACCGAAAGCGAGGACGGAGCCGAGGACGATGGCACCCGGCGCAACGCTCTGGTTGAGTAGCAGCCACATAGCCAGCAATGCCAACGCAAGCAGCGGATAGGGCAGCAAACGTCTCATCGAGCGCCTCCTGCGGTCGGCGGCGGCAATTCGCGGCCGGGAAGCACGCCTCGGACATAGTCCTGAGGGGCATGCAGCGACTGGGCGGTAGCCTGCATGTATTGCAGGACGGGGGCCGGCTTGACTGCAAGCGCCACGCCGAGAGCAAGCAGCCCCACCACAGGGCCGATCTCGGTCAAGCGCACGCGCGGCACTGTACCGTCGGACGACACCCAAAAGGCGTCAATGCCGGCCCGTGTCATCGCAATGATCGTCGCCATCCCAGAGACCACGAGGGCGGCGAGGAGAGCCCAGGTCGTGGCGGACAAACTACTGACGCTCTGGCCGAACAATGGCGCGAGAATAGCGAACTTGGCCAGAAAACCAGAGAGAGGCGGCAGCCCGGAGAGAACCAACGCGCAGCCCATGAAGCTCATGCCGAGGATCGCGGTCGTCGCGGGAATCGCCACGCCGACCTCCTCCCCCTCATCCAAATCCTCGTCGTCACCTTCCCCGAAGGCTTCCCGGGTTACGGCCAAGACGTCGGCGCCCAGGTCGCGTCCACGCTCGATAAGCTCGATAAGGAGGAAGAAGCTGGCGATCGCGAGGACGGAACTAACCAAATAGAAGAGCGCGCCGCCGGTCACCGCGACCTGCCCGGCCCCGATCGCAGCGAGCAGCGTGCCTGAGGAGACCAACACCGTGGCTCCAGCCAGTCGGGCCGTGTTTTGCGTCGCTAGGAGAGCCACAGACCCGAATGCAATCGTTAGTAGGCCGCCGATGAGCAGCCAGAACCCACCGACCCCGGCCGAGGCCCCAGCCGCGTCGCCAAACAGCAGAAGCCACAGCCGCAGCACGGCATAAATGCCGACCTTGCTCAGGATGGACAGGATCGCGGCAGCCGGAGCGCTAGCTGCGGCATAGGTAGTGGGAAGCCAGAAGCCAAGTGGCCACATGGCGGTCTTGATGAGGAGCGCGACGCCCAGAATTGCGGCACCCGTCTCAACCAGCGCCCGGTCTTCGGCTGCGAGAGCGGGAATGCGCTCGGCGAGGTCGGCCATGTTGAGCGTTCCCGCAATGCCGTAGATCACGCTGACCCCGATCAGGAAGAGCAGCGAGGCGGTCAGATTGATAATGATATAATGCAGACCCGCCCTCACCCGCAGGGCTCCCGACCCGTGCAGGGCGAGGCCATAAGAGGCGGCCAGCATGACCTCGAAGAACACAAACAGGTTAAACAGATCACCAGTCAGGAAGGCGCCATTAAGCCCCATCAGTTGGAACTGGAACAGTGGATGAAAGTGCGCTCCCACGCGGTGCCAACGGGCGAGCGAAAACACCAGAGCCGCGACGCCGAGCACGCTGGTAAGCAGCAGCATGAGCGCTGACAGGCGGTCGAGAACCAGCACGATCGCGAACAATGAGGGCCAATTGCCCAGCCGATAGGTGCGAACCGCAGTGTTATCCGCGCTATCGGCCATCCAAAGTAGCATGGCCGCGAGAATGAGCAGAGCGATGGCCGACGTGAGACCGAGCGCGGCATTTAAGCCACGCCTCCGCTCGCCGATCAGGATCATCAGCGTCCCGGCGAGGAGCGGGATAACGATCGGCGCGATCGTCAGATGGTCCATCCAGCTTATCACCGATCGCGCTCCCGGCCGTCCACATGGTCAGTCCCCGTCAAACCGCGGGCGGCAAGGAGCACGACCAGGAACAGTGCCGTCGTTGCAAAGCTGATGACGATCGCAGTCAGGACCAGGGCCTGCGGCGTAGGATCGGCGTACTGGGCGAGGCTGCCCGCTGCACCGCGCTCGATGATGGGGGCCGCGCCGGTGCGGAGCCCGCCGGTAGAGAAGATGAATAGGTTGACGGCGTAGGAGAGCAGCGAGAGGCCCATGATGACCTGGAAAGTGCGCGGCCGCAGCAGGAGCCAGATTCCTGATCCTGTCAGCACGCCGATTGCGAGCGCGACGATCGCCTCCATCACTTCTCTCCGGTCATGGCTCAGCCTCGGATTTGGGCCGCGTGACCGCGTCAGCTGTGGTCGGGACGGCACGGTGGCCGCGCACGGACTGGTGAGCGAGCGCGATTAGGATCAACGCTGTTGCGCCGACCACAAGCGCGAACACGCCGATGTCGAAGAGTAGGGCGCTGGCCGTTGGAACCTGCCCTACGACGGGCAACTCCGCGTAAGCGAAATAGGAGGTCAGGAAAGGATAACTGAACAACCACGCGCCAAGTCCAGTCGTGGTGGCGATCAGCAGCCCGAGCCCGATCCAACGCAGTGGTTGAACTTGTAGACGACCCTCGATCCACCGCGTTCCCCCAATCATGTATTGCAGAAGGAGGGCGATGGCGATCGTGAGGCCTGCCGCGAAACCACCGCCAGGCAAATCATGGCCGCGCAGCAGCAGGAATAGGGCGACAAGTCCGATCACCGGCAAGAGCAGCCGCGCGATGAGGGAGGGCACCAACAGCCAGTCGGCGACAGTGTCACCCTCCTGACGATCAGGATGGGCGACGTCGTAAGCTTCCTGCTCCCGCTGCTGCTCCGGGATATCGATGCTGTCCTGAGCCGGACGGAAACGCCGCAGCAGCGCGTAGACGGTGAGCGCCACGACGCCCAGCACGGTAATCTCCCCGAGCGTGTCAAAACCGCGAAAATCCACAAGGATGACGTTGACGACGTTGGTGCCTCCCCCTTCCGTATAGGCGCGCTCCAGGAACTGCTGCCCGAGGAGATCGGGCGGCGTCCGCGTCATGACGGCGAAGGCGAGACCTGCCATGCCAACGCCGCCGATGACTGCAATGCTAAGGTCGATGAGACGACGGGTCATGGTGATCGCCTCGGGTCCAGGCGCGCCAGAGACCACGAAACGCTTCGGAAGCCACCGCAGGCCGAGCAGAAGAAGAACGGTGGTGACGATCTCGACCAGGAGCTGGGTCAGGGCGAGGTCGGGCGCCGAGAACCAGACGAAGGTCACGCAGGCGACAAGTCCAGCACCGCCGAGCAGGATGAGCGCCGCCAAGCGGTGAAACTTGGCTTGCCATGCGGCGCCGAGCGCACATGCCGCGCCGACCGTCCAGACCAGCGCCAGCACGGGGTCCACGGCGGCAGGGGCGAGATTGCCCGGCCCGAGCCCGCGCAGATAAAGGGTGCAGGCCGCTGCGAGTGCAGCCATGCACAGCACCAGTCGCAACTGCGGCTGCAAGCGGCGCGTTCCGAGCAGACGCTCCAGGAATCGCGCCAGACGCCAAGACAGAAACACCATAGTCCGCTCGAAGATGCGCCGACCTTCGAGACTACGGATCAACGGCGCGCCCTCGATGCCCTTGCGCAGATAGCGCTGGAGCGCGAGATAGAGTGCAATGCCCCCAGTCAGGGCGATCACGCTCATCAGCAGCGGCTTATTAAAGCCGTGCCAGACCGTGAGGCTATACTCAGGCGTGGTTGCGCCCAGGATAGACCGTACCGCGGTATCCAGGAATGGCCCCACCGTAGCGGCTGGCAGAACTCCGACCACGATGCAGGTCACCACCAGAATCACGACCGGGAACCGCATCCAGACGGCAGGCTCATGCGGTGTGCGCGGCAGATCGAGAACCGGGCCGAAAAAGACTCCGTGGATGAATCGCAGCGCGTAGGTGACGCTGAAGGCGCTGGCGATGACCGCCGCGATCGGCATCAAATCGTAGATAAGGGGGTGCGGCGTTGGGGCCCACAGGGTTTCGGCGAAGAACATTTCCTTGGACAGGAAGCCGTTGAGCAGGGGAACCCCCGCCATTGCGGCGGCGGCGACCGTGGCGAGGACCGCGGTGAAAGGCATAAAGCGATACAGGCCGGAGAGGCGACGGATGTCGCGCGTGCCGGCCTCGTGGTCAATGATGCCCGCGGCCATAAACAGCGAGGCCTTGAAGGTCGCGTGATTTATGATGTGGAAGACCGCCGCGACCAGAGCCAGTTTGCTGTTGAGGCCGAGAAGCAAGGTGGTCAGCCCGAGATGGCTGATCGTCGAATAGGCCAGCAGACCTTTGAGGTCGTGCTGAAAGATGGCGATATAGGCCCCAAGCAGCAGCGTGGCCACGCCGGCGGTCCCGACGATCCAGAACCAGACGTCGGTCTCGGCCAGTACCGGCCAGAGCCGCGCCAGCAGGAATACGCCGGCCTTCACCAGCGTCGCAGAATGCAGATAAGCGGAGACCGGCGTCGGGGCCGCCATGGCGTGCGGCAGCCAGAAGTGGAACGGGAACTGCGCGCTCTTGGTCAGAGCGCCCAGCAGGATGAGGATGAGCGCTGGAAGGTAGAGAGAATGCGTCCGGATCCGGTCGCCTGCGGCCAGCACCGCGTCGAGGTCATAGCTACCAACAATGTGGCCCAGCACCAACACGCCTGCGAACAGGCTCAGGCCGCCAGCCGCCGTGATGGTCAGCGCCATTCGTGCGCCGTCACGCGCCGCAGCGGTATGATACCAGTAGCCGATCAGCAGAAAGGAGAAGAGGCTAGTGAGTTCCCAGAAGAAGGCGAGTTGTACGAGGTTGCCGGACAAGACAATGCCTATCATGGACCCCATGAAGGCGAGCAGGAATGCGAAGAAACGCGGCACCGGATCTTCTGGCGACATGTAATAGCGCGCATAGAGCACTATGAGAACGCCGATGCCCATCACCAGCTCCGCGAAGAGCCAGGCGAAGCCGTCCATCCTCAAGACGAAGTTCAATCCCAGCGCAGGCATCCACTCCATTTCGTGACGCAATACGCCGCCCGCTGAGACGGTCGGGTATGCGGTCCATAAGACGGCGAGACTGATGAGGGTGACGGCGCCAGCGAGCCAAGCGGCGGCGTCGCGCGCATAAGTGGGAAGGAGCCCGGCGATAATCGCTCCCACGAACGGGAGTGCTACAACCAAAATTAGCGAACCGTCTTGCATATCTTCTAACAACAGGGTGCCGATACACTGCTTGAACTAACGATCAGACCGGTGTGGCCCTGACCCGATCCCTGCCCTCTGCTGTAGCAAACGGACCACTTCTTCCGGCGCCTTTGCGAGTCTTAGCTGATCCGACAAGTGGGGATCGCGCAGCACTCGGCAGATTTCAGAAGTCGCGTTCAGAAGACCGTTAGGCTCTGTCAGTGGCCAAAGTACCAGAAAGACAAGATCGACCGGCACGGCATCTTGCGCATCAAAATCGATCGGGTGACGCAGCCGCGCAAAACGCACAACGGGAGGAATTGCTCCCGGGAGCCGCGCGTGGGGTAGCCCGATGCCTTTACCGAGAGCTGTGGCACCGAGTGCCTCCCGCGCATTCAAGGCGTCTAGTATCTCTCGGTCGCCCCCCCCCTACACGGGCCGCAGCCTGCGCCGCGAGGATTTCGAGCAGGTCCCCTTTGTTTTTTGCGTTCACGTCGAGCATCACGTCAGCAGCAGACAGAAAATCTAGTGCGCCCATCGCTCTCTCTCCAGGACTAGCCTCCAGCACTATTTCCTTATATTTGCTAGGTAAATTACTCGACGGCTGCAAGGGCCGATTTCCATTGCTGAAGCAGTAGGCGATCATATGACTCGCGAACGCGCCACGGAAAAGCTATACTCCAACAACAGCGGCCAGCGTAAACTGACGATGCAAAAGCCTGCACCATCCAACTCTCTCTTGTGCATCCGCGGGAACGCACGCGATTGTTTAGAGAGAGTCGGGCTGACGCCCGCAAGTGCACGGGCGGCAGCCGCAATGATGTGGCGTGCTACGCTAATTGGTATTGTGCTGTATCTCTCTCTTTCCGACGATCGATATCTCAACTTGCAGCGAAATCTAATTGCGTTCATCGTCGCTTTTGTCTGGTGCTATTATGATGGTGTTTTGACCAAGCGCAGATGGAGTTTCGCGTGGATCGAAGCTGTATTCCTGCACCTCATGGTGGTTCAGGTAGGCAACCTTTTGACCTTCGCGTTCGGAAGTCCATTGCACTCAGTTGCTGATTGATCCAGCAAAGCTTACCCGCCTTGGTCTTCTCCAACGTGACTGCGGGCGCTTGAGAACTTGAGGAGCGCGAATTCAAGCAAGTAACTCTAACTCCGTTCCGTAATCCGCCCGGCTGGGACGGTCGCGAGTCTCACCTGTCTCACCCAGGGACAGGTCCTATCTGATTGGCCCCCGGTTCCGTTAGCCTTCCGCCTTGGCATGTGGCTCCCGGACCACAAGAATGTCGCAAGGCACGTCGTTCAGGATCCGCTTGGCTACGCTTCCTATAAAGATATCGAAAATGGCGCTACGGCCGTGTGTGCCTACCACGACGAGGTCCGCTGCATTATCAGCAACATAGTCGTGTAGTAAGTGATTTGGCGCGCCGTACTCAATAAGGACACGAGGTTGCTGCCCCGCGCCCTTGGGCTTTTCCGTCTCTCGCAGAAATAGACTGCAATCCTGCTCAGCGATCTTTCGATACTCCCGGCGATAGGAGGCAGCGTCACTCATCAGACCAGACATTGGAGGATCGTAGGCGTGAAAAATAGTCAGCGCTTGTTCTGAGAAGATGCGCATTGCGGCGACCAACGCATGTCGCGAGGATTCCGAAAAGTCGGTAGCAACGACGATATGGCGATACGGCCGCCTGGGACGATTCTTGACGACAAGCACGGGCATCGGCGAACGGCGCAGCAAGCCGTCTACGGTTCGCCCCAACATTAACTCGCCCAGCAGCTCGCTTCGCGCCACCCCAATCACGATCAGATCGCTCGCTTCACTGTTCGCGACACGCATGATCGTTTCGACAACAGAGCCTTCCTCAATGAGAACCGAGGCCGCATCGGCAATTTCGCTAACCTCGTCGGTTATGTTTTTCCTGACCAAGCTGCTTGGATCGGGCGGCCGTTTCCATGAGGGGAGTGGATCCCCAGAGTCTAAGGGGGAGCGTTGTTCTTCAAGCACATGCAACACCGTCAGGTGCGAGCGCCATTGCTTTGCAAGCAGCACAGCACGGTCAAGCGCACGATCGCTACGGGCGCTCAAGTCCGTAGCTAACAGAATTGATCGCGGCGGCCCCTTCATCCAGCTCGATTCATTCACAGTTGCGCCTCCGTTCTACTCGCCTGCTGCCGCCCTATGCAGATAACAACGCCTCAAACTACTTTCAGCAGATCCTCCAAGGGATGTCGCAAATGGTCGCTGAAGTCTTTCCACATCTGCCTATGATGTCGGTCTGTAAGAGTAGTCCGACCGGTCACATAATCCAACTTCGTCGGGCCACTAGCCAGCAATATGCGGCATGCCGAGAACCTTTGCTACGGACACGACAAATGTCAGTCCGTGGCCCGGTTTGTTCAGTTCGGCAGCACGAATGATCTCCTGCAAAATCGTTTCGACTTCGCTCTCCTGAACGAGAGTCAGGACGATCTCCTTCTCCGGTTCGATCGGTATTCCGAATATCGATTCTTTTTCATTGACCCCGATTCCGCGTCCGAGCAGCACCGTGCCCCCCGTGGCGCCAGCTTTGACGGACGCTTCCAGGACGATGTTGCTCCAACCCTTCCGCACAATGCTCACGATCAGCGATGGGTTTAGCATTGCATTGCTCCCTTATCGGATTTCTGACGGACTTCTTTCCAACGCATTAGAAGACCTAAGGTCATGACCGAGAGGATCGGCGCGAGCGCGACCAGCGCGACGAGTCCGAGTCCATGAACGATAGGATTCTGCTGCCCCATCGACGACGATACGCCCAGCGCGAGTGACAGCAGGAAGGTATTTGCAAGGGGGCCTGTCGCCACCCCGCCGGAATCGACCGCAATGGCCACAAAATCCCGGTTGCTGAGCCACATGACGACCAGCACCAGCACATAGCCGGGGACCAGCAAATACAACAAGGGAATCTCGTAACCGATGCGGAGCAGCCCCAATCCGCCGCTGAGAGATACCCCGATGCAGATGGCGTACAGGACGAGAGAACGGCGGATCGATCCGTTCGACGCATTATCGACCTGGTCTGCCAGAATGCGAACCGCGGGCTCGCCCCATGTGGTGACGAACCCGAGCACCAGTCCGGCCGGCAGCAGCAACCATTTCTGCGAAACCGAGCCTATGGTATCGCCGACCGCGCGCCCGAAGGGCATAAGGCCAATTGTCACTCCCACGAGAAAAAAGAACAGGCCGGTTCCGGCGAGGAGTGTGCCGACCAGGATGTTGCGAACGTCCCCGCGCGGTAGACCGAGCACGAATATTTGGAAAATCATAAACAACACGACGAGCGGCAGCACCGCCGTGATGACGCTCCAAGCAGTCGAGAACAGTTCCTCCATCAAAGCAGCTGTGGTCATTTCATCATGAGTCCCATGACCAAGACTGCAATGATTGGCCCGATCGAAGCGAGGCCAAGCACCCCAAATCCGTCCGACACCGCAGAACGTCCTGCCAGGACGGAGCTCAGTCCTACCGCCACTGCAATGACCACCGGCGCAGTAAGCACGCCAGTCGTAACGCTGCCCGCATCGTACGCGAGCGGCACGAATTCCGGGGGCGCGACGAGCGAAAGGAGGATCGCCCCACCGAGCAGCACGGTCAGCAACAATCGCAATGAAACGCCGTATACGACGCGCCCCATCGCGATGGCCGTGCAGAGGGCAACGCCTAGACCGATCGTGTAGAGGACGGCTGTGCCGTTGATTTCGCCTTTCGAAATTTTATCGATCTGGCGGGCGAGCACCAGGACATCTGGTTCGGCAATGGTTGTCGCGAAGCCCATGGCGAAGCCAACCCCAATGATCAGCGCAACCGAACCCTTTCGCGGCATTTCGGCGCCGATGAATCGTCCCATTGGCAAGATCCCGTGATCGACGCCGAGAAACAGCAGCACAAGTCCAAGAACGACAAGCATCGAGCCTGCCAAGAACTGCACGAACAACGCCGCGGGAGCCTGAACGACCGTGATCTGAAGAAGGCAGATTAGGCCGAAAAGGGGCCCTACGCTCCAGAGCACCTCAACCAGTCGACGTCTCAGTTCCACCAACATCGATCACCTCCGGTCAGAGTTCAGGTCCCGACGAGATAGAGGCAATAGAGGCACGACGGGCGCCAAGTTTGCTTAACTCGCGCAGCCACAGCACTGAGCTCGCGACCGCCGTACAGACCAACCAATCACCCAGGGTCAATGCCGTAGTCGAAAACGCCTGCTGCAGAAACGGAACGTAGATCACAGCGACGTGGAGAGACAGAGATAGTGCGATAGCACCCCACAACCAGTTGTTTCTGAACAGCCCAACAAATGCACTCTGCTCGTCGGAACGTGCATTGAACACGTTGAAGAGCTGAAATATCGTCAATGTCGTAAACGCCATGGTCTGCGCGTGTGCGACCGTTCCGCTGCCTTCGATCAAGCCGCCGGGAAGCGAGGCGTCTAGCACGAGAAGCGTTCCGGCTGCCATTATAGCGCCGACGAAAATGATGCCTCCCCACATCCGGCGTGTGAGAACGCCCTCATTCCGAGGACGCGGGTGACGACTCATCGTTCTCGCATCGGCCGGGTCCACGCCCAAAGCGAGCGCAGGCGCGCCATCAGTCACCAGGTTGATCCACAAGATCTGCGTGGCCAGCAGTGGGAGAATAAGTGCCCCGTCGTGCACCGACCCGGACAGGCCAATCACACTCGCCAGCAACACGCCAAAGAACATCGTCATGACCTCGCCGATGTTCGAAGACAACAGATAGCGCAGGAACCTTCGAATGTTAGAGAAGATCGCCCGTCCTTCTTCCACCGCAGCGACAATCGTTGCGAAGTTGTCGTCTGCCAATACCATGTCCGCCGCTTCCTTGGAGACATCGGTTCCGGTAATTCCCATCGCAATCCCGATATCCGCCGTCTTGAGAGCGGGCGCGTCGTTCACGCCGTCGCCTGTCATCGCCACCGTCATTCCGCTGCGCTGCAGCGCCTCAACGATGCGCAATTTGTGCTCCGGATTGACCCGGGCATAGACCGAGATCTCCGCAACAATGCGGTCGAGCACATCGTCGGGCATCACGTGCAGTTCGGTCCCGACAACGACCTGATCGTTGGTTGCGATGCCCAGTTCCAAGGCGATCATGACAGCGGTCTTTGGATGATCGCCGGTGATCATGATCGGGCGAATGCCGGCCGCCCTTGCCTTCGCGACGGCGATCTTGGCTTCCTCGCGAGGCGGGTCCATCATTCCAATTAATCCCAGAAAGACGAGGTCCTGCTCCACGCTATCGTCAAAAGCGTCGTTACGTGCAGTACCGAGCGGTAGCGAGCGGAATGCCACTCCCAAGGTCCGGAGCGCATCGGCAGCCAACGCCTCATTGGCAATCTGGATTTCAGCCCGGCGCGCATCGCTCAGCGGTCTGGCCTCTTGGCCGACCAGCTCGTGCGAGCAACGGGTGAGAAGGATGTCCGGTGCGCCTTTGACCAGAGCGATCAGTCTTTCGCCTTTTTCGGCATCGGTATGCACAGTAGTCATCAATTTGCGTTCTGAGGAAAACGGAACCTCGGCGATCCGCGGAAACCGCGCCTCAAGCGTCTCTGCTTTCAGTCCAGCCTTGCGCGCCGCGACGATCAAAGCGCCCTCGGTCGGATCGCCCTGGACCGTCCATCGGCCATCGACTTCTCGAAGAACGGCATTATTGGCGCGCTCGGCGACGCGCAGAGCCCGGCTGAGTTCGTACTGGAGGGCGTCGTCATTTGAGGGCTGAAACTGCAGATCGCCCTCGGGAGCATAGCCGGTTCCGGTCAAGTTGGCGCATCCGCTCGCCGTCACGACGCGGCGAACCGTCATCTCATTCTTCGTCAGAGTTCCGGTCTTGTCCGAGGCAATGACACTCGCCGAACCCAACGTCTCCACTGCGGCAAGCTTGCGGATGATGGCATTTCTTCTCGCCATCCTTTGCACGCCGAGAGCCAACACGGCAGTCACCACTGCAGGCAAGCCTTCCGGAACCGCCGCAACGGCGAGCGCCACGCCCAGGATCAATACGTCGAATAATTCGGAGACTCCGCGAACATCGCTGACAAGAAGGATCATGCCGATCATGACAGCGGCGATGATCACCACGATGATCGCAAGCGCCTTGCCGACGCGATCCAGCTCTTTCTGCAAGGGGGTGGCTTCCTCCGCCGCTTTCTCAAGCATGCCGGCGATGCGACCCATTTGAGTCTGCATGCCGGTGGCCGTGACCACCGCGCAGCCGTGCCCGTAAGTGGCTGCCGTCCCGCTAAAGACCATGTTATGCCAGTCGCCCAATTCCACTTCAGTGGTGACAGGCACGGTGTCCTTCGTGACGGGCAGACTTTCTCCGGTAAGGGCTGCTTCTTGGATTTGTAGAGCAGTCGAGTGAACCAATCGTGCGTCGGCAGGGATCGTATTTCCTTCCTCGATAAGGATGATGTCGCCTGGCACGAGTTCCGCTGCGGGGATGCTTTGTCGAACGCCTTCCCGGATCACGTTGGCGCGCGCCGCCGACATCTGCCTCAGCGCAGCTACGGCCTTCTCGGCTCGCGCTTCTTGGAGATAGCCCAACGCAGCATTGAGAAAGACGATGACAATAATCGCGATTGCTTCGTAGGGCAGTGCTGAAGCACGTTCGTAAAACCAAAGGCCGGAGGAGATTGCTGCCGCGACGATCAGCAGAATAACGAGAATATTTGCGAACTGATCGAGAAATTTCAGCCAATCCGATCTTGGAGCATCTGCTTGCAGTTCATTTCTGCCATAGCGCGCGAGGCGTCGTTTGGCTTCCTCGCGACTCAGCCCGGAACGTGCCGACGTACCGGTCACGCTCAATACTTCGTCCGCCGAGAGCCGATGGGGTTCCATCTGACCCTGCTCAATGTTGATCAAGATCGGAAATCCTCGCAGGTGGACCTGGCTATCCTGATCCAGTATCGAGACACTCTGTTGGATGGCTATTCCTATAAGACACTTGCTCGAAAAGATTGACATGCGTCAATGAAAACGCGGGGCCGCTTCCGCCAGTCGGTTGGCACCCTTACGGTGATTCACGCGCATCGGGCACCGTCTCGAACTACGATCAAATCGCACACAAGGCCTTAGGACAGAGTGAATGGCTATCCGCCTGAGCTTTCACGGTGCTGCCCGGTCGGTTACCGGGTCGTGCTTTCGTCTTGAAACCGATCGCAGTCAGATCCTTATCGACTGCGGCCTGTTTCAGGGCTCGAAGTCAGAAAAGGAATTGAACTACCGTTCGTTCCCATTTCGGCCAAAGGACATCAATGCGGTCGTCCTCAGCCACGCCCACATCGATCACAGCGGTCTCCTGCCGAAGCTTGTGAAAGCGGATTTTCGCGGCCGAATCTATGCAACACCGGCGACGGGCGATCTTGCCCATGTCATGCTGCTCGACTCGGCTCACATTCAGGAAACGGAAGTTGAGCAGCTCAACAATCGAATGGCGCGTCGTGATCGCGGTCGCGTTGAACCAATATATCGGGCAAAGGATGTCGTAGAGTGCAGCGACCGGTTTCGGCCCATTCGCTATTTGACATGGTTCGACGTGACTCCTGATGTCCGAGCGCGGTTCTGGAACGCCGGGCATCTGCTCGGCTCTGCTTCCGTTGAAGTCGAAGTCCGCGAAGCCGATAAAGACCAGCCTTGGCGAATTCTCTTCTCTGCGGATATTGGGCCGGACTTCAAGTTGCTCCACCCTGACCCGGAATCTCCCCACGGCCTCGATTACGTCATCTGCGAAGGAACCTACGGTGACACCGACCGCATCGACGCCTCCGAAGAGTGTCGCCGAGCGCTGCTGTGCGAGGAAGTTCGGGCAGCACAGAAGGCGAAGGGAGCGTTGTTAATCCCATCCTTTGCAGTCGAGCGCGCCCAAGAATTGATCAGCGACCTCGTTCGACTGATGAGCGAAGGTAAGCTTCCAGTCATTCCAATTTACGTTGACTCGCCCCTTGCCACCAAGGCCAGCGCCGTCTTCGCGCAGCACGCCGCAGACTTGCAAGGTGGCGAGAGCCTCGTCCGCAGCTTGAATGCGCGGCACGTTCATTTCACAGAGACAGTCGAACAGAGCAAGGCGCTCGATCGCCTGCGTGAGTTCCATATTGTCATTGCCGCAAGTGGAATGTGTGAGGCTGGGCGCATCCGGCACCGCCTCAAGAACTGGATCTGGCGCGATGAGGCGACAGTTCTCCTGGTCGGCTTCCAGGCGCAGGGGACGCTGGGGCGAATTCTTGAGGATGGAGCGGCTGCCGTGAGGATCCAAGGCGAGGAATTCAAGGTTCGCGCTCGAATTAGATCAATCGACCTCTATTCAGGCCATGCGGATGGGCCGGAACTTAGCGAGTGGATTCGCAAGAGACTGCCCATTCGGCACAATGTCTTTCTGGTCCATGGAGAAGAGCCCGCTCTTAACGGCCTTCAGTCGCGGCTGCGCGATGTGATCAACCCACAGCAGGTTGTCATGCCCGCAATCGACGAGACCTATGAATTAACAAGTCAGGGCGCCCGCTTGGTCATACCTCTCGCAGCTCCTCGTATCGACAAGCAGAAGATCGCCAATCTCGATTGGCACAACGATGTCTCCAATCTCATCCTCGATATCAACGATGCGCTGTCTGGCATAACAGATGAACGATCCAGAGGTGTGTTGATACGCCGTCTACGACGTGCGCTGGATGAGGCTCCCCCAAATGACACATCGTCCAGCAGTTGATAAGGTCGTGTTTCGATGGCGGCGAATCAAAATTCTAGCTGGCTGGCACGACTATCGAAGCTCATGAACGAGGCGCCAACCATCGAAGTCTCCATTCCGTTAACCCAATCTGAGGCAAGAACCCTACGCCGTTTTCGCAAATCCCACGCTGTCGAATGCGTTCCGGGCCCTTCGACTCACTTAAAGCTGAGAAAATTTGTCGCGCCTCAGCGGCGCTTCGATCGAATACGCTTCGGCACTCGGCGGTTTTGGAACCGAATCGAAATTTGTGTTCACAGCCAGGGAGAAAGAGCCCGTGCCAATCAAGGATATCCTCGTCGCACTGGCTCCGCGGGATGAAACTGACCCAGCGCGCGATTATGCCTTGGCGATGGCTGTTGCCTGCAACGCACATCTGACCGCCGCCGCATATCCGGTCGTGCCTGAGATTCCGGGCAGTGTATTTCCTGAGTTCGCTGCGGGCCTTGTGCAGAAGGCCCAGGTGGAGGCTGAAACTGCTGTAAATTCAGCGCGCGTCAGGTTGCGAGCAGGCCACCGCCTATCACTGGTATTCCGCGCTTCAGGTGCGGACCGTTGAGCTCGGCGCCGAAGTGTCTGTTGCTGCAGCTTTTGTATTTCCCGCCTATAAAGAGACGACAGGTCAGCGCGCTTCAGCGAGTTTCTGAGCACGCGCGAGCAGGTTTGAGACGGACGAAACGTGCCATTTTCCGCCGCGTGCTGATCGAATGCCGCGCTGGTTCAATGCGCGGGCCATGGTATCGAGCGTGGTCGCCCCCGTGCTGCGGATTGCATTAATCACGGGCATCAGCTCCGCAACGAACGCGTCAGCGGAGGCGGTCTGAACGGTACGGCCGAGGTCACCTGCATTGGCGATGGCCGGGTTGCCCAGCCTGGCTCCGCTCGCCTTCTTGGCCGCGAGGGCGGCTTTGGTCCGCTCGGAGATCAGCCGGCGCTCCTTCTCTGCCAGTGCAGCGTAGAGATGCAGCATGAAGGGGTCGGCATCGCGCCCGAGTTCGGCAACGATGAAGGGCACGCGTTGTGCCATCAGGCCCGAAACGAACGCCACGTCCCGGGACAGCCGGTCGAGCTTGGCGACCAGGACGCTGCATTTGGCCTTTCGGGCCGCGGCAAGGGCGGCCGCCAGTTGCGGCCTGAGATCGAGCGCGTCGGCGCCCTTGCCGGATTCCGCCTCGACGTATTCCCCGACGATCATGAGCCCTTCGGCCTCGGCGAACCGGGCGATGGCAGCTCGTTGGGCGTCAATTCCGAGGCCAGAGCGCTGCTGCCGTTGAGTGGAGACCCGCAAGTAGGCAACGACGCGTTCCATACAAACCGCATACCACCGTTTGCGGTTCGTATGAACGCATGATCTGAGCAACATCATTGCTGTTTTCGAGCAACATCATTGCTCAGTGTCTTGTTGCGGCAGCGAACGAGCGCAGTCGTGCGAAGCAGCGCGCATAATGCCCGAGGTGCCGTACACACGGCTACCGGTTCGGTTTGTGGACCGGCGCCGACGATCGCCACGTCGTAGGTTCTGTTCAAACGATCGGTCGGAAGCATGCCGAGTTGACGGGCCAAGTCTGCTTCGCTCGGACGTTTGAGAATTGTCCCGTCGGCACAAACGGCGAGTGGAAGGTCCAACCGGTCCGGCGCATAGCGCTCAACCAGCGCCTTCGCATCCTCGTCTTCCTCCGGATCGATGAGTTGATGCGGGTAGCCGTTGCGAGCGAGAAAGCCCTGCAAACGGATCACATCGGGATCCGTGGCGGGACCGATCAGAACCGGACCGCCGGCGCCCGCCTCGATCAGGACGACGCGTCGCAGGATCAGCGCACGCATGATCCGCTCACCGAGCTCCGCCTCGGCAATCAGCAGCCCGCGAAGACCCGCGGTCGGAATCAGTAGTGCCTCAACGTCGGTCTTGGCAGTTGCGTCGACCAACGACGGCCGGCCAGAGAGTTGGCTGACCTCTGCCAGAAATTCGCCGGGCCCTTGCTCGACGATCGGCTGGACATGACCCATGCCGTCGCGCCACGAGACGGCGACCGTACCGGAGATCAGGACGAACATGCCGGGGCTGACCTCAGCCGTCTTGAACAACAACGCGCCCTTGGCGTAGCGCTGCATCGACCCGAACCGCCGAATGCGGTCGATCTCCGCCGGCGTGAGTTTGGGAAACATCTGCTCGCGCCGCGAGTCGATTGTTGCCATGACTGCTCCGTCGTGCGGGAGGCGTCGCGCGTTAAAGCAACAAGTCGAAGATCTGCAGCGACCGCAGCCAATGTTCGCTGGATGGGTTCTTCACTGCTGGGTCAACGATCTTGAACGAGCGCGCCAGCGCCAGAGTCAAGCCGCCGACGATCTGCGGAAACAATGCTTCCATTTCCTCGCCGTAGGGCAGACCGAGCGGTGGCCGTGCCGCAAGCTGATCAAGAATGGGATCGAGATGGACCTCTTCGTCAAGCTCACGGAACTGCCGAATGCACTCCTGTAAGCCCTTGGTAATGGGGAGATGAAACGGCTCGATAGCCTTGCGCCCGTTCAACCGCGCCGCTTCCTCGCCTACGATCAGCAGGTCGTAGAGCTTGCGGTTGACGAATTCTCCGTAGCGACGCAGGTCCATCTTGTCGACATCAACGCCGGCAGCGCGGCGGAACAAACGCTCGAACCACGGGATGGCCATGACTCGCGGCGGCGGATTGATATCGGCGGGTCGCGTGGCAATCATGGGCGGCGCACCCTCCGATTATTCTAGGGATGTCCCAGTGGCTCGCTGCCCAGCCATGGATCGGGACGCAGTTTGCTCAGCGGCAGGTCTTCGGTGCGTTTTTCGATATCGATCTCGTGGACACGTACCGCCCGGCCACCGTTTCGCCGCAGGATGTCCTGCGCCATGGCCTCGCGCTCGGCCGAGCGGCTCCGCACCCACAGGACCACGCCGCGATGGAATTGCAGGGTTTCCAGCCCCCGCAAATCGTCGCGACGAAACGCCCGAGCGATCACCAGGACGCCGGCGGCGCCGGCGCCGAGGCCGATCAGGACGCCCAGTGCTGCCGCCGACCACGCGCCGCTACCGGACGCCAGCATCCCGAAAGTCGCCGCACAGCCAGCGGCAGCGCCGAGCAGGCTCCCGGTGACGACATGTGCCACCGCGATGTCGTCGCGCTTGAAGGCCGGCCGCCGTGGCGCTCGCGGGACGTCGACCAGTTCTTCCGGCGCGACGTAGACGTTGAAGCGCTTGTGGACCTCGTCCAGGCTCGCGAGCTGATCGATGTCGGCGCGATCGAAGCCGTTCAACAGAAGATCCTCGATCGCGTCCTCGATGGCCTGGCGGGAATGGAACACGCCCCCCACCTCGCGGACCGTCTTTCGTTCGAGCACGTCGTGCGATGAATCCACCGGAGGCTCTCCCTGCTTTCGGCAGCCGCGGTCGGGCGTCATCCGCGTCACCCGAGATATTTGAACTCGGCGAGCTTCTTCAGCTCGTCCTTCGACGCGCCGGGTAACACGACCTTCTTGCCGGAACCGTCGATCTGCAGGCTGTCGTAGGGCACGGCAACGAGCTTGCTGCCGACGCCCAGAAACCCGCCGACCTGCAGAACCGCGTACATGACGCGGTTTTTGTCGATAACAATGTCGTCGATCTTTCCGACATTCTCATTTTTCTCATTCATCACGCCAGCGCCAATCAGCTGACCGGCGCGGTAGCCTTTGCCGACGACCGACACATCGACCTTGATGAGCTCGACGCCCTGCGACAACACGGGCTTGGCGTTCAACACCAGCAGCAGCAATCCCAGAATGGCGACGACCGCGAGCAGCATGTATAGCGTTGCATTATCACGCCCCTTGCGAGCCCGCCCGACGCGCGGCGGCGGTGCGTAGCATGGATCCCAAATGCCGGCGGAACGTGCGGTCTTCCCGCGCTTCGAACTTTCCTGATGCATCATTGTCCTCTCCTCGCTGACGAGGGCTGCCTTTCGCGAGTGGGTCTGTCCCGGCGCGTTGCAGGCAATAAATAATAAGATTAGGCCGCATCTAGCGTAGCCGCCCTGACGCTCGTCAATTTTCAGGAATATTCGCGCCACTCAGCCGGCGAAGCCGAGCAGACCTCGCAACGCAAGCAGCCACCAGTCTTTCGCCAACACCTGACCGAGACGCTGCCAGTGAGCGCCCGATGTTGAGTTGCCAGTATTCGTGGTCGCTGTGCTCATGATGGCCTCCAGAGGCATGCTGAACGTTTCACGTTGGACAATGTCTGCACACCCGGACGTTGTCGTTGACGGTCGTCAACGGACGCGCGCAACTCAGTGGGGTGGGTCTGATCGACCGACATCAGGCGGTTCGTCGTTGCGGTCGTTCAGCGGCGCCGGCGTCACCGGCGATTTTGGCCGCGACCATCGCAACATGCTGTCCCTGGAACCGCGCCGCGTCCAGCTCGACGGCGGAGGGCTTCCGGCTGCCGTCAGCGCCGCTGATGGTCGCAGCGCCATAGGGCGAGCTCCCAAGAATTTCATCGAGACTCATCTGCCTTTGAAACGAATACGGCAGACCGACCACCACCATACCGAAATGCATAAGGGTCGGAATGAAGGTGAGGATCGTCGACTCCTGCCCGCCGTGCTGGGTGGCGGTCGAAGTGAAAACGGATCCGACCTTGCCGATCAGTTTGCCCTGCGCCCATAGGCCGCCGGCTTGGTCGAGGAAACTTCGCATCTGACTGGTGACGGAGCCGAACCGGGTTGGCGAGCCGAAAATGATCGCGTCATAGTTCGGAAGCTCATCGACCGTCGAGATCGGTGCGGGCTGATCAAGCTTGAAGCCGGAAGTCTTGGCCACATCGAGCGGAACCAATTCAGGCACGCGCTTGACGACGACCTCGGCGCCGCCGGTGCGGGCGCCTTCGGCTTCCGCCTCCGCCATGGCTTCGACGTGGCCGTAGGATGAATAATAGAGGACCAGGATCTTGGTCATGGCGTGCTCCAGTTTGGAACCTAAACCCAGCGGAAAACCGCCGACGGCGCGTTGACGACCGTCAGATATTGTCTTTGTCACGCGGCGCGATCGCTCCATGGCGGCAAAGGAGTGCCGCAGGCTCTCCATTGTTGACCATCGTCAATGACAGTTGGGCCTCGCATGAACGCTCCTGCATACGCTTGCCCCCAGCACGAAGGAATCGATGATGATCAAGGATGTGATGGTGCGCTTGGACGGATCGCGGACTGACGACATGCGTCTTGCCGCCGTCGACCAGATTGCGGAACAGTTCGATAGTCATCTTATCGCCCTGTTTATCAACGTACTGCCGATGCCCCCGGTCGAAGGCGAAGGCATGGCGCCTGCCTATTCGATGGAGCTGATCGACAAAGCGCGCGTTGTCGGTCACAAAGTCGAAGCCAAGCTCCAGGAGCGCTTGGCGCGGCTGCAGAAGCCGGTCGAGCTGCGCCGGTTCGACGCATTCGGCAGCACGATAAGTGACATCGCGGCGCGCGAAGCGCGTACCGCCGATGTGTTCGTGACGATGCGGCCCAACGGCTCGTCCCAGGACCCCGAGCACTTGGTCGAGAGCGTTCTATTTGGTACGGGGCGGCATCTCATTCTCATTCCGCACCACAAGACCACCGTCCCGGCTTTCAATCATGCCATGATCGCGTGGAATGGCAGTCGGGAGGCTGCACGCGCTGTAGCTGAGGCCCTCCCCTATCTGCGCAAAGCAACGATCGTCAGCATCGTCATCGTCGATGACGGCGACTTGGTCGAGGATCAGGCCATGCTTGGCGAGAATCTCGTCGAACACCTTCTGCATCACGGTATAGGCGCCACGATCCATCGCGTCCCGAAGGTCGGAAAGATCGGGTCCACTTTGGTTGCAGAGGCCAAGCGTCTGAAACCCGATCTGATCGTCATGGGCGGCTATGGACATTCACGATTGCGCGAATGGTTATTGGGCGGAGCGACATACGAGATGCTGCACAATGCGCCCGTGCCGCTCCTCATTGCCCACTAGGCGACGCTTTCGCGCGCGCGAGTCGCCAGGCTCTGCCGGATCCATGCGCGCAGCGACTGGGCGTCCAACGCTCCGGCGCGTCGCGCGACGGGCTCGCCTTTCTGGAACATGATTAGCGTGGGAATGCTGCGGATGTTGTAGCGCGCAGCCAAATCTTGTTCGGCCTCGGTATCGACCTTGAGAAATCTGACCGCGGGCTCGAGTTCGACGGCAACCGCGTCGAAAGCTGGCGCCATCATCTTGCAGGGCCCGCACCAGTCGGCCCAGAAATCCACGGCTACTGGAATGTCACTGCGTCGAATGTGACGCTCGAGGCTGTTGCCAGAGACTGGAAGCGGTTTGCCGCTGAATAGCGCCCTATGACATCGGCCGCATTTCGCTCTGGCGGCTGGCTTGTCGGCAGCGATGCGATTGATGGCATCGCAATGCGGGCACACGATATTCCGTACTTGTGCGTTCATGACTTTCAGATCCTGCCTTGGAAGATCACATGTTCCTGAGATCACTACTGGGGGGCAACCAAGGACGCGCGGCAATGACGAGCGTCAATGATCGTCAGCCGCCAAGGCTTTTGAGCGAAACTGACGGTGATCAAGGTAACACCGGCCCGCGGCACTATCGTCCGCGCACCGCCAGCGGCTTGGCCGGTTCGGCAGACGCTGCTGGCACAACCCAGACCCACCAGGAGAGACCTATGCGACAACCATTCCGCCGCTACCTCATCACGCTTGCGTTGGTCACTGGCGTTAACGTCGCCGCTGCGGGCTTCGCAGCAGCGCAAGACTCGCAACAGGAAAAGCTGAACCTCAATTCTGCGCAGGAGCAGGCGGTCACGCGAGGGCTGGCAAACCAACCCACACAGAGCGTGCCGGGATTCAGCGGGCAAGTCGGCAGCAAGGCACCGACCTCGGAAACGGCCAAGTCATTGCCCAGTGACGTCCAAACTCAGGTGCCTGAGGCCAAGCAGCTGCTGTTCATCAAAATGGCCGATCGCATCGTATTAATCGATCCTGACACCAGCGTTGTAGCGGAAGTCGTCATGACGCCGTCGACGACCGGCTCCGGCTCAAGCTCCGACGCCGGCAGCGCATCCAGCTCGGCTCCGTCCGGATCGCCGTCCCGTTGACGACGACTGACGGTGAGCGCAGCTCAGCGGCCGCTCACCGCTTTCTCAGACCGTCGGCCAATCTTTTTTGGCGGCGAAATGGCGAGGCGAGTCCACGATGTTCAGCCCGGTCACCGCGCCAGTGTTGGGCTTTTTGATATTTGCCGCCGGTGAACGAATCCCGGACATCAATCCAGAACCGTCCTGCCGCAGCGTGGCGGCGCGCGCAAAAGCCATCGATCATTACAACGCCTGCATGCGCCTCGAACGGGAGGCGCGCGACGATCTGGTCAGGTACTGGGCAGAGTTCAGCGCGGACGACAAGGCAACCTGCATCCAGATGGCCACTCTTGGTGGCAATCCGACCCATACCGAACTGCACACGTGCCTGGAAATGAAGCGCGATGCGCGACTGTTGCGCGAGCGCGAAGGTCGCACGGAGATCGTTCCGGATCGCACCGCACTTGAGATCACACCGTCGTTGGCTTTGCCAGATCATAAGGTCCAACCAAACCCATGCAAACCGGCCTCTTTGCTTTCGCTACAGCTTGCGCATTCTGCGGCGCCGCGCTCTATGTCAATGTCGTCGAGCAGCCGGCGCGACTTGCGCTTGATGTACGAACGATGATGCAAGAATGGAAGCCGAGCAACCGGCGCGGCTTCATGTTGCTGTCGAGTCTCGCGGTCATCTCCGCCGTTTTGGCTTTCACCCAATACGTGAATTCCGGAGACGTGCGTTGGATTATCGGCGGCGCGATCGTTCTGTCGAGCTGGCCCTATACCTATTTCGTAATCGTACCGCTGAATGTTTGGCTCTATGCAATTCGCCCCGAGTCCGAGCCGTCAACGGTTCGCGAACTGATGCGGAGTTGGGGCGTGCTCGAAACGGCGAATACCGCCATTGGCCTCGCTGCCTGTTATTTCTTTGCATGGGCCATCATCCTGCCGCCGTGAGCAGGATCATGCCGGGGAGGCCCCTTTTTACTATCGTGAGGTGACAATTTTCTTCTCGCGCGTCTGTTGCAGTCTTCGCTGAATGAGCGGCTCATTGACGGCACCCGGATGGTCAAACCCGGTTTCCAGCAGTTCGCTATCGAGGATTTGCAGCCGATGCCTATCCGCAAACCGGATGGCTCCGCATTGATCGAGGACGGTGAGCGCACGGCTGACGGTCTCCACCGAAATCGCCAGATAATCAGCGATGTCATAGCGGGACATTGGGAGGAGCACCGTTTGGTCACGGGCGTCGAAGGAGCGCTCCGCCATTTCGATCAGGAAGGAACTGACTTTTGCGTTAGCTGTCACCCTGCCCAGAATGAGCAGTCGAACCTGTGATCGCCAGAGCGCTTCAAAGGCAATTTCACGCAGTTGTGTCGAGATTTGCGGATTTGCGTCGGCGGCCTGTTCCAAGCTGCGCCGCGGGTAGCGCGCCAGCACGGTGCCCTCGCTGACCGCATCGGCAGCAAAGAAATTGCGATGGGAGGTGGGAAATCCAAAAAAATCCCCGGGCAGGAGAAAGTCAACTATTCGCCGGCGTCCCTCGGCCAGGATCGCATACTCACGCACCGCTCCCTTCAAGACGCAGTACCAATAATCCCCAGACTCGACGTGGCCAATAACTTCCTGTCCGCGCCGATAGGAGATTTGCGCGCTTTGGACATCCGGCCCAAGTTCGCGCTTGCTGCCGATACTGATTTCCTGGCCGGTGCGATTATTTAACATGCGATCGCCCTTGATGTTAGCAGCGCCTAGAACCGACGCGTGTCCGCGCTTCTCAAAACACAACGCAAGTCTGGTAACCTCTTTGCGGCGGCCGGGAGATAGGAGACGGCCTGCGTTTCGATGTCCATGATCCAAAGGGGGTTAGGAGAGTGCTCAGAAAATTGTCTGAAACGCGCCTCGCTCTCACGGACCGCTCTTTCTGCCCGCTTGCGGTCAGAGACGTCGCACAGGGCACCAAGAAAATCGCGAGGCTCACCGTTGGAAAACGACATCCTCCCGTGCGTTGCGATCCAACGCTCAACCCCATCCCGCCCAGTGATCCGATATTCTACCTGGCATGTACCGTCGCCATTCGGGTCAGTGCACTTTTGGATCTGCGCCTCGACGCGCGCTAGATCGTCCGGATGAACGCACGAACGCCATAGGGCATAATCAATCGTTGCATCAGGAGGGAGGCCCCATGTTTCCTTCACGGTCGCGTCCCCATCCAATTCATTTGTCTTGGGATTCCATGAGTACAGGCCCAATTTGACAAGATCGACCGCAGCTTGAAGCCTTGCCTCACTCCGGCGCAGGGAATGCTCGATGCGTTTTTCGTTGTCGACATTTTGGAGGATGGCGACTCCGCCGACGAGCTGTCCGTTGGAATTGCGGAACGGCTTGGCCGCCACGCGAATCCAGGCTTCGTGCCCGTCGTCCGCCGTGTGGATGAAATCGATTCCCGGAAGCACGGTTTCACCGCGCAACGCGCGGGCGCTGGGATAGTCGTCGGGGTGCAACAATCGACCGTCCGCCAAGTAACTGCGCCAGCGCTTGATCTGACCTTGATCTCGCGATGGCATTGTCGGGCCCCACAGGCGGCCCAATCGGCCCGCCCGCACGACAAAGCGGCCCTCAGAATCAAACAGGCCTATGCCGATGGGCGCCTGTTCCAACGCAGCCAGCAACCGTTCGCTCTCGCCCAGCGCTGACCAAGGGAAGGCATTCGGCTTAATCTTGTCGGCCATCGAAAATAAATCCGAACGAGCCGGACTGGGAACCACGTGACTGCGCACGAGTGCAACTAGTGCTAGATCATTCGAGACCTATAACTACAGGTATCGAAGCTAGCAAAGTCGTGTGGTGGTAACGACGCCCGTGACGCAGAGTTCCCAAGGAACGCCTAGAGTAAATCGGTGCGTCGCACTTCCTCCTCTAATCGCTCCTTGGCGCATTTACTTCTCGTGCGTCTCGTCTCCCCCGGACGGGAAAGCGATCCAGCCGGACGCGACGTCTTCCCGCGAATTGCTCAGTCCTTCGAGCCCCTCTCGTCTAAATCGAAAAGCCCTCGCTGCTCCGGGACTGGCGCGCAAATCCTACTTCGACTTGCCGGCGTGAAGCCGAACTCGGAAGCGATGCGCATCATGATTTCGGTCTGGCGGTTTGCGATCGCCAGGTACGGCGACTGAATCGGAAATCCCTGCGGCGACTTGATCATCGCTCCGTATTTCTGGATAGCTTCCATTGCCTCGGCCCAAAGGGCATAGGCGCCGCAGTACGAGGCCAGCGCCGCGCGATCCAGGTGGGTCAGAATGCGCAGCGGCTCAAGCTGTTCGATGAGACGCTGCCATTCGCGTTGTGCGACAGGACCCAGCTCTTGAGGGCATTCCGGCAAGGCCGGCTCGGGCTTCGGCTCGCCTGGATTGAGCGGCCTCTTTCCTGGGTTTCCAGTGAGCTGCTTCATGCGAGTTGGCGTAGGAATCCGTCCGCGCATCTTCATCCTCCCACTTCGGTCGATTGATGAGACTGACAATTGTGCTGACCCGACGCGGGAAGTCTCGCAGCTGCGAGTTCATCAAAGGCTCGACCATCGCCTTCCAAAACGGCAAGCTTTCCTGTGAAGGACTGCCAACGACGAACTGCGACGTCCACGTAGATAGGGTCCAGCTCAACGCCGTAACAAACTCGGCGAGACGTCTCCGCAGCGATCAGAGTCGTGCCGCTTCCCATAAACGGCTCGTAGACGACTTCACCTGATGACGAGTTGTTGCTCATCGGACGCCGCATGCATTCGACCGGTTTCTGCGTGCCGTGGATTGTATCCGTATCCTGGCCGCCGCTCGGGATAGTCCAAAGCGTGGTTTGCTTACGATCACCGGTCCAATTTCCTTTCTCGCGAACGGCGTACCAGCAAGGCTCATGCTGCCAATGGTAGTCGCCGCGGCCGATCACCAGACGCTCCTTCGCCCAAATGATCTGTGCACGAATGGTGAAGCCTTCTCGAATGAGGCTTTCGGCGGCGGGGATGGAGCGCAACGCGCCGTGCCAAACATAAGCGATCGATCCCGGGAATAAGGCCCAGGCAGCGGCCCAATCGGCGCGCTCATCGTTACTCACCTTCCCCATTCGCGACGACTGGCTGAGGCCTCGCTGTTTGCGCCACTCGGGCTCGTAGTTCACCCCATAGGGCGGGTCGGTCACCATCAGCTTGGGTTTTGTGCCGGCTAATAGCCGGCTGACGACCGCTTTGTCGGTGCTATCGCCGCAAATGAGACGATGGTCGCCCAAGAGCCAAATATCGCCCGCGCAAGTGACCGCCTCCGTGCCGGCTTGCGGAATGTCGTCTTCGTCGGTCAGGCCTTGCGCGACCGGCTGCAAGGCCGCTGCCAACTCCTTCTTGTCAAATCCGAGCAGCGAGAGATCGGCACCGATCTCTGCGAGATCCTTGAGCTCAAGCTTGAGCATTTCCAGGTCCCAGCCCGCATTTGCAGCGATGCGATTGTCGGCGAGCATCAGCTGCCGCCGCTGCACTTCGGATAAGCCCTTCAACGTAATCACGGGGACTTCCTCGAGTCCCAGCTGGCGCGCGGCAGCAAGCCGGCCATGGCCGGCAACGATGTCACCCTCTTCCCCGACCAGGATCGGGTTGGTGAACCCGAAAGCGCGGATGCTGCCGGCGATTTCCGCGACTTGCCGTTCGTCGTGAGTGCGAGCATTGCGCGGTGACGGCAGAAGACGGTCGAGGGGCCAGAATTCCAGTTGCAGACGGTCGTCTGGAAGACCGCCATGATGCTGCTCACGTGCGTTGCTCATCCTGCCTCCTGGACCTTCGAGCTACCCCCCCCCCCACCCTGAATTTCGCGGCGATTTTCGCAGCCGCCGCCCAGCCAGGGTGAGGGGTACGCGACGCGACGAATGCAATGAACTGACGCAGCCTCAAAAAAAGTCTCTCGAAATTCCCGAAAAGATGCGTGCGGTTAGCCCGCCGGTCCGGGATCGAAAGGCTCCAGACTTTTGATCCCCCCGCCCCCCTTCGGAAAATAAATGCGCTCGCGCGCGACCGCTCGCGCCGTCGAGCCACTGATAAGACTCGGCTTTTGATTTCCTTGATTGCGTTTGAATTCCCAAAATTCTCGGGCTCGGAAAAAAAATCTGCGAATGAGGCCCCCGCCGGTCCGCGCTTGCGAGACTTCCAGACTTTCGACCCCCCCCCCCGGGGGGGGTGATGTAGCGGTTCTCATCGTTTGCCCAATTGCTGGCTCGCCAAGCGAGCCGCTATCAGATCGCAGTCTTGAAGCCAGCCGGCGGCGCATGCTCCGCAAAGCCGGTCAACGTATGCATCGTCCGCCTCACCCAATCGCGTGAGAACCTCCCAACCATCAGCTCCGAGCCGTTCGGCGACCTCTTTCTCAAAGGCGCCACGTTCGCGGGGATTGAAACACCATGAATCAACGCGTGCGCTCCTTCGCTCGGCGGCCTCTTCCGTTGAGGAGGATCTATGAGGGATTCTTAAAGAGGATTGCCGGACATCCTTGCCCGGGTCGTTGGACCAATTCTGGCCTGGTCGCGGGACAAAGATGTCTCGTTCGTGGTGTAAGAACACAGGTTCGTATCGCCGGCCAGGCGGTCGCCCAAATCCATCTTTGATGACGATCAGGCCATGCTTCGACAGCCCCTTGGCAGCCCTCTGGACTGATTTCGATGAGCTCCAACCAAGTCGCTCTGCAATGGTTGGTTGGGCAACCCAGCAGTCGAGGGTGACACAATTGAGCGCGTCGGCGACTACATATCCAAAGCACTTTCCGGCCAAGCTCGTGTCCGGATGGTACATCACCCGCTGCAGCCACTTCTGCTTGGCTTTGTTCACTCGTTCTCGCAACGACAAGGTTGCCACGTCAGCGAGCCCGCATTTCTCGGCGATTGCTCGCTGCAATCGTGTTCTCCTCGATCCATGCATGCAGCGCTTGATGGCGGTAGCGGATCGCTCTGCCAGCACGGACGAACGCTGGACCGCAGCCGCGAGATCGCCAAGCCTGCAACGTTCGAATTGATAGGTTGAGCAAATCGGCCGCCTGAACTTCAGTCAGGAGAGCATCGGCCTGGTCTCGTCTTGCGGCAAACATCTGCATCGTTCCGCTCGGTTTGCGATCGAGCGGCAAAGTTGCTGATGCCTAATTCAATTAATAGCCGCCGCGATTAATCCGCGTGGCGATTAGATTCCTCAGGCCTTCCACCTCGGCCCCAAGCAACGGCCCCCGTTGCGCTGATTGCTTGAGCGCGCGCCAGATTGAAACCCCGCTTGGATATTTTTTGAGGCCATCTCCTTTGTGCCTCACGGTACAAATCGTCATTCGTTCGGGTCCGGCGGTGAGGACTGGCGTTAAAAAGGCTTTCAAGCCATTTGGTGCATTCGTTCAAAGCATTTATCCTGGTATCGATAGGCCTGGAGCGAGGCTTGAGAGTAGACCGTCGTGTTTCATAGGAGACGATGGGCTTCACGTGAAACGCGTCAAGCGTGGCGTGTTCGGATCGCTCGGTTGGAACATTTAGCTCCAAGCCGATCCAACGCTTGATGTACCTTCCATCCCCGAACGAACCGTCGTTGTCCTGCAACAAATCCCCCGTGCTCGAATCGAAGTGAAATTCTTCATGCGACCAAATGGCTCGGCTGATTCGCGATGGATGGCCGGCTGAAAGAGGAAAGCCGCTTACTTCGAGCTCTCCTTTCCTGAACATCAGGATAAGGGCGTGATACCGGTGAAGTAGAGCCGCGGCGGCTCTCACAACCTCCATCGGATCTGGATCCATTGGAACATCAGGAAATGGCCGCTTTGCGGGATCAGGATGCACGACTTCGATCGTGGACCATCTTTCGAAGGCAACCGGCCATTCTTTAATGCCGGCGACGTGACAGTTTCCTCGAAGGAACACGGACTCATACTCCGGCGAGACTGCAAGTGCCCGATTCGCTAAGGACGCGACTTCCGGGTCCTTGAGAACGAACTTGCGAAAGGCCTCAGCTAATGTATGGCCCCCGATAACTTGGACCCGATTGGGCGCAAGAACGGCCGGGAAGACAGTGACCGTATCGAATTTAGCCCCACCGGATCCCGAAATCGTAGAAGCGCTCCAGTTCGCGGATGAGACTAAAGGAGCTGCAATTTCCTCGAATGATCCTTCTTCTAGCGTTCGGCCAAAAACGACCAGGGTCTTCTCCGCGACATGCTGAATGAACTCAGCCTTGTCGCAAGCTACGCGCTGCAGAACTTCGGAGAGAGGGCAGCCGGCCTCAGGCCACGGGTCGTAATCCACGCTGACGGACCTTTAGAAGACGAATCAACGCGTCCTATTTTGCTATCCCAGCTTGGCCGTCCTTCGCCGTGGGAGATGTTATGCACAACTGCACTCGTCGCTGATCTACGACGAGCGACGACAGCTTACTTGCCTCGCCCATAGCTTCTTGAACTACCTAGACATTTCTGCCCTCCGCTCCATCCTGAGCGAATGACTGGTCTAGGCGCGCCCACCGAACGACTCACCGAGATCGGCGAAATCCTCGCCGATGGCCTGCTGCGTCTCTTGGCCCGGAAGTCCAGTCAAAACTGCGCGGAAACGGCAGATAAACCAGTCGACTGTGAGGGCGTTTGGAGCAGTCATCCCGCCGACTGTGAGGCGGAGAAAGCCGTATGTCCAAACCCGTAATCGCCCAGCTGGCAGCGCTCAAAGGCATGCCGATGCCGGCCCTGAAGGCCCGCTGGCGCGAACTGTTCGACACCGAGCCGCCGCTCTACAATCGCCGCTTCCTCGAAAGCCGGCTCGCCTATCGCATCCAGGAACTGACCTATGGTGGCCTCACCAAGGAAACCGTCGAGCGCCTCAATGCCCTGGCCGAGCAGGTCGGCGGCGGGAAAGAGCGGGCACGCAAGGCCGTCGTGCGCAACCGGCCGCTCGCAGGGACACGGCTGATCCGGGAGTGGAACGGGGTCGAGCACTGCGTAACCGTGCGGGATGAGGACTTCGAGTACCTCGGCAACGCCTATAAGTCGCTCTCGGTCGTCGCCCGACACATCACGGGGACGCGCTGGAACGGCTGGGTCTTTTTCGGCCTCAAGAACAGGCGGGGGAGAGGCTAATGAAGGCTCCCCTCGGGAAACTCCGCTGCGCGGTCTATACGCGCAAGTCGAGCGAGGAAGGGCTCGACATGGAGTTCAACAGCCTCGACGCCCAGCGGGAGGCCTGTGAGGCCTACGTGGCGAGCCAGAAGGCCGAGGGCTGGATCCGTCACCACGATCGGTACGACGACGGCGGCTTTTCCGGGGGCACCTTGGAGCGCCCTGCCCTCAAGCGCCTGATGGCCGACATCACCATGGGCAAGATCGACGTGGTGGTCGTCTACAAGATCGATCGGCTGAGCCGTTCGCTTCTGGACTTTGCCAAACTGGTGGAGGTCTTCGACAAGCACAAGGTGACCTTCGTCAGCGTCACCCAGTCGTTCAACACGACCACCTCCATGGGCCGGCTGACACTCAACGTGCTGCTGTCCTTTGCCCAGTTCGAGCGCGAGGTGATCGGGGAACGGATCCGGGACAAGTTCGCGGCCTCCCGCAAGAAGGGCATGTGGATGGGGGGCTGGGCGCCGCTCGGCTATGACGTGAAAAACCGCAAACTGGTCGTGAACGAGGCCGAGGCCAAGGTCGTCCGCTCGCTGTTTGAGCGATTTGCCAAACTGGGCTCGGGAACGAAGCTCGCGCAGCAGCTCGCCAAGGAACGCCTCACCAACAAGTACGGCAAGGTGATCGACAAGGGCATGCTCTACAAGCTGCTCAACAATCGAGTTTACCTCGGGGATGCGGTTCACAAGGGGACTGCCTATCCGGGAGAGCACAAGGCGATCATAAGCAAGGAGCTCTGGGACAGGGTTCACGACGTGCTCAAGGTCAGTCCGCGCAAACGCGCGGCAGCGACCAGGGCCCAGACCCCTGCGCTCCTGAAAGGCCTCATCTACGGCCCCACAGGGGCGGCCATGACGCCGACGCACACCCGCCGGCGTGGCAGGCTTTATCGCTATTACGTCTCGACCAGCGTCCTGAAATCCGGCCCCGACGCATGCCCCGTCCGGCGGGTCCCGGCGGCCCAGATCGAAGCCGCGGTGGTGACCCAGGTCCGCACGCTCCTGCGCACCCCTGAGATCGTCGTCGCCACATGGCGCGCAGCCCGCAAAGCCGACAAGCGGATCACCGAGAGGGACGTGCGGAGAGCGCTCGTCTCATTCGACGAGCTCTGGACCGAGCTGTTCCCTGCCGAGCAGAGCCGGATCATCCAGCTGCTGGTCGAGCGCGTCGCCATAGGGGCCAGGGAAACCGAGATCCGCCTGCGCACTGAGGGGCTGGTGAGCCTCCTCGCGGAAATCCGCGCACCCGACGGCTCCAAGGAGGCCGCGTGAAGCCGAACGTCGCAATCTCGCGGGACGGCAAGTCCATGACCGTGCGCGTGCCGCTCACGGTCAAGACGCGAGGCTCGCGCAAGCTGATCATCGTTCCCAACGGAAGCGATGCCTGGAAGCCCCCTCCGCCGCAACCCAACAACGCAATTCTCAAAGCGCTAGGACGCGCGTGGCGCTGGAAGCAGATGATCGAGAGCGGCGAGTACGCGACGCTCGCCGAGCTCGCCAAGGCCGAAGGGGTGAATTTCTCCTACCTCTGTCGTGTCATGCGGCTGACGCTGTTATCCCCCAATGCCGTAGCCGCGATTCTGGACGGGCGGCAGCGCCATGACCTGCAGCTTCAGGATTTGCTCACGCCGAGCTCGGCCCTGTGGGAGGAACAAGACAAGATGATCTGCTGACTCGGTTGTGCCCGGGGTCAAGAAACCAGGACTTCTGTTGTTCAATTCCCGCGGCTCACTCCGGCCGAACGATGAAGCCGTGATGAAGCTGTATTGAAGCTCACTCGCTCAATCTTTGAGGTGTCCCTTATTCAAGGGGACAATGTTCCGTCCTTTGAGGGGTGTCGTGCTCAGCGGCGCGCCGACGCAGTTACTTACACCAAGGCCGGGGGGTGGGCGGACAGCGTGACGTTCCGCATACGAATGGTACGGCTAGTCCTTCCGCAACCAGAATTTCCCCGACATCTCGACCTCTCACCTTTAGAACCCCGCACTTACGGCCGTAGTTGCAGGCTCGAGTTCCTTCGGTACCTGGAGAGCAGGCGCAAGAGACGAATTCGAGCGAGAGGCTGCCTGCACGCACCAAATCGCGTACGCGCCGAGTGGCTTTGTCACCCAATTCGCGCTCGGCTGGGCAAGCAGCCCGACGCGTTTCCGGCGCATTGAATCCAACCAAGCGCACATCCGGGCGTGAGTGATTGACGCGAATCGTGTCGCCATCAATTACATGAATATTTCGGGACTCGATCGGCCGAGCGGAAATTGGCAATGACGAAGCTACGACCACTATGAAAATGAGCGCATAAGCAGTCATGCGCCGGTCTGGCTCTTTCTCTCAAGATGGTCGACGGCGAGATAGTGAGCTATCTCTTGCACGACCTTTAGGGTTTCTTTCGCGTGATAATCAGATGCAAATGCAGGCGAATTTTCCCAAACGCGATTCCAGCGGATGAGATTCTGGCAAATTCGATTGAGCAGAACCCCAATAACAACAAGCGCCACGAGGATAAGTATCAGCAAAACGTCTTGCATGATCGTCGGCCCAATTTAGAGAGTCCAGTGTCGGTTTCTCGTGAGAGGAGATTATAACTCACGTGATCTTGTCCAAACGGCGTAGGTTAAGGGTTAGATGATCTAGGGTGAAGACAAATTCTTGGATCGTGCTCGAGAAGGATTTCTTTGTTGAGCGCCATCGATACTCCCGGCCTGTTCGGGCTTAAACTGAGCGGGCAACTGTTCAATTCGTGCCAGTGTCTCGGAATGGCCTTGACCGAGATTTGCACCGCCCCCTTATGATTGGTTAGATCCAACATGATTTCGTGTTGTCGATGGTGAGGAATGGCACCGCAGCCCGTCACGCCGATACTTATGGCCGCGATTGCTCAACTAAAGAAGTCATTTGGGTAGGAGCTATCCGCACGCGTCAATAACCGAACAAGAGCGGGAAAGCCTGAAGTGCAGTGGCGAACCGGCAGCGCAGGGTTTGAGCTAGGCAACAAGCCGGGATAGCATCAGGTGCGGCGAGCGCGGATGCCGGACACCGTCGAGACATTCACACGTATTTCGTGGCTTATATTTAAGTTGTCGCTGTACGCGCTGCTGGTCTTAGTCGGCTTGACCACAGCCGTTGTCGCAATTGTCTACGCCTATCGCTACTATTCGTTTGACCGGCATGTCGCTAAAGTGGAGTTCATGATTAGTGCGAAGCGCGGCACGCGCTGCACCGACGAGAAGCATCCAATTTTTGTAGGCGTCGTGAACAGGTCAGGACGAACCATTGAGAAAGTCGACTTCACGCTTAAGGCCAGTCGGCCTGATCGAAGTTCCAATGTCCTCCGCTATCATTAGTATTCGGATGACAAGATCATCAGGCCTAAGCGAGGGCTTTGGAAATTGCTGGGCGGTTCCTGAACTAGCGGAAGGGGTGTCCGAGCCTCGCGCGCTTGAGTGGACGATCTTGTATAAGACAATCCATTTCGCGGACTGACGTTTGCGCACGCCGTCTAGGCGTAACCACCAACGCAATACGTGAAGCGTGTTAGGCGCTATCTCAGCAGCGCGATCGAAAAGGCATAGCTCGTCTGGCGACCGCCAGGTTCGGTGGGCGCTGGCTGAACACCCAGCCGCACTGCTCCGACGATATGCATGAGGTTCGCCTGCCGACCGCATCCTAACCTTCGCCAAAATGGCGAAGCAATCTGCGAGCATGCGCAAGGGCGAACGAACGGCCGTCTGCAACGAGCGGGACTATCCGCACATCGTCGAGCTGCCGGTACCAGCCCGCGGCTTCGGCGACGTATTACACGCGATCTCGGCATTCCACGATGGGCGCCGGGTCGCCTTGCGGCGAGGACGCGGCGCGCGTCGCGACGATCGCGACTACGCGCGCTGGTGCTTTGCCGATCCTGGCACCGCGCACGCCTTTGCGCAGGCGTTCGGCGGAGTGTACATGTGCCGCCGCTGAGTTTTGGGAGAGAGCAATGGCTAAGCGTCGCAAGATGACTGCGGGGCAGCGCATCCTGCAGGGTGCGCGCGAGGCGGCGGCTATCGCCAGGGGCGAGTTGAAGCCGGCGCGGCTCGACTACTTCACCGGCACGCCCGCTGTCGGACGCTGCAAGACCGCAAGGCACGGCAAGATCGCGCCAGCGCATCCCGGCGAATTGCTTGCCGAGGTCATGATCCCAGCCACCGGTCAGTCGAAGGCTGAGATCGCGCGACGGCTCGGGATCTCGCGGCACACCCTTTACGCCTTTCTCAAGTGTCGGAAGCCGGTGACCCCCGCACTCGCTGCACGGCTCGGCAGTCTGTTTGGCGACGGCGCCAAGGTTTGGCTGCACATGCAGGCGGCGCACGACGCATGGCATAGCGAGCACCGCTAATGTTGAGACTGGGGAGGCATTTGAGAGCCTCGACCACCTGACCTTCATCGGGAAGGCCCGCCCGGATCGCTGGGGGCGGGCGCGATTTGCGCGAGTGTGTGCCTCGCCGGATCAATTCTGCGCCCCCGGGCGCTCCTGCGGCTTATCGCCAATTGGCATAGGCCGGTACGCGTCCCCGTGGCCGCATTCCCGAAGATCCGCCAATTGGGCGCGATTTCGCGAATGGTCCTCGGCTAGTGATCGTTTCGCCGGAAGGGCTCCATTCATAGCCGGATCGAAAGTTGCCAGCCTGACATCCAATTTCTGGCCCCGCGCGATTATTGCGGAACCGGCCAGTCTGCCGGGTTATGACCTTGCGAAAAGCTTGCCGAAGGTCGCCGAGCTGGGAACCGCTCCGCGCTTCATGCAATTGTTGAGTATGCCCGATGCTCCGTCCGACCCTCTCTCGCATCCGACGCCCGAGCTCCTCGCTATGCTGCGCGAGCAGATCGAGGGCATGGACTCGATCGAAGCGATCTCCGAAGACATGCGCGCGCTGATCGAAGCGCACTTGCCGGATCTGGTGTCGAAACTCCCGCCGAAGAGCCCGAGCTAGCGCCGCACGCCCACGCCCCTCGCAACCGGCTGTTGTTGCGCGATGGCGCCGCGCTGCGCCGCTGTGGCCGCGAGCGCCGTAGCGGTCCCGTCAGCTTTGTCGGCGCGTACTTGCAAATAGCATTTCTCCGCCATGCACCCGCGCGCGACGTCATTGGCTCTGTCGGAGCGTTCAAGGTCGGCAATAGCCCCATCCACTCCGCCGCGCGAAATCGTCGCGCCGCTGAGGTTCGCTCGCTCGCCTTCGCCCTTGCAGATCGTCTTATCGATTTCGAACTGCTGCTGCGGTCGGATTCTTCGCCACGCGCTGGCCATCCGTGCGGAGCCAAATCATCTCAGGTTGCGATGCGCAGCCGGCTAACATGGCCGCGCTGGCGACAATCACACCGAAACGCATACCCTGTCCCCCCAACCGCGGAGTAGCATAGGGGTGTGACCTACCACGACGCAATGTGCTGACCGGCCCTGCCGGCTATGGCTCGGACCTTGTCTCCGGCGTCGACCGTGCGACGCTTGATGATTCTTCAACGACAACGGTTCTCTAACCGTTCTCCATTTTTCCCGCTCCAGTAGTACAATTGCATGATTCTTCGATGGGGGGAGCAATGCCGACATCTGCCGCGCCTGAGGAGGCCTTACGAAAATTCCCTGGCATGGTCCGGTGGTTCAATCCACCACTGCTTGTCGATACCGCACGACAAGCGGTGGCATCCGCATTATTCGGCCAATATGCGGACCGACGTCTCATCCAGGCCGCACTGGACACAGCCGGGGACAACGAGTCTGCGGCGCGCGCTGATCTCTCCAAACGCATTCATCGCAAGGATGATGGATCGGTCTGGGTCGATTTCGTCGCCGATCTAGGCGATGGCTTCGACTCTACCTACGCCATAGCCTACTTACTTTCGCGCCCGCATCTGGACATCGAAGGTGCGGGAAAGCTGCCACGTGGCCAAGTACTCATCATGGGCGGCGACCAAGTCTATCCGACCGCCACCCGCGAACAGTATGACCAACGTATGAAAGCTCCATATGCGGCCGCATTCCCAGATTCCAAGAGGCCGAGCGCCGATCATCCGCTGCTATTCCTGATTCCAGGCAATCATGACTGGTACGACGGGCTAGTTTTGTTTCTCGCCAAATTCTGTCGCGGGCGCGACACGGCGCTCGGCAGCTGGCGCGCAACGCAACATCGAAGTTATTTTGCTGTTCAATTGCCAGACAATTGGTGGGTTTGGGGGATCGATACACAGCTCACCGAAGACATTGACCAGCCTCAGGCCAGCTACTTCGTCGCGGTAGCCAAAGCAATGCCACCAAACGCCAAGATCATTCTGGTCTGTGGCGTGCCGAGTTGGCTGAAAGCTGAGGAATCGGCTGATGATGAAGGCGGGAAGCAAGAATTTTATCGCAGCCTTGATTACATCGCTGGCATCGCAAAAAACGAAGCCGCAAACGCGACGATCTGCGTGGTTCTCTCTGGAGATACGCACCACTACAGTCGCTATTCGGCAGATCCCGCCGGAACCCAATTCATAACCGCAGGTGGTGGCGGCGCCTTCCTGCATCCGACCCACCAACTCAAAGATCAAATTGCAGCACGTTGGGTCGGAACCCGGCAAAACCTTTCACTAATCACAGAGGCTGCCGCTGAGCATAAGCCATGCGCCAAAGCCGCCTGTTACCCGACCAAAGAACAAAGCCGCGAACTGCTGCGTGCCAATCGCAAATTTATCCTGACCAATCCTGAGTTCTGCTTGACGCTGGGCGCCATCTACTGGGTCGCGTACTTGCTTCTCACCCTTGGGAAAGGCGATTTGCTCGCTTCGCCCATGTCCGCGCATATGCTTGGCGTTTTCTGGCCTTGGACAGGGCAGATCATTTGGAACACCGTCACCGCGCCAACGTTCGTGATTGTCGCTGGCGCGCTCGGTGCGGCACTCTACAAGTATGCCGACGAAAAGACGGCCACGAGGAAACTGCGCATGACGGTCCCGCACGCCGTCAGTCATTTGATCCTGATCATTGTGATGACGGGCGTGTTTCCGCCCTTGAACGCGGCGATGCTTGGTCTTTCGACCCTTAATCCATGGTCTTTTTGGCTGATTGCTGTGGAATTCATCGTGATTGGCGGCGCTTTAGGCGGACTGATTTGGGGCGCTTATCTGAGCATCGTCTGCGGTAAAGATGGCCAGCACTACAATGACGCGTTCAGCGCGATGCGCCTTGATAGCTATCGCCATTTCTTGCGTATGCGCATCCAAGGCGACGAGTTGAGGATCTACCCGATTGGGATCGACGCAACTCCAGCACGCAGTGATTGGATCGTGAACCCACGAGCGGAGAAAGATGATCAGACCGAGTCCCTGTTTTTGCCGTCAAAGCCGTTGCACGAGCATCTAATTGAAGGGCCCGTCATCGTACGTGCACCACAAGTGCACACCGTGAAGCAAGTTGCCGACAGTGCTCCGCCATAGCGGGCTGCCATCTTGATGCCACAGGATGCAACATCGGAATTTGTTGGTTCAGCCGCCCATTGATTAACTGAATTGGATTGAACGACAGGGAATTATACGTAGGTGGGGAGATGGATCTGCCGAAGTTGAAGGATTTTGTGGAAGCCTTCGACGTGCCATGGCCAATCGCCTTGGGCGTTGCCGCTGGCAGCAGCGTCGTCCTCCATCTTCACGACCAAGGCCTGAAACATTTTCAGGCACTCCCTGAATGGTCAGACTCAGTCCTGGGCTTGCTTGCGATCTATGGGTTCGTGATTTTGGCTGTGAAACTGATCGCAGCTGCCGCGCGTGGCATGGTCAGTTGGCACCACAATAGGCGGCGATTTTCAATTATCAACGAGCGGCTCAACTCCAGTTTGTCCCAAATGGCAACCTCGCGCTATTATCCCAAATAAATGGGGGCCTGAGGTGCGTTCCTGCTGGAAGGCGGTTACTGTTGCTATGGTCTTGCAGGCGGCTTCGGCGCCAGCTGCAGAATTTTCAAAGACCACGCTGTCGCGGACTAACACGGACCTGATTTTCGTGGAAGGCGAACTCGCATTTCGCGACGAGCAGAAATTCGCAAACCTCGCCCTGAACAGTTCAAATGCGATTGTTATCTTCCGAAGTCCCGGCGGGAACATGCTTGCCGGAATCGAGATCGGAAAGGCGATACGGCTTAAGGGCTTCTCGACCTACGTGCCTGACAGCCTCCAGTGCGCATCCGCATGTGCACTGGCATGGCTGGGCGGACGTAAGCGGCTTATGAGCGAAACAGCGCGTGTCGGCTTTCACGCAGCTTATACCGACGAACGGGGGAGCCCTATCGCTAGCTCGGTTGGCAATGCCCTCCTTGGAGCGTATCTCAATCAACTTGGCCTTCCAAATTCTGCGATCGTTTATATCAGCCACTCACCCCCCGAAGGCATGCAATGGCTTACCTTTGCCGACGCCCAACGCTACGGCATAGACGTTCAACCCCTTAACTTAATATCGCGGCGCCCAATAGAACGCACATCGCCCGCAGCATCAGGCGAGGGCGTTCACGCAATCATTAGATCCAGAACCGTTGCTTTCGTTGAGCTAAGCAATCTACAGAATGAAATTGCGCTCAGTGCATTGCAAAGTCATTACGCGGCGAACGTCAACTATTACGGCAAAAAGCGGCGACGCGATGCCGTAATTGCTGACAAGAGAACGTTTTTCGAGCGTTGGCCAAGGCGAAGATATGAGGTGCAAACAGGTTCGCTAGAGATCAACTGCGTCGGCCCGAGTGAGTGCACCTCTCGCGGCCTCCTCAATTGGACTGCCGTCAGACCCGGCACAGTCTCGACAGGGGCGGCTGAGTTTGAATTCGGATGGACCTTTATAGGCGACATTTGGAGGATTTCATTCGAGACGAGCAAAGTCATCGATCGGAAAGTCACCGCGACAGGCGCGAGCGATGCGCCACTCATCACAGGCATTTCTGAAGCCGATCGCCCGACACTGCCTTCACCATCAGCAGTCCAAGATGCGATTCGGAAGACCCTTTCCTTCTGCAAAAAGTCGACTTTCAAGGAGCCGTTCATGAGCCGCATGGATGTGAACGGTGATGGGATCAAGGATTACGTATTAGATTATGGGCAACTAGAGTGCGACGGATCGGCTTCGGCGTTCTGCGGAACGGGGGGATGCCTGACCCAGGTTTTCATCTCTTCGCCGAATGGTAGCTACGTGAAGGCCCTGGATGAGAATGTGCGAGACCTCAAATTTGAAGTAATCAACCAAAGGCCAGCAATGATCCTAGAGCTCCATGGCAGTGCTTGCGGGAGAGCGGGCGCGGCCCAATGCAGAGTAACTCTGTTTTGGAATGGAAGTCGGTTTAGTCCGGCCAACTAGGATGCGCGGATAACATCCATTATGGAATATCTGAGCGAGCAGAAATACATGGGGACAAGCGTCATACCAAAATATAATCAGCTGCCGTACTGAGAGGCAGCAGCGAGATCTAAAGATTATTATGCTCGTTGCTCGATGAAGAACGCCATCGGAACGCTCGATAAGTGTCTTTCCGAATTCGACATCAAAAGAAGGCGATTGACGTTATTGTCCTGAATGCCTCCGGGCGGAAAGACGCAAGAGATGCGCCCTTTCTTCACTGGCACTCCTGACTTCTCGAATTCACCTTGTGCCGCCATATGCGCTTTGGCAAAGCGGCTAACCAACTGCGCTTCACGATTGGGTTTCGCCACGCGCTTTCCGAGATTGGAAAGGTACTTGAAGAGGTCTCTGAACAAGTCCGGGTAGGCTTCGCTAGTCTTGGTCAACGCCGCAGTCACTACGTCCGTTGCGCTCTGCGGGAACGCAAACGTCGAACGCTCGATGTCGGTCACGAGTTGGGCTAGCCCCGGAGTCGCGGCCTTGTAGCGCTGTCGGATAGCGGCTTGGACTTCTCTCCAGCGGAACGGGCTATCTGTGACTATGGAGGCGCCCGTAGCTTGCGCCAAATACATTGCGATCTCGAAATTCGGCGCGAGCTGGGACACATTCATCTGCCCGCCGCCCTCCAGCGAGCCTTCCTGGAGAACGACTAGAGGATCGTCCTCCTTCATCTGAGCGCTGACGCGTAAGGTTGCCTCGATCTCGTCATCACTGAGACCTAGCTCAAACTTGCGGAGCCTCCGAAGCATCGCGTCCGGCGGCATCAGCATTATGCTGCGCTGGTGGTCCTCTTCCATCATCTTTAGCAGGCGAGGGTCATCCTTCGGACCGAACTGCGGAGCACGCACTCGGGCCATATTCATCATCTGCTGGCGGAGATGGAAGTCAAAGTCACACGGATCCGGTATGAGATTAATTAATCCAAGATCGACGAGCGGCATGATGTTTAAGAAGAACAAGATCGTCTTGAGGAACTCCTGCCGATAGGATTTCGGGTGTTCGGTCGGACTCATTTCTTTGTTAATGATGCCGGCGTGGACGAAGGGATGCGCCACGATAAGCTCGCCGAAGTATAGGGGCGCCGCGAGCGCGAAGTCTGTAATCAACGACGGGTGGATTGAACCCGTGTAGATCGCGCGGGCTTCCCCGTCCGGTTTTGGCAACAGGGCTAGCAGATCGGTCTCAAGCGGCCACAGCCCTTCATAGAGATTGTAGATCGTAGCGATCTTATCGTCAGTTAGCTCGCGGCGGATTTGCACCCAGTCCTTGCCGGAGTCGAGCTCCAGCACGTTCACGATGCCATTTTGTAGCATCAGGTTGCGCTCGCGTATGCTCTTCTCGTTCCAGGCGGGGCGCAGCGCCTCAGGTTTCGACTGGCAGCAATCCTGGAACGATCTTCCCCGCCCGCATCCGCAATAGTCACTCGGCCGCAACGGTTTGTCTGCCGCCATTTTGGTCAGGAATTCGCGCGGCTTCTCGGTTCTGCCGAACTCGTCCTGATAATGAACTTCACCGCTCTCATACTTCACGAATATCTCGCCGCCAAACTCGAACAGACCGAGTTTCGGCGGCAATAGCGACTGCCGAAGCTCGGTCCATGGCTGCGTTACGGTCCTTTCCGGATACAGCCACTCCATACGTCCACCGCCGACATAACGGCGCGCCCGCCTTTTGATGATGAAGTTTATTTGCGCGACTTCCTGCGCGGTAAGATTTCGCTCGCGTATTAACGCATCGATCTTGGTTATCGACTGTCGGTAGTTGCGTGCAAAGGTCCTCTTCTGGAGAGGATCCGTGGTCGGGTCTTTGGCGTATTCCAAATTAGTGAGGATAAGGCAGTGGTTGCGATCCATCGGGAAAATCGTTTGCGACCCCCGCAGCGCTATTCCGGGATCATACGGATATTCACAAGCTTCGGGCCGAACGGCGTAGTTGTAAATCGTGACAGGATGATCGCTGGTAATGAACTTCACCTCAGAGTCCTGGGCAGAAACAATCTCTCGCACACCGCCGACCCAGATCGTGCAGTGCATCATGCGGAGCCCCTGCATTTCGAACATCAGCTCGTTCTGCGTGAGAGCTGGGTACTGGGCCTTCAGCCAGTCCAAACCCTTGGGCGTGCGCATTTTTTGGATATCGAGGAACTCAAAGAAGGTTTGAAAATGCTTATGCCATTCGCGCAAGTCTTTGCCGATGAACGCTCTGACCGCCCGCGACCCTCTAGTATCGACGTCGCCAAATAGCCGGCGTTCAATTTCGTCGTTTACTGACGTGCCGAAGAAAGTCGAGTACAAATCCCTCTGGCAAAACGCCCTAGACGTCGGCGTGTCATTCCACGCGCCATTTTGAGCGATCACCCGCCCGTCTGAAAGAACCCGCTTGTCCGGGGCCATATCGACATAGGAAAGCGACTTGCGCCCCGGCTCCAAGAAACCTTCTTGATACCATTGCGGGACGTAGTGGTTGTTTCTAGTGATCGACATCGCAGGTCATGCAAGCGCGAGCACGCATCCTAGCGCGCAGGAGCGCTTTTCGCTCGGAGCGCTGGTTGCCATGAACATAAAGGATTCGCCTAATCAGAATGAATCGATGGAGGAAGCCAATCAAACACCTCGTCGGCGCGCAAGCTCCATAAGACAAATGCCATCGATCGTTTAGCGAGAAAGTCTTGCTCGGGGGCAGAGTCAAAAAAGGCGACAAGCGGCGCGAGATTATCCTCGTCGCGGTCGGCCTATCAGGGGCGCACTGCCTATTCCGGCAATCGGCCGCCACGGCGCGAATGTGTTAGAGCTTTCTTTCCGATGGCCTCAATGATCGGTCGCAGTTCCAAGAATGAATACTTCTCCCCCAAAAGAACGAAACTTGATGTCTTGGGATCGACGAGCCGGAATATGTGGCCGATAGACTCTTCCGAGAGGCTTGCATCATCCACCATCGCGCTCGGAAAGAAGTAGCCAACGTGGTCTTCCAGCAGAAATTTATCGAGGCGCTCGTCAAAGTGTTCGAGTGCGTTTCTTAACTCCCGCGATTGCAGCGGTGAATCATCTGATAAGCCAAACGCCGCTCGAAGTCTTTTCCCGCGTGCTTCAGCAATCTTGTCCTTTCTCGGCGGCCAAAAGAAACGGGAGAGGCCTGCGACGTGGGTCATTGCCTCCTGCACTGCGGCAACGATTTCATCACTTCCTAGCTTTGCAGCCACGGCAGCATCAAACCGCTCGAAAGCCGCCACCGCACGGCCAGAGGTATAACAGATAGACTCGAGGTAAAATGCCTCGTACGTCGGAACAATTCCACCCCACTGATCCGTGACGATACTTTCGCGTCGTCTACGCTCTTCCGCCGACAGCGACATTGCGCCCCCACACATTTGCGCTGAACTGGCATTCCTAGAACTGGACGCGAAGTCGCCGCGCGCGTTCGCGGAAGGCAGCTTCGCCACCTTCAAGGATATCGCAGACGGCCTTGCGAATTTCCGCCCTTTCCAATCCGCCCGCCACATAACTGATTGGCGGTAGACCGCCGGACGTATGCGTGCCCGCTTTAGCCACGACGATCTGGTCTGCGTCGGTGTTGATGACGAGGTTCGCATTATGCGTGACCATTATGACCTGACGCTTCGCCTTGGCCGCGATGAACAGTGCCACCAACTCGTCGAAGACTGACTTCGGATCGAGATTTTCTTCGGGTTGGTCGATGATCAGCGGTCGGTCGTCCGAGTCATCGAGCGCAAGATAGAGCAGTAATAGCACGATGCCGCGCGTCCCGGGCGACAGCTTTCGGATGTCAACGCCGTCATAGGAGATCTCGTGACGGACGGTGATGTGGTCGGTGCCGAAAAGCCAGTACGCGAACTGCTTCGACCAAGCGCGGAATTCAGTCTGCTGGGTCGGGGCATACGGAGCGTGCGATAGCATGTCCTTCAGATACCTTCCCATGAAGACCGTCATCGCCGCCTGAACCTCTGCCGCGGTGCCGGTCTCCCAGGCAGGTTTGAGCGCCTCCATCGCGGCGGCAATCAGCGAGCCGCGGCCGTAAAAGGGCCCGGCCTTGCGTCGGTCGAGGAGTTTCTCCTCTGCAACCGAGCCCCATGCTTCTACATCCGCGATCCTGCGAACGGAGAAGCTGAGCTTCTTTAGCGTACCCGACGACGCTGCGAGCCGCGCCATAAGTGGCGCATAAAGGCCCGCCAGCGCGTCCTGCTCGTTGATGATGGCTTCGAAGACGCGACCATAGGTGTCCTCGCGCTCCTTCTGAAGATCTTTCCGGCGAGCCGCGGCTCCCTCCGCATCGACGAGTCGAACTTGGAGGTTCTGGAGAGCCGAATTTTCCTGCGATATGCGAGCAGTCAGCGCTGCATACTGATCGCGAATTAGCTTGTCGGCGCTGAAAAGCGATTCGAGACGAGTCATTTCTGCGACAATCGGCGCAAGCGGAAGAGTGGCGAGATCGGCATCATCAGCGATGAGCGGAACGTTGGCATCTCCCGGGGGCGGCGGGATACTGTTGAGCTTAGCGATCTCTCCGTCGGCCCAAGCGATGTAGCCGGCTAGACTCTTATCGACATCGCCCTTGTAGATTAGCAGAAATTCTTCCCACTGCCGAGCGTTCATTCCGCTGTGGGTGTGTCGTGCCTGAGCTTGCCGGAGCATCTCCGGCGCCCCAGTCGCGCGCATGCTCCTTACCTCATCCCTCAGAGCAATGAAGGCGCGTCGTTGGTTTCCGAACGTCTGGATCTTATTGCGCAGCTTCTGGGCAGCTTCGCTTAGCTGGGTATGGCGGGCTACCTGCGCTTCGGTTCCTTTCACGACGAGCTTGGCGCGGTCCGCGATATAATCGGCAATCAGCTGCCTTTTCTGAGTGACTTGCGCGCCTAGCGATGCGACGAAGCTCTCCTTCTCTAGCTCGGTAGCAACACGCTCAGAGATATCCGCGATGGCTGCGGCTTCACGCTCCCGCGCCTGTTGAAAACGTGCTGTTTTCTGCTCCCGCAGCTCAGCAAAATCGGCCGCCCATTCGCGATCTTCTTGCGAGTGTGACTCGAAGATCACTCGCTCGATCTCGTCGACAAGACCATCGGAGACGCCCTTCGCAGAACAAAGCGCTTCCACGAACTGCTGGGAGAGGTAGCGAGCGCGCGGAAACGACATGTGACCGTTGGCATCGCTGCCATTGAGTGAACGTGTGACGATAGCACCACCGCCCCAAGTGAGTGTCGTTTTCGCGCTGCCGATCAGCCTGCGCGCTCGCGCCAGGAAGGATGGGCTAACATTTTCGTCCGCGCTCCAGCCGGAAGGCGAGATCGCGTCGCAGCCTGCGGCGATTATGTCGACCAGGGCCGTCTTGCCCGACCCTCGCGGGCCAATGATGGCTACCAAGCCGGCATTAAGCGGGATGTCCGGCGTAGCCGCCCACTCCGCGTCCTCGATCTTCACGTGAGAGATGACCTGCGACGGCATCGCGGATCGAGGCGGCTGCTCGCCGACGTAGGCGCGACCCTCGGGATCGATGCACGCCTGGCGAAGAGCATCGAATTCCAGAGCGCCTTTAATCCAGGAGAACCGATTGTCCGCGGGTCGTCCCACGGACGCTTGGTCGTGCGAGTCGCTTCCATGAAGGCAGGGTTTGCAGCCGTCGTATCGTTGGCGCAGATTCTCCACGGTCATGCCGGATCGCCGGCCGAGCCAGAACTGCCGCTGGGCTGGGCTGCTCGAGAAGATTATGCGTGCAAACTTCTCGATCTCCTGGCGCATCGTGGCATCGGCGGCCTGCCGCACGCCTGATGTGCCGTCATCGACGCCACCTGCGACAGCGATCAAGATGTTCCGTTTAGCCCATTCGCTTTCATGGATAACCTTGCGCAGTTGGTCGAAATTGACCTTGAACTGTGTCGCACCGTGCCGGAGTGCCGCGGCGTCATCGGTGATTGCCGGGTCGGCGCGCTTCCCAAGCTCGATTAATTCTTCGCGTGTGCAATCGAAACGTTCGTTGAACGCGTAAAATTGCAGGCGCTTAAGTATGCGCCTGATCTCTGCGACATGATCTGGATCTTCGGGACTAACCAGCAGGTGAATATTTACGAAGCCCGATCTTGCCGCCACGTCGAGGCGCAGCTCGATGTTCGGAAAGAGCAGCTTAACGTCCGGCAGCCGACCGGCGGCCTTGTGCTTGAGGAACTCGTCGTAGGTATCGGTGACGTAGTACTCTGTGACTGCGATGGCCTCGATCTTCGGAGTCGAGCCTTCAAGCGTTGTTAGGTAGGCGTGCCAGGAATCGGCGACGCCAAATTGGTTGTTGAGGATGGTGCCGGGAGCGTGGATGTGCGGCTCCCATCGGTGCCATTCCGAACCGCGACTGATCATTAAATCTTCCGGCGAGCTTGTCCCCTTCCAGAGGGAACGGATAACTTTGAAGGTGCGGTAACTGCTTATCTATCACTACACGCCATTTTTGGCACGTGCGGTGCGGACAACCCGGTCAAGGGAGGGCTGATCGAAACTGGCCCCTAAAATGCAATTGAAGCTACGTATTTTTCGGAACTGTAACGTCTCGCGATAGTGCACAGCCTCAGAGAAAATGAGGCTTGGAGAACACGTACGAACTTTAGAGTTGCTGTGCGCAGTACAGAGCTTCGCCAAGAACCATTGGCGGCACGCGGGCTAAATTGCCGCTGTAGGGTCGGCGGAGAAAGTCTGAGGCTAGGACGATGGCGGAGGGAGAGGGATTCGAACCCTCGATACGGTTTCCCGTATACACGCTTTCCAAGCGTGCGCCTTAAGCCACTCGGCCATCCCTCCGGACGGCACTTCATTGCCCGCCCCGGGGGATATTTTC
>Ga0180222_1000387_pt1 | contig 65728 bp, 62 predicted proteins | sample eDN5th37CKraftOP_FD_151336 | JGI IMG/M metagenome (GOLD analysis project Ga0180222, IMG submission 151336) | Enriched Organic Plus compost microbial communities from Emeryville, California, USA - eDNA 5th pass 37_C Kraft OP (version 2) (version 2) ... | reverse complement strand
TCCGAGAAATCGTCACGCAGGCATGAGACCACCGCTCGGGCTACGCCCTCCCGGCGGTCTCATGCCTGCGCCGCAAGTGGCCGACTTTTACGCCGCCCATTGGCCTGATTTTGCTCCGCCGTTGACACCGCTTCAGGTTATAATTTCGCTGCGATGGGTCATGTGCTTGCTTCAGCACCAGCTGCAGCCGGTTAGCCGCCTTCATCTCAGCTTCGTCATCCTCGGCCTTGAGCCGAGGATCCAGGCCTGAACGTTGAAGCGGGCAGGGCGGTGGAAACGAGGTACGGGAGGCGGGCAGCCGAATTCGGTTACGTGGTCGCTGCGTGACCGATTGCGCCCTCACTCTCGCCCGAACAGCAGCTGCCTCAGGCTCAGCGCCATCACCTTCGCCGACTGGACCATGTCGTCGATGCCGACCCACTCATCCGGGCGGTGAGCGAGGTCGAGGATGCCGGGGCCGTAGGCGATGCAGTCGAACAGATGGCCGATGCGGGCAATGTGCTTCTGGTCGTACGTGCCCGGCGAGATGACGTATTGCGGTTCTCGATCGAACACGGCGTGGATCGACTTTGCCACCGCCTGCACGACCGGCGCCTCGTGGTCGGTCATGGTCGGCTGCACTTCCATCAGGTCGCGGATGCGGTAGTCGAAGCGCGGGCGCTCGCGCTTCAGCCGCTCGAGAATCGAGACGACCTCGCCCTTCACCTCGTCGATAGACTCCTCCAGGAGGAAACGGCGGTCGATCACCGCGCGACAAGAATCGGCGACGTTCGGCGCGGGCAGGCCGGGGAAGAAGTCTTCGGTCTGGCCGCCATGGATCGAGTTGATGTTCATAGTTGAGCGCCGTGCACCTTCCGGCACAACCGGCATCTGCGTCTGCTTGGCGTCGAGGGCGGGATAGAGCTCGCTCTCAAACGCGTGCAGCAAGGCACCCATGTGGCGGATCGCCGAGTCGCCCAGGAAGGGCATCGAGCCATGCGCGATCGAACCCAGCGTCTCGATCTCCGCCCACCAGACACCGCGGTGTCCGAGGCAGATGCGATCCTTATTCAACGGCTCCGGGATGATGACGTGGTCAACGCGCGGCTTGGAAAAATAGCCCTGCTTTGCGAGATATGCGACTCCGCCGAAGCCGCCCGATTCCTCATCAACCGTGCCGGAGATCTCAATCGCGCCGGGAAAGTCGGGGTAGGTGGCAATAAATGCCTCGGCGGCGATGATCGAGGCAGCCAGACCGCCCTTCATGTCGCAGGCGCCGCGGCCATAGACGCGCCCGTCCTTCACCTCGCCGCCGAACGGATCGACGGTCCAGCCGTCGCCGGCTTCAACCACGTCGATGTGAGAGTTGAAGTGAACGGTCGGGCCGGGGCTGCGGCCGTCGAAACGCGCGACGACATTGGTTCGCGGGTACTTGTCGCTGTCACCGGGCGTTCCTTCACCCCGGATCAGCTTTGTGCCGAAGCCGGCTTTCTCCAGCCTGGCGGCGATGAAGTCGGCGCACGGTGTATAGGCCTCTCCGGGCGGGTTGATCGTCGGAAAGCGGATCAGGTCAGCCGTGAGGGCGACGAGATCGTCGCGGCGGTCGTCGATGGCGGAAAGCAAGCGGTCGGTCATACGGCAATTGAGCAAGCTTACGGATGCCTTGGCAAGTATGGCTGATGGGGCTTGTGAATGAGCCAGCCGCTCACGCGGATGTGAGAGGACCGCCGCAGTGGTTTGTTAGGATATGGCGAATCATATGGCGGGCCTTGCGCTTGCGTTCGCCACGATGAATCATTTCAGCAGTATTGGGTGTGGGGTCATGATGCGTCTTCGTCTCGCCGTTGTCGCGGGGACTTGCCTCTTGTCGGTTGCGGGTGCGCAAGCGTCAGCGCTCGTTGCGCGGGTCGATGTCGCCGAGCAGAAGATGGTCGTCAGCCAGTACGGCAAGGTGATCCACGAGTGGACTGTCTCCACCGGCGCCGACGAATTCGGCGGCACTCCCCGCGGGGAGTACCGGCCCTATCGCATGCACAAGATGTGGCGCTCGCGCACCCACAACGGCGAGGAGATGCCGTACTCGGTCTTCTACGACCGTGGCTGGGCGGTCCATGGCACCAACGAGGTGGATCGGCTCGGCAGCCCGGTCTCCCATGGCTGCGTGCGCCTCGACCCTCAGCATGCGGAGATCTTCTACTCGCTGGTCAACAAGGTCGGCGCCGGCAATACCCGCATCATCATCGAGAACTGAGCTGGTCGAATATTCCACATCATGTGGAGCGCGGGGCATTTCTTTCCCGCGCGCAGTTCACTAGCCTTGCGGGCTGCAGGAGGAGCGGCCAGGCATGACCCAGCACCCGATCGATCTCTCGAAGCCCGTCTCCGACGAGGTGCGAAAGACGACGTGCTACATGTGCGCGTGTCGTTGCGGCATCGACGTCCACCTGAAGGACGGCAAGATCCGCTATATCGAGGGCAACCGCGACCATCCGGTCAATAAGGGCGTCCTGTGCGCCAAGGGCTCGGCCGGCATCATGCAGCACTATGCACCCGCGCGGCTGTCATCGCCAATGCTGCGCACCGGCCCGCGCGGCTCTGGCGAGTTCCGCAACATTTCCTGGGATGAGGCGCTTGCCATCGCCATCGAATGGCTGGGCGAGGTGCGCGCCCGCGACCCGAAAAAGCTCGCTTTCTTCACCGGGCGCGACCAGTCGCAGTCACTGACCGGCTTCTGGGCGCAGCAATTTGGCACGCCGAATTACGCCGCGCATGGCGGCTTCTGCTCGGTCAACATGGCTGCTGCCGGCATCATGACGATTGGCGGAGCGTTCTGGGAGTTCGGCTCGCCCGACTGGGAAAGGACGAAGCTGTTCGTCATGTTCGGCGTGGCGGAGGACCACGACTCGAACCCGATCAAGATCGGCATCTCGAAGCTGAAGCAGCGCGGCGCGCGGTTCGTGTCCGTCAATCCGGTTCGCACTGGCTATTCGGCGGTCGCTGACAGCTGGATCGGGGTGCGGCCGGGCACCGATGGTCTCCTGATCCTGGCGCTCGTCCACGAGCTCCTGATGGCGCGGAAGATCGACGTCGAGTACCTGGTGCGATACTCGAATGCGCCGTGGCTGGTGATCGACGCGCCGGGCACGGACCAGCACGGCCTGTTCGCGCGCGGCAAGGACGGCAAGCCCCTCGTCTGGGAGACGGTCACAGAGCGTCCCGTCTCAGCCGGCAGCAAGGGCGCGCAACCGGCTCTGAGCGGCCGCTACCGGCTCGACGACGGCACCGAGGTGCGCCCGTCCTTCGAGCTGCTGGTCGAGGAGTATCTCGACGAACGCCACTCGGCGGAGGCCGTTGCCGACAAGATCGGTATTTCCGCCGCCACCATTCGCGGACTGGCTGCCGAAATCGCGCGTGTCGCTTTCGAGGAGGCGATCGAGATCCCGCAGCCGTGGACCGATGTGTACGGCAACCATCACCCGAGCTACATCGGCCGCCCGGTCTCGTTCCACGCGATGCGTGGCATTTCCGCCCATTCCAACGGCTTCCAGACGGCGCGCGCGTTGCACCTCCTGCAGGTGCTGATCGGCGCCGTGGACTGCCCCGGCGGGTTCCGCTACGAGCCGCCATATCCGAAGCCGGTGCAGGCGCATCCGCGTCCGCACGGCCGCGCCGAGCATTTTGGCTCTAACCAGCCGCTTGCGGGGCCGCATCTTGGATTCCCGCTCGGGCCTGAAGATCTGCTGGTCGATGAGGCCGGGCAGCCCTCGCGCATCGACAAGGCGTTTTCCTGGGAAGCCCCGTTCTCGGCCCACGGTCTGATGCACATGGTGATCGCCAATGCGCATGCGGGAGATCCGTACCCGGTCGACGTGCTGTTCCTCTACATGGCCAACATGGCGTGGAACTCGTCGATGAACACGGCGGGCACCATCCGGATGCTGGAGGACAAGGACGAGGCGACCGGCGAGTACCGCATCCCGAAGATCATCTACTCCGACGCCTATTCGTCGGAGATGGTTGCCTATGCCGACCTGGTGCTGCCGGACACCACCTATCTCGAGCGCTTCGATTGTATTTCGCTGCTCGATCGGCCGATCTCGGAGCCGGAGGCAGCGAGTGACGCAATTCGCTGGCCGGTGGTCGAGCCCGATCGCGACGTGCGCCCGTTCCAAAGCGTCCTGATCGACCTCGGTTCAAGGCTGAAGCTGCCGGGCTTCGCCGACAGCCGCGGTCAGCCGCTCTACCGCGACTATGCCGACTATCTGGTCAGGCACGAGCGCCGGCCCGGCATTGGCCCGCTGGCGGGCTTCCGCGGCACCGACGGCACGCGTGCAGGCAGAGGAGCGGCGAACCCGAAGCAGCTCGACCGCTATATCGAGAACGGCTCGTTCTTCTCGGCGCACATTCCGCTCGAGGCGCAGTTCTTCAAGCACGCCAACGCTGCCTATCAGGACTTCGCCGTGAAGATGGGCTTCTTCGACACGCCACAGCCGGTGACGTTCCAGCTATGGTCGGAGGAGCTGCAGAAATTCCGGTTGGCAGCACAAGGGCTGCGCGCGCCGCATGCGCCGGAGCCATACCGGGGTCGCATCTTGTCCGCCTTCACGCCGTTGCCGCTCTGGTACGAGCCGCTGGAGGAGCAAGCCGTGTCGGGAGAGGAGTTTCCCTATCACGCCATCACCCAGCGGCCGATGGCGATGTACCATTCCTGGGGCTCAATGAATGCGTGGCTCAGGCAGATCTACACCCAGAATTATCTCTTCGTGCCGGGCGAGATCTGCGACGCGCACGGGCTGAAGGACGGCGACTGGGCGTGGCTCACGTCCAACCACGGCCGCATCAAGGTGCCGGTGAAGCGTACCGATACGGCAAACCGCGACACGATGTGGACGTGGAATGCGATCGGCAAGCGCGGCGGTGCCTGGGCGCTCGACCCCGATGCTCCGGAAGCCGAAAAAGGTTTTCTGTTGAATCACTTGATCAACGAACTTCTACCGCCGAAGCAGGATGGCATGCGCTGGTCGAACTCTGATCCGATCACCGGACAGGCGGCATGGTACGACCTGCGCGTGCGCATCGAGAAAGCCGACCCGCCCGCGCGCAGCGAACCTCGCTTCGAGCCGATCAGGAAGGCGACAAATACGCCAGCCGAAATCCGCTACGGCCAGGAGTGGAGCGAATGACCTGCCTGCCGTCCCAGCCGACGCCGAAGAAGCTCGGCCTCGTCATCGACCTCGACGTTTGCGTCGGCTGCCACGCCTGTGTCGTCTCCTGCAAGGAGTGGAACACCGGCGGCTATGGCGCGGCGCTGTCGGATCAGGACCCGTACGGCGCGGATGTGTCGGGCACATTCCTCAACCGCGTCCATTCTTTCGAGGTGGTGCCCGAAGGGGCGGAGGTGGCGGCGGAGAAGGGGCATGCACGGCTCGTCCACTTCCCCAAGTCATGCCTGCATTGCGAGAACGCGCCGTGCGTGACCGTCTGCCCGACTGGCGCGTCCTACAAGCGGGCGGACGACGGAATCGTGCTGGTCGATGAGGACATGTGCATCGGCTGCGGGCTTTGCGCCTGGGCGTGTGCCTATGGCGCGCGGGAGATGGACATCGCGGCGGGCGTGATGAAGAAGTGCACGCTGTGCGTCGACCGCATCTACAACGAGACGCTTGCGGAGGAGGATCGCGTGCCGTCTTGCGTGCGCACCTGCCCGACCAACGCCCGCCATTTCGGTGACCTTGCCGACCCGAATTCGGCAGTGTCAAAAATGGTCGCCGAGCGCGGCGGGTTCGACCTCATGCCAGAGCAAGGCACACAGCCAGTGAACAAGTACCTGCCGCCGCGTCCCAAGCAGCATCTGGAAGACGTCAAGCCGCTTGCCGCCACCGACACGTCGGGCGCGAAAGGCTTTTTCGCATGGGTTGATTCCGTGCTGGAGCGGCTCTGACGCATGCATCCCGCCTACTCGATCATCTTTTTCACCACGTCTTCGGGGCTTGGCTATGGCCTCGCCGCAATGCTCGGCCTTGGCCTGCTCGATCCGTCGTCCGCATGGGTGAAGTTCGCACATCTGCTGGCGCTCGCGCTCATTGCCGGCGGCTTGCTCTCCTCGACCTTCCATCTAGGTAACCCGCAGCGCGCCTGGCGTGCGCTGCCGCAATGGCGCTCCAGCTGGCTGTCGCGCGAGGGCGTGCTGGCGATCCTTACTTTCGTACCGCTCGCCATTTCGGCCTGGTTTGCGGTGTTCGAGAGCACGCACCTGCCGCTGATCGGCCTCCTTGGCACCGCCGGCGCGATCGCGACTGTCTACTGCACGTCGATGATCTACGCCTCGCTGCGCTCGATACAGGCATGGAACACGCGGCTGACGTCGGCCAGCTATCTCCTGTTCGCTGGAGCAGGAGGAAGCCTTCTGGCTACCTTCATTGCCGCCTGTGCAGGCCAGACAAGCTGGCATCTTGCGCTGATCGCCATCCTCCTGCTGGCGGCCGCCTGGGCAACCAAGATCCAGTGGCGCAAACGGCTCGCCGAGCCGCCCCTGTCAACGCCGGAAACGGCGACCGGCCTTGGTCATCTCGGCAAGGTGCGGCTGTTCGAGCGCCCGCACACCAACGAAAACTACCTGATGCGCGAGATGGGTTTTCGCGTTGCGCGCAACCACGCGGACAAGCTGTTCAGGATCGCGCTGGTGACAGGGGGCGCCATACCAGTCCTGCTACTGCTCGTTTCGCTGCTGTTGGGGCAGGGCGCGGCGGCAGTCGTGCTGGCGCTTGCCGTGCTGTCACATGCTCTTGGGGTGCTGGTGGAACGCTGGCTGTTCTTCGCAGAGGCGCGACATGCCGTGATGAACTACTACGGCGGCTAGGGCCTACTTGATTTCCCAGCGCTTGTGGAACCACATCCACTGGCCGGGATCTTCGCGCACCCACTGTTCGACCACGTCATTGAGAAGCTGAGTTGTCGCGGCGACGTCGACGACGCCCTTCTCGTTGCGCGGTAGCTCAAGCTTTTCCTGAAGCTCCAGCCGGAAGCGATTGCCGGGGAGGCGGATAGAGCGCGCCGGATAGACGTCGCAGTCGTACTGACGCGCGAGCTTGCCAATCAGCGGGCTGGTCATGCACTCGCGCCCGAAGAAGGTCGTGCGCAGGCCGCGCGTAAACTTCTGGTCGACAAGTGCGCCGATATTGCCGTCCGCTTCCAGCACGCGCGCGAGCGTGAACGCCGCGCCGGTGCGCGAGGCTACCATGTCGCCCATGTGGGTCGAGCGGGTCGAAAACAGGTACTTTGCGATGTAGGGATTGTTCGGCGCGCGGAACAGCACCGAGATGGGCAGGTCGTAGGCGGCCGCCGCGATCGGCAACAGCTCGAAATTGCCCATGTGAGCAGTGAAGACGATGTGCGGCCGGTCGCTTTCCTCGCGGATGCGGAGAAAAATTTCGTCGCCGATGACCTCGACGCGACCCGGCTTTTCCTGGCCCGGCACGTAGTCGAACAACTGGTCGATGAAGATGTACTCGCCGAAAAGGCGGGCCATGTGGCCCCACATTTCGAGCGCGAGCGCCTCGACCTCAGCTTCGGTCTTTTCCGGATAGGCTTTGCGGATATTGTCGAGCGTGATCTGGTGGCGCTTGGTGAGCGGCCCGATGCGCTTCGCAACCCTTTCGGCGAAGGCAAGCGCCTTTTCCGGTGGCAGCAGGCGCAGCATGTAGAGCACGCTGCGCGCCAGCTGCGCGATCAGCCAGTACTGGGCAGTCTTCAGGCCCCGCAGGGTACGCGCAATGATGGGCCGCAGGAGCGGCGCGAGGCCGCCCGACATCAGGCGACCCGCAGGATGATCTTGCCGAACACGTCGCGGCCTTCCATGCGCTCAAGCGCACGGCCGATCTCGTCGAACGTGACTTCGGTGTCGATGACCGGGCTGACGAGCCCGCGGGCCATCTTCTGCATGGCATCGGCCATGTTTTCCATGCGGCAGCCGAACGAGCCAAGCAACTTCAGCTGCTGCTGGAATAGCTGCATCAGGTTGATCTGGGTCGAGACGCCCGAGGTCGAGCCGCAGGTGACGAGGCGGCCGCCGCGCTTGAGCGAAAGCATCGATCCCGCCCAGGTGTCCGCACCGACATGTTCGAAGACGACGTCGACGCCCTTCTTCTTCGTCAGCTTGCGGACGACGCCCTCGAAGCGGTCCTCGCGGTAATTGATGACGTGGTCGGCGCCGAGCGCCTTCGCCTTCTCGATCTTGTCGTTCGAGCCGACGGTGGTGATGACCGTGCAGCCCATGCGCTTGGCAAGCTGGATCGCGGCCGAGCCGATGCCGGAGCCGCCGGCATGGATCAGGATCGTCTCGCCGGGTTCCAACTTGGCGTTGTCGAACAGCATGTGCTCGACGGTGCCGAAGGTGACGGGAGCAACAGCGGCGCCGATCTCGTCCACTCCCGGAGGAGCGACGACCAGCAGGCGGGCCGGCAGGTTCACCAGTTCCTGCGCAAATCCGTCGAGATGAAAGCCGTGGACGCCACCGACATGCTCGCAGAGATTGTCGCGCTTCTCGCGGCAAGCACGGCAATGGCCGCAGGTGCGCGCGCCGTAGATCGAAACGAGCTGGCCGGGCAGGAGGTTGGCGACGCCATCACCAATTGCCTCGATCACGCCTGACGCCTCGGCACCGACGACCAGCGGCATCTTGCGCTTGGCGAATGCCATGCCCCGCCAGCCCCACACGTCGATGTGGTTGAGCGCCACCGCCTTGATCCGCACAGTGACTTCGCCGCGTGCCGGCGGCGGGGGCGGGGGCAGGTCAACGGCTTCGAGACGCCGGTCCTCGACGAGTTGCAATGCGCGCATGTTCTTTCGTCCTCAAGCAGCTCCGCCGATGCGGAACAGGTCCGCATCCGGAATTGCGATGATCAAGCCAGGATGAGACGGCGCCATCAACAGGGCGCAATCGCTCCAGCCGGGTGATTGCAAGGGCCTAGCCGGGTTCGCGTGCCATGACAAGGCACGCGTTCTGGCCGCCGAAGCCGAACGAGTTCGACAGCACCGTCCGAACCTCGGCCTCGCGCTTCACGTTCGGCACGACGTCGAGCTCGATGGCGGGGTCCGGATTGTCGTAGTTGATGGTCGGCGGGATGACGCCGTTCTGCATCGTCAGAACCGAGAACACGGCCTCGACCGCGCCCGCAGCCGACAGCGTGTGGCCGATCATCGACTTGTTCGATGAGATCGGCAGCTTCTTCATCCGCTCGCCGAACACCGTCGACAGCGACAGATGCTCCATCTTGTCGTTTTCCGGCGTCGAGGTGCCGTGGGCGTTGATGTAATCGATGTCGTCGGCCGAAATTCCGGCATCGGCAAGCGCCGCATTGACCGTAGCGATCGCCGGAGAGGCATCGGGCTTCGAGCGCGTGCGGTGGAAGTCATCAGCCTTTTCGCCGCAGCCGGCCATGATGCCGAGGACCTTTGCCCCACGGGCGAGCGCGCTTTCGAGCGACTCGAGCACCAGAGCAGCCGAGCCTTCCGCCAGCACGAAGCCGTCGCGGTCCTTGGAGAACGGCTTCGATGCCTTCTCGGGGAACTCGTTCTGGGTGGACAGGGCAGACAGCAGCGAGAAGCGGATCAGCGCCTCGGCGGTCGCCGAGCCATCGGCGCCGATGGACAGCGCCCGGTCAGCTTCGCCACGGCGGATTGCCTCGACGCCGAGCTGGATCGCGGTGGCGCCCGATGCGCAAGCGGTCGAAAGTGTGATCGGCAGGCCGCGCGCGCCAAAACGGTCGGAGAGGCGGTCAGCGATCGCGCCGAACTGGGTGCTCTCGAAGGTTTCGCTACGCAGCTGCTCGCGCGCCACGGCCAGGAGCCGCTCATAGGGCGGCAGGTCGTGGTTGGCGCTGTCATAAAGCGAGAAGCGGTCACGCCAGTCGAGCTCGACGGGAGGTGAAGCCAGGAAAAGCGGGCCGCCGAAATCATTGGTCGAGAGACCAGAGCCGGAGATGGCTTCCAGCGCCGACAGTTCCGCGAGCTCGTAGGTGAGGGCGCTGGCGCCCTTGTTGCTCGACGGCAGGAAGTCGACGGTGCCGCAGATCGTCGTGTTGAGATGATCCGTCGGGAAGCGCGTAATCGGGTGGATGCCCGAACGCCCGGCGGTCAGCGCAGCCCAGTTATCCTCAACGCCCTGTCCGAGCGACGTGACGACGCCGATGCCGGTGATGGCAACGATAGGGCGGCCGAGGTGGTCGGTGGTTTTGGTCATCGGCCGTCTCCTAAGCCGCGACGACGAGGGCTGCACCCTCGAAACGATGATGTCCAATGGCGGTGGCAAGCGCAGCCTTCGGCGCGCCGTCAAGATCTGCCTCGTTCTCGGCATCAAATGCCGGATACGACGCGCCGTTCTTTACCGCGAGCGCGGCGAGCGCGACCGCGAACGGGAACTGTGCCTCGCGCAGATGCCCGGTCAGCGAAGAGAAGCCGCGAAGGGCGAAGTTGCCGGCGGACTGCAGGGCACGGCGCTCGGCGCCGGTCGCGACATGCGCTCCGGATGCACCGGAAACCGCCAGCATCTTTTCGGCCGGCAGGTCAAAGCGGCGGACAAGGCCGGAAATCGCCTCGTCGAGGTTGCCCTCGGAACGGCGGGCGCGACCTGATGCGACGTCCTTGATGACGGCGTAGATCTTTCCGCCACGAGCTTCGGCGTGCGCACGCGATTCCAGAACCAGGAATGCAGCGCCCGAGCCAGAAATCACGCCGCCGCCGTCATTGCTGGCACGCGACCAGACCGGCTTCCACCGCTTGCGGTGCAGGAAGCCGCCCAGCTCATACGTCAGCAGCATGTCGGGATGCTCGGTCTGAAACGCACCGCCGACGAGGGCGTGCGTCGACTGGCCGGCACGGATACGGGCTGCCGCCGTCTCAACGGCCGCAACGCCTGCACCTTCCTCGCCCATGAAGGTGCGGGACGAGCCGGTCACCTTGTGGACGATGGAGATGTTGCCGGCGAGCAGGTTGGAGAGCTGCGCAAGAAACAGCGTCGGGCGAAGCTCGGTGGTGAGCTTCTCGTTGAGCAGGACCTCGCGGTCGTTGCGCTTGAGCCCGGCGTCGAGGATGCTCTGGTCGACCGCTTCGTCTCGCTCGCCGCCGCCTGCCGCCACGATCATGTCCATGGTCGTTACGAGAGCGTCGTCGCCCTTCATCCCGGCATCGTCCAGCGCAAGGCCGGCCGTGTAGGTGCCGAGGCGCTGCCAGGTTTCCATCTGGCGCTGGTCGCCACGCTTAGAGATCTGCTGGCCCCAGTCGATCGGCGGCAGCGGGTGGATGGTGTAGGGCGCAAAGCGCTCAGCATCGATCCGGGGAGCCTGGCCCGGCGTCGAAAGTACCTGCCAATGGCTGTCTGCCCCTTCGCCAAGGGACGACACCAGCCCGATGCCGGTGATGACGACGTCGCGCTCGCTCATGCCGGACTCTTCTGTCTTTTATGCGTTATCAGGCGTTCTTCGCCGCGACCAGCGCGTCGATTTTGGCGCAGAGGTTCTCCATGACGAAGTACTCCTCGGTGGAAGCCTTGCCGTCATTCACTTCCTGCGTCCACTTCTCGAGCGGGATCTTGATGCCGAACTCCTTGTCGATCGCGAACACGATGTCGAGGAAGTCCAGGCTGTCGATGCCGAGATCGTCAATGGTGTGGCTCTTCGGCGTGATCGTCTCGCGATCAATCTCGCTGGTCTCGGCGATGATGTCGGCGACCTTGTCGAATGTCGATGTCACTGTGCTTCCCTCTGACAACCGGGGCTGATCATATTACTATCGCGGCTGTCTAATCCGTTTTCTATGGCAGGGAAAGGGCAGCGGGGCAAAAATGCCGCCTTCTCCGCCGCGTCTGCCAGATGCGGTAGCTCGCGCAACTAGTTGAAAACGATCCGCCCGATCGCCTTCAGGCTGTCGCCGTCGGGTGCGACAATGACCGCTTCCGCCTCCCGCGGCTTCACCCCCGTCCAGGCCGCGACGTTTTCCCGGTGCGTGACCAGGACGAGGTTTCCGGAGCCAGAATAGTTCCGAATCATGTCGAGCACGATCTGGTGGCCTGTCTCGGCGAGTTCCGGCTCGCGCTCCACCGAGTCGAGCGCGGGCAGCTCTTCTATGAGGCCCGGTCCGAAGGCAATCTCCGCGGTGTCCAGCGTGCGGCAGTAGCGGCTCGCGTAAACCTTTTCGACCGGCTCGGCGCGCGCGGCGATCAGCGCTCCCAGCTTTCGGGCCTGTTGGCGGCCGCGCTCGGAGAGGTTGCGCTGGGTATGGCAGTTGCCAAGCTCGAAATTGGCTGGGTCGCCGCTGCCGGGCGCATTGGCGTGAACCAGCAGCACGACCTGCCCGCCCTCGCGAAGAAGAGCCCAGCCAGCTTCGGTAGCCTCTGCCGGCGCAACCGCCGCAAAAAACAAGCCAATGAGGAGAACCGCTGTACGACGCATTCAGAATTCCGTTTCCTGGGTCATATAGGGAGGGGATCACGCCGCGAAAGGCAAGCAAGCATTACAAACCGCCGTGAACCGCACTGCTTGCAGGTGCGGAGGGATTAGGTTACGCGCAGGTCATGTTCGAGCTGGGCGAGACGATCGCGTTCGTTTTTGGGGTGGTGGCGCTCGGCTACATTGCCGGTTGGACCGGACTCTTGCGATCGGCGGCCGGCGATGCGCTGACCGAATTTGCCGTTGCAGTGGCGTTGCCCGCCCTTCTCTTCCGGACCATGGTGCAGATCGACCTTGAGGGCGCCGCTCCCTGGCGGCTATGGCTCGCCTATTTCGCGGTGATACCTTTCGTCTGGACTGCCGGGCACCTCCTTATCACTGGCTTGTTCGGCCGGGAGCGGCCCGCTGGTGTCGTCGGTGGCGTTGCCTCGTCCTTCTCCAACATGCTTCTGCTTGGCTTTCCGCTGCTGACCAGCGTCTACGGCCAGCCGGGGCTCGATGTTCTGTCGCTGCTGATCTCCATCCACCTGCCGGTGATGCTGGCTGCATCGATTGTCACTTTCGAATGGGCGCGAAGCGGGCAGGGCAGCTCCATATCGCCAGCGAAGATTGCAAAGGACTTCTTCGGGAAGCTGATCTCCAATCCGCTGATCATTGGCATCCTTTGCGGCCTCGCCTGGAGAGTGACAGGCTGGCCGGTGCCGTCGCTCGCAATGCGTTTCATTGACGCCTTTGCTGGCATTGCAGGGATCATCGCGCTGTTTGCGATGGGGCTCGGGCTGCGCAAGTACGGCATTGGCGGCAATGTGAAGCCGGCGATCTTGCTCGCGTTGCTGAAGCTGATTCTCATGCCAGCGCTGGCGCTGGTTTCTGCCTATCTTGCCGGGCTGCCTGTAGTCGCCGCGCAGGTGGTTGTCGTGGTTGCGGCGATGCCTACCGGGGTGAACCCCTATCTGATCGCCTCGCGCTTCGGCACCGGGCAGATGCTTGCGTCCAACACGATGACGATTTCGACGGCAGGCGCGGTCGTAACGACCGTATTCTGGCTGGCGGTGGCACAAGCGGTTTTTACCTGATCCGCCTTGGCTTGCGCGCAGCAGACCCTATTGTACGGTTCAACTCACCGACATCCCGACGGCGCGATGCGCCGCAATTCAGGAGGAATTCATGCTGCAGAAAACGAGCCACTTCATGCGCCAGGCGAACCTGATCGACGGCGAATGGGTTCAGGCCGATTCTGGCGCGACCATCGACGTGATCAATCCGGCGACGGGCCTCAAGCTCGGGACCGTGCCGAAGGCTGGCCGTGCCGAAACCCGCCGCGCGATCGAGGCTGCCGAGCGCGCGTTCCAGACGTTCAAGAAGACGTCGGCGCTGGAGCGCTCGAAACTGCTGCGCAAGCTGCACGACGCCATCATGGACAATCAGGACGCGCTGGCGGAACTGCTGACCATGGAGCAGGGCAAGTCGCTGACCGAGGCCAAGGGCGAGATCGGCTCGTCGGCTGCCTATGTGCTGTGGTTCGCGGAGGAAGCGCGCCGGGCCTATGGCGACGTGGTGCCGAGCCCGTGGACTGACCGTCGCATCCTCGTCACCCGTGAGCCAGTCGGCGTCATCGCGGCGATCACCCCGTGGAACTTCCCGTCGTCGATGCTGTCGCGCAAGATCGCTCCGGCAATCGCGGCCGGCTGCGCGGCGGTGGTGAAGCCTGCCTCGCAGACACCGTATTCCGGCCTTGCCTGGGGCGCGCTGTGCGAGGAAGTCGGCATCCCGAAGGGCGTCATCAACATCGTCACCGGCTCTGCCGGTGAGATCGGCGACGAGCTTTGCGAGAACCCGATCGTCAAGAAGATCACCTTCACCGGTTCGACCGAGGTCGGCAAGCTGCTGATCGCAAAGTCCGCCTCGACCGTGAAGAAGGTATCGATGGAGCTTGGCGGCAATGCGCCGTTCATCGTCTTCGACGATGCTGATCTCGACCGCGCGGTCGAAGGCGCGATCGTCGCGAAGTACCGCAATTCAGGGCAAACCTGCGTGTGCACCAACCGCTTCTTCGTCCAGGCGGGCATCTATGACGGGTTCGTCGAGCGCCTTGCTGCTGCGTCGAACAAGCTCAAGGTCGGCCCGGGCCTGGAGGAAGGCGTGCAGCAGGGACCGTTGATCGATGAGCGCGCGGTCGAGAAAGTCGAGGAGCTGATCACCGACGCCAAGACGAAGGGCGGCAAGATTGTTGCGGGCGGCAACCGCCACAAGCTCGGCGGCTCATTCTTCCAGCCGACGGTGATCGCGAACGCCACCCCCGAGATGAAGTTCATGAAGGACGAGATCTTCGGCCCGGTCGCGCCGGTCTTCAAGTTCGAGACGGAAGAGGAGGCGATCAAGCTCGCCAACGACACCGAGTTCGGTCTTGCATGCTATTTTTACACCGGCGACCTCGGCCGCGCCTTCCGCGTCATGGAAGGCCTGAAGTACGGCATGGTCGGAGTCAACGAAGGCCTCATCACCACACCGGAGGCACCGTTCGGCGGCGTCAAGGAATCGGGCCTTGGTCGCGAGGGCGGTCATCAGGGCATCGATGACTATCTCGACACCAAGTATGTCTGCATCGGCGGCCTTGGGCTCTGACATGCAGCGCGAAGCGTTCGGCATCACCCTTGAAGGCGAGGTTGTCGAGCGCATCACTATTGAGGGAGGCGGGCTGACTGCCCGCTTCCTCACCTACGGCGCGACCCTGCAGGATCTGCGCCTTGCGGGACATGATGCGCCGCTGGTGCTCGGCTTCGAGAAGCTCGAGCACTACGTTTCGCAGACCTACTATTTCGGCGCGACCGTCGGGCGCTATGCCAACCGCATTGCGGGCGGCAGTTTCCGCCTCGACGGCCAGCTTTACCAGACCGACCGAAACGACGGCCCGAACGCGCTGCATGGTGGCTCGAAGGGCCTCGACCGCCGCGTCTGGCAGGTGGCCGACCTTGGGAAGGATTTTCTCACCCTGAAGATTGCCGACCCGTCCGGCACGATGGGCTTTCCGGGCAGCGTAGAGATATCCTGCACATTCTCGCTGAAGCAGGGCGGCAAACTTGCGATCGAAATGAAGGCGAAGACCGACAGGGCAACGCTCGTCAATCTCGCGCACCACTCCTACTTCAACCTCGATGATGGGGGAGAGGGCAGCATCCTCGACCATCGGCTCAGCGTTGCAGCGATGGCGTATACGCCGACCGACGCGGCTTGCATCCCGACAGGCGAGGTGCTGCCGGTCGCGGGCACCGATTTCGATTTCCTGCAGCCACGGACGATCCGCCTGCGCGGCGAAAACCGCGTCTCCTACGACCACAATTTCTGTGTCTCTTCCGCGCGCGGGGCGCTGCGGCGGGTGGCATGGGCGCAAGGGGACAAGTCGGGCGTCGAGATGGAGGTGTGGTCGACAGAGCCCGGCCTGCAGTTCTTCGCCGGGCAATTTCCGGATGTCGAGGCTCCGGGGCTGGGCGGCATGCATTACCGCACCCATGCCGGCTTCTGTTTGGAACCGCAGATTTGGCCGGACTCGCCCAACCGGCCCTATTTCCCTCAGGCCGTGCTGCGGCCCGGCGAAGTCTATCGCCAGCTCACCGAATATCGCTTCCGCGGCCCTGAGGAGGCCTGATCAGCCGCCGAAGGCCGAGCGCAGGGTGTCAAATGGCGCCAAGGCACCGCGCACCTGGACGACGGCAGCCGCGACGCGGTGGCCGTGCCTTGCGGCCTCGACCGGTTCCTTGCCCTGCAGACGGGCGGCGAGATAGCCGCCGTTGAACGAGTCGCCGGCCCCAGTGGTGTCGACCGGGTTGGTGACGTGCTGCGCAGCGACTGTCTCGCGCGTGCCATTGGCAACGACCAGCGCCGGCTCCTCGCCGTTCTTGACGACGACTTCCTTCACGCCGAGCGACGCGAGGCGATCGGCGGTCGCTTCAAGAGACGTATCCCCAAACAGCGCCTGCTCGTCCGGGAAGGTCGGCAGGCAGATGTCGGCGAGCTTGCTTGCAGTCGAGATCGCCTCACGCGGCTCCTCGACCGAGCGCCACAGGCGCGGGCGGTAGTTTGGATCGAAGGCGATCAGGCTGTCGGCTGCACGAGCGCCCCTGATCGCGGCAAAGAGGTTTTCCCGCGCGCCGGGCTCAAGAATTGCGAGCGTGATTCCGGAAAAGTAGATAAGTGCCTTGTTCTCAAGGCTTTTCTTCAAAAGTTCCGGTTCGTCGGCCAGCTTGCGGGCGGCGGAATCGGCGCGCCAGTAGGTGAAGGAGCGCTCGGCACCCGTCAGCGTGATGGCATAGAGGCCGGGGCGCGCGCCAGGAATGCGCGGGCTGGCTGCCGTGCCAATGCCGTTCTGCGCAAAAAAGTCGAGCTGCTGCTGCGAGAAGGGGTCGTCGCCGAAAGCGCTAACGTAGTCTGTCGCCTGTTCTTCGGGGAGCAGCGCCCGCAGTGCCCACATGACGTTGAACGTGTCGCCTGCGTGGTTCAGCTTCCAGTCGCCGGTGCCGGTCCCCGACAGTTCCAGCATGCATTCGCCGATCGACGCCGTGCCCTTCATCTCGTCTTTCCTTGACTGGTTCGCGTGCTTGTCTACACCGCAATGGATATGAGGCAAAGGGTGCTGCACGCTTCCGGAGGGGGACGATGAAGAAGTGGATCGCAGGTCTGGTGGTCGTTGCCGCGCTGGCCGTTGCGGCGGTGTTCAGCATGCGGATGATGGCGCAGCCGCCAGAAGAGCTCGACCTTGCGAGGGAAAAGCCCACCGCCAGCCAGCTCTACCGGGTCTCGATCCAGCCGGAACTCGACCCGCCCGCGATTGGCACCCTGCACAACTGGATCGTCACCGTGCTGCTGCCGGACGGCGATCCGGTGGCGGACGCGAAGATTTCCGTCGATGGCGGCATGCCGCAGCATGGCCACGGCCTGCCGACCGCGCCGCAAGTGACGAAGCATCTCGGCGAGGGCCGCTATCTGGTTGAGGGTGTACGCTTCAACATGGGCGGCTGGTGGGAACTGAAATTCACGATCGACGCGTCCGCCGGCAGCGACAACGTGACGTTCAACCTGACCTTCTGACGCTCACACATGTCGAAGCGGTTCCTCCTTGTCGTCCTCGCCGCCGGGCTGCTCTCCGCGTGCTCGCGCGAGCCATTCTCGGAGGAGGAAATGCAGGCCATCGCGCAGTTGCGTCTTTCCCAACTTGCGCCGCTAAAGCCCGATCCGAGCAACCGCTTTGCCGACGATCCGGCTGCCGCGGCGCTGGGCGAGGCACTTTTCTTCGACACGAGGCTGTCGCGCGATGGCACGGTCGCTTGCGCCACCTGCCACCTGCCGGACCGGCAGTTCCAGGACGATCTGCCTCGTGGGCACGGCATTGGCGTCAGCGACCGCCGCACCATGCCGCTCGCGGGCGTCGCGCATGGCCAGTGGTTCTTCTGGGACGGACGGAGCGACAGCCAGTGGGCGCAGGCGCTGACGCCGATCGAGGATCCGCGTGAGCATGGCTTTACCCGCGCTGCCGTGGCTGCCGTGATCGCGGAGGCGTATCGCGAGCAGTATGAAGCCGTCTTTGGTCCGGTGCCGGATGTCGAGGTGCACGGGGCCTCGCCGCTCGGCAATGAGGAAGAACAGGCGGCCTGGAAGGCGCTTGGGCCGGAGGAACAGGAGGCGGTCAACATCGTCTTCGCCAATGCCGGCAAGGCGCTGGCTGCGTTCCAGCGCACTATCGCCCATGAGGAAACCCGCTTCGATCGCTACGCGGAAGCGATCGTCAGCGGGCGGGAACCTGCCGCCGGGGACGCCTTTAACTCGCTCGAGATCGAAGGACTGAAGCTGTTCATCGGCAAGGCGGGCTGCATCAACTGCCACAACGGCCCGCGCTTCACCGACGATTTTTTCCATAACACGGGGGTGCTTACCCCGGAGGGGCTGCCGGTCAATCGCGGACGGATCGATGCGATAGACGAGGTACTGGCCGACCCTTTCAACTGCTTAGGCAAATACAGCGACGCCTCACCTGACGACTGCCGCGAGCTGCGCTTCATCGCCCGGGATGATGCGGCGCTCGTTGGCGCCTTTAAGACGCCGTCGCTGCGTGGGGCCGCCAGCCGCGCGCCGTACATGCACGCCGGACAGTTTTCGACTCTTGGCGAGGTCATCGACCACTACTCGACGGCGCCGGCCGCGCCCGTTGGGACCAGCGAGATCGGACCGGTCGCCTTTACCGACCGGGGCAGGGCGGCACTAATCGCCTTTCTCAAGACGCTCGACTGAGCCGCTAGTGGTCCTTCACCGTCTCCATCGCGACATAGGTCGACGTTTGCGCCACATGCGGCAGCGCCGAGATCCGCTCGCCAAGGACGCGGCGGTAGGCGGCGATGTCCTTGGTGCGCACCTTGAGCAGGTAGTCGAAGCTCGACGCAATCATGTGGCATTGCTCGACTTCGGGAATCGTCAGCACCGCCTTGTTGAACGCATCGAGCGCTGCCGAGCGCGTGTCTGACAGCTTCACCTGCACGAAGGCGACGTGGCCCTCGCCCATCCGCTCGCGGTCGACGATTGCCGCATAGCCGCGAATGTAGCCCTCGCGCTCGAGTCGCTTCACGCGCGCCTGTACTGGAGTCTTTGACAATCCCACCTTCGCGCCGAGCTCAGCCGCGGAAAGCCGGCCGTTTGCAGAAAGTGCGGCCAGGATGTTGCGGTCGATACGATCCAACTGGTCTTCAGCCATGGGAATACCTGGTTCACGTGCCCATCTATTGGTGATCTGAATAGATCGATCGACCTGCGGTGTCGAGCTGAACAGGAAAGCCGATGCGCAGCCTCGTGGTAAATTGGCGCGTCTCGCACAAGCAACGCCAGGGGCTGAAATGTCACCACTCGACCACATCCGTTACCGCATCCGCGACAACTACCTGGCCGACGAGGCCGAAGTGCTAGCGCGGCTGGTTGCGCAGGCGAATCTGACCGCCGAGGAACGCGCAGCGATCTCGCGCCGCGGTGCCGAGCTGGTGCGGGCGGTTCGCAACCAGACCAAGCCGGAGCTGATGGAGGTTTTTCTCGCCGAGTACGGCCTGTCGACGCGCGAGGGTGTGGCGCTGATGTGCATGGCGGAAGCACTGCTTCGCGTGCCGGATGCCGACACGATCGACGACCTGATCCGCGACAAGATCGCGCCGCATGACTGGTCGGTACGCTCCGGCTCGTCGGCTTCGATCTTCGTCAATGCTTCGACCTGGGCGCTGATGCTGACCGGCAAGGTGCTGGAAGAGGACCAGGGCGGCATTGAAGGCACGCTACGCGCGATGGTGCGACGGCTGGGCGAGCCGGTGATCCGCAAGGCGGTCTCCGCAGTTATGCGCGAGATGGGCGAGCAATTTGTCCTCGGCCGCACGATCGACGAGGCGGTTCAGCGCGGCAAGGAGTTTTCCCGCAAGGGTTATACCTACTCGTTCGACATGCTGGGCGAGGCGGCGCGCACGGAATCCGATGCGCTGCGCTATCACCGCGCCTATGCGGATGCCATCGCGGCCCTGAAGCCCGGAGCTACCGCGCCGGACATCGCACGCAACCACGGCATCTCGGTGAAGCTCTCGGCGCTGCACCCGCGCTACGAGGTGGCGCAGAAGGAAACGATGCTGCCCGTCCTTGCCGACCGGCTGCTGTCGCTGTGCGTTGCTGCGCGCGAGGCGCGCATGGGCCTCAACATTGACGCGGAGGAGGCGGATCGCCTCGATCTCTCGCTGGACGTCATCGAGCGGGTGCTGACCAACCCGGCGCTGGCCGGCTGGGACGGTTTTGGCGTCGTCGTCCAGGCCTATGGCCTGCGCGCGAGCCAGGTCATCGACTGGCTCTATGCGCTGGCGCAGAAGCTGGACCGTCGCATCATGGTCCGCCTCGTCAAGGGCGCCTACTGGGACACCGAGATCAAGCGCGCGCAGGTCATGGGGCTGGAGAGCTACCCGGTATTCACGCGCAAGCGGAACACGGATGTCTCCTACATCGCCAATGCGCGCAAGCTGCTCGGCATGACCGATCGCATCTATCCGCAATTTGCGACCCACAATGCGCACACCGTATCCGCCATCCTGTCGATGGCGTCTGACAAGAATACTTTTGAATTCCAGCGCTTGCACGGGATGGGTGAAGCGCTTCACGAGGTCGTTCGTCAGGCAGAAGGTACGCGTTGCCGCATCTACGCGCCGGTCGGCGCGCACTCTGATCTGCTCGCCTATCTCGTGCGCCGTTTGCTGGAGAACGGCGCCAATTCCTCTTTCGTACACCAAATCGTCGACAAGTCGGTGGCGCCGGAGACGATCGCGCAGGATCCATTCGTTGCAATTGCCGATGGCCCTGCGACCAATCCCGCGATCCCGCGCGCGCGCGACCTCTTTGGCGCTGGACGGGTGAATTCGAAGGGCTTCGACCTGACCGACACGACGACGCTGGCCGCGATCGAGGCGAAGCGCAGCTCGTTCGCCGATCCGCATCGCTGGACCGCGGGGAAGGGCAGGTCCGCGCGCACCATCGTCAATCCCGCCAACCCGGATGACATCGTGGGTGAAGTCTTTGAAGCAGACGCCGAGGCCGTAGAGGAGGCAGTCGGCGCAGCGCTTGAGGCCCAGCCCGCCTGGGCTGCACGCAGTGCGGCGGATCGCGCCGACATTCTGCGCCGGGCGGCCGACCTCTATGAGGAGAACGCGGCGGAGTTCTTCGCCCTGTGTGGCCGCGAGGCCGGCAAGACGCTGGGGGACGCGGTGGCCGAAGTGCGCGAGGCTGTCGACTTCCTTCGCTATTACGCGAGCGAGGCGGTCAACCACGAAGCGAGCACCCAGGCGCGTGGCGTGATCGCCTGCATCTCGCCGTGGAATTTCCCGCTGGCCATCTTCACCGGCCAGATCGCGGCTGCCCTCGTCACCGGCAATGCGGTGGTGGCCAAGCCCGCCGAGCAGACGCCGCTGATTGCCGAACGCGCGGTGGCGCTGCTGTATGATGCAGGCGTGCCGCAGGAGGTACTGCATCTGCTACCAGGCGATGGCCCGTCGGTCGGCGCGCCGCTGACGGCGGATCCGCGCATTTCCGGCGTCTGTTTCACCGGCTCGACAGACGTAGCGCGCATCATTGAGCGCCAGCTGGCGCAGACCGCCGCACCGGACGCGATGCTGATTGCCGAAACCGGCGGCCTCAACGCTATGATCGTCGACTCGACCGCTTTGCCAGAGCAGGCGGTGCGCGACATCCTGGCTTCAGCTTTCCAGAGCGCCGGCCAGCGCTGCTCGGCGCTGAGCATTCTCTACGTCCAGAAGGATGTCGAGACGAAGGTAATCGAAATGCTGAAGGGGGCGATGGCGGCGCTGAAGCTTGGCGACCCGTGGAAGCTTTCCACCGACGTCGGCCCGGTGATCGACGATGAGGCGCGCGATGCGCTGCTCGCCTACTGCCGCAAGATGGAAGGCGCGGGCCGGCTGATCGCGAAGCTCGACACCAACGAGGGCGGGCGGCTCGTTCCGCCGCACATTTTCCGCGTCAGCGGCATCGCCGAACTCGAACGCGAGATGTTTGGCCCGGTCCTGCATGTTGCGGCCTTCGAAGCCGACAGACTCAATGAGGTAATTTCCGACATTAATGCAAAGGGTTACGGGCTGACCTTCGGGCTTCACACGCGCATCGACGCGCGCGTCCAGCACATCGTTGATGGCATCCACGCCGGCAACATCTATGTCAATCGCAACCAGATCGGCGCTGTGGTGGGTTCCCAGCCGTTTGGAGGCGAGGGGCTTTCCGGCACCGGTCCGAAAGCTGGCGGGCCGCACTATCTGCGCCGCTTCCGCAAGCAAAAGGCGGTGCCGGCGGGGCCTGCGTCGGCAGGAGTGGAAATCCCGCTGCGCACGCTGCAGGATCATCTGCCCGATGCAAACAAGAGCGGCTGGGCCGAGCGACAGGACCGTATCGCCGTGCTCCGCAAGCATTTGCGTGGCAAGGGCGCTGAGGCGGTGGCGGCTGCGGCGGCACTCGACACCGGCCCCATCGACCTGCCGGGACCGACGGGCGAGGGCAACATGCTGCGGCTCTATCCGCGCGGACGTGTACTATGCCTTGGCGTCGAGCAAGACGTGCTCCTGGCGCAGGTGATCCAGGCGCTGGCGGTTGGCAATGCGGTGCTGGCGGTGGCGCCGGAGGCACGCAAGGCGCTCGATACGCTGACGGGCAAGGGCCTGCCGCTCGAAGTGCTGGATGGTGTCGTGGGGGGTGAGGCGCTGAAGGGCCTCGACATCCAGCTGGTCGCGCAGGTGTCCGATACCGCCACGCTGAAGGCGACGCGCCAGGCGCTGGCGTTGCGTGAAGGGCCAATCGTGCGGCTGCTCACCGAAGTGATCGATCCCGCAGCCTATACGGTAGAGCGGGCGGTTTGCGTCGACACCACGGCAGCGGGCGGCAATGCGAGCCTGCTGGCGGCCGCGGAATAGTTGGCGAAACAGGGAAGGGGCTCAGGCCCCTTCAACCACTTTGAAGCCCTCGAAGACCGGCGGCTCGAGATAGAGGGGCTTCTTGTCGCCGGCCTGGCGGTGTGAATCGCGAAAGTTCTGGGATCGCGTCCAGGCGAGGAAGGCGTCCTCGTTCTTCCAGATCGAATGGGAGACGTAGAGCGTGTAGCCTTCCTTCTCGTTCGCCGCCCCGCGCAGCAATCGGAACTCGCGGAAGCCCGGTGTCTCGTTGAGCCGCGTATCGCGGTTCTTCCAGACGGCCTCGAACTCCTCTTCCGCTCCGCTGCGGACCTTGAAGCGGTTCATGGCAAAGAACATGGCTGCATCCTTTTCAACACAATATCCCAGGGAAACGTGCAGGTTCAGCACGGCGGAAAATCATGAGTGTAACTCTCCGGTATTGCGCAAACACCAAAACATGATAATTTCACTCATGTAATCTCATGCAGCGGCGCAGAGCCGCGAGACAGAGCAACCGGCAAGAAAGGCACGGTCCCGTGAACAGCTTCACCCCGTCGAATCATCCGTCCTTCCGTCGTTCGTCCCCCGTTGAAGCAAGCCCGCGCTTCGTTCAGCGCCAGGTCCAATCGGTCGTTCGGGTCGTCTCCAGCGACAATCTGTTCCGCGGCACCAAGGAGATCGGCATCGAGCACGACGGCGCAATGTATCGTCTCAAGATCACCCGCCAGGGCAAGCTGATTCTCAACAAGTAACCCTCTGATCTCTCCAGATCGCAGAACGGGCGCGAAACCAGTTTCGCGCCCGCTTTGTCTAACGGAAAAGCTGCAGAGGAACCCGGGCAAGGCTCAGGCGTTGGCGACCGGTTGTGTGATGTCCGGAATGCCGAGCAGGTCTCGCATCGAAGGGCGGGCCTTTACGAGATCGTCGATGGAATATCCCTCGAGAACTTCGAAGAATGCACCCAGCGCCTTGCGCAGCGCCGCATTGAGGCCGCAGGAATCGATGAGCGGGCATTCGGTGGCGTCGGTCTCGAAGCACTCGGCCATGGCGAAGTTCTCTTCCGTCACGCGCACGACATCGAACAGCGTGATGTCGCTGGCGGGACGGGCGAGACGGACGCCGCCGTTACGACCGCGGACGGTCTCGACGATCTTGGCCTCAACCAGCGGCTGCAAGATCTTGAACAGGAACAGTTCAGATACCGAATAGGCGGCCGCGATTTCCGAAACCCGGCTCAGTCTGCCCTCATTGGCTGCGCAGTACATGAGCAGGCGGATTGCATAGTTGGTCTGACGGGTCAGCCGCATGGCAAGCCTTTCAAGTTGACGGAGAGCGCCTCCGCCTTAATGAATCGTAACTTAGAATAGTTCTAGATCGATGTCAAAAAACCTGACATCTGATTTCAGGATTTAGTGGCGGACGCAAGGCAGACATGCGTCGCACGCAACGGTATCCGGGTTGAATTTTATGTTGCGCTGCACAATATCAGCTCCGGAGCGATTTGAGGAATATCGCGGAGGATAAGAGCAGGGAACAGAGTGATGAACGGAACCGCAAAAGTCGAGAGGCCCCTTCAAGGGACGATCCGGCTGCTTCGCCGTTCGGAACTCCCGCAATTTCGCGACCACCTCCTGCGCCTCGACGATATCAGCCGCCGCGACCGCTTCAACGGCCCGACCAGCGACGCCTTCGTAATCTCCTACGCCGAACGCAGCTTCCAGAACGGAGCTCTGGTGATCGGCTATGTCGAGGACGGCAAGGTCCTCGGCGCTGCTGAGCTGCACGAGCGCCCGGAGGATCCGACGCCAACCGGCGAGATTGCGTTCAGCGTGGAGCGTGAGCTGCAGCATCGCGGACTTGGCGCGCTCCTGTTCGAACGCCTGATCGAGAGCGCACGTGCCTTTGGCTACGAGCGACTGCTCGTTACGACTCACCCGCAGAACCAGGCAATGAAGCGGCTTGCGCGCCGGTTCAACGCGTCGCTGCGGTTCGAGGATGGCGAGACGGTCGGCATCATCGAACTTGAGCCGGCTCCGCCGCTGCCCGCGCGCCCCGGCGCCGGCATGTTTGCTCGCCACGCCGCGTAATTTCTTCTCTTCGGAAGGTGACGTTCCGGCCGGATCGTCCCACATAGGGTTCCGTGACCAGACCGTGAGGAACCGACATGGCCGTTGATACGACGACAATCCGCAGCGACGAACTTGCCAAGCGTCAGGCGCTTAACCGCACCAAGGCAATTGCCACGGCGTCTCTCGCCCTCTGCGTGATTGTGTTTCTCACCGCGCGGGCTTTCCAGGACGATTATCCATTCCTTTCCTTCGTTGCGGCCTTTGCGGAGGCGGCGGCAATTGGGGGCCTTGCCGACTGGTATGCCGTGGTTGCGCTGTTCCGGCGGCCGCTCGGGCTTCCCGTGCCGCACACGGCGATCATTCCTGAAAACAAGGACCGCATTGCCGACAATCTCGGCCACTTCATCGAGCGCAATTTCCTGTCGCCTGGCGCCGTGCGCGCCAAGCTGAAGGAGGTGGACTTCGCGATGATGGTTGCCGACTGGCTTTCAGCGCCGCATCGGTCGGCCACGCTTTCCAACTTTGCCACGCGCATTGCGCCCGAAGCGCTGGCAGCACTCGAGCACAATGACCAGCTGCGCAAGCTGGTCGCTGGCCGAGTCTACGCTCAACTGGAAAAGGTGCAGGTGGCGCCTCTTGCTGCCGACATGCTGAAGGCGATTACGGCCGACCGGCACCACCAGCGGCTTTTCGATGAACTGCTTCGCGTGTTCGGCGGCATGCTAAACGACGAAGCGGCGCTGGCGAGCGTGCGCGACAAGATTCGCACCGAATTGCCGAGCCTTGCCAACATGTTCAAGGCAGATGCTTACCTTCTGAGGAAGATCGTCGCCTCGGCCGGCGCGCTGATCGACGAGGTGCAGAACGACCTCGATCATCCGATGCGGCGCGAATTCGACCGGTTTGTCGAGCGGTTCGTCGATGACCTTCGGGTCTCGCCGGATTATGCCGACCGGGCCGAGAAGCTGAAGCGCTCCTTGCTGGCCAGGCCGGAACTCGCCGACCTCGCGGGCCACTTCTGGGCTGGGCTGCGCCGCTTCTTCGAGCAGGACATGGCGAGCCCCAATTCGATGCTGCGAAATCAGCTGACGGCGATGCTGGTCGAAATCGGCAAGCGCCTGGCGGACGATCCGCAGCTGCGTGCCGAAATGAACCATGGCTTCGTCACCTCGCTTGGCGCCTTCGTCGAAAGCCAGAAGAGCGGCGTCGCGACATTCGTTTCTGAGCAGGTGCGCGGCTGGGACATCGTCCAGCTGACCCGACTGATTGAGCTGAACATCGGTCGCGACCTGCAGTACATCCGCTTCAACGGCATGATCGTCGGCGGCCTGGCGGGCCTTTGCCTTCACATCGGCGAGCGGCTCATTTTTGGCTGAGGCCTAGTCGCCGGCCTTCGTCTCTTCGTGCTTCAGCGCCGCGAGGTCGCTGAGCATCTCGAGCAGCGCTTCGATCCGGTCGCGCCCGTAGCGCTCTTCGAGATCGGCGTAGACAGCACGGCTGGCAGGGCTGACGTTGTAGATGATCTCCAAGCCCTTGTCTGAGAGGGAGAGGAGAATGCGCCGGCCGTCACCCTGATCGCGCTCGCGCAAAACCAGTCCGCGCTCCTCCAGCGACCTGATGATGCGGGTCAGGCTCGGTGCGAGAATGCAGGCGCGGTCGGCAAGTTCCGTCGCGTCCAGCGGGCTCTGTTCCGCAAGTACGCGGATCACCCGCCACTGCTGCTCCGTCACGTCCTGCGCCTGCAGGACGGGGCGGAAGCGGGCCATCACCGCTTCGCGGGCACGCAGCAGCGCGATCGGGAGAGACCGGCGCGTGTCGCGCGGGAGCAGGGCGTCGTCAGGGAGCTTCCGGTTTTCCTTCATTCGAAAGATTTGGCTGAAATTGCCGTTTCGGGCAAGCCGCCATCAATCTCCATACGGAACCCAGACGTTCTTTACCTCGACTGCCCGGTGCAGGAAGGGCTCCAGCGAACCCTGAGCGGAGTTCCAGTCGACGGCAAAACCCTGCGAGGTCCAGACGCGCTTGAGGTTGCCGGCTGATTCCGCTTCCGCCATCCGGCATGTTTCCGCGTCAGCCACGACCCAAAGCCCGTCGACGTCGTCGTGCCTTGCCAGCACGGCTGCCAGTTCGGACGGCTTACCGGTCACGATGTTGACGGCGCCCGCGGGAAGATCGGACGTTTCGAACACCTGATAGAGGTCTGTTGCGATCAGCGCATGGCGCGCTGACGGCACGGCAACGACGGCATTCCCCATGGCGAGGGCAGGGGCGATCATGGTGACGAGTCCCAGCAACGGTTGCTGGTCGGGCGCGACGACACCCAGCACGCCGACCGGTTCGTGCAGGGCAAGCGTCACCGCGCGCGATGGCGGCTGGTGGACGCGGCCCTCGAACTTGTCGGCCATGCCGGCGGCGGCGAAAATCCGCTCGATCGAGGCGTCAACTTCTGCCTGCGCAACCCTGCCTGACGCTCCGGTCAGTGCTGAAATGCGTGCGCCGAACTCATCGGCCCGGACCGAGAGGTTTTCGGCGAGGAAATAGAGAACCTGTGCGCGGTTATAGGCCGTCGCTCCAGCCCAGCCCTTGGCGGCTCGGGCGGCGCTCACCGCGTCGCGGATGTCCTTGCGGCTGCCGAGGCCGACCTCGCCGATCTGGTTGCCCTTGCGATCGGGCACCGGGAAGGAATAGCCGCTATCGGGCCGCACCTGCTTGCCGCCAATGAACAGTTTTGGGGTGCGGTCGATGAAGTCTTGTGCTGCCGCTTCGCGGGGCTTCGGAAGCTTGAACGGCTCGATCCTCCCGGGCTTCGGCTTGACGACGGGCGCCAGATACTCGCGCAGACCCTCGCGGCCGCCTTCGCGGCCAAAGCCGCTTTCGCGATAACCGCCGAAGCCGCAGGCGGCATCGAACATGTTGGTGGCGTTGATCCAGACGACACCGGCCTTCAGCTGCGGCGCGACATGCAGCGCCACGTTGATGTTCTCGCTCCAGACCGAGGCGGCGAGGCCGTAGCGGGTGTTATTGGCAAGCTCCACAGCCTCCGCATGGTCGCGGAACGTCATTGCCGCTAGCACGGGGCCGAACACTTCCTCCTGAGCCAGCACATTGGCAGGAGCGACGTTGGTGGCCAGCACAGGCGGGTGATACCAGCCGGTCGCCGGAACGTCAGCGTCAGGCCGCCAGCAGGACGCACCTTGGCGTTCACCCTCGGCGATCAGGCTCCGGACACGGTCGAGCTGTGTGCGGTCGACCAGCGGACCTATGTCGGTGTTCTTGTCGAGCGGGTCGCCCAGTCGAAGCTTTGCCATGCGGGCGCGGACCCGGGCGAGGAAGGCCTCGGCAATCCCTTCCTGCACCAGGAGGCGCGAGCCGGCGCAGCAAACCTGCCCCTGGTTGAACCAGATGCCGTCGACCAGTCCCTCGACAGCGGAGTCGAGATCCGCGTCCTCAAAGACGATGAAGGCCGACTTGCCGCCAAGTTCGAGCGACAGCTTCTTGCCGGAGCCCGCGGTTGCCTTGCGGATGATCTTGCCGACCTCGGACGAGCCGGTGAATGCGATCTTGTCGATGCCGGGGTGATTGACGATGGCAGCGCCGGTCTCCGGCCCGCCCTGAACGATGTTGACCACGCCGCGCGGCACGCCGGCCTTCTCGCAGATCTCGGCGAACAGGATCGACGTGAGCGGCGTAAACTCGGCCGGCTTCAGGACAATCGTGCAGCCGGTGGCAAGCGCTGGCGCCACCTTCCACGCCAGCATCAGCAGCGGGAAATTCCAGGGAATGATCTGGCCGCAGACGCCGACGCCCTGCTCACCCGGAAATTCCTTATCCAGCGACTGCGCCCAGCCGGCATGGTGGATGAAGTGGCGGATTGCGAGCGGTACGTCGATGTCGCGGCTTTCGCGGATCGGTTTGCCGTTGTCGAGCGACTCCAGCACTGCGAACAGCCGCGAGTGGCGCTGCATGGCGCGGCCAATGGCGTAGAGGATGCGCGCCCGCTGGTAGCCGGAGGTCGCACGCCATTTCGGCAGGGCGCGGCGCGCTGCGGCAATGGCTGCATCGACGTCGGCGTCATTGGCCTCGGCGACATTCGCCAGCAGCTCGCCGGTGGCAGGCTCGTGGGTGGCGAAGGTGGCGCCGCTGGATGCCTTCCTCCACTTGCCGTCGATGAACAGCGCCTTCGAAAAATCATGAGCGGCAAGCCACGAGTCGGCTTCCGCGCGGCTTTCCGGGGCAGGGCCGTATTCCATGGCGTGGTAGCGATCGAGAATGTTCATGCAAAAATCCCCGTCAGGCCATGGCGTGGCGATAAGCGGCCGAGTAGCGGCCGGTGACGTGATGCTCGAGCTGTCGCTCGATGTCGGTAAGCAGGCTCGACGCGCCGAAGCGGAAGAGGTCTGGCTCAAGCCAGCGGCGCCCCAGCTCCTCCCGGATGAGGATCAGCCAGTCGAGCGCGGCCTTGGCGGAGGAAATGCCGCCGGCGGGCTTGAAGCCGATCTTGTAGCCGGTGCGCTCCTCATAGGCGCGGATGGCGCGGGTCATGACCAGCCCGACCGGCAGCGTCGCGTTGACGCTCTCCTTGCCGGTCGAGGTCTTGATAAAGTCGGCGCCCGCCATCATCGCCACCATCGAGGCGAGCATGACGTTGCGCAGCGTGGTTAGGTCGCCGGTACCAAGGATGACCTTGAGGTGCGCCTCGCCGCAGGCTTCGCGGAACTGGCGTACCTCGTCGTAGAGCTCCTGCCAGTGGCCCCCGAGCACAAGGCCGCGGCGGATGACGATGTCGATCTCGTCGGCGCCGTCGGCGACGGAGGCGCGGATTTCTTCGAGGCGCGAAGAGAGCGGCGCAAGGCCGTGCGGGAAGGCGGTCGAGACCGCAGCGACGTGCAGGCCGGAACCTTCCAGTGCCTTCACGGCAGTGGCGACGAACGGGTGGTAGACGCAAACGGCGGCAGGACGGATGACCTCATCGCCGAGAGCGAGTCCCTTTCGAAGATCCTCGCGCAAGGGATTGATTGCCTTGGCGCAAAGCCGGCGCACGCGATCGTCCGTATCGTTACTGTTCAGCGTCGTCAGGTCCATCAGCGAGATGGCGCGTAGCAGCCATGCGGCCTGGTTGTCGCCTTTGATGGAGCGGCGCTTGGTGATGGTCGCCGCGCGACGCTCAAGCGCAGAGCGGTTGACGTGGCGCATCTCCTCCAGCCACGCGAGATCAAGCGCCATGCCGGGATTGCGGGTAATTTCAGGCGAGGAATTGGCAGCGGCGACGGGGAGCGGATGGACGCTCGCGCCTGCTGATTTTGACGGGATGCCCGACATCGCGCGCCTCGTTGTTTCGGGTGTCGAAGGTGAGGCTAGCTATCGCACGAAATCGGGCCGAACGGAACCGAAGTGAGCCTTCCGGCCGTGGAGGCCGGAAGGCATTTTCGTGGCTTACGCCGTCTCGACGAGCGGGACGATCTCCATCTCGGGGACGAGCACCAGGCCCTTGTCCGTGATGCGGATCTCCGGAATGACCGAGAGCGGAATGAGGTTGAAGCCCATGTAGGAGATGGAGCAGCCGGCGGCTTCCCATTCCTTCTTGAGCAGCTTCACCTCTTCGGCGACCTCGGTGACGCGCTTGTCAGAGAGCAGACCTGCGATCGGCAGCTCGACCATCGCAGTGACCTTGCCGTCGACGACTACGCAGACGCCGCCCTGCTTGTCGGCGATCGCCTTGAGGGCGACCTGCATGTCTTCCTCATTGCGGCCGGCAATAATGATGTTGTGGCTGTCATGGCCGACCGACGAAGCAACCGCGCCGCGCTTCAGGTTGAAGTTGCTGAGCAGGCCGTGGGCCACGTTGCCCTGCGACTTGCCATGACGTTCGACAACCGTGACGAAGCAGAGGTTGTTGCGGTCGAAGTGCTCGGCCCAGCTGGAGGCCGGCTCGAGCGCGATCTTCTCGTGGCCGAGGGTAATTCCTGGCAGCTCGGTGCGGATCGCGTTGACGGTGACCTTGCCAGTCGGCAGGTCCGGAGTGAGCTTGACCTTTTCCGGCAGCTTGACGGTCTTGTAGGCCGCGTCCGGGTAGCGGTAGCGGTCCGACAATTCCTTGTCGAGCAGCGGCGTGATCTTGCGATCCTCAACGACCAGCTCGCCACCGTACCAGGTGTTGACCGGCTTCATCGCGTCGTCGAGCAGCACGAGGTCCGCGCGGCGACCGCCGCCCATGCCACCGATGTCGTTCTCGACGCCGAAGCGGGTGGCACCGTGGAGCGAACCCATCGCCCAGGCCTGTTCCGGGCTCATGCCGTTTGCTATCGCCTCGCGTACCACCCAATCGAGGCCGAACATCAGCAGGTCGTCGGCGTCGCGGTCGTCGGTGCAGACGGCGATGCGCTTGTGCGAGGCGCCGAGCTCGGTGATCGTCTTGATGGCGAGCGGCAGGCTGTGCCACGGCGTCGTCGGAGGACCACCGCGCAGGAAGAGCCAGATGCCGGCTTCAAGCAGGTCATCGGCGATGTCGCGGTCGATCGCCTCGTGCGTGTCGGTAACACCCGACGCCGCATAGGCGGAAACGAACTCTCGGCCGTAGACGTGCCCCGAGACCGGGCGGCCGCGCTGCAGGGCGGCTGCGAGGATCGCATGGCTGCGCTCGTCGCCCATCGCGACCTGCACGAAGTCCATCTTCTCGCCGAGCGCGAGGGCTTCCGGCCACTTGTCGAACAGCGCGCCGATCTTTTCGGCCGTCAGGTCGCCACCGGCGGTTTCCAGCTGGGGCGAGGTCGCCGGCACGGTGCTCGGAACGGTGAGGAAGATCGACAGCGGTGCCTGACGTGCGTCCTCGAGCATCGCCTCGACGCCGGCGACGTCCATGACGTTGCCGATCTCGTGGCTGTCGCAGAAGATCGTGGTCGTGCCGTTGAGCAGGGCCGCTTCCGCATAAGCGCAAGCGGTGACCATGCTCGACTCAATGTGGATGTGCGGGTCGACCAGACCCGGGGCGATGATGCCGCCGCGCGCATCGTAGAGCTTCGCGCCGCTGCCCTTGTAGGTGCCGTTCGGCTTCACAGCCGCGATACGGCCGCCGGCGACCCAGACCTCACGGTCCGGCAAGATGCGCTCCGAATAGGTAGACAGGACGCGCGCATCGCGAATGACGAGGTCAGGCTCGGCGCGACCCGACGCGACTGCGGCGAGATTGCGTGTCATAGCCGCGAGAGGCGCGACAGAAAAACGTGTGAGTGAACCCATGTGTTCGATTCCTTCATTAGGATCGGCGCGGATCGTACCAACAAGCGGCGGGGGCGGGAATGCCGCGGGATGAGAAGAGGGGCTCGGAGCAGCGCATTTCAGTGGAATGTCTCGTCTAACCCTACGTCAGTGCGACGCTTTTGCGCGCAGCCGAAAACTGGCGGTCTGATAATATGATCACCATGTTCAACAAAGCGGATGCAGTTGCGGCCGCCGGAAAGGACTCAAGATGCAGGGACGACCAGCACCCTCACGGACGCCAGTCATCGACGGCAAACCGCTGCCGGAGGTGCTCGACGAGGACATGATCCGGGCCGTAGTGCATGGTTTCTACGACAAGATCCGCGACGATGACCTGCTCGGGCCGATCTTCAACTCGAAGATCGCACCGGAAGCCTGGCCTGTGCACCTCGCCAAAATGTGCGACTTTTGGTCGTCGGTGCTGCTGCGCACCAGCCGCTATGACGGCCGGCCGCTGCCGCCACATCTTTCGATCCCTCAACTCGAGGAGCCGCACTTTCGGCGCTGGCTGACGCTGTTCCGAGACACCGTTCGCTCGATCTGCCCGCAGGAAGTCGCCGATCTCTTCATGGAGCGCGCGCTGCGCGTCGCGCACTCGTTTCGGCTGTCGATCGCGTTCCATCGCAATCAGGACTCGGTGGGGATTTTGCCGATCACTGAACGCAGCCTTTAGGACCATCCACAAGGACAGGTCCGGAAAGCCCAGCCGGGCGGGCTCATGCCCGGCACATCATGATGCTTGAAAGGAAATGAGAATGAACAGGGCAATGGCAGTGACGCCCTCGGCGGTCACCGTGTAGGTGTAATCCTCGTTGATCTTGCCCTTAAACGCCTCGGCGCCCTCGGGAAGCATGGTGTTGATCGACTCGACGTTATGCGACTTGTCGGTGGCAACGAAATGGATGGTGTCGCCGGGCTGCGCCTGGATGAAGTCCGGCTGGAACACCATGGCGCCCTTGTCGCCCTTGTTAAGCATCAGGACCTCGTGCTCCGCAGCCATTGCCGGCGCGGCAAACGCCGTCGCAGCGGCCAGTGCGATTTACGGCATCAAGTGCACGCCGCACTACGGCATGGGCATGGGCATGGTCATGCTGGTCCAGGTCGGTCAGCCGACGAACCTGGAGAAGGCGAAGGCCGTGAAGCACGCCGGCAAGGCAAAGACCAAGTTTGCCGAGCTATTCGAGAACGTGAAGTAAGCGATTTTTCGCTGATCCGGATTGCCGGCGGGGTTACTTGCCGGCAATCGCCCCGATGGCCGAAGCGTCGACGCGCTTCAGGTTCATGCCGATGACCGGAACCATCTGCTTGTCGACCTTCACCGAGACGGTGACATGCAGAGTATCGTCATCAGGGAGGCTCGCGAGCATAGCGCCGTTGAGCTGATTGCGGTTGAGGGTCAGGGTGACCTTGCGGCCGTTGACCTGACCTCCGATCACATCAAGGCCTTCACCGACCGCGCCATCCATGAACGTGCCGCGATAGCCCTTGCGACCCGCGAGCTCGACATTTGCCGACATCTTCTGCGTGAACAGGCCGACGCGGCAGCCGCCGTCCAGCGTCATGCCGACCTTGTCCTTCGCCGTCATGCCGGTGAAGTTGCAGGTGAAGCGCGTGCCCTTGTACTTGCCGGCGACGATCTCGCCCGGACCGGACCAGGCACCCTCGACCTTGTTGAAGAACTTCTTGTCCTGCTCGGATGCCTCTGCGGGTGCCGGCAAGCTGAGAATCGCGGCCGCCGTTGCAACTGGCAGAAGCGCGGACAGGGCCTTGCGTGCGATCATTGGAACACCCGAGAACAGAACTGAGAACAGCTGCCAAACCATGTAGAAGAATGGTTAACGGTTCGTCTATTTCGGGTGACGTCTAGCAGATTGTGATCGAGGTTGTCACGCAAAGGTGCGGCCTGGTCACCGTCTTTCACCGGTCGCCGCTGTCGCACCCTTGTCCTTCGCAAACTTCGTTAGCGAAGCAAGGAAATCGCCCATGCCCGGCCGCTTCACGGCGGCAAAATGCATCGGGCGACAGGTCTCCATCGCGGCAACGCCAATGCGCGCCGTCATCATGCCGTTGACGACGCCTTCGCCTAGCTTTGCCGAGACGCGGGCGGCAAGGCCCTGGCCGAGGATCTGGTGGACAAATTCGTCGCCAGCCGCAACCACACCAGTGACGGCCAGATGCGCCAGCACATCGCGGGTGAGGCGGATGAAGCCGATGGAGCCGGGCCGGCCGCCGTAAAGCTCGGCGAGGCGGCGGATCAGCCGTCCCGCCTCGAACAGCACATAGGCGATGTCGAACAACGCGCGAGGGCTGACGGCTGTCACCACAGATACGCGTTTGGCCGCATCGAGAATGAGTTCCAGCGCGCGGGCGTCGAGCGGGGCAAGCAGCTCCGCCTCGGCGAGACGGACCAGATCGGCGCCGTCAATGATTTCGCCCTTGAGGTCCTGCAGCGCGCGGCGGCCGGCTGCAGTTTCAGGGCGACGCGCAACAAAGCCGGACAGCTCCTGCACGAAAGCGCGGGCGCGACGGGCATCGTTGCTGGCGATGGCGTCGAGGCCGCCTGCGCGCAGCTTCTCGACCGAGGCCAGGCGGGCAAGGCCAACCAGCTCGCGGGCGAGGATAACGATAAAGGCAAGTGCCGCGATGGCGGCGACGCCGGCGGCGAACCAGCCGAGCAAGTCGGAGCGCGAGAACAGGTCGCGGATGAGGCTGTCGACCCACAGACCCAGCGCAAGAGAAATCAGGATGCCGATGGCAGCGAAGAAGATGGCACCGAGCTTCGAGCGGCGTCGCGCAACGGGTGGCGGCGGAATGGTCAGCGCCTGCTCTTCCTCATCGAACACGTCGATCTCGACCGGTGTCACCAGTTCAGGGGAAAGCGCGCGCGGGACGCGGACAGGGCGCTCAGCGTCCTTTTCCTCAGGCTGTTCAGGCGTCACCTTGAAGGCGGCGGGTTTGCGCGGCGGCATCATGCGAGCCTGTCCCCCAGCAGATATTGCAGCGCCCGGTCTAGGCGGATGTGCGGCAGCGACAGCGTGACGCCCTCGGCGGTGCGCTCGAGCTTCGGAGGGCGGAAGCGCACGAAGCGGATCTGGTTGCCGTTGGGCTTCAGGATCGCGTCGGGCGAGGCGGGCAGGTCGCCCGGGAAGATCGCCGTCTCCGTCTCGCCGTCAAACGTCTCGCCATCGATGGTCTCGTCCTTGAGCGGGGTGCCGATGATGACCGGAAGCGTATCCTTGCCCTGGGTGACCGTGCCCTCGCGAGTCGCGCGGACCGCCGCCATCGCCAGCGCCTCGACCTCGGCCCCGGAGAGGCTGGCACGCTCGGCGGCGCGCGATGCAAGCCGGCGGACTATCGCCTGCAGCCGGTCGTGGCTTTCATGGTGAATGTGGTCGGCCTTGGTGGCCGCGATCAGGATGCGGTCGATCTTCTTCGAGATCAGGCCGGTCAGCAGGCCGGTGCGGCCCTGGCGGAAACAGGCAAGGATTTCGGTCAGCGCCCTCTCGAGGTCGGCGACCGCCTCCGGTCCCGCATTGATCGCCTGCATGGCATCGACCAGCACGATCTGGCGATCAAGCTTCGCGACATGCTCGCGGAAGAACGGCTTTACGACGTGCGTCTTGTAGGCCTCATAGCGGCGCTCCATCATCGCCCGTAGCGAACCCGGCTTGGCCCTGCCTTCCGGCAGGTTCGGCAGCGGCGCAAAGGTGAGGGCAGGTGAGCCGTCGAGATCGCCCGGCATCAGGAAGCGGCCGGGCGGCAACGTCGACAGCGCGCGCGAATCGTCCTTGCAGGCTTTCAGATAGCGGGCGAATGCCTCGGCGAGGTTTCGGGCCGTCACCTCATCGGCCGGAGCATCCGGATCTACGCTGGCTGCAAGAATGCGCCATTCGGCCGACAGATCCGCACGCACGGGAAGAAGCGACAGGTCATAAGCCTCGCGCGAAAACTGCGCAAAATCCTTAGCTAGGAGGGGAAGGTCCAGCAGCCATTCGCCCGGATAGTCGACGATGTCGAGCGCAAGCCTGCCGCGGAAAAACAGCCTGCCCCAGCCGGACGCCGACTCGTATTCGATCGTCAGGCGCAGCTCCGAGATCGCGCGCGTAGACTCAGGCCACTCGCGGCGCTCCAGCAGCGCGGCGACATGATCCTCGTAGAGGAAGCGCGGGACCGTGTCGTCCGGTTGGTGCTCCATGTAGCCGCGGGCGATGCGCCCGTTTTTCTGCGCCTCGAACAGCGGCAGCCGGCCGCCATGAATGAGATTGTGGACGAGCGCGGTGATGAAGACGGTCTTACCGGCACGGGAGAGGCCCGTCACGCCCAGGCGGAGGGTCGGATTGACCAGTCCCGTCGCGTGGCCAGCAAGCGTGTCGAGCGCGATCAGCGCGTCGTCGGTAAATGTCGTGAGGCTGGCCAAGTCGTCCCCGTCGCGGCTTCATCTGCGCCCGATATAGGACGTTGCCAGCATCCGCAAAAGAGGATGGTTAAACGCTCAGAGGCTGTGCGGCTTGAGGAAGGCTTCGAGATAGCCGTCTTCCGGTGCGATTTCCGCCAGCGCGGTCGAGAAGCGGATCACTGCAAGACCGCAGGCCGGAAAGCCGCGCCTGACCGCCGCCAGTGCCTGCTCCTCGCCCTCGCGAGAGAGGGCAACCGCGAGGTCCTCCATCATCGGGTTGTGGCCGACGACAAGCACGGAGCCGGAGCTGTCGGACTCGCGAATGATGTCGAGGTAACCGGCGGCATCGGAGCTGTAGAGTCCTTCTAGAAAGCGGACGTCATCTGCTTCGACATGCTGGGCAATTGCATTCCAGGTGTCACGGGCGCGCTTTGCGCCGGAGCACAAAACGAGATTGGGGACGTACCCCGCCTCAAGCATGTCGATGCCCAGTTGCTCGGCATCCGCTTTCCCCGACGCATCCAGTCCGCGGTCGTAGTCCTTGACCCCGGGCTCGGCCCATCGCGCCTTTGCGTGTCGCAGAAGATAGAGGCGAGGCATGCGGATCCCCCAGCTAGACTGCCGCGCACCCGGGCGGCGCGGGATGGATGTTTAGCGGGACCGATTGGGGGAAGCAATGAGGTAAAACGTTGGTTGCAATGCACAATTAGGATGTAGCGCAAGGTAAAGATGCCCATGCCGTGCGCTAAGTGTCTAATAAATAGGCTTTAACAAGTGTGTGACTCTTCAAGTCTTTGACCTTGTGCCGGCTGGTCAGGGGGAATATATAGGCGCCGGATCGCAGCTTTGGGATTGAGTCGAATGTCAGATATCGTGCTTAACGATTACGTTCCCTCCGAAGACGAGCCCTTCATGAACGAGCGTCAGAAGGCCTACTTCCGAGCAAAGCTGATCGCCTGGAAGAACGAGATCCTTCGGGAGGCGCGCGAGACGCTGGAGATCCTCCAGCAGGAAAACGCCAATCTGCCGGATCTGGCCGACCGGGCTTCGTCAGAGACGGATCGTTCGATCGAGCTGCGTGCACGCGATCGTCAGCGTAAGCTGATCGCAAAGATTGACGCAGCGCTCCAGAGGATCGACGAGGGGACTTACGGGTATTGCGAGGAGACGGGCGAACCCATCTCTCTCAAGCGACTGGATGCCCGTCCGATTGCGACGCTCTCCATCGAAGCGCAAGAGCGCCATGAGCGACGCGAGAAGGTTTACAGGGACGACTAAATTTCTGCGGCGGCCTATGGCCGCATTTTTTTTGGTCTTCTCAGAACCAGAGACGGCGCCCTCGCAAGCGGGCGCCGTTTTTCTTTGCGGACACTGCTCGACGCGAACTGGTGAACGAAGCACAAGGCCGGGGCGAGCTTCGGCCTGATCTGTTCCAGGTGGTGCTGAAGAATCTCAGCGCTTCACTGCACCGAGGTCCCCGAGCAGGCGGCTCATTTCATCGTCGAGCGCGCGATCGGCGTCGGTCTGCGATCCCGCTGGAGCCGGCGAGGCAGGCGCTACGGACGTGTTCACTTCCTTGCCGATCGATTCTTCCAGTTCTTGAAGAAGGCTTTCGTCGAGCGACGGGCGCGGCGCTGTTTGAACTGGCTTGACCGGTTCCACGGCCGGAACCGCCGTGGTGGGCGTCGCAGGTGCCGCCGGCGTCACCGGAGGCAGGGAACGAGCCGGTTCCGATGCTGCCGAGCCAAACTTCGGTTCGGCCCTGGCAATGGTTGAGGGAGCCGCAGGCGACGCAACTGCAGGTGCAGGTGCCGGCGACGGTGCGGGGCGAGTCGCCAGCGGGGAAACGGTCGGCGTGACCGTGGCAGGACGAGGCGTCACTGGCGGCATGGGGACGGCGGGGCCAGCCGTTGACGCCGTTGGCTGGTAGGCCGGAGCCGCAGGTGCAACGGGTGCAACGACCCGAGGCGCGGGGCGTGCTGCTGCTGGCGCTGCCATCGGCGCGGAGACAGGAGCCTGTACGGGCTGCGCCGGGGCTGCTGCGGGAGTATGGTGCTCGCCGTGATCCTCGGCCGGTGCGGGACGCCGCGACGGTGGCACCATGCGGATATTCTGTTCGACGACCACGTCGGTCGGGCCGCCGATGAGGAGCAGGTGTTCGACATCATCGCGGCGTACAAGGACCAGTCGCCGGTTGCTGTCGACTGCGGTGGCATCCATGACCGCAAGTCGCGTCTTGCGGTTGCGCCCTCCTGCCACGAAAGTACCGAAGGTGAGACCGCGAACGATTCGGATCGCAATCAAAAGGATCAGCAGTCCGATCAGTGCGGCCAGCGTCCATAACAACGCTGATCCATATCCCGGCGCAACACTCTCTAGCCAAGCCTGCATCGCCCGCTCCCTCTAAGGCTATGGAGTATGACTGGGACAGTAGTCGTCGCGTTACGAGACGGCAAGCGGTCTGCGGCCTCTGCCGCGCGCGAAGCTTGAGCGAAGCTGGCATGGTCATTGCCAGCATGCTTTGCGAGCCCGAAGCCGCGCTTGCGGACGCTGTTAAGCATGATGTATGCGAGGTTAACGTCGAGGTCAGGCAGGATAGGAATGGCGAAGGATACCGGCGGCGAAACCCGTCCCGCAGCGATCGTTGACCAGAGCGCACGTCCCGGCACGATCACGCGCCTCTTCATCTTCATCGTTGTCCTGATCGTTGCGGCGGTGGCGTTCACGCTGTTCCGCAACTGGTTTGGTGATCCGTTCCTCCTTGGCCTGCTTGGTATGCTGGCGATGATCGGCGTCGGCTTCCTGTTCACGGCTGCGATCGGCTTCATCCAGATTGCGCCGCGCTCCACGGCCGACGAGCTTGCGCGCTCCTTCGTCGACACGATGCGGCAGGGGCTGCTCGTCACCGACATCAAGGGTCGCATCGTCTACGCCAACAACGCCTATGCCGAAATGATCGGCGCGACGTCCGCCGCTGATGTGCGCACCATCGAAGGATTGCTTTCTGACAATCCGGAAGCGTCGCCTGTGGTCTACCGGCTGGCGTCGGGCCTGCGCGACGGAATTTCCGGTGACGGCGAATTTCGCCTCAATACCGCTATTCGTCCGGGGAGCGACACCGGCGCGCGCTGGTACCGGCTGCGCGCTCGCACCTTCAAGGTGCCGGGATACCGGCAACCGCTGTCGGCGTGGGAAATCGCCGACATATCGGTTGAGCGCGCGGAGCAGGAGCGCTTTTTCCTCGACTTGCAGAAGGCGATCGATCATCTCGACCACGCGCCCGCCGGCTTTTTTGCCGCCGATGCCGCGGGCCGCATCACCTATATCAATGCGACGCTGGCCGAGTGGCTGGGCATCGACCTTGCCGGCTTCACGCCAGGCTCCACCACGCTCTCACAGATCGTCGCCGGCGACGGCATGGCGCTGGTGCGCTCGGTGAAGGCCGATCCGGGCCAGACGCGCAACGCGGTGATCGACCTCGACCTGTCGACCGTAAATGGGGCCATCCTTCCGGTCCGCTTCATGCACCGCGTGTCCGCCAGCCGCGATGGAGCACCCGGCCCATCGCGAACGATCGTGCTCAACCGCAACCACGGCGAGGACGCGTCGGCAGACCTGCGCGCATCAGAAGTGCGCTTTACCCGCTTCTTCAACTCAACGCCGATGGCGATCGCGGGCGTCGATGGGGAGGGGCGCATCCTGCGGACTAACGCGCCGTTCCTGTCGCTGTTTGCGGCGGTCGTTGACCGCGACATGCTCGACCGGCGCGTCAAGCTCGAGGCGGTCATCCACCCGCGCGACCGCGACGCCTTCGAGGCGGCGCTCGCCAAGGCGCGCCAGCGGCAGGCCGATATCGCGCCGATAGATTCGGTGATTCCGGGGAACGAGGAGCGGCACATCCGCTTCTATGTGAGCGCGGTCGCCGATGGCGGCACTGGCGACGGCGCCGAGGAAGCGGCGATCGTCTACGCTGTCGAGACGACCGAGCAGAAGGCGCTCGAGGCGCAGATGGCGCAGAGCCAGAAGATGCAGGCGGTGGGCCAGCTCGCCGGCGGCATCGCGCACGACTTCAACAATGTCCTGACCGCCGTCATCATGGCCTCGGACCTGCTGCTTGCGAACCACCGTCCGTCAGATCCGTCCTTCCCGGACATCATGAACATCAAGCAGAACGCGAACCGCGCGGCCTCGCTCGTGCGGCAGCTGCTGGCGTTCTCGCGCAAGCAGACGCTGCGTCCGGAAGTTCTCAACCTCACCGACGTGCTTGCCGATCTGCGCATGCTCTTGTCGCGTCTCGTCGGCAACGAGATCAAGCTCACGGTCGAGCACGGCCGCGACATCTGGCCGGTCAAGGCCGACATAGGCCAGTTCGAACAGGTGATCGTCAACCTGGCGGTCAATGCGCGCGATGCGATGCCGAATGGTGGCGCGCTGGCGGTCCGCACGCGCAACGTGCTTGCGTCCGAATGCGCGACCTTCGGCTACCGCGAACTGGTGCCGGGCGACTATGTGATGGTCGAGGTCGAAGACACCGGCACCGGCATCCCGCCGGAAGTGCTGGAAAAGATCTTCGAGCCGTTCTTCACCACCAAGGAAGTGGGCAAGGGCACCGGCCTTGGCTTGTCGATGGTGTACGGCATCGTCAAGCAAACGGGCGGCTACATCTTCTGCACGTCCGAGGTGGGCAAGGGCACGGCGTTCCACATCTTCCTGCCGCGCCATGTCGTCGAGGCGCAAAGGGACGTCCACGAGGAAGCGCAGGCCGCAGCCGCCAATGGCGACGCAACTGCTGCAGCGGCGGCGCCAGCCCAGGAAAAGCCCGCGGCGAAGGACCTCTCCGGCTCGGCGACCGTCCTCCTCGTCGAGGACGAAGATGCGGTGCGCATGGGCAGCGTGCGCGCCCTGGTATCGCGCGGTTACACCGTTCACGAGGCGACCTCGGGCATCGAGGCCCTGGAGATCTTTGACGAACTCGGCGGCAAGGTGGACATCGTTGTCTCCGACGTCGTCATGCCGGAAATGGACGGGCCGACCCTGCTTGGCGAGCTGATCAAGCGCCAGCCGGACATCAAGTTCATCTTCGTGTCGGGCTATGCCGAGGATGCCTTCGCCAAAAACCTGCCGCAGGAGGCGAAGTTCGGCTTCCTGCCCAAGCCGTTCACGCTGAAGCAGCTGGCAACAACCGTTAAGGACATGCTCGACGCGTAAGGTGTGGAGCCTCGCATTTGAATCAAATTGCGAGGTGGCGGTTAAGCCCGCAGCGACATATGGAGGTTAGAAGCCCGGACAATTCATCGGGATGGATTCCTCCATGTACGTCGATTCTTCTTCTGCTGTAGTGGCTTACCTCTTCCCATCGTCGCAGACGGCGAGGGCTGGTGGTGCAAACACAGATTTTGGTGGCACGGAAGGACTGTACCGCAAGGAAATCTCCTCGATCAGTCCCGGGTCCCTCGTGACCGCCTACCAGGCGATCCGTTCCCTGGAAGTGGGAACCTTCACCGCGATGAGCGTGCCGACCCCGGAGAACGCCGCCATTCTGTCTGGCGTTGGCGTTCCGGGCGCACTCCGCGCCTACGACGAGGTTCTGGGTAACTAGCAGCTGTGGCAATTGCGCCACGGGAGCTTCTTGCCACTTTTCTGCCGCGAGATTCTCCCTTCGTCGCCATGTTTGGCGGGCATTGAGCATCAAGCACCATCTGGGTGGTGCACTCGCCTGCGTCCCTTGGCGCGTGTCAACAAGAACTAGTCTCAGGTCCGCTTATGTGTGTGAAGACCGATGCCGGTGAACCGGACACCCGCTCGACCCGCGCGGGTATGTCCCGGCGCTTTTTCCTTGCTTCCGTCCCGGTGTTCCTTGCCGGATGCACGACGACCGGAAAGGTTGTCCAGGCGGTAGCTCCCGGTCCGTCTCCTTACTACCTGGCCATGTACGGCCCGCTTCCCGACGAACGCTTTCCAATTCCCGCGACAGACATCTCGAAGGTCGAAGAACGCTTCCTGCGCCAGCAGGTCGATTACCATCGTTCGGAGCCTGCGGGGACGATTGTCATCGATACCGCCAACCGCTTCCTCTACCTCGTTCAGGAAAACGGCAAGGCGCTGCGCTACGGCATCGGCGTTGGCAAGGATGGCCTCGCCTTCGAAGGCGCCGCCAAGATCGGCCGCAAGGCCGAATGGCCGCGCTGGACGCCGACCAGGTCCATGATAGAGCGCGATCCAGAGCGCTACGGCCACCTTGCCGGCGGCATGGAGCCGGGGCTTACCAACCCACTCGGCGCGCGTGCGCTGTACCTCTACAAGGACGGCCGCGACACGCTGTTCCGCATCCACGGCACCACCGAGCCATGGTCGATCGGCCTCGCGGTCTCGTCGGGCTGCATTCGCCTGTTCAACCAGGACATCATCGACCTCTACGGCCGCGTACCGGTGGGCGCCAACGTCGTCGTGTTGCAGGACGAGCCGCTGATGTACCCGCAGAAGCAGCTGCCGGAGTGGGTCGCCCGCCAGATCAACCCGCAGCCGCAGCCCCAGCCGCCGGCACCGGACGAGCTTGGCCCGGTCCAGGAAGTCTCGGCTCCCCGCTCTGGCGGCTTCTTCCGCCGCCCAACGGTCGGCATCTGATTGCGTGAAGGGGGCGGCTAGTCGACGTCGCGCTGCGGCCTGCCCCTGACACCCTTGCCGAAGGTGTAGCCGGTCTCCACGGCCTTGCCTCCGAACTTTTCCCGAAGCGCGTCGATGGCGAGTTCCGCCATGGCGCGCTTTCTTGCATTCAGGTCAACGAGATCGGGCGGATCGGCGCGTTCGTCGTCGGACAGGTCGCTGACGCCGATGCCAAGCAGGCGGTACTGCGTGCCGTCGGCTTCCTTGCGCAGCAGTTCCATACCGGTGGCAAAGATCTTGTCCGCGAGGCGCGTGGCGTCCGGCAGCTGACGATTGCGGGTGCGGATACGGAAGTCGGCGGTCTTGAGCTTGAGTACGACGGTGCGCCCGGCAAGCCCGGCCTTCTTGAGCCGTCCGGAGACAGTTTCTGATAATGCGCGCAGCACCGGCACCAGATCATCGAGCGAGGAAAGGTCGTCATCGAAGGTGGTCTCTGCCGACACGCTCTTAACTTCGTGTTCCGGCTCCACCCTGCGGTCATCCTCGCCGCGGGCGAGGTAGTAGAGCCGGTTGCCCATCGTCCCGTAGCGGCGGATGAGCTCATTACGCTCCATCACCTGAAGTTGGCCGATCGTCCGGATGCCGTCGCGTTCCAGGGCCGCCGCGGACGCCTTGCCGACACCCCAGATCAGCGTGACCGGCTTGTCGGCCAGAAATTCCTTCGCCTCGGCCTGACCGATGACCGAATACCCGCGTGGCTTCTGCAGGTCCGATGCGATCTTGGCGAGGAACTTGCAGTAGGAAAGCCCGACCGACACCGTGATGCCGATCTCCGCCTCAACTCGCCGCGCAAAGTCGCAAAGGACGAGGGCCGGCGGCCTGCCATGAAGCTTTTCGGTCCCAGACAGGTCGAGGAAGGCCTCGTCGATCGAGATGGGTTCGATCAGCGGCGTCAGCGCGAGCATCATGTCGCGCACCTGCCGGCCGACGGCGGCATATTTCTCCATGTTCGGCTTGATGACGATGGCTTCTGGGCACGCCTGCAGCGCCTTGAACATCGGCATGGCCGAGCGCACGCCGCGGATGCGGGCGATGTAGCACGCCGTCGACACGACGCCGCGCTTGCCGCCGCCGATGATGACCGGCTTGTCGCGCAGTTCGGGCCGGTCTCGCTTTTCCACCGCAGCGTAGAAGGCGTCGCAGTCGATGTGGGCGATACTCAGCCTTCCAAGCTCAGGATGCGAAGCGAGTCGAGGACTGCCGCACTTGCTGCAGCGCGGGCGCGGCGAATCATGCCGCGCAAGGCAATCGCGGCAAAAGCCTTTCAGGACAGGGGCTGCAGAACCGCTCATGGCGCCGGACATTTCAGGAACAGGGCGACATTAGGCGAACCCATTGCGCCCAGCAAGCTGACGGTGTCAGGTAGAAATGTCGAAGCGGTCGTCGCCGAAGGGCAGGGCGCGCAGAGCAGCACCGACGTCGGCGGGAGGCGTATTCGTCGCCTCGCAGAAGGCCTGCAGCGTCGGCTCATGCGCCATGATGAACTGGATCACCCCGGCAAAGAAGCCCGGTTCAGCGGCTGCCTGGCGAATTTGCGAAGCCTCGATGCCGCTGATGGCGAGAAAGCGCGGCATCAGCGCCGGGTCGCTGGCGATGAAGCCGAGGGCCGAGATCGCGATCTGCTCGGCAGCTTCGCGTGCGGAGGAATCTTTCGGGTGCGTTGCCATGGGAAGGATTTAGCGCCGGCAGCTCAAGCTGAGCAAGCCTCATCCGAACGGATAGCTCTCAAGCCGCCTATTTCGTTTGCCATTCGTCAATCTGATTGATGTAGCATCACCTGAATTCTTCTTGAGGGTGGTGCGCAAGTACCGGACAGGGTTGCAATGGCGAAGAAGGTTATGATCGTCGAGGATAACGAGCTCAACATGAAGCTCTTCCGCGACCTGATCGAAGCGTCGGGCTACGAAACCGTCCGGACGCGCAACGGGCTGGAGGCGCTCGACCTCGCCCGTACGCACAAACCCGATCTCATTTTGATGGACATCCAGCTGCCGGAAGTCTCCGGCCTCGAAGTCACCAAGTGGCTCAAGGAGGACGACGAGCTCCACACGATCCCGGTGATCGCGGTCACCGCTTTCGCGATGAAGGGAGATGAGGAGCGTATCCGGCAGGGCGGCTGCGAGGCCTACATTTCCAAGCCGATCTCGGTCGCAAGGTTTATCGAGACCATCAAGTCTTATCTGGGAGATGCGTAATGACGGCGCGCATACTCGTCGTCGATGACGTTCCTGCCAACGTCAAGCTTCTGGAAGCCCGGCTGCTCGCCGAATATTTCGAGGTGCTGACCGCCTCCAATGGGGCGGAAGCGCTGGACATCTGCGAGCGCGGCAACGTCGACGTTGTTCTGCTCGACGTGATGATGCCGGGCATGGACGGTTTCGAGGTTTGCCGGCGCCTCAAGAGCGATCCGGCGACCCAGCACATTCCGGTCGTGATGGTGACTGCACTCGACCAGGTGAGCGACCGCGTACGCGGCCTTGAGGCCGGTGCCGACGATTTTCTCACTAAGCCGGCCAACGACCTCCAGCTGATGACGCGCGTGAAGAGTCTGGTGCGGCTTAAGAGCCTCACCGACGAGCTGCGTCTGCGCGCCTCCACCACTCGCGCAATCGGCATCGAGGAGTTGCTGTCACGCCGGGCCTCTATCGATGAGACACAGCCGACGGTGCTGCTGGTCGATGACAAGCGGCATTCGGTCGACCGAATCCAGCGGATGCTGCGCGGCCGCTGTACGCTTATTTGCGAGACGGATCCGCAGGGCGCCTTCTTCAAGGCGGCGGAGGGTGATTTCGACTGCGTGCTGATCAGCACTGCGCTGAATGATTTCGATCCGCTGCGCCTTTGCTCGCAGCTACGCACGCTTGACCGCACCCGCTTCGTGCCAATCATGCTGCTTGCCGATCAGGGCGAGGACGCGCGGCTCGTGCGGGGACTGGAACTCGGCGTCAATGACTATCTCGTGCGGCCTCTCGACCAGCACGAGATGATTGCCCGCCTGGTCACACAGGTGCGCCGCAAGCGCTACAACGACCATTTGCGGGCCTCGGTGGCCCAGACCATCGAAATGGCTGTGACAGACCCGCTGACGGGCCTCAACAACCGCCGTTATCTCGATACGCACCTGCAGACTCTGTTCGAGCGGGCACAGAACCGCGGAACGCCGCTGTCGCTGCTGATCGCCGATATCGACCGCTTCAAGTCCATCAATGATGGCTGGGGACATGACGCCGGCGACGCGGTGCTGAAAGAGTTCGCGGCGCGAGTGCGCCGGGGCGTACGTGGCATTGACCTCGTCTGCCGCTTTGGTGGCGAAGAATTCGTGGTCGTTATGCCCGAGACCCCTGGCGAGGTAGCCCGGATGGTCGCCGAGCGAATTCGCAGCCAGATCGCGGCCCAGCCATTCCAGATTCCGGGGCAGGGGGCGCTGGACGTCACTGTCAGCGTTGGCGTGTCCTTCCTGCAGGGGCCATCAGACAGCGTCAGCGCGATGCTGAAGCGGGCCGATGTGGCGCTTTACGAAGCCAAGAATGGCGGGCGTAACCGGGTCGTCGCGGTCGCCGCCTGAGCCGCCTTCGAATCGCCTTTCCACGCGACGATCACAGAATTTACCTTGTTGGAAGGAAAAATTGTCGCGTGGTTAAGAATTGATTGATTTTGCCATGAAGCTGCGCAAATCTTCCGCAGGGTCAGGGCGGGCGAAACAATCACGTTCTGATTTCAAACACCCCATGATGCTCAGGTCCGCCGCATCTCCTGGGTCCGTGGGGTCGGCCGGCCGGCGCTGGCGTATAGCGGCCTCCTCGTACCGCTGTCAGCTGCTGGTCGGCCCCCAGTTCCAACTCCATAGCCGCACAAACGAAAACGCCGCCCCGAAGGGCGGCGTTTTCGTTTTCAGCGCCGGAGCGAAGATTACTTGATCTTCGTTTCCTTGAACTCGACGTGCTTGCGCGCAATCGGGTCGTACTTACGCTTGGTCATCTTCTCGGTCATGGTGCGGCTGTTCTTCTTGGTAACGTAGAAGAAACCGGTGTCCGCGGTAGACAGGAGCTTGATCTTGATCGTCGTAGCTTTGGCCATGTTCTAGGTCCGCTCTTCTCGGGGTCTCGTTGCCGCATCAGTGCGGGCGGCGGCCCGGCCTGCGGAAAACTCGCGCGGAGACATAAACGACCCCGGGGAAATGTCAAGGCCGCGCAGCCCTTACTCCCATCCTGAACAGCGCCAAGAGCAGATAGGCACCGAAAAAGATGGCAAGGCCCCAGGAAAAGCCGTTCGGGCCGGCAATATCCATGGTTACGCCGATCGCCTGCGGGCCGATGAGCATGCCGATTCCATAGCAAAACACGAAAGCGGCGTTGGCCGAGGCGAGGTCGCGGCCGGAGAGTCGCGAGCCAAGATGGGCGAGGCCGACCGTGTAGAGGCCGGCGACAACGCCACCCCATGCGAACAGCACCGCTGCACTCAGGAACCAGCTGTTGGCGATCGTGGGGAGAATCAGGACGCCGCCGAGACCCACGGTCGCGCAGATAACGAGCAGGACACGGCGGTCCTTCATGCGGTCGCTGACGATGCCGAGCGGGATCTGCAGGAGGACGTTCCCCAGACCGACGGCAGTCAGGAGAAGCGCTGCATCTGCCTCCGAATAGCCGATACGGGTGCCGTAGACGGGAAACAGCGCAAAACCGCCGGTTTCGACCGCGCCAAACACCAGCACGGCAGCGGTCGCCATCGGGACCATCCAGATGTAGCGGACGAAGCCGCTGGAGGTGTGGTCGCACTCGGCACGCATGTCCGGCCCTTCCCTGCGCGCCGCCATCACGGGTAGGGCAGCGATGATGACCAGCACAAAGGCTATGCCGAAGGGCAGGAAGCCGGAGGAGCCAACCACTGAGAACAGGAACGGGCCGAAGGCGAATCCCAGTGACAGGACGGTGGCGTAGATGCCGAGCACCAGCCCGCGCTTGTTGGGCGGCGCCGAGGTCGAGATCCAGTACTCGGATAGGATGAACAGGGTCGTCAGCGCGAAATGAAGCGCGGCGCGCAGCGGGAACCACATCCAGAACGCCGGCGCGAAATAGAAGCCGACGAAGGAGAGGCCGCCGAGCAGAATCATCGCGATCATTATCGGCACGACGCCGAATCGGGTCGCGAGCGGAGTTACGAACGGCGCGGCGACGATGGAAGCAATGCCGGCTACCGCCGTGTTGGCGCCGATCATCGTGGAAGAAAAGCCGCGAGATTCCAGAATTACCGACAGAAGCGGAACGCCAAGGCCGATCGCGATGCCGACAACGCTGATGGAGGCGACAGCCGCCGAGACGGAAAGCCACCTTACGTAGGTAAGCACGTCCTCTTGAGCGGCCAGCGAATCTGGTGCCATGCGAAATGCCTTGCGATTGTGGTTCTGTTAGATCAGGTCGCGCTGGAAGCGATTGTGGCGCAGGTAATAGAACGGCACCGCTCCGCCCGGCGAAAGGCCGGGATCCTGCTTCAGCCGTTCCAGCAGATCTCCGAGAACCGTCCTGGTGATGCCGGGAATATCGGCTTCCAACGCTTCGGCCAATGGGAGCCAGACGATTTCCTCAAGCTCGTCCGTAGGTCCGCCTTCAGGCAATTCGAGGGCGACATCGTCCCGGAATGCGGCGAGAAAACGGGTGTCGTAGCGCCTCACACGTCCGGGAGGGGTGATGGCGCGGGCAATGAAGCGCAGCGGTGCCAGAGACGGGCAGACGCTGTTCTCGACAAAACCCTGCCAGTCAGGCTTCGCCGTCTCAAACGAGCCGGGTTTGCCGATCAGAATGCCCGCTTCCTCGTAAGTTTCGCGAATTGCGGACATGGCAATCGCGCGCGCCCGTGTCGCGCTGGTGCGCGAAGTAACGAGCTTGGCCTCTTCGTTCGGATGCAGCGGCGCAGCAAAAGGTACGCGCGCATCGGACGGATCGGTGCGGCCCCCCGGAAAGACGAATTTTCCGGGCATGAAAGCATGGCGCATATGGCGCCGGCCGAGAAGAACGCGGATTTCGCTGCCCGACCGGTCAAGGAGAATGAGCGTAGCTGCGTCCTTCGGGCGGAGTGGCCCTGGACCCAGTGCTGCGTCCTTCAGTTCCGTCTTGTCAATTTCGGCGCGGCTCATGCCGGCCATGGACAGGCGCCTTGCGCCGCCTTCCGTCATGAGTTCTGCAGTTCCGGATGTGTCTCCAGTGCTTCCTTCTCACCGGAGAATCCGTGCATGCGGCAGGCCCACTGCAGACCCACGACGCCGCCCTTTACGGGCGGCAACATCGCCAGGGTCATGGCGAGGGTTAGCGGGCCAAGATAGGCGAGATGGGTCCAGATGCCCAGATCAAACATCTTCTCGAGGCCCATGTAGACGCCAACCATGATGTGGCCGACGATGGTCACGACGAGATAGGCCGGAAGGTCGTCAGCGCGATGGTGGTGAAGGTCCTCGCCGCAGTTGTCGCAGCGATCCGCCACCTTGAGGTATCGGTTGAACAGCTTGCCCTCATTGCAGTTGGGGCAGCGGCACATCATGCCACGGAAAATCGACTGGCCGATCGGGCGCTCGGCAGCGGCAGCCGCGCCGAATACTTGGGTTTCCATCATCGTCTCCTTGCTCCACGGCGTGGAGCCTTGGCCCTGGCGCGCTCCTTGGAACGGCGGGCCTTGTGGTAGGACTGCTTCGAGCCCGGCAGGGGCTTCGGATCACTAAGCATTTCAAAACGCATGGCGCCCGCTAGCGGCGCCACTTCGACAAGTTTCACGTCAACCGTGTCAGCTAGCTGATATCCCCTCCTGCTTCGCTCACCGAACAGAGCCCGGGCCGATTCGTCGAAGATATAGTAGTCGTCCCCGAGGGACGAAATAGGGATGAATCCATCTGCGCCAAATTGAGGCAGCTGAACGAACAGCCCCGCCTTGGTGACACCAGAGATTCGCGCCTGGAAAGACTCTTCGAGACGAGAAGCGAGATGTTCTGCAATCAGGCGATCGACGGTTTCGCGCTCAGCAGCCATCGCGCGGCGCTCGGCGGTTGAAATCAATGCCGAGATTTCTTCGAGCCGCGCTTCCTGCTCGGTGGTGATGCCGTCGGGGCCGAAACCATGCGCGCTGATAAGAGCGCGATGGACGATGAGGTCGGCGTAGCGGCGGATCGGTGAGGTGAAGTGCGCGTAACGCCGCAGATTGAGGCCGAAATGCCCCAGATTCTCTGGCGAATAGACGGCCTGGCTCTGGGTGCGCAGCACCACCTCGTTGACCAGCGCCTCGTGCTCACTGCCGGCAACCTGCGAAAGGATCCCATTGAACGAAGATGGCCGCAGCTGCGCGCCGCGCGCCAGCGACAGGCCGATGGTCTGCAGAAATTCGCGCAGTGCTTCCTGCTTGGCGAGCGACGGCGCGTCGTGGATGCGGTAGACGAGCCGCTTGTGCTTGGCTTCCAGCGTCTCCGCCGCCGAGACGTTCGCCTGGATCATGAATTCTTCGATGAGCTTGTGCGCGTCGAGCCGGTCTGGGACGATGACCCGGTCGACGGTGCCGTCTTCCTTCAGCAGGATTTTGCGTTCAGGCAGATCGAGCTCAAGCGGTCCGCGATGGTCGCGGCCGCGCTTGAGAGCTCGATATGCGTCCCATAGCGGCTTCAGCACCGGCTCGAGGAGCGGTGCGGTCTTCTCGTCCGGCCTGCCGTCGACTGCCGCCTGCGCCTGTGGGTAGGCGAGCTTGCCTGCCGAGCGCATCATGATGCGGTGGAAGGAATGGCGGATCTTGCGGCCGTCCGCGGTGAACGTCATCCGCACGGCCAAGGCAGGGCGGTCCTCGCCTTCGCGCAGCGAACAGAGGTCGTTCGAGATCCGCTCCGGCAGCATCGGCACGACGCGGTCCGGGAAATAGACGGAGTTGCCGCGCTTCAGCGCTTCCTGGTCGAGCGCGGAGCCCGGCCGCACGTAATAGGCGACGTCGGCGATCGCGACGGTGACGATGTGGCCGCCCGGGTTCTTCTCGTCCGTGTCCGGTTCGGCATAGACGGCGTCGTCGTGATCCTTGGCGTCTGCCGGGTCGATGGTGATGAGCGGCAGCGAGCGCCAGTCCTCGCGGTCCTCCGTGCTTGCCGGCGCAGCTGCTTCTGCCTCAGCGAGAACGGATTGCGAGAAGATGTAGGGAATGTCGTGGGCGTGGATGGCGATCATCGAGACCGCCTTCTCGCTGCTCAGCGAGCCCAACACGTTGAGCACCTTGCCCTTCGGCAGGCCGTATCTGCCTGAAGTGACCTGCTCGACCTCGACCAGGTCGCCGGGCTTGGCGCCGCCGAGATAGTCGCGGTCCACCGTCAGCTCTGACTGCCGGCGCTCGACCGGCTCGATGCGATACGAGCCGTCACGCAGCTGGCGCAAAACGCCGAGGACCGCGTCCCGGCGCTTCTCGAACACCTTGATGACGCGGGCCGTGTAGGCCGGACCTTCATCAAGGTCGGTCGGGAAAACCTTGGCGAGCACACGTTCGCCGATGCCGGGAGTGCGGGCTGCATCGCGCGAGGGGCGGATCGACACGAGCGGAGCCGAGCCGTTCTCTTCCGGCCATTCCGCCGGGCGGGCGAGCAGGTTGCCGTCATCGTCACGTGAGAAGACGTCGAGGACGGAGACGTGGGGCAGGGCATCGGCGCGGGTAAACCGCTTCGACTGCTTCTTCAGCAACCCCTCTTCCTGCATCTCGCGCAGCTGATCCTTCAGCCATGCGCGGTCGGCGCCCTTCAGGCCGAAGGCGCGAGCGAGCTCGCGCTTCCCGGCCTGATCGGGATTTTCCTTGATGAAAGCGAGGATTTCGTCGCGCGAGGGGCGGAAATCGCGTGTCTCTTCGCCAGTCTTGCGCCCGGAAATCCGTTTTGCCAAAGGGGATTATTCCTCTTTTTTCGCCTTCTTTGCCGGAGCCTTCTTGGCTGCAGGCTTTTTTGCCGCTGTCGTCTTGGTGGCCGCCGCCTTCTTCGGCGCGGCCTTCTTGGCGGTGCCCGACTTACCTGCCTTGGTCGCGATCAGTTCAAGGGCTTCCTCAAGCGTCACGGACGCCGGATCCTTGCCCTTGGGCAGGGTGGCGTTCACCTTGCCCCAGTTCACGTATGGGCCGTAGCGGCCGTCACGAACCGTAATGGCGCCGCCATCGGGATGTTCCCCGAGCTCCTTGAGCGCGGCGGGCGTGGAGCGGGTTCCTCCGCGTCCTCCGCGCGTCTGCTTCTCGGCAAGGACTGTCACAGCGCGGTTGAGGCCGACGGTGAATACGTCCTCGACCGACTCGAGGTTGGCATAGGTACCGTCATGCAGCAGGAACGGACCGTAGCGGCCGATGCCGGCGGAGATCATCTTCCCCGTCTCGGGGTGCAGGCCGACGTCACGCGGCAGCGATAGCAGCTGCAACGCCTTCTCGGAGTCCATCATCGACGGCGTCCAGCCCTTCGGCAGGCTGGCGCGCTTGGCTTCCTTGCCATCGCCGCGCTGGATGTAGGGACCGAAGCGGCCGCTCTTAAGGGTAATGTCCTCGCCGGTCTCCGGATCCTGGCCGAGAACGCGGTCGCCGTTGTCGCCGCCGTCGGCCTCACCGTTGAGGCCCTCGCCGAGCTGGCGGGTGTAGCCGCACTCCGGATAGTTCGAGCAGCCAACGAAGGCGCCGAACTTGCCAAGCTTGAGCGAGAGGTTGCCGGAGCCGCAGCGCGGGCAGATGCGCGGGTTCGAGCCGTCCTCGCGTGCCGGGAAGACCAGCGGCGCCAGTTCCTCGTTCAGCGTGTCGAGAACGTCGGTTACGCGAAGCTCTTTGGTCTCGTCGACATGCGCCGAGAACTCTTTCCAGAAGTCGCGCAGCACGTCCTTCCAGGCGAGCTTGCCATCGGAGATCTCGTCGAGCTTTTCCTCGAGCTCGGCCGTGAAGTCGAACTCGACATAACGCTCGAAGAAGTTTTCGAGGAAGGCGGTGACGAGCCGGCCCTTGGCCTCGGGCTTCAGCCGACGCTTGTCGATCGTCACGTAGCCGCGGTCCTCGAGCGTCTTCAGCGTCGCTGCGTAGGTGGACGGACGGCCGATGCCGAGCTCTTCCATTTTCTTGATGAGCGAGGCTTCCGAGTAGCGCGGCGGCGGCTCGGTCGTGTGCTGGGTGACGGCGATATTCTTGCGGGTCAGCGTCTCGCCGGCCTTGATCTCGGGCAGGCGGCGGCTCTCCTCGTCGTCCGCGTCGTCGTCCTTCTGTTCAGTGTAGGCGGCAAGATAGCCGTCGAATCGGATAACGGAGCCGACGGCGCGCAGGCCGGCGGTACGGGAGCCATTGACGGCCTCGATCTCTACCGCGGTTCGTTCAATTTCGGCCGCGTTCATCTGGCTGGCGATCGCGCGCTTCCAGACGATCTCGTAGAGACGTGCCTGATCGGCATCAAGATACTTGCGAACGCTTGCCGGCGTACGGCGGAAGTCGGTCGGGCGGATAGCTTCGTGCGCTTCCTGGGCGTTCTTCGCCTTGGTGGAATAGAAGCGCGGCTTTTCCGGCAGGTAGCGGTCGCCGAACTCCGCCCCGATGGCCGAGCGTGCAGCAGCGATCGCCTCAGGCGCCATCTGAACGCCGTCGGTTCGCATGTAGGTGATGAGACCGGTGGTCTCGCCGCCAATGTCGACACCTTCATAAAGGCGCTGCGCGACCTGCATCGTGCGCGAAGCCGAGAAGCCAAGCTGCGAGGAGGCAGCCTGCTGCAGGGTCGAGGTGGTGAAGGGCGGCGCAGGGTTGCGCTTGGTGGGCTTTGCCTCGACCGAGAGGGCGCGGAAGGATGCACCTTCAAGCATCGTCTTGATGTCGGCTGCCTGTTCGGCGCTGCGGATGTCGAGCTTCTGTAGCTTCTTGCCGTCGAAGGCTGTGAGGCGAGCTTCAAAGTCGTCGGCGCGAGGCGTCGCCATCAGCGCTGCGATCTGCCAGTAATCTTCGCGAACGAAACGCTCGATCTCGGCTTCGCGGTCGCAGACGAGGCGTAGCGCAACCGACTGCACACGGCCGGCGGAACGCGCGCCCGGCAACTTGCGCCACAGGACCGGCGACAGGGTGAAGCCGACCAGATAGTCGAGGGCACGGCGCGCGAGATAGGCATCAACCAGTGCCGCGTCGATGTCGCGTGGGTTCGCCATCGCGTCGAGCACCGACTGCTTGGTGATCGCGTTGAAGACCACGCGGCGAACCGGCTTGTCCTTCAGGACCTTCTTCTGCTTCAACACGTCGAGCACGTGCCAGGAGATGGCCTCACCCTCGCGATCAGGGTCGGTTGCCAGGATGAGGGTATCGGCATCCTTCACCGCCTTGGCGATGTCGGACAGGCGCTTGGAGGAAGCCCCGTCGACTTCCCACGACATGGCAAAGTCTTCTTCCGGACGCACGGAGCCGTCCTTGGCCGGCAGATCGCGCACATGGCCGAACGACGCCAGGACCGTGTAGCCCGATCCAAGGTACTTGTTGATTGTCTTTGCCTTTGCAGGCGACTCGACGACGACGACGTCCATGTCTCGGTGAATTACCCCTCGTGCGGCAGCCCCTTGCCGCCGTTGCATCTCGGAAAACAGCCCGTCACATGGCCGCGCTTTCGTTCACGGTCAAGAGGCAGAGGCGATTTTGGCATCTCTGCAAAATTGGGCACAACCAAAAATTGCACGCAGCCGGATTGCAATTTCCTATAAGTTAAGTAATTACTAATGCTATTACTGGTTGTCCAAAAGTAGATGGGTACAACCACCGTGGCGGAGGCAAGTCATGCATACGCATACTAGGCGTTGACGCACGGACGCCCTTGATTACATGCAGGCAATGCTGGGCCAGATACGTACGATGGCCAAGGTAGAGCGTTGCGACATGCTCGCGTACCTGATCGAGATGGCCTATCTCGAGGTCAGCGACATCATACGCGGCGAGCGCCCGCTAAACATCAGGGACCATGAGCGAGACAGCGCCACCACCGTGGCGTTCAAGACGACCCGCAAGGTCAAGTTCCAGTAGAATCGTCATGAGTTGCGCCGGATGTATTCCGGTATGTCGCAGAACGTCATCTATCTGGGTCGGTGCCGGCCCAAGTGCTTCCAGTACTACTGACCTTTCATTGTCTAGAGGCGGGGGCGTGCTTGAGGAGATGGGCGGCTCCTCAAGCACCTCCAACTCGCGCCGTGGTCTCTGGGCCTGCGCGAGAGGCGTCAGATCTTCCAGGACGTCAGCTGCGCAGGTGACGAGAGTCGCCCCATTGCGGATAAGGCCGTTGGTGCCGCTGGCACGTGGGTCTAGCGGCGAACCGGGCACGGCGAAGACGAGTCGTCCCATCTCGGCAGCGAGGCGGGCTGTAATTAGTGAGCCGGAACGCTGTGCAGCTTCAACGACGACAAGTGCAAGGCCGAGCGCGGCGATCAGCCGGTTGCGGCGCGGGAAATCGCGGGAGCGCGGCTCCCAGTCGATCGGCATCTCGGAGATCAGCGCGCCCCTCTCCGCAATCGCTTCGCTCAACTGCTCGTTTTCAGGCGGGTAGGGCTCTTTCAGGCCGCCTGCGTAGACGGCGATCGTCCCGCTATCGAGGCTGCCCGTGTGTGCAGCTGAGTCGATGCCCCGGGCGAGGCCGGAGACGATCACGTGCCCTTCGCTGCCAAGGTCGCTGGCAAGCCGGCGGGCAAGGGCCAGGCCGTTCACGGATGCGTTGCGCGCACCGACGATCGAGATGGCGGGCCGCTGGAAGATTTCCGGGTTGCCACGAATCCAGACGAGGGGAGGCGGATGGTCTGCCTGACGCAGCATCGGCGGGTAATGACGCTCGCCATGGGCAATGAGCCGTGCGCCGATGCGGTCCCCCGTTTCAAGTTCGGCGTCGGCTTCCTGCTCGGTGCAGACGCGGATGGATTTTCCGGCGCCACCGGCTGCCGCGAGCCGGGGAAGTTCCGCAAGCGCGGCTTCGGCAGAGCCGAAGCGGTTGATGAGGTCGCGAAAGGTGGCGGGACCGACATTCTCGCTGCGGATCAGCCGGAGCCAGTGGAGCCGTTGCCGGTCGGTCAGCTGCAAGCTCTCCGCCGGCGACCGGTTCATCCCTTGGATCCTATCTTCGACTCGGTCCCTGCCAGCAGCCGCTGGATGTTGGGCCGGTGCTTGATGAAGACGATCACGCTCATCGCGGCGATGATCAGTGCGTGCGTGGGCAGGCCGATGAAGTAGAGGACGATCGGGCAGACGACGCAGGCGACGAGGGCCGAGAGGGACGAGTAGCGGCTGATGAAGGCGGTCGCGAGCCAGGCCACGGCAAACGCGAGAAAACCCTGCCAGGCAAAGGCGATCAGGACACCGAGATAGGTGGCGACACCCTTGCCGCCCTTGAAGCCGAGCCAGACCGGGAACAGGTGGCCGAGGAAGGCCGCAAAGCCAGCGGCGATGCCGGCTTCGGTGCCCCACTGGTAGCCGATGAGAACCGCGACGGTGCCCTTCAGCGCATCGCAGAGGACGGTGAGCGCAGCCAGCTTTTTGTTGCCGGTGCGCAGCACGTTGGTCGCGCCGATGTTGCCAGAGCCGATCTTGCGCACGTCGCCGAGTCCGGCCGCGCGCGTGATGACGAGGCCGAACGGGATCGAGCCCAGCAGATAGCCGAGCACGAGCGCCAGGATGGTTGCGGTCGGCATAGTCGGATTGCTCCCCCGATGGCCCTAGCTGTCGGCCCGGTAGACTGTGCGTCCAGCGACGAGCGTTTGCAAGACCTTGCCTTGCATGCGCGCGCCCTCGAAGCAGGTGTTCTTGGAGCGGGAAAGGATGTCCTGCTCGCGAACGACCCACGGCTCGTTCAGGTCCACGACGATAAGGTCGGCAGCCGAACCGGGCTTCAGCGTCCCGCCGGGCAGGCTGAAACGTTTGGTCGGGGCAGTCGACAGCGCATCGATGAGGCGCAGCAGGGGGACCTCGCCGTTGTGGTAGAGGCGCAGGGCCGCGCCTAACAGCGTCTCGAGGCCGATCGCACCGGAAGCGGCGTCGCCGAACGGCAGGCGCTTGGTATCGACGTCCTGAGGATCGTGCGAGGAGACGAGGATGTCGATGGTGCCGTCGCGCAGGGCTTCGATCATCGCAAGGCGATCTTCCTCGGCGCGCAGCGGCGGCGTCAGGCGGAAGAAGGTGCGGTACTCGCCGACATCGTTCTCGTTGAGTGAGAGATTGGCGATGGCGGCACCCGCGGTGACGTTCGCGCCATCTGCCTTGGCGCGGCGGATGGCGTTGGCCGAAAGCTCGGTCGACAGCTTGCCGGCGTGATAGACGCCCTTCGTCAGTCGCGCGAGCATCAGGTCGCGCTCCAGCGGAATGGCTTCCGCCTCGCGCGGGATGCCGGCAAGGCCGAGCCAGCTTGCGTAGAGGCCTTCGTTCATGACGCCGGTAGCCGCGAGATGCTGGTCCTGGCCGGCGTGGTCAATGACGGCGCCAAAGTCGCGGGCGTAGGTGAGGGCGCGGCGCATAACCAGCGAGTTGACCAGCGTGTGGCGACCTTCGCTGAAGAAGACGGCGCCCGCCTCACGCAGCAGGCCGAACTCGGTCATCTCGCTGCCCCTGAGGCCGCGCGTGACCGCAGCGGCGGGCAGGACATTGACGACGGCGGTGTCGCGCGCGGCGCGCAGGACGAACTCAACGAGCGCGATGTCGTCGATGACCGGATCGGTGTCCGGCATCATGACAAGGGTGGTGATACCGCCGGCGGCCGCGGCGATGCTGGCCGAGGCGATGGTCTCGCGGTGCTCGGCACCTGGCTCACCAATGTGGACACGGGCGTCGACGAGACCCGGGAAAATCGCCTTGCCAGAGCAGTCGATGACCTCTGCGCCGGCGGGGATGCCCTGATTTAGTGCGTCAGCGCCTGCCGCAACGATCTTGTCGGCGTCGACGATGACGGTGCCGACTTCATCAATGCTGCGGGAAGGGTCGACGATGCGGGAGTTCTGGAAGACGGTGATGCTCATGCCGCTGCTCCTTCCGGTTTGCGGCGCGGATCCAGCAGCGCCTCCATCACGGCCATGCGAACGGCAACGCCCATCTCAACCTGTTCCTGAATGACGCTCTGCGGCCCGTCGGCGATCTCCGAGGCAATCTCGACGCCGCGATTCATCGGGCCTGGGTGCATGACCAGGGCGTCTTCCTTTGCGACTTTCAGCTTCTCGGCGTCGAGGCCCCAGTAGCGGAAGTACTCGCGGACCGACGGAACCATTGCGCCTTCCATGCGCTCGCGCTGCAGGCGCAGCATCATGACGACGTCGGCGCCAGCGAGGCCTTCCTTCATCGTGTTGAAGACTTCGACGCTCATCTGCGCGATGCCCGCCGGCAGGAGCGTGGAAGGTGCCACGACGCGGACGCGGGCGCCGAGCGCATTGAGAAGCAGGATGTTGGAGCGGGCGACGCGGGAGTGGGAAATGTCGCCGCAGATCGCGACCGTCAGGCCGGCGATGCGGCCCTTGGCGCGGCGGATGGTAAGCGCATCAAGCAGCGCCTGCGTCGGGTGCTCATGCGCGCCGTCGCCGGCATTGACCACCGAACAGCCGACCTTCTGCGCGAGCAGGGCTGCCGCGCCGGCCTGCGAGTGGCGGATGATCAGGATGTCCGGCCGCATGGCGTTCAGCGTCATCGCCGTGTCGATCAGCGTCTCGCCCTTCTTTACGGAGGACGAGGCAACCGACATGTTCATCACGTCCGCGCCGAGGCGTTTGCCTGCGAGCTCGAACGACGATTGCGTGCGGGTCGACGCTTCAAAGAAGAGGTTGATCTGGGTACGGCCGCGCAGCGTCGAGGTCTTCTTCTCGGACTGGCGCGAAATGGCGACGGCCGCGTCGGCGCGGTCGAGCAGCATTTCGATGTCCAGCGGAGAAAGGCCCTTGATGCCGAGCAGATGCCGGTGCGGAAATAGGGGAAGGGCGGTGCGCTCAGTCATGTTAAAGCTGTGCTATAGGGAAGCGTCCGGTTCCCTGCAAGGAGCCAGCGAGAATTTCGGGGGATTTTCCTCGCAAATCGGCGTGCTTTGCCTGTAACAGTTTGGCTGCCGGATTCGGCGGAAAACGGAGTTTTGCTTTGACGCACGAGGTCACGAACCAGAGCCTGCCACTTACTGGCACCAGCGCGTGGCGCACTGATCCCCTGCTCGTGCAGCTCGCCGACGAATTTTCCGATCCGGTCCGCAAGGATCTCGACCAGCTCGGCCGCTACGTTCGCTCGGCCGAAGCGCAGGATCTGGCGCGACTTGCGAATAGCGAGACGCCCAAGCTGCGCACGCACGATCGGCAGGGAAAACGCATCGACCTCGTCGAATTCCATCCGGCCTATCACGCGCTGATGCGCCGTTCGATCCAGATCGGCCTGCATTCGTCGATCTGGGAGAACAATCCGGCCGAAGCCGGCAAGCGGCACCAGGTGCGCGCCGCACGCTTTTATCTGACCGCACAGCTTGAGTGCGGGCATCTCTGCCCGATCACCATGACCAGCGCGTCGCTCGCCGCGCTGATGGCAAGCCCACAGCTGTTTCGCGAATGGGCACCTCGCATCACCACGCGCAAGTATGACCCGGCGCAAAAGGCTCCGGTCGAAAAGGCCGGCCTCACCCTCGGCATGGGGATGACCGAGAAGCAGGGCGGAACGGACGTCCGCACCAACACCAGTCGGGCGGTGCGCGAAGGCAATTTTTATCGCCTCACCGGCCACAAGTGGTTCATGTCCGCGCCGATGTCGGACGCGTTCCTGATGCTGGCGCAGGCGGACGAGGGCCTGTCCTGTTTTCTGGTCCCGCGCCTGCTGAAGGACGGGGTTGACAACGGCCTTCGCTTTCAGCGGCTGAAGGACAAGCTCGGCAACCGCTCCAATGCCTCATCCGAGGTCGAGTTCGAGGGCGCGCTGGCGGAAATGGTCGGTGAGCCGGGCGCCGGTGTGCGCACGATCATGGACATGGTGACGCTGACGCGGCTGGACTGCGCGGTGGCCAACTCAGGCATCATGCGCGCCGCACTTGCCGAGGCGGTGCACCACACGCGCTACCGGCACGTCTTCGGCCGGCCGCTGATCGACCAGCCGCTGATGACGCGCGTGCTTGCCGACATGGCACTGGATGTGGCCGGCGCTACCGCTCTGTCGATGCGCCTTGCCCGCTCGTTCGACGAGGCCGCCAACAACCCGGCCGAAGCCGCATTCGCGCGGGCGATGACGGCTGTCGTGAAATACTGGGCATGCAAAATCGCTCCGGCGCTCGCCTACGAGGCGATGGAGTGCGTCGGCGGTAACGGCTATGTTGAGGACGGCCCGCTTGCACGCCACTACCGCGAGGCGCCGGTCAACGCGATCTGGGAAGGTTCCGGCAATGTGATGGCGCTCGACGTGCTGCGGGTGCTGGGACGCGCGCCGCAGTTGTTCGAGGAAGTGCTGGCTGGGATCGGCCGCGATCTCGGCCCGGCCGGCAAGGGAACTGTTGGCGTGCTCCGCGCCGCCCTACAGGTCGCTGGTTCCGACGAAGGTTCGGCCCGCATTCTGACCGAGCAGCTGGCGATTTCGGCTGCCGCTGCCGAGCTGCGGCGAATGGGGGCAGGGCGCATTGCCGATGCTTTCGTGGAAACGCGGCTCGCGGGCCAGTGGCGCACAACCTACGGCATGCTCGATGCGCGGCATGACGCGCGCGCCATCATCGATACGCTTTATCCGAGCGACTGAGCCGCGATTGAGAGCACCAGCGGCATTGTCAGGAATGACAGTGCCGTCTGCAGCGTCTTGACCTCGGCATAGAGTTCCGCATCGCCGCCGAGCAGGCGGGCGAGCAGGTAGCCGTTGGCCGCTGTCGGTACGGCGGCGCAGAGGACGAGGTACTGGATCTCCAGCCCCGACACACCGATGCACCAGGCGATGATGGCAATTACCGCCGGGTAGACGAGTAGCTTGGCAATTACGGGCGGCCAGATCGAGCTGCGCTTGAGCGACAGGCGCTCCGTTCGCAGCGCTGCGCCTATTGCCATTAGGCCGATGCCGAGCGCCGAGGTGCCGGCAAGCTTCAGCGTCACCCTGACCGGCTCGTAGATCTCGAACGGCAGCAGCCGAACCAGAACCGCGGCCCCTGTCGAGATGATGAAGGGGTTCAGCGCCATGCGGCGCAGCAGGACGCCGATGCTCGAGTCGCGGTCGGCAAAGCGCGTGATGACCAGCACGACAACGATATTGATCGGAATGATGATCGAGGCCATCGCAAGCGCCACGACCGCAGCGCCCTGCGGCGGGAAAATCGCCTGCGCGACAGGAAGGGCGATGAAGCCGTTCCACCGGATCGAGGTCTGGAACACCGAAGAGAATTCACTGTGGGCGACCCAGCCGGTCTTCCGGAAGATAGGCCAGGCGGCCAGCAGCAGCACGCACATGGCGGCGACAGCGAGAAGCAGCGACAGGAGCAGGGCGTCGAGGCGCAGCGGCGAGAAGTCCGCGTCGTAGATCGTGACGAACAGAAGAGCCGGATAGAGGAACCAATAGGTCAGCTGCTCGACGCCCGGCCAGACATCCTTCGAGATGATCGGAAGGCGGCGCAGGACGACGCCAGCTCCGATCAGCAGAAAGACCGGAAGGATGCTCTCGAAGATTGTCAGCATGAGTGGCCGCTGGCTGATGAATACCCCCGGGCTCTAGGCGGAGGAGGGCCGCCAGTAAAGCAGCTAGCGCTGGGCCAGTGGAGCTCAGTGGTAAAAATTAACCTTAATAAATGGTTTAAATTGCCGTTAAGCTTAACCCGTTCCACAGTGGCGGAGTTGCAATTTCCGAATCCAGACCAATGCGCCCGTCGGATCAGCTGGACGGCGCCGGACCAAAGGCCGATGCGATACATCCTTATCTTCTGGGGACTGCCGATGGCCTTCTTTTGGGGCTGGTATTTCCTCTCCTACAACGACATCAACTTCGGCCTGCTGTTCTTCTCCCGCGTGCTGCACGACTTCGCGTTCGAGTTCTACGGCAATCTGCTCGGAATCGACCCGGCACAGATCGGCCCGATGGTCGCGCGGGCCTGTTTCGTTGATACGCTCGTGATCTTCTCGATCTACGCGTTCCGCCGCCGGCGAGATATTCTGGCGTGGTGGAGGAGGCGTTCTATGAACGCAGCGACCGAACCCGGTCCAGTGCACCCTGCAGAATGAAGGCCGCGGCGGCCGAATCGATGCGGTCTTCGCGCTTGCGGCGCGACACATCCATCTCGATCAGCGTCCGCTCAGCGGCGACCGTCGACAGCCGCTCGTCCCAGTAGACGAAGGGGATCGCCGTCAGCTTCTCCATGTTGCGCACGAAAGCGCGGGTGGCCTGCACGCGCGGACCCTCGCTTCCATCCATGTTGACGGGCAAGCCGATGACGATGGCGACGACGTTTTCCTTCTCGACGACCGAGAGCAACGCCTGGGCGTCGAGCGTGAACTTCTTGCGCAGGATGACGGGGCGCGGGTGCGCGAAGGAAAGACCCGCATCGGAAATTGCAAGGCCAATGGTTTTCGTGCCGAGATCGATCCCGGCCAGCTTGCTGCCGGGTGTTGCCAGTTCGGCCACCTCTGCTATGTCGATCACAGGCACGTTTCGTCCAATCCGCAGGCGTTGATCTGCGCGGGTTCTAACCCGAACATCATGATAAAGCGAGGAGGCTGAAGATGAAGCTCACCTGGTACGGTCATTCCGCGTTTCGCGTCGAAGTCGGTGACGCCGCCATCCTGATCGACCCGTTCCTGTCGGGCAATCCGTCCTGGGGCAGGGGCTGGGAGGAAGTGGCCGAAGGCGTGACGCACGTGCTGCTGACGCACGGCCACAGCGACCACATCGGCGACTCGGTCGCGATCCTGAAGAAGACTGGCGCGATGGTCGTGTCGAACTTCGAAATCTGCCGCTATCTCGTTGTTGGTCAGGGCGTCGACCAGAGCAAGATTAATCCGGGCAACAGCGGCGGCACCGTCGACTGCGGCGGCTTCACTGTCACCTTTACCAAGGCGCTGCATTCGTCGTCGATGCCGGGCGAGGGCGGCAACAACGTTTATCTTGGCAACCCGCACGGCCTTGTCTTGCACTTCCCGAACGGCGAGTCGCTCTATCACATGGGCGATACCGACATTTTCTCGGACATGGCGCTGATCAACGAGCTGCATCAGCCTGCCGTCGGCATCGTGCCGATCGGCGACCGCTTCACCATGGGTGGCGCCGTGGCAGCCCTCGCATGCCGACGTTTCTTCAAGTTCAGCAAGGTGATACCCTGCCACTACGCCACCTTCCCGCTGGTCGACCCGACCGCCGACAAGTTCGTGGAAGGCATGGAGGGATCCGGAACCGAGGTCGTGGTTCCCGAAGTCGGAAAACCTTTCGAGGTGTGACACCACAACAGGCCGTTCAATGTTGCGCCGCGCGAGCGGCGCGGCTATAGCGCCTTCAAAGGTTTTCCCTGCAACTGGCCGGAGCATCGCATGTCCGTCGACATCGACACCGTCAAGCGTGTGGCGCGACTCGCCCGCATCGCCGTGACCGAGGAAGAAGCCAACCGGATGACCGGTGAGCTGAACGCCATCCTGGGTTTCGTGGAACAACTTGGTGAAGTCGATGTCGAGGGCGTCGAGCCCATGACCTCGGTCATCCCTCAGGCGATGCGCAAGCGCCAGGACGAAGTGACCGACGGCAACATCGCCGACATCATCGTCGCAAATGCGCCGGCGTCCGAGGAGAACTTCTTCCTCGTGCCCAAGGTGGTCGAGTAACCGACCGCCCTGGTCCATCCGCGACCGGAACCCGAGCCGCACGCAGGCCTACCCAACGGACGTTTCATGACCGACCTGACGCAACTCACAATCGCCGAAGCCCGCGCCAAGCTGCAGGCCAAGGAGATCACCGCAACAGAACTCACGGAAGCCTATCTGGCTGCCATCGACGCCTACAACGAGACGTTCAACGCCTACGTTGCAGTGACGCACGATCAGGCGCGCGAGATGGCCAAGGCCTCGGACGAACGCCTTGCCGCGGGCAAGGGCGGTGCGCTCGAGGGCATTCCCCTCGGCATCAAGGATCTGTTCGCGACCAAGGGTGTGCACACGCAGGCGGCCAGCCACATCCTCGACGGCTTCCAACCGCCGTATGAGTCGACCGTCACGGCAAACCTCTGGGCCGACGGCGCCGTCATGCTCGGCAAGCTCAACATGGACGAGTTCGCGATGGGCTCGTCGAACGAGACCAGCTACTACGGCCCGGTGAAGAACCCGTGGCGGGCCAGGGGCTCGAACGCCGACCTCGTTCCGGGCGGCTCGTCGGGCGGCTCGGCTGCCGCGGTTGCCGCGCGGCTGTGCGCCGGCGCTACCGCGACCGACACCGGCGGCTCTATCCGCCAGCCGGCGGCGTTCACCGGTACCGTCGGCATCAAGCCGACTTATGGCCGCTGCTCGCGCTGGGGCACCGTTGCCTTCGCCTCGTCGCTGGACCAGGCCGGCCCGATCGCCCGCGATGTCCGTGATGCCGCGATCCTGCTGAAGTCGATGGCTTCGGTCGATCCCAAGGACACGACTTCCGTCGACCTGCCGGTTCCGGACTACGAGGCCGCCATCGGCCAGTCGGTCAAGGGCCTCAAGATCGGCATCCCTGCGGAGTACCGCGTTGACGGCATGCCGGAGGAGATCGAGAAGCTTTGGCAGCAGGGCATTGCCTACCTGCGTGACGCCGGCGCCGAGATCGTCGACATCTCGCTGCCGCACACCAAATACGCGCTGCCGGCTTATTACATCGTCGCGCCGGCCGAGGCTTCGTCGAACCTCGCCCGCTATGACGGCGTCCGCTATGGCCTGCGCGTCCCGGGCAAGGACATCATCGAGATGTACGAAAACACCCGCGCTGCCGGCTTTGGCCGCGAGGTGAAGCGCCGCATCATGATCGGCACCTACGTGCTGTCGGCCGGCTACTACGACGCCTATTATGTCCGCGCTCAGAAGGTCCGCACGCTCATCAAGCGCGACTTCGAGCAGGCGTTCGATGCGGGTGTCGACGCGATCCTGACCCCGGCGACCCCATCGGCCGCGTTCGGCATCGCCGACCAGGACCTCGCCAGCGACCCGGTGAAGATGTACCTCAACGACATCTTCACCGTGACCGTGAACATGGCGGGCCTGCCGGGCATCGCCGTGCCTGCGGGCCTCGACAGCAAGGGCCTTCCGCTCGGCCTGCAGCTGATCGGCCAGCCGTTCGGCGAAGAGACGCTGTTCCGCACCGCCCATGTCATCGAGGAAGCCGCAGGCCGCTTCGAGCCGGAGAAGTGGTGGTAAGCACCGCGTTCCGCTGTCGGACGTATCGAATTCAGGGGAGCCTCCGGGCTCCCCTCAGACCACTGACAAACCCGCCGATTTTTTTGGCGGGTTTTTCGTTTGGGCGGGATGACAGAGCGCGGGGGCGCTGCCGGTGCCTGACGAAGTGAAGATAATGAAGGGGCGAGAGGGCCTCATGCCC
>Ga0180222_1000385_pt1 | contig 66022 bp, 63 predicted proteins | sample eDN5th37CKraftOP_FD_151336 | JGI IMG/M metagenome (GOLD analysis project Ga0180222, IMG submission 151336) | Enriched Organic Plus compost microbial communities from Emeryville, California, USA - eDNA 5th pass 37_C Kraft OP (version 2) (version 2) ... | reverse complement strand
TCTCGACGGCGGCGCGCTTGCGCTGCTGAGCCCGCTGGCGTGCCTGTTGTTTGTCGGCCTCGGCCTCGGCGCGGGCCTCGCGCTGGTCCTGGTAGGCCTTCTCGCGGGTGGCCTCGAGGTCGGCCTCGGACTGTTTGAGGTTGTCCTCGGCGGCGGCGTCGAGCCGGGCGGCCCGGCGCAGCGCATCGCTGCGGTCGACCAGCGTCATGCCCTGCTTGCGCAGCACCGGGTCACCGAGGGCGCTGCCGACGGTGGCGTCGAGCATGCCCAGCGAGCGTTCGAAGAACAACCGGGCCGGCGCCTCCTCGTTCAACCGGGTGAAGACGCGATCGTCGATCAGCTGTAACGGAATCCGTGCCACCTGGTACTGCAGGCGCAGCACGGCTCTGGGGATGGCGGTCAGGCTCATGGGTTCTGCCTCTCAGTCGGTGTTGAGGTTGTCGGCCTGGCGCCGGATGCGCGCGGCCTCGGCGCGCGCGGCGTCGGACTGCTCGACCGCCTCACGGTGGTCCTCGAGCGCGTCGGCGAGCTGGCGGTCGGCGTCACGGACCTCGGCACGTTTCTCGGCCTCGGCCTCGGCGACCTTGCGCTGCGCGTCGATCTCGGCCTGCGCGCGCTCCTGTTCGAGCTTGCGGTGGGCGGCCTGGTCGGCGGCGCGTTTCTGCGCGGCGCGCTGGTTGTCCACCACCCCCTTCTCGGCGGCGGCCTCGGTGCGCACCTCGGCGCGCTCCGCGGCTCCGAGTCGCTGCGCGGCGGCGGCCTGGTCGCGGGCCTCCCGGGCCTCGGCGTCGGCGAGCGCCTCGGCGGTGCCCGCCTGCTTGCGCTTGGCGGCCTCGGCCTGCTGGAGCTGTCCCTCGGCGGTCAGCGAGTCGTTGCCGGTGACGGCACCCCAGACCTCCTTGGCCTTGCCTTTCACCGTGTCGACCAGGCCTTCGCGTGCCTGGCCGGCCTTATCGTGGTCCGTCATTCGGGCCTCCCTTCGACCCGCCGTGTTCCACGTGGGCGGAGGTGCGAAACCCGATGTGTCACGATCCACTGCCATCATGTGTGCCGTGGCAGCCACCATTCCCGTCATCGCGCTCACCGGATACCTCGGCGCGGGCAAGACGACGCTGCTCAACCACGTGCTGCGGCAGCCCGGCGCCCGCGTCGGCGTGGTCATCAACGACTTCGGCGAACTCAACGTCGACGCCGCCCTGGTCACCGGCCAGGTCGACGAGCCGGCCTCCATCGCCGGCGGCTGCATCTGCTGTCTGCCCGACGACGGCGGGCTCGACGAGGCGCTGGCCAAGCTCGCCGACCCGAAGCTCGGGCTGGACGCGATCATCGTCGAGGCCAGCGGCCTGGCCGACCCGATCGCGGTGTCGCGGCTGATCCGCTACAGCGGGGTGGACCGGGTGCGGCCCGGCGGTGTCGTCGACATCATCGACGCCGCAGCACATTTCGGCACCGTCGACAACGGGCAGACACCACCGGCCCGGTACGCGGCGGCGTCGCTGGTGGTGGTCAACAAGCTCGACCAGATCCCCGAGGCCGACCGCGACAGGGCGTTGAAGACCATCGGCGACCGGGTCCGGGAGCGCAACCCGCAGGCGCATGTGGTCGGCGCGATCGCGGGGCGCATCGATCCCGCGCTGCTCTACGACGTCACCGACGCAGGGACCGACGACGGGCAGCTGTCGCTGCGCGAGCTGCTGGTCGAGGAGGCCCACGGGGCCGACGAGCATCCGCATGTGCACGCCGACGCGGTGACGGTGGTCTCGGACGGGTGCGTCGACGCCGACGCGGTGCTCAACGTGCTCGAGGAGCCGCCCGCCGGGGTGTACCGGCTCAAGGGCACCATCGCGGTCCGCTACCGCGACCGGGAACGCCGGTACGCGGTGAACGTGGTGGGGCCGACGCTGCACGTGGCCGCCGCGCCCGCGAAGGCGCGGGCCAACAGCCTGGTGGCGATCGGGACCCACCTCGACACCGAGGCGGTGCGGGCCCGGCTCACCGAGGCGCTGCGCCCGGTGCAGGGGCCGGCCCCGGCGACCGGCGTGCGCCGGCTGCAGCGGTACCGCCGGCTCAGTATCTAGGGTGACAGGATGGCGACCGACGAGGTGCGCGCGGGCGTCGAGCTGACCAACCTCGACGAACCGCTCGGCCCGGACGCCGGTGCCACCAAGCGTGACCTGGTCGACTACCTGGACGCGGTGTCCGACCGGATCCTGCCAGTGCTGGCCGACCGGCCGCTGACCGTGCTGCGGGCGCTGCGCGGGCGCGAACCGTTCATGCAGAAGAACGTGCCCAAGTACACGCCCGACTGGGTTCGGACGGTGACGATGTGGGCGGAGTCCTCGCAGCGGCAGGTCCGCTACGCGGTGTGCGACGACCGCCGCACGCTGCTGTGGCTGGCCAACCAGCGCGCGGTCGAGTTCCACGTGACGCTGGGGCTGGCCGGACAGGTGTACCGGCCCACCCACCTGGTGCTCGACCTGGACCCGCCGCCGGGCAGCGACTTCGCCGCCGTCGTCGCCGCGGCCGCACTGGTGCGCCGCGCGCTGACCGACTGCGGGCTGTCGGGTGCGGTGAAGAGCAGCGGCGCCAAGGGCGTGCACGTGTTCGTCCCGGTGGACGACAGCGCTCCCGTCGACGATGTGGCCGCGGCCACCAGGGCGCTGGCGGCACGGGCTGAGGCGCTCGATCCGTCAGTCGCCACAACGGCTTTCATCGTCGAGGACCGTGCGGGCAAGGTGTTCATCGACTCGACGCGGGCCGGCGGCGCGACCGTCGTCGCCGCCTACAGTCCCCGGCTGCGCGCGGGCACCCCGGTGTCGTTCCCGCTGGACTGGTCCGACCTCGACCGGGTCACCCCGGCCGACTTCACCGTGCACACGGCGCTCGACGTGCTGGGGGGCCGGGATCCGTGGGCGGCCAACATGCCTGCCCCACAGCGGCTTCCGCAGGATCTGATCGAGCAGGGCCGCACCATCCCGGTGGCCCGCGTCGCCGCGATGCACGAGGGAAAACGCCGGGCCAGGGCGCGGCGTACTATACGCTGATATCCGAAATTGAGAATGACTATTCTCACGGACCGACCCTGGGGAGCCCGCGGATGAGTGATCGGCAGTCCAGCATCGACCCCGGCTACTTCCACACCAGCATCGGCGATCTCGTCGAACGCTCAGGGGTCGGCACCCGCGGCGCCTTCTACCACCACTTCAGCGACAAGGCCGCCCTGTTCCGAGCCGTCTTCGAAGACGTCGAGCGCGATCTGATGCTGCGGGCGCTCGCCGCTCCCCCCGCCGGTGCGGACACCTGGGAGAGCCTGCAGCGCGGCCTGCACGACTTCCTCGAGGCCGCGATGGAACCCGAGGTGCAGCGCATCATCCTGATCGACGGCCCGGTGGTGCTGGGCTGGCACACCCTGCGCTCGATCGAGGAGCGCAGCAGCATCGCGATGATCGAGCAGATCGTGCGAAATGCCATGGCCGACGGAACGATCGAGAAGCAGCCCGTCTCTGAGCTGACCCACATGCTGGTCGCCGCCGTCGAGGAGGGCTCGCTGCTGGTGGCGCACTCCGACAACCCCGAGCGCGCGCGCAAGAACGCCGCGGCGGTGCTCGACCGCATGCTGCGCAGCCTCGCGCCCGCCAAACGACGCCTGCGGAAATGATGATTTTCAAAACTGAGTACCGATATTTCGCAATCTGCTAATCTGCCCTTCCATGGGCGACCGACATGACGCCGCGCCGGTACGGCTCGCCGTGGTCGGTGCCTCAGCCGGACTGGGCCGAAGCATCGGGGTCAGCCTCGCACAGCAGGGGTACCACGTCGCACTGCTCGCCCGCAGGTACGACCGGCTGGTCGAGGCCGCCAAGGAGGCCGGCAACGGTGCGACCGCGGTGGTGTGCGACGTCACCGACGGCGACACCTGCCGTCGGGCGATGGACGAGGTGGTCGCCGCGCTGGGCGGACTGGACGCACTCGTCTACGCCAGCGGGATGGCCACCCTGGGCCCGCTGCGCGACATCACCGCCGAGCAGTGGGGCCAACTGTTCGCCACGAACGTCACCGGCGCCGCGTTGGTCACCGCCGCCGCGGTGCCGCACCTGGCGGCGACGAACGGCTCCGTGGTGTACCTGTCGTCGCTGAGCGCGTCCTACACCGAACCGTGGCCGCTGCTGGGCTCCTACGCGGTCACCAAGGCCGCGCTGGACAAGCTCGTCGAGGCGTGGCGGGTCGAACATCCCGAGGTCGGCTTCACCCGACTGGCGATCGGCGACAGCCTGGGCGGATCCGGTGACTCGCAGACCGAGATGAACAAGAACTGGGACCCCCAGGCGTTCACCGACGCGGTCACGCTGTGGATGGATCGCGGCTACATGCGGGGCGGACTCATCGACGTGGACCACCTCGTCGAGGTCGTCGACTCCGTGATCCGTTGCGGAAAGAGCAGTTTCATTCCCTACCTGACCCTGGCGCCGCGGCCGTCGAACGCCGTGGCCGACCTGAGGTGACCCGAGGAGAGCAGATGAAGACAATGGCCGCAGTGCTGCGCGGAGTCGGGGTGGACTGGGAGGTCACCGAGATCGAACTCGACCCGCCGCGCACCGGCGAGGTGCTGGTCAAGATGGCCTACGCCGGTATCTGCCACTCCGACGAGCACTTCTACACCGGCGACAGCGTGCCGCCTCCCGACATGGAGGAGATGATGCGGGCCGCCGGGGTGGATGTGCCCGACTGGTTCCCCATGCTCGGCGGACACGAGGGCTCCGGCATCGTCGAGGAGGTCGGACCCGGCGTGACCTCGCTGAAACCCGGTGACCACGTCGCGATCTCGTTCCTGCCCGCCTGCGGCAGCTGTCGCTGGTGCGCCACCGGCTACACCTACCTGTGCGACATCGGCGCCAACCTCTACAGCAAGGACATGACCACCGACGGCACCCGGCGCCGCCATGTGGCCGGACCGGACGGCCCCGAGGACCTGATGGCGATGATGCAGGTCGGCACGTTCTCCGAATACGTGGTGGCCTCGGAGCGGTCGCTGGTCAAGGTCCACGACTGGATCCCGCTGGAGGCCGCATCGCTGGTGTCCTGCGGTGTGACAACGGGTTTCGGTTCGGGATCGGTGGCCGCGGGCACGCAGGTCGGCGACACCGTGGTGGTAATCGGCGTCGGCGGCATCGGCATGAACGCGGTCCAGGGCGCCCGGATCGCCGGGGCCAAGCACATCGTCGCCGTCGACCCCAACGAGTTCAAACGCGAGATCGCCCCGTCGTTCGGCGCCACCCACACCGCCGTCGACGCCGGCTCCGCGATCGAGTTGGTCAAGGAGATCACCTGGGGCGTGATGGCCGACCGCGTCATCCTGACCCCCGGTGTGGTCCCGCCCGATTTGGTGCTGACCGCGATGATGCTGCTGCGCAAGGGCGGAACGTGTGTGCTGACCGGCATGGCGAAGGTGACCGATTTGATGGTGCCGATGTCGCTGCCGGACATGGTGAGCTCGTGCAAGACGCTCAAGGGCGTGCTCTACGGGGAGATGAACCCGCGCGAGGCGATGCCGCGGCTGCTGTCGATGTACGAGACGGGCACGCTCAAGCTCGACGAGCTGGTCACCCAGCGCTACAAGCTCGACGACATCAACGAGGCGATGAGGGACCTGCGCGCCGGCCGCAACATCCGCGGCGTCATCGAGTTCTGAGCCAGGGCCGATCCCACCGGTCGACCGCGGTCACCGCCTCGACCGGTTGGCGGCGCACCCGGTGGTGTCCGCCCTTCGGCCAGCCGGCGGTCACCAGCGTCGCGATCCGCCAGTCCTCGGGAATGCCGATGAGCTCGCGCAGTTGCGGCTCGCACTGGTCGTGCCACAGCGTGATCGCCGCGCCGAGTCCCTGGGCGCGGGCGGCCAGCAGGAAGTTCTGCACGGCGGGGAAGATCGACCCGCCCTGCTGCAGATCAGACGCACCGCGCTGGGGCCGCAGGCAGAACAGCACGCACACCGGGGCACCGCCGCCGACCTGCATGTGCTCGTACATCGCCTGTAGCACACGTGATTTCGGGTCGTCGGCGGTACTCGGTTTGTCGAATCCGTAGAAGTCGGCCATCACGTCCCAGGTGCGGCGCGCGGCGGCGGTGATCACCTCGCGCAGTTGCTCGTCGCGGATCACGACGAACCGCCACGGTTGCTGGTTGCCACCCGACGGCGCCCACGTCGCCGCCTCCAGGCAGCGTTCCAGGACGGCGTCGTCGACGGGTTCGTCGCGGTAGCGCCGTACCGCGGTGGCGGTGGCCGCGACGCTGAAGAAGTCGCGCGTCATCGCCGCACCAGTGCGTCGGCGGTGGCGGGCAGTGTGCCCGTCCAGTGCCCGCCGCGCACCGGCCCGGTGACCAGCGGCAGATCCAGCGTCGACAGCAGCCCGGGCGGGGCGGCGATCACCGCGGGGATGGCGTTGAGCTCGCGCATCACGGTCGCATATGTCAAACCGCGCATGTTGTTTCCACGGCCGTGCATCTCGATGTCGACGGTGTAGGTGGGCAGCCCGTCGACGATCACCCGGTAGCCGCCGTGCGGCGACGGATGCCGCGGCCAGTCCGGCGCCGCCTGCTCGCCCATCCGCGTGACGTGTTCGAGCACCACGCGTTCCTCCCCGTCGGCGATGCCGGCGAGGCGGAACCGCATACCGCCCATCGTCCCGGGTTCGATCCAGCCCGACGCCACCTCGTAACGCTCGGTGGCCAGCCACTTCTCGATCGCGGTGTCCACCCGGTCCAGCGGCAGCCCGACCCCGTCGGCCACCAGGTGCACGATCGGCGCCCACAGCGCGGCCAGCCGGGTGGTGTCGAACAGCGGCGCGGGATGGTCCGGCGGATGCCCGAAACCCATGAAGTCGAACATGATCTCGGGCTGGTTGATCGGACCGTAGTCGAGCAGCTCCAGCATGGTGATGGTGTCGACGCGGCTGGCGAAGCCGGTCATCGTCAGCGCGATGACGTCGTTGGCCCAGCCCGGGTCGACGCCGCTGTTGAACAGGCTGGTCTGGCCCTCCTCGCAGGCGCGCTCGAGCAGTTCGACGGTCTCGCGGTCGGCCGCGGGCGGGTAGCACATCGGCACCAGCGACGTGCAGACGACGTTCTTGCCCGCCCGCAGGCAGCGCGCGATGTCCTGTGCGGCTTCGGCGTAGCGGTAGTCGCCGGAGGCGAAGTAGGCGACGACGTCGGCGTCGAGCGCCAGCGCCGCGTCGATGTCGCGGGTGGCGATGACGCCGGTCTCCGGCATCCCGCACAGTGCGCCGGCGTCCTTACCGTCCTTGGCGGCACTGTGCACGACGACGCCGACCAGGTCCAGGCCCGGATGTGCGATCACCGCGCGCAGCGCACCGACACCGACCTGGCCGGGCCCCCACAGGATGACGCGGGGGTTGCGGTCACCGGCCACCGGGCACCGCCGTGAGCAGCTCGCGCAGGTTCTTACCCATGACCGCCTCGATCACCGGCTCGGGCAGCTCGGCGATCTCGGGGGTCAGCTTCGCCGGTTCGGCCAGACCCTCCGGATGCGGGAAGTCCGAGCCGAACAGCACCCGGTCGGCGCCGATCAGATCGATCAGCCCCGACAGGTCCTCCTCGTGGAACGGGTTGACCCACACGTGTTCCCGGAACTGTTCGACCGGGTGCGCGCCGAACTCGTTCGGCATCTTCTTGTAGACCCGCTCGAACAGGTCGATCAGGCGTGGCACCCAGGCACCGCCGTTCTCGACGACGCCGACCCGCACACCGGGATGGCGGGTGAACACGCCGTGGGCGACCAGCGCGGCGCAGGTGTCGAGGATCGAGCGGGCGTCCTCGTAGACGATGGTGCGGAAGGCGTCCGGTTTGAACGGGGTGTACTCGCCGCCCTTGCCCTCCCAGTCGCGGCTGTAGCGGTCGTAGCCGGAGTCGCAGGCGTGCATGAGCACCGGGATGCCGAGCTGTTCGACGCGGTGCCAGAACGGGTCGAAGTAGGGTTGGCCCATCGACGTGGTGTGGCCGGTGATGGTGGCCACCGGGCGCGGGTTGACCAGCACCGCGCGGGCGCCGTTCTCCACGCACCAGTTCAGTTCGGCGACGGCCTTGTCGACGTCGGGCAGGGTGATCACCGGGGTGGCGAAGATGCGGCCCGCGTAGTCGAATGACCACTCCTCGAGCAGCCACTCGTTGTAGGCGTGCACGACGGCGTGGGTGAGCTCGATGTCGTCGAGCATGCGCTCCTCGAGCATTCCGCCGGTGGTTGGGAACATCACGCAGGCGTGGATGCCCTGGGAGTCCAGCAGCCGCAGCCGCTGTTCGGCGTGGCGGAACTCCTCCGGGCAGCGGATCGGGTTGGCCAGCTCGCGCAGGCTCTTACCCTCGGGGTTGATGCCGCGGAAGTAGTCGGCCCAGGCGCCCGGCGAGGCCACCACCTCGTAGGTCGGGTTGGGGATGGTGTCGGTCAACCTGCCCTTGATCATCAGCTTGGTCAACCCGTCCACCTGAATCCACTGGATGGCACCGCGGTACTGCTTGGGCAGGTGGCGGGTGTAGGCGTCCGTGGGTTCGTACAGGTGGTTGTCGGCGTCCCAGATCTCAAGCGCTGGTGTTGTCACGTCGTGTCTCCTCAGGCCGGGCCCTATGAGAATATAGCTTCTCACATTAGGACAACGTTGTTATCGGGACCGGAGGCCTCATGAGCGACTACAAGTTTCTGAAGTGGGAGAGCCACGACGACGGCACGATCGTGCGGATCCTGCTGAACCGGCCCGAGGCCCGCAACGCGCAGAACCGCGGCATGCTCGTCGAACTCGACGACGCGTTCGGCCGCGCCGAGGCCGACGACAAGGTGCGGGTGGTGATCCTGGCCGGCGAGGGCAAGATGTTCTCCTCCGGCCACGACATCGGCTCCGAGGTGGCCAAGGCCGAGTACCGGCCGGGGCCGGACCAGCATCCGACGATGAAGATCAACGGCGGCACCCGCGACGGCGCGGAGAACCGGATGCTGCAGGAGTGGCACTACTTCTTCCAGAACACGCTGCGGTGGCGCAATCTGCGCAAGATCACGATCGCGCAGGTGCACGGCGACGTGTTCTCGGCGGGGCTGATGCTGATGTGGGCGTGCGACTTGATCGTCGGCAGCGAGGAGGTCCGCTTCGCCGACGTCGTCGGCACCCGGCTGGGCATGTGCGGGATGGAATACTTCGGTCACCCTTGGGAATTCGGTCCGCGTAAGACCAAGGAACTGATGCTGACCGGCGACGCGATCGACATCCACGAGGCGTATCAGCTCGGGATGGTCAGCAAGGTGTTCAAGCGCGAGGAGCTGGCCGAGCGGACCCTGGAGATGGCACGGCGGATCGCCCAGGTCCCGACGATGGCCGCGCTGCTGATCAAGGAGTCGGTCAACCAGACCATGGACAACATGGGGTTCTACAACTCGCTGCAGGCGTGCTTCTCGCTGCACCAGCTCAACCACTCGCACTGGGCTGAGGTGCGCGAGGACAAGGTGCCGCGCGCGGGCGAGGAGCACGGCGTCCCGAACTGGCGCACCGCTCCGCCGATCGTGACCTCGGTCAAAGACAAAGTCCGTGCCGACGCATAGTCTTCCGTCGTGACCGACCACTCCGAGCTGGCCGAACCCCGGCCGATGACCACCACCAGAGAGCACCTGTTCGGCAGCATGCCGTTCTACGACGTGGTCGACAACGACGAGACGGTGGTTGTCGACCTGCACAACCGCCCGGATCTGACCAACATCCGCGGCGCCCTGCAGGGCGGGCTGGTGGCGACGCTGATCGACATCGCGGCCGGCCGGCTGGCGGTCAAGTACGCGGGCGACCTCGCCGGGGCCGCCACCGCCGACATGACGATCCACTACCTGGCGCCCATCATGGAGGGCCCGGCACGGGCCACCGCCACCCTGGTGCGGGCCGGGCGGCGCTCGATCGTGGTGGCCGTCGACGTCGTCGACGTCGCCGCCGACCGGCACGCGGCCAGGGCCACTCTGAGCTTCGCGGTGCTGACCGCCCGCTAGGTCCGGTGCGCCGAAACTACGTTTGTTGACGATTTTTCCCCGATTTTCCTCATCTTCCGTAGTCTCGGCGGGCAGTCAGCGGGCCGGCGCGCCGTAGCGGGCGTCGGCGACGCGGTCCAGCACGGCGGCGGGTTCGGCGTAGACCATCGCCCAGCCGCGGGCGCGCCGGTAGTACAGCTGGATGTCGCCCTCCATCCCGAAGCCGTACCCGCCGTGCACATGCAGGCTGCGCGCGGTCGCGTCGCGGGCGGTCTCGTAGGCGAACACGAACGCCATCGCGGCCAGTTCCGCGGCCCGGTCCGGTTCGTCGGTGATGGCACACGCGGCCTTGTAGCCCAGCAGCCGGGCGCCGTCGACCGCGGTGGCGGAGTCGGCCAGCGGGTGCGACACCGCCTGGAAGGTGCCGATCGGCGTGCCGAACGCGTGGCGCTGTTTGGCGTACTCGACGCCGATCTCCACCGCGCGTGCCGCGATCCCCGTCAGCGCCAGCGCGCTGAGCCGCAGCCAGCGGTCCAGCGCCGCCGCGTACAGTTCCAGTGCCGCCGCACCCTCGGCAAGCACGGTGGCGTCGTCGCTGATCATGATGTCCGCCAACGGCATCGACGCAAGATTGGAGATCTGCCGCACATCATCAGGTACCGGGGCGGCGAGCAGACGGTCGCCGTCGAGCACGACCGCCACGTCGGCGACGGCACCCGCGGGCACCAGTCCGGCGACCCCGTTGCGGGCGGGACGCGGAGCGAACGTGACCAACCGCTCGCCGGCCAACGCGGCACCCCGCAGGTCCGAACCGACCCCCCCGAGAACCGTTGCCGCCGACTGCGTTTCGATAAGCGGAGCGGGAGCGATCGCCCTGCCGTGCTGTTCTGCGATCAGCGCGAGGTCGAGTTCGCTTGCACCCCAGCCCCCGTCGCGCTCATCGACCGCCATCTCGACCACGCCGGTCTCCACCATCGCACGCCAGAGGTCGCGGTCGAACCCGAGCGGTTCGGCGGCGCGTACCTTCTCCGGGCCGCCCATCCTGACGTACAACGTCGTGAAGGCCTCGACGAGTTGCTGCTGCTCATCGGTCAAGCTCAGATCCATGGGGGCCGCCGATCCTGGTGAATATGTACACTCTCAAATCTGAGATTAACATTTCCGCCAGGCGGTCCGGTGCGTGAGGAGCAGTGAGAACCGTGCACTTTCAACTCGACGACGAGGCGCGGGCGTTCCGCGACGATGTGCGGGCGCACCTGGACGAGGTGCTGACCCCGGAGTTCGAGGAGCGCATCTACCGCAGCGGGGTCGCCCACGACGACGACTTCGCCCGCGGCCTGGTGGAGAAGGATCTGTTCGCCCCGGACCGCAGGCTGCTCGAGCGCCAGCTGCTGCAGGACGAGCTGATGTACTCCGATGCGCCGGTCTATCTCTCCGAGACCACCCGGATGGTGGCCGGCGTGATCGACAAGGCAGGCAGCGAGGAGCTCAAGCGCCGGATCATCCCGAAGGCGATGGCGGCCGAGCTGACGATCGCGCTGGGCTTCACCGAGCCCGAGTGCGGTTCGGACGTCGCCGCGGCCAGCACCCGCGCGGTGCGCTCCGGTGACGACTGGATCATCAACGGCTCCAAGATGTTCACCACCAACGGCCACATCGCCGACTACGTCTTCCTGCTGGCCCGCACCAACCCGGACAAGCCGAAACACAAGGGCCTGACGATGTTCCTGGTGCCGCTGGACAGCCCGGGCGTGGAGGCGCAGGCGGTGTGGACGCTGTCCGGCGAACGCACCAACATCACCTTCTACACCGATGTCCGGGTCAGCGACGAGTACCGCATCGGGGGCGTGGACGAGGGCTGGTCGGTGCTCAGCCTGGCGCTGGAGGACGAGCACGCCTCCGGGTGGGGTCCGCACCTCAAGCGGCTGCTCGAGCACGCCGAGCAGTGGGCCCGCGAGGCGACCGACGCCGACGGCGCGGCGCGCATCTCCGATCCCGATGTGCGCAGGCGGTTGTCGCGGATCGCGATCGAGTTCGAGGTCGCCACGCTGCTGCAGCGGCGCTGCGTGTGGATGGCCGAACAGGGTCAGTCCCCGGTCGCCGAGGGGCCGATGTCGAAGCTGTTCAGCACCGAGGCGCTGGTCCGCGCGGCACAGGACGTCAACGAGTTCGTCGGCCCCGACGCGCTGCGCAGCCGCTACGAGCCCACGGCGCCCGAGGACGGCCGCTTCGAGTACCTGATGCGGTTCTCGCTGGGCACCACGATCTACGCGGGCACCAGCGAGGTGCAGCGCACGATCATCGCGCAGCGCGGACTCGGACTGCCGCGCTAACCGGTCGTCTTCCTGGTCCGCCGCGTCGCCGTCTTGGCCTGCGGCTTCTCCTCGGCCGGCGGGCTGACGGCCTGACGGCACCACGCCCACATGTCGTCCTCGGTGAGGTCGGCGCCGCGGGAGCCCACGCTGAACACCCCGATCTGCGCCAGCGAGGTCAGCGTCGAATTCAGCAGCGTGGTCAGCTGGGCCGGCGTCAGGTCCGTGCGCACCAGGCCGGCCTTCGCGCAGTCGGTGAGGATCCTGGTCAGCAGCTTCTGCTGCGGCTCCCACACCTTGGCGAACTCGTCGGGCCGCTCGATCTCCAGGCTCAGGTTGTAGATGGTGGCCACCCGCCCGCCGAGATTCTGCGAGGACTCCGCGCGGGACAGGAAGCCACGGCAGAACGCCTCCAGCTGCTCCATCGGACCGTCGGCGGCGGCGACCTCCTGGCGGATGTCCTCGGTGAACTGGCTGGTGATGTTCTCGTAGAGGGCCAGCAGCAGCTCCTCTTTACCGGCGAAGTGCTGGTAGAAGGCGCGCAGGCTGAGGTTGGACCGGTCGATCAGGGTCTGGATCGTGAAGTCCGCGCGACCCGACTCCTGGACCAGCTCCAGCGCGGTGGCCAGGAACCTGCTGCTGCGTGCCAGGGCCCGGGCCCGGGCGTTGCTGAGCCGGCGCTCGAGGGTGCGCTCCTGCCACTTGGGCGACAGCTCAACGGCCGGCCCCTCACCGTCGTCCACCGGTTCCCCGACGACCTCCAGCGCCTTCTCGTCAGTCTTGCGTCCCGCCATGATGCCTCTCAGACTACGCCCCGCCGTAAACCGATATTCTCACGACTCCGTCCGTCGTGCCGGGTGCCTCCCGTGCGGGCCGTTCATGCGGTAGGCTCGGAAACGCGTATTCTCAATTTCGGGAATCATCCTACCCACACGCGACCGCCGAAGGAGCGCAGCGTGACCGCTGACATCCGAATCGTCTCCCCCCGACGATCATCTCGTCGAACCCGCCGATCTGTGGACCAGCCGGCTGCCCGCGAAGTACCGCGACGTCGGCCCGCACATCGTCCGGCACCGCGGCCGCATGGATCCGTCGGTCACCTCCGATGTCGCGTTCATCGACGACGAAGACGGCCGCGACGCCGACATCTGGCACTTCGAGGATTCGCTCATCCCGATCCCGCTGATCAGCGCGGCCGCCGGCTACGAGATCGACGAGCTGACCACCGACCCGATCACCTACGACGAGATGCGGCCGGGTTGCTACCGGCCCGCGGACCGGTTGGCCGACATGGACCTCGCCGGCATCGAGGCCTCGGCGTGCTTCCCGAACACCCTGGTGCGGTTCTGCGGCCAGCGCTTCCTGTACGCCAAGGACAAGGAGCTGGCGCTGCTGTGTGTGCAGGCGTACAACGACTTTCAGATCGACGAGTGGGCGGCCGGCTCCAACGGACGGCTGATCCCGCTTGGCATCATCCCGCTGTGGGACGTCGAGCTGGCGGCCGCGGAGGTGGAACGCGTCGCGGCCAAGGGCATGCACGCGGTGTGCTTCTCGGAGCTGCCGTCGCGGCTGGACCTGCCGTCGATCCACAGCGGCTACTGGGACCCGTTCTTCGCCGCCTGTGAGCGCAACGAGGTCGGCATCATGCTGCACATCGGGTCCAGCTCGTCGCTGACGAAGTCGTCGCCGGACTCACCGCACGTGGTGACCAGCGCGCTGATGGCGGTGAACTGCACGATCTCCCTGGTGGACTGGCTGTTCTCGGGCAAGCTCAAGCAGTTCCCCAACCTCAAGCTCGCGTTCGCCGAGGCGCAGGCCGGCTGGATCCCGTACTACCTGCAGCGGGTCGACGAGGTGTGGGAGGACCGCCGGGCGTGGGGCGGCATCCACCCGCTGCTGACCGAGCCGCCCAGCACCCAGGTGCCGGGCCGGGTGTGGTTCTCGACGTTCGGCGACCCGGTGGCGTTCCGCATTCTCGACCTGGTCGGCGAGGACCAGCTGATGTTCGAGACCGACTACCCGCACAACGACACCAACTGGCCGCACAGCATGGACGTCGCCAACAAGGCGACCGCCGGGCTGGACGAGGAGACCAAGCGGAAGGTGTTGTCCACCAACGCCAAGAACTTCTTCGGCCTGGTGTAGACCCCGCTTCGTGAGCGGCCTTGAGGATCAGCGGCACTGCCAGTTCGGGGCGCGCTTCTCCAGGAACGCGCGCGGCCCCTCGATCGCGTCCTTGGTCAGCGCGACCTTCATCCGGTAGTTCTCGGCGAGCAGTTCGGCCTCGTAGATGGGCAGCGTCAGACCCTTGCGCACCGCCATCCGCGAACCCCTAACCGCCAGCGGCGCATTGGAGTTCACCACCTCGGCGATCTCCCACGCCCGGTCCATCAGCGCCTCGGGCGCGACGAGCTCGGTGAAGATGCCCAGATCGTAGGCGCGCTTGGCGTCCAGGCGTTCGTGCTTGCCCATCAGGATCACCCGCATCGCGACCGGCAGCGGCAGGATGCGGGCCAGCCGCACCCCCTCCCGCCCGGAGGTCACGCCGATGCTGACGTGCGGATCCATTAGCGAGGCGGTCTCCGAGGCGATCGTGATGTCCGCGGTGGTGATGAGGTCCAGCCCTGCGCCGCAGGCGATTCCGTTGACCGAGCAGATGATCGGCTTGGTCATCGCCAGCCACGGTGGCGTCGCCTCCTGCGGGGCGTCCCACTGCCGCATCGAGCTCAGGATCGGATCGCCCTGGTTGTCGATGCCCGGCGCGTTCTCCATGTCGTGGTCGGCGGCCTTGTTGACGTCGGCTCCGACGCACAGCGCGCGGCCGTTGCCGGTGATGATGACCGTCCAGATGTCGTCGCGGTTCTCGATCTCGGTGTAGACCTCGGCGAGTTCGGCGATCATCTCGTCGTTGATCGCGTTGAGGACCTCGGGCCGGTTCAGCGTGATGCACGCGGTGTGCTTGCGGACCTCGAACTCGATCGTCTCGTATGCGGTCACCTGGCGAATGCCTCCGTATTGCTGGGTATTTCGTCGTCGGTCGGGGTGGACCCGAAGATCTCGGCGAACCGCTCGCAGTAGCGCGGCCACACCTGCGGGTTGAGCAGCCGCGGCGGCCGCCGGCCCGCGAAGATGTCCTGCCACTGTCGTGCGGTCGCCACCGCGATGTCGTGGGCGGCCTCGACGGTGATGCCTGCCGTGTGCGGCGTGGCCACGACGTTGTCCAGCGTCAGCAGCGGGTTGTCGGCCCGTGGCGGCTCCTCGTGGAACACGTCGAGCCCGGCACCGGCGATCTGACCGCTGGTCAGCGCGTCGTACAGCGCCGCCTCGTCGTGCACCTGCCCGCGCGCGGTGGTGATGAAGTACGCGCTCGGTTTCATCGCGGCGAACTGCGCCCGCCCGACCAGCCCCTCGGTCTCGGCGGTCAGCGGACAGGTCACCTGCACGAAGTCCGCCTGCGCCAGCAGTTCCTCCAGCGAGACCAGCTCGACACCGGCGGCGTCGGAGACGTACGGGTCGAACACCAGCACCCGCATGTGGAACGGCCCGCACAGCTCCACCAGCCGGCGGCCGATGGCGCCGAGCCCGATGACGCCCAGCGTCTTACCGCGCAGCTCACTGCCCTGCAGCGCCAGCCGGTTGCCCAGTGCGCCGCGGCGCAGCACCCGGTCGGCGACGGTGATCTTCTTGGCCAGATCGAGCATCAACCCCAGCGCGTGTTCGGCGACCGCCTCGGCGCCCGGTCCGGAGTTGTTGCACACCGCGATTCCCGCCTCGGTGCAGGCGTCGACGTCGATCACGTCGTAGCCGGCGCCCGCCGAGCACACCGCCAGCAGATCCGGGCAGCGCGCGATCAGCGCCCGATCGGCCAGCCACTGTGCGCCGTCGGGCACCGAGGCGACGTCGGTGCGGGTGGCGACCTGGTAGCCGTGCGCGGACTCCAGCGCCGCCCAGCCCTGTGCCGGGTCGGCGCCGAGGTCCAGCTTGACGACATCGATGTCGGTGCCGCCGAGGATCTCCCCGGCGACCGGATGTGTCCACCGCTCGACGACCAGGCGCGGTCGCGGAGCGGTGCTCACCGGATCTTCGGCTTCGCCTGGGCGGCCTTGAACATCTCGGCCAGCTTCTCGTCGACGTTGACGTAGTCGTTGCGGGCGACCTTGCCCTCACGGCCGGGCACCGGGTCGTAGCCGAGCCGGCCGTCCTTGTTCTCCATGTGGAAGTACTCGCGCCCGATCGGCAGCCGGCGGTCCGACAGCGGCACCTCCATCCAGGCCCGCAGGAAGCAGCGTGCCTTCTTCGGGTCGGTGCTGCTGACGAAGTCCGAGCGGGAGTGGCACATCGCGAAGTTGTTGGCGATCGCGGCTTCCCCGGATTCCAGCCGGAACTCCACCTGCTGTTCGACGAGGATGCGGCGCAGCAGCTCGATCGCCTCGTTCTGCTCGGGGGTGAACTCGCGGCCCAGCGTCACCATCGCGGGCAGGATGCTGCTGTAGGTGAAGTTGATGCAGATCTTGCCGTCGACCTGGGAGAACACCGGGACGTCGTAGGGGGTGACATCGGGCTGGTCGTCGGGCTGCTCGCTGCGCCGGTGGTGCGGGAAGCCCTGGTAGAGCACCGGCAGCAGGTCGGGCCGTTCGGCGAGGATGCGGTTGTGCGCGGCGGGACCGCTGGAGAACTGGCTCTCCCCGCCCTGGGCGGCCGGGTAGACGCACAGCAGCCCCAGGATGTCGGCGGCGTCGTTGTGCATGGCCAGTTCCGCGCTGGACTTTGTGCCGCGGGCGGGCTGCACCCCGTTCGGCAGCACCTCCTCCTGCACCCGGACCATCCGGTGGCCGAACGAGTTGTTGGACACCAGGTATCCGAGGTGGGTGCAGAACGCCCAGTAGATCCGCTCCAGTTCCTCGATCGAGTGCTCATCCACCGGGAACCCGCGCACGCAGGCCAGGCCGCGACCGAACATGATCTCCTCGTACAGCCGCCGCAGGTCGGCGTCGAGGTCGGGATGGCGGGCGTCCTCGGGCGTGATGTCGTCGCGGTCCTTGTGCTGGGTTTTGACCAGGATCGACTGCAGCGCCTTGACATTGCGTGCGGACAGGTCGAACGCGAAGTCCTCCTTGGAGCGGAAGTCCTCGCCCGTCCAGGCCATCTTGTCGGTGACGGGAGCGTCGAGTATCGGAGTGGGCATACGGTCCTCCAGGTTGTTATCGAGGTTGCAGCGCGCGCAGTTCGCGTGCCCTGGCGGTCGCGGCTTCGGTCAGCAGTCCGATGTCGGTGCCCGCGGAGATGAACTTCAGGCCAAGGGCGATGTAGCGGGTGAGCAGTTCGGTGGAGCGGATCCCGGCGATCCCGAACGCCACACCGTGGGTGCGGCAGGCCTCGGCGACGCGCTCCACGGCGCTGCTGAAGTCGTCGTGGTGGTAGTCGCCGTGGATCCCCATCTCCGCGGTCAGATCGCTGGGCCCCAGCAGGATCATGTCCAGGCCGGCGACGCTGGCGATCGCGTCGACCGAGTCGACGGCCTCCGGTGTCTCCACCATGACGGCGACGACGGTGTGCCGTTCGGCTTCGGCGGTGAGCTCCGCCGGTGTCCGACTCTGGTAGCCGGTCACCGCGTTTGGGCCGGCGATGGAACGATGCCCGACGGGCGGGAACCGGGCGGCGTGCACCACGGCCTCGGCATCGGATTTCGAATTCACGTGCGGGACAATGACTCCAACGGCACCGCTGTCGAGCACCCTGGCGATGACGCTCGGGTCGTGCGACGGCACCCGCACCAGCGCCGAGATGCCTGACCCCACCGCCGCCGCACACAGCATCGCCGTGGTGTCCAGGGAGGTGGCGGTGTGCTCGAGGTCGACGTACACCGCGTCGTAGCCGCCCGCCGCGGCGATGGCGGGCACATCCGGTGTGCGGGAATGCTGCAGCGCCAGGCAGAGCACGAGGCCCTGACCTCGTAACGCGTCCCGTAATGTCGCCCGCACATGCTCACGGTATCCGACTGAGAACGATCATTCCACTTTTTCGTTAACGGCATTTCCGATGTGGTAACCATGTTCCATGGCTGGTGACCGCGTGGCCGTCGTCGGTGTGGGGCTCTCCGACTGCGGCCGCACCCCCGACAAGACCGCGACGGCGTTGATGGCGCAGGCCGCCCGTGCCGCCATCGCCGACGCCGGAATCGCGAAGGACGACATCGAGGGCCTCGGCGCACACGGGTCGCTGCTGGCGCCCGTCGAGGTCGCCGAATACCTCGGGCTGCGCCCGATCTGGGTCGACTCCACCGATGTCGGCGGCTCGTCGTGGGAGGTGATGGCCCAGCACGCCGCCGCGGCCATCGCCGCCGGTGAGATCGACGTCGCGCTGCTGACCTACGGCTCGACGGCGCGGTCGGACGTCAAACGCAAGGTGCGTGCCTCGGCCGCGGCGATGCCGACCGGCGGTGCGATGCAGTACGAGACGCCCTACGCGCCGACGCTGATCGCCAAGTATGCGATGGCGGCGCGCCGCCACATGATCGAGTACGGCACCACCATCGAACAGCTGGCCGAGGTCGCGGTCGCCGCCCACGAGTGGGCAGCCATGAACCCCAACGCCTTTGACCGGGAACGTCTGACCGTCGAGGATGTGGCGGCCGCGCCGATGCTGGCCGACCCGTTCACCGCCAAACACGTCTGCCTGCGCACCGACGGCGGCGGCGCGGTGGTTCTGGCCAGCGAGCGGGTCGCCAGGGACTGTGCCAGGACACCGGTCTGGATTCTCGGGGCGGCCAACGCCGCATCGCACGTGAGCATGAGCGAGTGGGCGGACTTCACCACCTCGGCGGCCGCGGTCTCCGGTCCGCGCGCCTTCGCCCGGGCCGGCGTCACGCCCGCCGACATCGATGTGTGTCAGCTCTACGACTCGTTCACCTCGACGGTGCTGCTCACCGTGGAGGACCTCGGCTTCTGCGCCAAGGGTGAGGGCGGTGCGTTCATCGGCTCCGGCGCGCTGCGCCCGGGCGGGGCACTGCCCACCAACACCGACGGCGGCGGGCTGGCCTCCTGTCATCCGGGGATGCGCGGCATGTTCCTGATCGTCGAGGCCGTACGCCAGCTGCGCGGCGAGTGCGGCCCGCGGCAGGTGCCGGACGCGGAGCTGGCGTGCGTGCACGCCATGGGCGGTTTCTTCACACACAGCGCCACGATGATCCTGGGAGCGGACCGATGAACCCGACGATCGACCTCGACAGCGAGAAGTGGTGGGCGGCAGTCCAGGACGGCGTGCTGATGGTGAACCACTGCGCGTCGTGTGACCGGTCGTCGCTGTACGCGCGGCCGTTCTGCCCGCACTGCTGGAGCGAGGACGTCGCGCTGCGTCCGGCCAGCGGACGGGGCCGGCTCTACACCTGGAGCGTCGTGCACCCGCCGTCGGCGGCGCCGTACGTGGTGGCCATGATCGACCTGGCCGAGGGGCCTCGGGTGATGTCGGCCGTCGAGGGCTGTGAGCCCGCCGATCTGAAGCCGGACATGGAGCTGTCGGTGGCGTTCCGGGCCGGCGACGACGGTTTTCAGGTCCCGGTGTTCCGCCCCGCCTGATCAGCCGGCTCGTTTGTGAATCTGACGACGGTTTCGGCCCCTGAAGCGTCGCCAGATTCACAAATGGGCAGCCGACACCTAACCGGCCAGCCGCGCGGCCACCTCGCGGCGGCGCCCGCGGGAGCGGTCGTCGAGCTTGGTGCGCTCCACCTTGCCGTTGGCGTTGAGCGGTAACGGTTCATCCCAGAACACCAGTTCCTCAGGCAGCTTGTATTTGGGCAGCCCGGCGGAGATCAGCGCGTCGGCGAGCGCAGGCAGGGTGACGTCGGCACCGGGCTCCAGCAGCACCGCGGCGGCCAACCGCTCGCCGGTGGTGTCGTCGGGCACGCCGTAGGCCGCGCAGTCACGCACCTGCGGCAGCCGGTTGATGGCCTCCTCCACCTCCGCGACCGGGATTTTGAGCCCGTTGCGGATCACGATGTCGCGCAACCGGCCCACGATGCGCACCCGGCCGTCGGGCACGTCCGCGACATCCCCGGTGCGGAACCAGTCGCCGTCGAAGGCGTGCTCGTCGGCGGCCGGATCGGTATAGCCCAGGAAGGCGTGCGGGCCGCGGATGCAGCACTCGGTCGGCTCGCCCGAGGACCCGACCCTGACCTCGACGTCGCCGAGCGGGCGACCGTCGTCGGCGTGCCGTAGTTCGCGCGGTTCGCCGCGCAGGCCGGACGTGCTCACCGGCACCTCCGAGGAACCGTACGCCCGCATCACGATGATCCCGAAGTCGCGTTCGATGCGCTCGACGATGCGGCGGTCCAGCGTCGTCCCACCGAGGTACACCGCGCGCAACGGCACCTCGAGGCCGGCGGCGACAGCCTCGTCGAGCAGACGGTCCAGCAGCCGGTCCGGGCCGCCGTACCACGTCGACTTGGTGGAGACCAGCAGATCGCACGTCGCCGCCGGATCCCAGCGGTCCTCCAGCACCACCGCGGTGCCCAGCATCGGCGCGATGAACAGTGCCTGCACCACCCCGGTGACCGAGCCGAGCGGGCTGATCAGGAAGATCCGGTCGTCCTCGGTGAGACCGGCGGCGTCGATGTAGTTCGCCGACGCCTTGACCAGGGTGCTCAGCGAGTGCACCACCCCTTTGGGCGCCGACGTGGTGCCCGAGGTGAACAGCACGAACGACGGTTCGTCGGCGGCCCGGCGGGGCGCGACCGAGCCGCCGCCCTCCGGCTGCAGCCAGGAAAAGCCCTCGGGTACCGGCACATCGGGCTGCCCGGACGCGAGACCGACGCGCGCCCCGGTGCGCGCGATGATGTCGGTCAACTGGGCCGATCCCGCGGTGCGCGGCACCAGCAGCACGACCGCGTCGGCCCGAAGCACCGCGTGCACCGCGACCACGGAGTCGACGTCGTTGCCGACCACCAGCACCACCGGGGTTCCCGGTTCGACACCGGCGGCGAGCAGTCCGGCCGCGCGGCGGTCCACCCGTTCGTCGAGTTCGGCGTAGGTCAGCGCACCGGCGCGGTCGATGAGCGCGGGACGGTCCGGATGCTGTTGTGCGGCGGTGCGCACGACGTCCAGCGGTTCGGCGGACCAGAAGCCGGCTGCCCGGTAGGCGTCGCGGCGCTCAGCGGCCCGCTGCCGGGCGTGCCGCAGCAGATCCACGGAAACCGTCATGACCGATTCCGGACGCAAACGTGTGTTCTCACTTGTGTAAATGTAACCTCTCACAGGTGAACGCAATGAGTTTCGACAATCAGGTCGCGATCGTCACCGGCGCGGGCGGTGGTCTGGGCAGCTGTCACGCACTCGAACTCGCCCGCCGCGGCGCCCGCGTCGTGGTCAACGACCTCGGCAGCGCCGTCGACGGCACCGGCCAGTCCACCTCGGCCGCGCAGTCGGTGGTCGACGAGATCACCGCCGCGGGCGGCACCGCGGTGGCCAACTGCGACAGCGTCGCCACGCCGGCGGGCGGCGCCGCGATCGTGCAGACCGCGCTCGACGCGTTCGGCCGGGTCGACATCCTGATCAACAACGCCGGGATCCTGCGGGATGCGGCGTTCAAGAACATGACCCCCGAGCAGGTGGACGCCGTGCTCGCCGTGCACCTGCAGGGCGCGTTCAACGTGACCCGCGCGGTGTGGCCGGTGATGCGCGAGGCCAACTACGGGCGCATCGTCCAGACCGCTTCCGGCTCAGGGCTGTTCGGCAACTTCGGGCAGGCCAACTACGGTGCGGCGAAGATGGGTCTGATCGGCATGATGCACGTGCTGGCGATCGAGGGCGCCCGCAACAACATCGCGATCAACGCCATCGCGCCGATCGCGCGCACCCGGATGACCGAGACCATCATGGGCGAGGCCGGCAAGGCGCTGGACCCGGAGCTGGTCACCCCGGTGGTGGTGTACCTGTCGCATCCCAGCTGCGACCGCACCGCGCACATCTACTCCGTCGGCGGCGGCAAGGTGTCGCGGGTGTTCATCGGCCAGACCAAGGGCATCGAGAACCCGGAGCTGACGGCCGAATCGGTGGCCGCGGCGATCGACGAGATCGACGACACCGCGACCTTCACCATCCGCGGCGGACTGGCCGGGGCCTGATCACCGGCCCTTGAACACCGGCGGGCGCCGTTCGGCGAAGGCCCGCAGACCCTCCTGCAGATCCTCGGTGGTGGAGACGATCTCCTGCGCCCACGCCTCCTGTTCGAAGGCGCGATCGCGGCCGGACTCCGAGGACACCGCCAGCAGGCGTTTGGTCAGGGCCAGCATCACCGTCGGGCCCGCCGCCAGCCGCCGGGCCAGCTCGAGCGCGGTGTCGCGCACCGCCTCCTGGGCGACGACACGGTTCACCAGCCCCAACCGCTCGGCGCGCGCCGCGTCGACGGGCTCGCCGAGCATCAGCAGCTCGGTGGCGCGGCGCAGCCCGACAATGCGGGTCAGCAGATGGATCGCGCCGGAGTCGGGCAGGATGCCGCGCTGCACGAACGGTTCGACGAGCTTGGCTTGTTCGCTCATCACCACCAGGTCGCTGGCCAGCACCAGGCTGGTCCCGGCGCCCGCGGCGGTGCCGGTGACGGCGGCGACCACCGGTTTCTCGCAGTCCAGGATCGACGCGACGAGCCGCTGCCAGCCGTTGGCCAGCATCCGCGCGATATCGCCCGGTCGCCGTTCGGTGGCCGGCGACGACGACGGCCCCAGCCCGGCACCCGCGCAGAAGTGGCGGTCCCCCGCCGCACAGAACAGCACCGCGCGCACCTCGGGGTCGGCGTCGGCGTCCCGGAAGGCCGCGGTGAGCGCGTCACGAGCCAAGGGCGACAACGAGTTTCCGACGTCAGCACGGTCGATCGTGATGCAGCGAACGCCATCGCCGCCGGAGCTGACGACGATTCCCGGTTGTTCTTCGGCCATGGCACTCCCCTGCGTTAACGTGCATTCTCATTTTTCGGGTATCTTATTTCCACTGTGGCCGGCCGAGGCCACGAAGGAGGGTGTTTCGTGGCGACGACGGGACAGATCACCGACGAAGGCCTGGCCCGTCTGCGTGCGACGATCGGCATCGCGGTACCCAGTCCCGCTCCCCCGCACTACCTGCGGCCCAACGAGGACACGTTCCGGCACGTGGCCCAGGCCTACGGCGACGACAACCCGCTGTGGTGCGACCCGGAGTACGCCGCCAAGACCCGCTGGGAGGGTTCGATCGCTCCCCCGGCGCTCGTCGGCGGCGACACCCTGGTCGGCGAGGACGAGGTCACCACGCTGTCCGAGGAGGACCGCGCGCTGACCAAGGGCGACCCGCTGCGCGGTGTGCACGCGTTCTACGGCGCGTCCGCCCGGGAGTGGTGGGCCCCGCTGTACGCCGACCGGCGGGTGTTCCGGCGCAACGCGCTGATCGCGGCGCTGGACAAGAGCAGCGAGTTCGCCGGCCGGGCGGTGCACGAGTGGTCCGCGCAGGTGTACCGCGACGAGACCGGCACGATCCTGGGCGCCCAGTACCGCAACATGATTCGCACCGAGCGCCGTAAGGCGCGGGAGCGCAAGAAGTACGACGACATCGAGTTGAAGGTCTGGACGCCCGAGGAGATCGCCGAGATCGACGAACGCTACGCCGCCGAGCAGCCCCGCGGCGCGGAGCAGCGGTGCTGGGAGGACGTCGAGGAGGGCGACACCGTCGGCCCGATCACCAAGGGACCGCTGACCGTCACCGACATGGTGTGCTGGCACGTCGGCATGGGCATGGGCATGTACGGGGTGCGCGCGCTGCGGTTGGCGTACCGCAACCGGCAGCGCATCCCGCGTTTCTACACCCCCGACGAGCGGGGCATCCCCGACGTCCAGCAGCGGGTGCACTGGGACACCGCGGCGGCCCGAAACGCCGGTAACCCCACCACCTTCGACTACGGCCGGATGCGCGAGACCTGGCTGATCCATCTGTGCACCGACTGGATGGGCGACGACGGCTGGTTGTGGAAGCTCGACTGCGAGTTCCGCAAGTTCAACTACGTCGGGGATCTGCACACCGTGTCCGGCACCGTGGTGCGCAAGTACCTCGCCGACGGGGACCGCCCCGCGGTGGATCTCGACCTCGCCGCGGTGAACCAGCGCGGCGAAATCACCGCCCCCGGGCACGCGACCATCCTGCTGCCGAGCCGCAGCCACGGACCGGTCCGGCTGCCCGATCCGCCGGGCGGCGCCCGTTCCCTGGCCGAGCTGCTCGACGTGGCCGCGGAGGAATTCTCCCGCCGATGAGTTACGACAGCGTTCCCGGACTGCGCGCCGCCCTCGACGGCGGGGTGCTGCGCCTGACCTTCGACCGCGCCGACCGGCGCAACGCGATCGACGACACCATGCTCGACGCGCTGATCGCCCACATCGCCGCCTCGGGCACCGACGAGGAGGTCCGGGTGATCCGGATCGACGCGGAGGGCCCCGACTTCTGCTCCGGCTCCGACCTGATCGCCCGCAACACCCCGTCGGGCCGCAAACCGCGCGTCGGCAGCACCCAGCGCCGCCTGCCGACCAAGGCGAACCGGCTGATCCCGGTCATGACGGAGACCCAGGTGCCGATCGTCGCGGTGGTGCGCGGCTGGACCGCCGGACTCGGCTTCCACATCGCGCTGGCATCCGACTTCTGCGTCGCCGCCACCGATGCGCGGATCTGGGAACCGTTCATGGCCCGCGGTTTCACCCCCGATAGCGGAGCGGCCTGGCTGCTGCCCCGGCTCGTCGGGATGGTCCGGGCCCGGCGACTGCTGCTGCTCGGCGAGGAGATCAGCGGCGCACAGGCCGCCGAGCTCGAGATCGTGCACGCCGCCTACCCGCCCGACGAACTGGAGGCGCGGGCCGACGCGCTGGTCGCCAGGCTCGCCACCGCGCCGACCGTCGCGCTGGGCCTGACGAAGTGGCTGCTGCACAGCGGAACTGGGCTCGATCTGGACCGGCACCTGCAGAACGAGGCAATGGCACTCGAATTATCCAGCCGCAGCGATGATTTCAAAGAAGGCTTGGCCGCTTTCCGCGACAAGCGCGACCCGGTGTTCCTGGGCCGATGAGCACGATCGCGATCACCGCCGACACCCCGGTCGCCGACGCGGTCGCCGCAGTCGAGGACTGGGTGGCCACCCACGTGCCGGAGCGCTGGCGGACCGCGGCCGCCGACGGTCCTGCCGCCCTGCGCGCGGTGCGCAGCCCGCAGGAGTACCGCGAGTGGTATCCGGTGTTCGCCCGGTCCGGGCTGGTGATGCCGACCTGGGCACCCGAGTACGGCGGCCTGGGTATCACCCCCGAGACCGCCCGCGCGATCGAGAAGGTGCTCGCCCCGCTGCGGTTGACCCGGCTGAATCCGTTGGGGCTCAACAACGCAGCGGCGGCGCTGTTCAGCCACGGAACCGAGGAGCAGCGGCGCCGCTTCCTACCGCCGATCGTGCGCAACGAAGAGGTCTGGTGCCAGCTGTTCAGCGAGCCCGGCGCCGGATCGGACCTGGCGTCGCTGGCGACCAGGGCGGTGCGCGACGGCGACGACTGGGTGGTGACCGGCCAGAAGGTGTGGACCACCTGGGCCGACGTCGCCGACTTCGCGATCCTGTTGGCGCGCACCGACCCCGACCAGCCCAAGCACGCGGGCATCACCTACTTCGCGCTGGACATGCGCCAGCCCGGTGTCACGGTGCGCCCGCTGCGCCAGATCACCGGTGAGGCCGAGTTCAACGAGGTCTTCCTGGACGGCGCCCGGGTGCCCGACGCGCATCGCATCGGCGCCGTCAACGACGGATGGCGGGTCAGCGCGTCGACCTTGTCCAGTGAGCGCCAGATGGTGTCCGGGTCGGGCTCCGGCGGGATGGGCCGGCTGGGCGGGTCCAGCGCCGAACGGCTGATCGAGTTGGCCCGGGAGACCGGACGCTGGGCCGACCCCGTCGTCCGCGCGAAGGTGATGCGGCTGTGGGCGCAGGAGCAGATCCGCGGCTGGACCAACGCCCGGGTGCGCGCCGCACTGTCCGCGGGCCAGTCCCCGGGCGCCGCGTCGTCGATCGGCAAGGTGCACCAGGCCACGCTCAACCAGCAGATCCAGGACCTGATGGTGGACCTGCTGGGCACCTCCGCGCTCGCCTGGGAGGGCGAACCGGACTCGCTGCCCCGCGAGGTGGCGGGCATGATGCGCAGCCTGGCCAACTCCACCGAGGGCGGCACCACCGACATCAACAAGAACATCCTCGGCGAACGGGTGCTGGGGCTGCCGAAGGAACCCGATCCGTGGAAAGGCAAGCCCTGGAAGGATATTCCCAGGTCATGAGCTACGAGCGGCTGGTGGTCGAGAAGGCCGACGGCGTCGGGTGGCTGATACTGAACCGACCGGACGCGGCCAACGCGTTCGACGCGCTGATGCTCGACGAGCTGGAGACGGCCTGGGCGGAGCTCGACGCCGACCCGGACGTGAAGGTCATCGTCAACACCGCGCAGGGTAAGGCGTTCTGCACCGGGATGGACGTCGTGCAGGTGGCCAAGGACCGCGACGCCATGCGCAAGCACTCCCGGCGCACCCGCGACGCCGAGCTGAAGATCTCCGCCTGGCACTGCGGGGTCTGGAAGCCGGTGATCGCGGCGGTGAACGGGGTGTGCGCGGGCGGCGGACTGCACCTGGTGGCCGATGCGGACATCGTGATCGCCTCCGACACCGCCAGTTTCCTGGATCCGCACGTCGCGGTCGGACAGGTGGTCGCCTACGAGGCGATCACGCTGATCCGGAAGTCGCCGATGGAGGCGATCACCCGGATGGCGTTGTCCGGCCGGGCCGAACGCATCTCCGCGCAGCGCGCCTACGAGCTGGGCATCGTGTCCGAGGTGGTCCCGTTGGATTCGCTGCGCTCGGCGGCCGCGTCGTTGGCGGAGAAGGTGGCCCGCAACGACCTCGACGCGATGCGGCGGACCAAGAAGGCGCTGTGGCACTCACTCGAGGTCGGCCTGACCCAGGCCCGCATCGACGCATTGGAGTTGTTATGACGAGTACGCAGACCCCGTACCAACGGCTCATCGTCGAGCGGCGCGGTCCGGTCGGCTGGATCATCAACAACCGGCCCGACCGGCTCAACGCCTACGACGCGCTGATGCGGGAGGAGTTCGCCAGGGCCTGGACCGAACTGGACAACGATCCGGAGGTCCGGGTGATCGTGCACACCGGCAACGGCCGGGCGTTCCAGACCGGTGCCGACGTCGAGGATCTCGACGCCGACGGCATCGAGCAGTTCCGCGAGACCATGCGGACGCTGAACCTCGGGCTGACCGGGTGGCACATGAACGTCGGCAAGCCGGTCATCACGGCGGTCAACGGGGTCTGCGCGGGCGGCGGACTGCACTGGGTCGCCGACGCCGACATCGTGATCGCCTCCTCGAACGCCACCTTCCTCGACCCGCACGTGTCGATCGGTCAGGTCAGCGCGTTGGAGACCATCGGGTTGATGCGACGGATGCCGGCGGGCGCGGTGCTGCGGATGGCGTTGGTGGGCAGCCACGAACGGCTCACCGCGCAACGGGCCTACGAGCTCGGGATGATCAGCCAGGTGGTGGATCCGCCGGAGAAGCTGCGCGACGTCGCCCAGGAGCTCGCCGAGAAGATCGCCCGCAACTCCCCCGCGGCGATGCGCGCGACCAAACGCGCCCTGTGGGGTGCGGTGGAGTACGGGCTGACCGACGCCTGCCGGGAGGGCGCCAAACATCTGGTGTCGATGTGGGGGCACCCGGACCAGAACGAGGGCCCGAACGCGTTCGCCGAGAAGCGCACCCCGCAGTGGCAACCTCTGGAGCCGGAATCGTGAACCTGACCGTACTGCTCGACGGCCTGCCCGATACCGCGGTGCACACGCTGGGCGCCGACGTGTCACGGGAAACACTGCGCGCCAGTGCCTCACAGTTGGGCGCCGTGCTGGCCGGGGTCGGTGTCACGACCGGTCAGGTCGTTGGGGTGATGCTCGGCAACGAGCCGGCCACCATCGCGGCGCTGTTCGGCACCTGGCATGCCGGCGCGGTGTACACACCGCTGAACCCGCGTGCCGCCGACCCGGAGCTGGACGGTCAGCTGGAGAGCCTGGGCCCGGCCGCCGTCGTCACGACTCCGGAGTTGGCGCACCGGTTCTCGCGGTTCGAGCTGCCCGTCGTCACCGTGTCGGAGCTGAAGTGGTCGGTGTTCCGGGACGCCCGGGCCGCGTCAGGTAGGCGGTTCGACGAGGATGTGGCGCTGCTGCAGTTCACGTCGGGGACCACGGGCCCGCCGAAACCGGTGCCGTTGCGGCACAGCAACGTCGTCGACCTCATCGACCGGCTGCTGGGCAAGCTCCGCGGCGGCCGCAGCGGTAAGCCGGACCGCGCGCCGATGCCGAACCTGGTGCCGCTGTCGCTGTCGTTGTGGGCGGGGATCTACCAGGTGCTTTTCGCGTTCCGCGCCGGCGCCGGTGTGGTGCTGATGGAGCGGTTCACGCCAACGGATTTCGCGGCGCTGGTGAAACGCCACCAGCTGCGGTCCACGGTGCTGCCGCCTGCGGCGCTGACGATGGTGTTGCACGACGAGACGGTGCAGGATCTGTCGCCGCTGCGCATCGTGCGGTCGATCACCGCACCGCTGTCGCCGGTGCAGGCGCGCCGGTTCAACGAGAAGTTCGGTGTGATCGTGCTGAACTCCTACGGGCAGACCGAGCTCGGCGGTGAGGTGGTCGGCTGGTCGGCCGCCGACGCCCGCGAGTGGGGTGAGTCCAAACTCGGGTCGGTGGGTCGGCCGCTGCCGGGCATCGATGTCAAGATCCACGACGACGAGGTGCTGGTGCGCACCCCGATGACGGTGGCGCGCAAGGTGGATCCGGCGTTCCTGGACCGGCTCACCGACGACGGGTGGTTCCACACCGGCGACCTGGGGTGGTTCGACGAGGACGGCTTCCTGTGGCTGGACGGCCGGGTGTCCGACATGATCAACCGTGGCGGGCTGAAGGTGTTTCCGGGCACCGTCGAGGATGTGCTGCTGGCGGCCGACGGGGTGCGGGAGGCCGCCGTGGTGGGGGTGCCCGACGAGCGACTCGGCGAGGTGCCGTGGGCGTTCGTGGTCCGCACCGACGAGTCTGTTGACGAGGACGGACTGATCGCGTGGTGCCGTGAACGGTTGACGCCGTACCGGGTGCCGGTACGGATCGTGTTCCTCGACGCGCTGCCGCGTAACGCGGTCGGCAAGGTCGCCAAGCGCGAGTTGGCGACGATGGCCCTGCGGTAGCGGCTCGCCTCGCTAATAAGTTCACGTTCGACGTCGGCGGGCGGTTTTTGTCGGTGCCCGTCTTTAGTATGAACGTATGTTCGATGACCCGCGGTCGGCGGAGCTGATCACCGTGATGGGTGAGGAGGCCCGGGAGGAGGCCGCGGCCAAAGGCCGCCGCCTGGCAGCGGTCGCCGAACTCTATGAACTGCGCAAACTGCAGTACCTGGACGCCGGGTTCACCCACACCGACGTGTCGGTGGCGGTGGCCGCCGAAGTCGGCGCCGCCCACAACATCAGCCACGCCCGCGCCCACAGCCTCGTGCACACCGCCGTCGACCTGCACCGTCGGCTACCGCAGGTGATGGCCGCGATGCGACGCGGCGCGATCGACTACCGCATCGTGGCCACCATCAACACCCGCACCCAAAACGTCGAAGACCACTACCTCGAACTCCTCGACCACGCGCTGGCCGCGCGGGCCGAGAAATGGATGAAACTGTCCGACAAACAACTCATCGACCGCATCGACATGATCGTCGCCGACCTCGACCCCGAAGCCGTGCGCGTCCCACGCCACGTCGATGACAACCGCCACCTCCACGTCGAACCGGCCAACGAACCCGGAATCGCGTTGATCTGCGGGGTCGTGCACGCCACCGACGGCGCCGCCCTCCACGCCGCCCTGAACGCGCTGGCCGACACCGTCTGCGCCCACGACCCACGCACCAAAGCCCAACGCCGCGCCGACGCCCTCGGCCCCCTGGCCCGCGGGCAAGCCACCCTGCGGTGTGAATGCCGACGCCACGACTGCCCCGCCACAGCCGCCAAGGCCGCCGCCGGCGCCGCGGTCATCTCCGTACTGGCCGAACAGGCCACCCTCGACGGCACCAGCAACAAACCCGGATACCTGCCCGGCTTCGGCGTCCTGCCCGCCGAATCCGTACGACAGCTGGCCGAACACGCCGTCTGCAAACCCCTCACCACCCCCGACACCAAGCCGGAGAAGAACTACCGGCCCAGCACCGCACTACGCACCTACGTGCAGTGGCGCGACCTGACCTGCCGCTGGCCCGGCTGCGACAAACCCGCCCAGGGCTGCGATATCGACCACACCACCCCCTGGCCGGCCGGGCCCACCCACCCGTCCAACACCAAGCCCTACTGCCGGACCCACCACATCGTCAAAACCTTCCTCACCGGCCGCGGCGGCTGGAGCGAACGCCAACACCCCGACGGCACCCTCGAACTGCGCGCCCCCACCGGACACCTCTACATCCACCAACCCCACGGCGCGGCGATGTTCCCCGCCCTGGCCCAAGAAACCGGCGACCTCAACATCAAGGCAGCCCCACCACCGCAGGTGCGTGACCGCATCGCACTCATGCCACCCCGAAAACGCAGCTACGACGACGAAAAACGCAAACGCATCCGCACCGAACGCCGCCAACGCGCCAAACTCCTCACCGACCAACAACACCAACACCAAGCCAAACTCGCCACCAACGACAAACCCCCACCCTTCTAGAGGGACTTCCCGAGGGCGGGAAGCAAGACGACGCTGCCATCACTAGGAGGCGCCATGAAGATCCTTCGCGGGCGCCGCCTCGCACCGGGCCACCACGACGGCGATGGTCGTCGACTCCGAGATGAGCCGCGACGATGTCGTGCTGGCGTTCCGGACCAGTCTCGGCGACGGTGGCTGGCCGACCGAATGGGCCGAGGATGTCGCCGACGACAACCTGGGCCTCGCGGCGCAACTTCCCCTCGGGGCGATCATCATTCGCGAACTCGACGACTTCTATCTGCGCGGGGCGATCCTGCCCCCGCTCGACTAACGAAACCGGGCGCGCAGTTCGGTTTTCAGCACCTTGCCGGTGAGGTTGCGCGGTAGGGCCTCGACGATTTCGAGGCGTTCCGGAAACTTGTGCCGCGCCAGGCCCTGACCGCGGCAGTGGTCAACCAACGCGGACAAGTCCGGCGTCACGCCCGGCGCCGGCACGACGACGGCGCACACCCGCTCACCCGTGCGGGTGTCGGGCACACCGATCACCGCGACATCGGCGACCGCGGGATGGGTCACCAACGCCTCCTCCACCTCGAGCGCCGAGATGTTCTCCGCGTTGCGGATGATCGCGTCCTTGATCCGGCCGGTGACCCGCACGTTGCCGTCCGCGTCGATCAGCCCGCGGTCACCGGACCGGAACCAGCCGTCGGCGTCGAACGCGTCGGCGTTGAGCGACTCGTCGGTATAGCCCAGGAAACACTGCGGCCCCTTCAGCCGCAGCTCCCCCTCGACACCGATTCCGACCTCGCGTTCGTTGTCGTCGACGACGCGGATCCGCACCCCGGGAACCGGTGGCCCCACCGTGTGGTCGAGCACCTCCGGCGGTGCGTCCGGCGCCGGTGAGGTGGCCACCGGGAACTCGGTCAACCCCCACGCGTTCGCGATGCCGGGCACCGAAAGTGTCTCGCGCACCTGGCGTCCCAGCTCCGCGGTGATCGGCGCGCCACCGGCCACACACGCCCGCAGCCTCGGAAACAGCGGCGCCTCCCCGTGCCGACGCTGCGCGTCCATGTACGCCACGAAGAACGGCGTCGCCGTGCCCAGCAACGTGGGCGACGCGGCGGCGATCGCCTCCGGGGTCCGGACCGGGTCGAAGCTGTCGAACAGCACCAGCCGCATTCCGGTCAGCAGGCTCGCGGCCAGCATCGCCGCCCCGCCGATATGCGAGATCGGGAACGGGATCGGGTTCACATCGCTGCTCGACGCGCCGACCATCCCGACCACACCGGCCGAGCCCGCGATCACCGACCGGTCGCAGTGCTTGATGCCCTTGGGCGCCGCCGTGGTCCCCGACGAGTAGTACACCCACCGGGCCTCGTCCGCCGACGACGGCGGTGCCGGCAGCTCCCCGCTACCGGCGGGAAGCCGCAACGCCCCGTCGGCCGGCGGGTCGCCGTGGTCGATGACCACGACGGTCATCTCCCGCTCGGCGGCCAACTCCCGCGCCAGCGCCACATGGTCGAAGCCGCGCCACACCCCGGGCACCATGAGCACCTGGGCTTCGAGTTGCGTTGTGGCGAAACGGACTTCGCGTTCCCGCCAGATCGGCAGGATCGGGTTCTGCAGCGCGCCCAGGCGGGCCAGCGCGACCATCACCACCATCGTCTCCAACGACGTCAGCAGCTGCCAGGACACCACCGTGCCCGGGCCGATCCCCTGCTCGGCGAACGCGGCCGCGGTGCTCAGCGCGGCGTGGCTGAGCTCGGCGCTGGTGAGGCTGCGACCGAAGTCGTCGGCGAGCACCACGCGGTCCGGATGTTCGGCGGCGGCCCGCTCGACCAGACCCCAGAAGGTGTCACTCACGACGTCGGCAGCAGCAATCGACGTTTGGCCAGGATGTTGCGCATCATCTCAGAGCTTCCACCCGACACCGTGTACGCACGCGACCACAGCCAGCATTCTTTCAGACGCTGCTTGGCCAGGGCCACACCCGGATCGGCGGTTACCGTGCACACCATCGTCGACAACTGCGCGCCGTACGCCGAAACCCGGTGGTAGGTCTCGGCGAAGCTGAGCTTGGCGATCGACCCGTCGCCGACCTGTTCGTCGCCGGCGACCATCCGTTCGACGTGGTCGTCGATGAACGCCTTGGCCACCTCGACCTCGACCGCCAACTCGGCGACCGTCTGCCGGATGTCCGCGTGCTCCAGCGCGGGCACCCCGTCGATCGTGCCGTGCCTGGCCACGGTGACCAGGTCGTCGATCAGCAGCTCCAGCAGGATCACGTTGCCGCCGATGCCGAACCGCTCGAAGTCCAGGCCCGTCATGATGATCGACCAGCCCTGGCCGGGCTCGCCGATGATGTTGTCCGCCGGGATGCGCACGCCGTCGAGCCACACCTCGTTGACCTCGATGGCGTCGTTGACGGTGCGGATCGGCCGGACCTCGACGCCCGGACTGTCCAGCGGGACCACGAACACCGACAGCCCCTTGTGCCGCGACGACGTCGGGTCGGTGCGGATCAGCGCCAAACCCATGTCGGCCCAATGCCCGTCGGTGATCCATGTCTTCTGCCCGTCGAGCACCCACGACCCGTCGTCCTGGCGGGTGCCGCGGCAGCGCACCGCGGCGATGTCGCTGCCGGCGTCGGGCTCACTCAGCAGCTGGCACCACACATGCTCGCTGCTGCGGATCTTCGGCAGCAGCCTGGACTTCTGCTCCTCGGACCCGAAGTGCAGCAGAACGTGGGCGGCGAGGTTGACCTGGTCGACCGGCCGCGGGGCGCGGGCCCGCAAAATCTCCTCGGAGACGATCCGGTCGTGCAGCGGATGGTGGTCGGCGCGGCCGCCGTACTCGACGGGCCAGTCCGCTCCCACGAACCCGGCGGCGAACAGCGAGGCGAACCACGTCCGCAGCGCCGCCTCCTGCTCGGGCGTCTCGGGTGCCCGGTGCCCCTCGCGGGCCTCGAACGGCGGTGCGTGTTCGGCGATGTGTGCCCGGATCCGCTCGCGGAACTCCGCCAACTGCGCATTCGTCGGCCTGGGGGCGCTCACCAGCCCGCTCCGTCCGCGTACTGTGCACGCGCGGCACGTGCGGTGCCGAGAAGCGAGGCGTTGGTGAAGACCCGGCGCAGTTCGTGGTGCAACGGATACTCCCAGGTGAAGCCGATCCCTCCGGACAACTGCATGCACTCGTCGACGGCGGCGGTGGCGTGGGTGGCGACGAATGCGTGCGCGACGGTCGCCACCGCCGGGGCCGACTCGTCCCCGGCGGCCAGCGCCCTGGCAGCCTTCATCACGACGGCGCGGGCCTTCGCCTCGAACACCAACAGCTCGACCAGACGATGTTGCACCGCTTGGAAACTCGCGATCGGGGCGCCGAACGCGATGCGCTCCTTGAGGTAGCCGACCAGCCGCTCGAACGTCGCCGACACCGTGCCCAGCGACTCCGCGCTGAGCAGCACCCGGGCCAGCGCCAGCAGCCGGCGCGCCTGCTCCTGGTCACCGACGTCCACGCCGTCGGCTCCGGTCAGCGTCACCCGCCAGACGGGACGCTCGACGTCGAGCAGTTCGTCGTCGGGTTCACGGGGCAGCGAGGCGACGCCCTCGTACAGCCGAATCCCGTTGTCGCCGAACGCCACGACGAGATCGGCGGCGTCCGGCCGGGCCACCCTGGTGACGTCGGCGGCCAGGGCGCATGCCGCCGCGACCGTGCCGTCGAGCAGGCCGGGCAACCACCGGTCCCGCACCGCACCGGGTGCGGCACTCAGCGCGGCCGCCGCGGTCACCGACCCGAGCCACTGCGACACGTTTCCCGCGCGCCCGAGTTCCTCGGCGATGACCGTCGTCTCCACCGGACGCCACCCGCTACCGCCCAGGCTCTCGTCGACCAGCAGCCCGGTCCAGTCCATCGCCGCAAGGTCTTTCAGCGAGTCCCGGCTGCCACATCCGGCGAGGAACTCGCGGGCCGCGTCCCGGACGAGGTCGATGTCAACGTCGATTTCAACGTCGATGTCAACCGAGTCGTCGAGGGCCGCCTCGACCTCAGCGCCCACCGCCGGTCAGCTCCGCAGCAGCTGTTCGGCGTTGCCGCGCATGATGCGCTTCTTGGCGGCGTCGTCGAGCGGATCGAGGAGCTTGACGAAGTCCGCGGGCTCGGCCAGGCCCTCCGCGTGCGGGAAGTCCGATCCCATCACCAGCACATCGTCGTAGCCGAGGCTGTTGACGATGCCCGGGATGTCGTCCTCCGGGTAGGGCACAACGCGGACGTGCTGCCGGAAGATCGCCGACGGCCGCTCGGTGAGCTTGCCGCCGATCCACGGGCCGTTGCGGCCCATGCCGCGGCTCTTGTCCATGTGCTTGAGGAAGTACGGCACCCACTCGGCGCCGTGCTCGGCGACCAGCACGTTGAGCTTCGGGAAGCGGCCGAACAGGTTGTCGAAGATCAGCGCCGACAGCGTGTCCTCGATCGGCCGCTGACCGTAGATGTTCATCCACTGCCACGCCGACATGTGCCACGACGCCGGATCCGGGTTGTGGCCCCAGGCGGGCGAGATCGCGTCGAAGTACCAGAACGGCATGATGTGGTACACCAGCACGCAGCCGGCCTCCTGCAGCCGGGCGTAGATCGGGTCGAAGTAGGGGTCGCCCGGTGAGCGCCCGTAGGCCGGACCGGTCGGCAGCATCACGAACTTGGCACCCGCGTTGATGATCGCCTCGGTCTCGGCGACCGCGGAGTCGAGGTCACGCAGCGACAGCAGCGCGGTCGCGTAGATGCGGTCCCCGAAGTTGAAGCCCCACTCCTCGTCGATCCAGCGGTTGAAGGAGCGCAGGTTCGCGTACAGCGCCGGGGTGTCGGAGACGTAGTGCTCGGCGGCCAGCGCCATCCCGCTGGGATAGATGATCATCTTCTCGACGTTCTGCTTCTCCATCACCGCGAGGCGCGCAGAACGCTCGATGTACTCGGGCTGCATCGGCAGCGGCTCATAGGTCTCGTCGGGGTTGCCGGAGCCCATCTGGCGCAGCATCTCCTTCAGCGAGCCGGGCCGGTAGGCCACGTCCAGCCCGAGACCGCCCTCGCTGTTGAACGTCGCCACGCGGTGGCCCGCCAGGATCACCTCCACACCGTCGGCGCCGCGCACCGTGGTGATCGCACGGTCCTTGAACTCGTCGGGGAGATACCGGGTGAAAGCGTCGCGCGTCTCATAGCAGTGCGTGTCGCAATCGATAATGCCGTAGTCGAGGGTGGTCACCGCGCCGCTCCTTCTTGCGAGAATACTTATTCTCTGTTTCAGGAAAAGATACTATCCTCGATCGATAATGCCTATACCCCGGGCTGTCCATAAATCGGTGCGGAAGGAAAACATGACTGCACCAACGTCATTCGTTGAAGTTGCGGGCTGTGTCGACGGCTGAGCAGGTCGATCACGGGGATCTGCGGGAGGCGGTCCGCGATTTCCTGGCCGCCCGCTCACCCAGCAGCGCCGTGCGCAGTGCGATGGACTCGGGCTACGACGAGCGGATCTGGCGTGAACTGACCGCCGACCTGGGCCTGGCGGCGGTCGCGGTGCCCGAGCGGTTCGGCGGTGCCGGTGCGGGGATGCCGGAACTGGCGGTGGTCTTCGAGGAGATGGGCGCCGCACTGCTGTGCTCCCCGTTCTTCGCGACCGTGGCGCTGGCCGTGCCGGCGCTGCTGGCCAGCGACGATGCCGACGCGATCGGCGATCTGCTGCCGGACCTGCTCGACGGCTCGGCCACCGCCACCCTGATCCTCGACGGCGCTCTGGAGGCCTGGCGGCCCGAGGCGGTGACGCTGTCGGCCCGCCGGGACGGCGGGACCTACCTGGTCAGCGGCGAGGCTCCGTTGGTGCTCGACGGGGACCGTGCCGACGTCATCCTGGCCGCCGCCCGCACCGACGCCGGCCTGTCGCTGTTCGCCGTGCGCGGCGACGCACCCGGCCTGCAGCGCACCGCGCTGACCGCGCTGGACCGCACCCGCAGGCCGGCCCGGTTGCGGTTCGCCGACGTGCCCGCACGCCTGGTCGGCGCGCAGGGCGGCGCCGCCGACGGGCTCACCCGCGCCTCTGACCTGGCGCTGGTCGCACTGGCCGCCGAACAGACCGGCGGGGCGGCCCGCTGTCTGGAGATGGCCGTCGACTACGCCAAGAACCGCATCCAGTTCGGCCGCGCCATCGGCAGCTTCCAGGCGGTCAAACACCGCTGCGCCGACATGCTGGTGCTGGTCGAGGGCGCCCGGTCGGCCGCGTACCACGCCGCCGAGGTGTGGGACTCCCCCGAACTGCCGGTCGCGGCGGCGGTGGCCAAGCTGGCCTGTTCGGAGGCGTTTCTGCAGTGCGCGCTCGACTCCATGCGCACCCACGGCGGCATCGGCTTCACCTGGGAGCACGACGCCCACCTGTACGTCCGCCGCGCCAAGGCGACCCAGTTGATGTTCGGCAGTCCCGACACCCACGCCGGGCGCCTCGCCGACCTGATCACCCACCCGAAGGATGACGCATGACCCTCTCGTACTCCCTGGAACTGCCCACCCACCGGGTCGAATCGCCCGACGAGTTCGTCACCGCCGCGGCGATCACTGAGATCGCGCGGCACGCCGAATCCTGCGGCTACTCCGCGGTGCATGTCACCGACCACCCGGCGCCGGACGCGAAATGGCTTGACCACGGCGGCCATCACGCACTGGACCCGTTCGTGGCGCTCTCGTTCGCCGCCGCGGCCACCACCGACGTCAGGCTGCTCACCAACGTCTACATCGCGGCGTACCGCAACCCGTTCCTGAGCGCCAAGTCGGTGCAGAGCCTGGCGGTGCTGTCCGGTGGACGACTGATTCTCGGCGTGGCCGCCGGTTATCTGAAGCCCGAATTCCGGGCTCTGGGAATCGATTTCGACCGGCGCGGCGACCTGCTCGACGAGTCACTGGATGTGCTGCAGCAGCTGCTCGCCGGCGACGACGTCGCACTGGAGACCGACCGCTTCTCCGCCCGCGGCGTGCGGCTGCGTCCGCTGCCGCCGCAGGCTCCGCCGGTCTGGGTCGGCGGCAACAGTAAACCCGCGGTACGACGAGCGGTTTCGCGGGGTGCCGGCTGGGCCCCGTTCAACACGTTCGGCTACGCCGCGGCGTCGCGCACCGCCGAGATCTCCACCCTCGACGAACTCGAGGCGGCGATCGTGTGGGCGAAGAACTACGCACGCGAGATCGGCCGCACCGAACCGCTGGACATCTGCTTCTCGGCGGGCAACCTGCTCGACGACAGCCGCTCGGTCGACGAACAGCAGGCCACCATCGAACGGCTCGCCGCCGCCGGGGTCACCTGGCTGACGATCGTGCCCGGCGGCGAGGACCGCGCCGAACTGCTGGAGCGGTCCGCGTCATTCGCCAAGGAGTTCATCCGGTCCTGACGGCCGCATCAGGCTGTCGGCCGCGAAACCGTCGACGCTGATCCGGCGGCGCGCGAACAGCCAGCGGCCCGCACCCGGGACCAGGCTGTCCCGGTAGCGGCCCCAGTGGTCCAGGCCGATGTCGGTGTGCACGGCGAAGTAGCTGGTCACCTCGGCCCGGGCGGGCGTGACCTCGACGAACCGCACACTCGACACGTGGTGGCGGACGTACGTCGCCTGGCGCCCGGTGCGGGGTGCGCTCATCTGGGCGGCCAGACCCGACTCGATCGCCGCGGGGCCGGTCAGCGGCTCACCGCCGTGGTACTCCAGCACCCCGTCCTCGGCAAAGCAGCCGGCCAGGGCCGCCAGATCGAACCTGTCGGTGGCCGCCGTGTAGTCCGACAGCGTCTGCCGCACCAGCTCCCTGACCACGATCTCCCACGACTGCACCGCGCCTCCGTCCACCGAAACCGAAACATGCATTTCCCGATCACGATAATGTGTATTCTCATGCCGCAACCCAGTCTTGAAGACCTCGTCCGCCCCGCCACCACCGCACTGGTCACCCAGGAGTGCCAGGGCGGCGTGATCGGCCCGGAGGCCGGACTGCCCGCACTGGCCGAAGAGGCGCGGCGCGAAGCGATCCCGAACATCGCCAAGCTGCTCGACGCCGCCCGTGCGGCGGGTGTCACGGTGGTGCACTGCCTGATGCACCGCCGCCCCGACGGCCGCGGATCCAACACCAACGCACGCCTATTCGCCGCCGCGAAATCCTTCAGCGCCGACCTCAGCCCCGGCAGTCCGGGCGGCTCGGTGCTTCCCGAATTCGGGCCGCACGAAAGCGATCTGATCCTCACCCGGACGCACGGCGTCGGCCCGATGACCGGCACCGACCTGGATCCGGTGCTGCGCAACCTGGGCATCACCACGATCGTCGGGGTCGGGGTGTCAGTGAACGTCGCGATCCCGAACTTCGTCATGGACGCGGTCAACCGCGGCTACCAGTTCGTTCTGCCCCGCGACGCGGTCGCCGGCTACCCGCGCGAGTACGCCGAATCCGTCATCGACAACACCCTGTCGCTGCTCGCCACCGTGACCACCACCGATGCCCTCACTAGATGTTGGTGAGCGTTGGTGATAACGTCTGTTCTCACTACCGTAAACGGTCATATCCGCAGGAGGATCCGCTGATGCCGTCCCGCTCGCTGCCCTACCCGGTCTTCGACATCGACAACCACATGTACGAGACCACGGATGCGCTGACCAAGTACCTGCCCAAACAGCACCAGGGCAAGGTCGGCTACGTCCACGTCAACGGGCGGCCGAAGCTGGTCGTCAAGGACCGGATCAGCCACATGATCCCGAACCCGACGTTCGAGCGGGTGGCCCGGCCGGGCAGCGCGGAGGACTACTTCCTCGGTAACAACCCCGAGGGCCTCAGCTTCCGCGAATTCGTCGGCGAGCCAATGGAAATCATCCCGGCATTCCAGGATCCCGGGCCGCGTCTGGAGCTGATGGACGAGCTCGGCATCGACCAGTGCGTCATGTACCCGACGCTGGCCAGCCTCATCGAGGAACGCACCACCGACGACGTGGTGCTGACCCACGCCATCATCCACGCCCTCAACGAGTGGATGTACGAGCACTGGAGCTTCAACTACAAGGACCGGATCTTCGCCACGCCGGTGATCTGCCTGCCGCTGGTCGACGAGGCCATCAAGGAGTTCCGCTGGTGCCTCGAGCGCGGCATGAAGACCTTCCTGGTGCGGCCCGCCCCGGTGCCCAGCCGGTTCGGCGGTTCGCGCTCGATGGGTCTGCCCGAGTTCGACCCGTTCTGGCAGGAGGTCGTCGACGCCGGCATTCCGGTGACCTTCCACGCGGCGGACAGCGGCTACCAGAAGCACCTGCAGGAATGGGAGGGCGGCGACGAGTACCTGTCGTTCAAGCCCAGCACGCTGCGCGAGGTGGTGATGGGCTTCCGCGCGATGGAGGACACCCTGGCCGCGCTGATCTGCCACGGTGCGCTGTCGCGCTTCCCCGACCTGAAGATCCTGGTGGTCGAGAACGGCAGCGGCTGGGTGCGCAACCTGCTGCGGCTGCTGGAGAAGGCCTACAAGACCATGCCCAAGGAGTTCGACGAGCATCCGGTCGAGGTCTTCAAGCGCAACGTCTACATCCACCCGTTCCTCGAGGACGACATCCCCGGCATCATCGAGATCATGGGCGAGGATCACGTGATGTTCGGGTCGGACTTCCCGCACCCGGAGGGCATCGGCGATCCGCTGAGCTTCGTCGACCGGCTGGAGGGGCTGTCGGAGACGGCGAAGGCGAAGATCATGGGCGGCAACGCGATGGGTGTGCTGGGCCTGAACAAGGTCCCCGCCTGACCGTGCGATGACCCGAGGTCTGGCACTGGGCCTGCTGGGCGTCCTGCTTGTCGGGACCGCCCCGCAGGCCCTCGCCGATTCCGGGCCCGCCCTCAACGGCCGGTACCAGGCGGTGTCCAACGGCGACTTCGCCAAGACCAACGACGTCTACCGCGATCTGCCGTCGGTGGTGTCGGTGTGGACCATCGAGTCGACGTGCACCGACCCGCAGACCTGCACCGGCCGGGTGATCAGCGACGCCGGCTGGGAGGCCGACCTGGTCTTCCAGACGGCGACGTGGAAAGTGCGCCGCGAGCTGCCGGACTGGCAGCACTGCCCCGACGGCACCGCCCGGCCCGGCTACCAGCTGTACCGGTTCTTCCCCATGGCGGACGGGGAGATCGTCGAGGGGTCGCCCGTGCTGGGTGGCGACGACACCACCACCGGCGAACCCGGAGCCTGCGGCGTCGGCTACCCCGTGGTGATCACCATGCCGTTCCGCCTGGTGAAGCTGCCTACTTAGGCAGCAGGTCCTGCCAGCTCTGCACCGGGTCCGCAAGGCCCTCCTGCCTGCCGATCGTGCCGTCCGGGGCGATGTACTGGCCGTTGGTCGGGTTGTACGGCACCACCGCCACCGCCGGATCCGGCGCGGGTGCCCCCTCCGGCATCGGTGTGCCCTCCACCGGCGCGTAGAGGTGCTCGTCGGCGGTGACCCGGCCGTCCGGCGGGATGCCCTGGCTGATCAGGTTCGGGTCGAACGGGTAGGGACCCAGCGCGTGCTGGCGCATCGCCAGCGGCCGGTACGGCTGGTCACTGTTGCAGATCTGCACCGTCGGCGCCCGCTTGCCGGGTCGCTCCACACACGGGCTGTTACGGGCACCGCGCACGCTGATCGGCGAGTCCTGCGGCAGCTTGCAGTACAGCCCGTCCGGGGTGTCCACCTCGGTGGTGTCCTCTGGCGAGCGCCACTGCGAGGGCGGCAGGAAACCGACCGTGCACACCGGCGGGTCGGCGATGCTGATCCCGAAGTCCGACAACGGGATACCCGTCGGGTTGTTACCGGGCAGGGCATATGACTGGACGCCGGAGGCGGTCAGCGGGAGCAGCACCAGCAGCTGCCGGATATTCGCCCGGTAGGTCACGGCCACCTGACCCAGGGAGGTCATGTTGGCCAGCAGGATCGGCAGGGTGGGGCGGACCTGGTCGAACAGCGCCGACACCTCGGCGGCGAAACCCGGTCCGCCGTCGAGCAGATTGCGCACGTCGGGTTCGTTGCGATCGAGCTGGTCGGTGATCCCCGCCAGGCTGCGCGCCCAGATCCGCAGCGCGTCGCTGCTCTGCGCCTGCGCGTCGAGCACCGGAACCGAGTGATCCACAAGGCTTCTGGCGTGATCGGCGGACGCGTTGAACCGGGCGCTCAGCGTCGCCGCGGAGTCGAACAGCGAACCCATCTCGTACCCCGCGCCCGCCAGGCCCTGGTACGTCTCGTCGATGAGCCGGCTCAGCCGCTCCCGCGGCACGGTGTCGAGCAGGGCGCTGACCTGGTCCAGCATCGGGCCGACCTGCTGCGGGATCTCGACGTTGTCGGCGGTGATCACCGCACCGTCCGCCAGGTAGGGTTCCCCGTCCGAGCGCGGGATCAGGTCCAGATACTGCTCGCCGACCGCGGACATGCTGCGGACCTCGGCACGCACGTCCGCCGGGATCCGCGGTGACGGGGCCAGCGACAGCGTGGCCACCGCGCTCGTCGGGCGCAGCCGCAGCTCCGTCACCTTGCCGACCTTGACCCCGCGCAACGTCACGTTGCTGAAGCGGTACAGCCCACCCGCGTTCGGCAGCTCGACGGTCACCGTGATCCGGCCGATGCCCAGCAGCGTCGGAACCTGCATGTACACCAACGCCATCACGAGCATCCCGATCACCGACGCCGTCCCGAAGATGATCAGCTGCGCACGCACGAACCGCGTCAGCATCAGCGGCCTCCGGTCTGCGGGATCGGCTCGAACGGCACACCGAGCGGGTCGTAGGTGTAGTTCAGATGCCACGGATCACCCGGCGCCGGGACCAACGGATGCTGCGGCACCCCGAACCGGGTGCCCAGCAGGGCACCGCGCTTCAGCCGCGGCACGGTCAGGTCGATGACCGCGAACAGGTTCATGTAGTCACCGCGCACACCCCGGTCGATGATGTCCTGCGTCAACGGGTATGTGGGCAGATAGGCGAGCACCGCGTCCAGGTCGGGGCCGAGGTCGGCCAGCACCTTCAGCGTCGGCTCCAGGTTGCGCAGGTTGGTCACCAGATCCTGCTGGGTGTCGGCGATCAGCCCGTTCGCGGTGTCCGAGAAGGCACCGAGCTTCTCCAGCGCCGTGGTGATCCGGGGCCGCTGCCGGATCAGCACGTCGATCGCGGCCGGGACCTCGTCGAGCGCGCGGGTCAGCACCTCGCGCTCGGCGGCGAAGGTGTCCGACATCCGGCCCAGTTCCCGCATCGTGGCGACGACCTGATCCCGCTGCTCGTCGAGAACCGTTGCGACGTCGTTGAGTTGGGCGAGCAGGTCACGCACCTGCCCGGCCCGGCCGCTCAGCGCCTGCTCGGCGTTGTCGAGCACATCGCCGATCTGCCCGAGACCGCCGCCGTTGACCAGAGTCGACAGCGACGACAGCGTCTGTTCGGTGGACGGATAGGTGGCCGAGGCGTCGAGCCCGATCGTGGACCCGGGCGCCAACTCACCACGCGGCGGTTCGCCCGGAGGCGGGTCCAGCGCCAGGTGCATCGACCCCAGCAGGCTGGTCTGCCCGACGGTGGCGACCGCGTTCCCCGGCACCCGCACCGTCGGCTCCACCGCCACCTCCACGTCGGCGTGCCAGCCGTCCACCCGCATCCGGCGGACGGAACCGACCACGACGTTGTCGATCAGAACCGGCGAATTTGGCTCCAGCGTACCCACATTGGCGATCTCGACGTGATACGTCCGGGCGGTGGGCCCGGTCGCCACGGCACCGGGCAGCGGCAGCGAGTTGAGCCCGTTGAACGAGCACCCGGTGAGCGTCGCGACCACGGCCGCCAGCACTCCGACACACCGTTTCATGGGCCCTCCGGAAGCAGCAGCTGGTCGGCGGTGTAGGCGGACACCGCGGGCGGCGGTTCGGGATCGCGCACCCCGCCGCCGGCGGCGGGATCCAGACTGGACGGCGAGTACACGATGTGCTCGGGACTGGCCGACGCGGTCAGGAACGGGTTGATGCCGAACGGCAGGAAGTTGAAGTCGATGGTGTTCAGCGCTGGCCCCAGGTACTGGTAGCACAGCTTCGCGGTCTCCGGCGCGGTGGCGTTGTACACCGAGCCGATCGCCGAGCAGATGAACTGCATCGGGTTGGCGAAGTTCTGCAGGGCGAACGCACCGCTGACCGTCCCGGCGTCCGGGTTGTACATGTTGTAGAAGTTCGCGAACGCGGTCGGCGAACTGTGCAGCAGGTTCTCCAGGTCGATGCGGTGGTCGGCGAGCGTCTGCGTGACATTGGCCAGCCGCTGGATCTGCTCGGCGGTCTGGTTGCGCGTGCCCGCGACGAACTGCTGCACGATGCCGACGGCGTCGCTGATGTCGCGCAGCGCGGCGTCGAGGTCGGCTCGGCTGCCGTCGACGACCTCGGTGAGCGCGGCCAGCCGGTCCTGGAACTGCACGATCTGGACGTTGGAGTCGGCCAGCGTCGACACCAGCGTGTCGAGGTTGGTGACGATGTCCACCACGTCACCGCCGCTCTCAGCGAAAATCCGTGCGGCGCCGGAAAGCTCGGTCATGGTCTGGCGCAGCTTGGCGCCGTTGCCGTCCATCGCCGACGCGGCGCTGTCGATCAGCCTGCCCATCGCACTGCCCGAGCCGCCGTCGTCGGGGCCGAGGTCGGTGGCCAACCGCATGAGCTGCTTCTTGACCTCGTCCCACTCCACCGGCACCGCGGTGCGGTCGACGCCGATCACGGCGCCGTCGGCCATCGTCGGACCGCTGTCGACGTAGGGCGGCGTCAACTGCACGTACCGGGCCGAGACCAGGTTCTGCGGGACGATCACCGCGCCGGCGTCCGCGGGGATCGGCACCTGACGGTCCACGCGCAGCGTCATGCGGACGTTGTCGGCGCCCGGGTCGATCCGGTCGATCGTGCCGACCTTGACCCCGGCCACCCGGACCTCGTCGCCGGGGTAGATCCCGGTGGCGCTGGTGAAGTACGCGGTGATCGTGATCGGGCCGAAGAACGCGGCGCGCACGAGTACCGCGGCGCCGCCGACCAGCGACACCAGCAACGCGATCGCGGTGACCACCACCGCCGGACGTGCCTTAGCCACCGGGGATTCCGTTCACTGGGAAGGGCAGTTCGGCGCGCGGGCCCGCGTTGTCCGGCGGCTGCCCGGCGTTGGTGCCGCGCCGGAACCCGAGCGCATAGTCGAGGAACGGCTGCAACAGCTGTCCCGGCAGCAGGTTCGGGATGTTGGCGGTGTAGTAGAAGCCGTTCGACACCGTCTCGCCCTGGGTGATCTGGAACTTGGCCAGACCTGGGATCGCCTTGGCGATGTTGTCGCGGTTGCGTTCGAGCATCTCGACCACCGAATTGAGCTTGTCCAGAGCCGGCGCGAGTTCGGCGTTGTTGTCGTCGACGATCGCCGACAGCTGCCGTGCCACGGCCGACGTGCTGGCCAGCAGCCGCACGATGTGCTGGCGGCGCTCGCTGAGCACCGCCAGCAGGTCGTTGGCGTTGAGGATCAGCCGGTTCACCTGCTGGCTGCGCTCCGCCAGGATCTCGGTGATGTCGGCGGCGTCGGAGAGCAGGTCGCGCACGGCGCCGTCGCGTTCGTTGAGCAGCCGCGAGACCCGCGACAGCCCGTCGAAGGTCGGCCCGACCTGCGGCGCGATCTGGTCGATGGTGGCGGCCAGCACATCCAGCGACTGATCCAGTGTCGCGGTGTCGGTGCCCGCCAGGTTGGATGTGGCCTCATCGACCGCCGACACCAGCGAGTACGGCGAGGAGGTGCGGGTCTCGGGGATGGTGCTGTTGGGCCGCAGATCGTGCTCGCCCGCCGAGCGCAGCGCCAGCATGCGCTCGCCGAGCAGTGTCCCGGTGCGGATGTGCGCGGTGGTGGCGTCACGCAGATCGACGGTGCCGTCCACCGCGAACGTCACGTGCGCCTTCCCCTTGTGCAGGGACACGGCGGTCACGGTGCCGACGGTGGTGCCCGACATCGTGACGTCGGCGCCGCTGACCAGTCCACCCGCTTCGGCGAACACCGCGTGGTAGCGCACGGTGGTCGCCCACGTCCACAGCCGTTCGGGGCTCAGCCCGACGGCGATGATCAGCACGACGAGCGTGAATCCGATGACGCCCGTCCGAATCAGGTTGCCGCTGCGGTACTTCAGCATCACGGTTCTCCGCACCGCGCGCCGGGGTTGCGAATCCACGGAAACACCGCCGTGCGCCCCTGCAGATCGCTGACCCGGATGGTGGCCGCGCAGAAGTAGTAGTTGATGAAGCTGCCGTACGCGCCCAGGCGCACCAGCTTGCGGTAGTTGTTGGGCGCCTTGCGCAGCGCCACGTCGATCCTGTCCTTGTCCTGGTCCAGCAGGGGCGCCAGCCGGGCAAGTTCGTCGACGGTGCCGGCCAGCGGCTCCCGGGCCGATCCCAGCAGATCGGCGATCGACGCGGTCCCTGCGTCGAGCGCCTCGATCGCCTCACCGATCGGATCGCGGTCGGCGGCCAGTTCGGAGACCAGCTGCTCCAGTCGGACGACGCTGTCGGAGAACTGTTTTCCACCGTCGTTCAGCGTCGCGACCACGGTCTTGAGCTTGTCGATCAGGTGCTGGATCACCTCGCCGTTGTCGGCCAGCGCGGCGGTGAACGACGCGGTGTGGGAGAACAGCGACTCCACGGTGCCGCCGTTCCCCTGCAGGATCGTGACCAGCGCGGTGGAGAACGAGTTGACGTCCTCCGGATTCAGGCTGCGGATGACCGGTTTGAGTCCGCCGAGCAACAGGTCCAGATCCAGTGCGGGAGCCGTGCGCTGCAACGGGATCCGGGCACCGGGCGCCAGCAGCGTGGTGGGTCCGGGGCCGTCCAGCAGTTCCAGGAAACGGTCCCCGACCAGGTTCAGATACCGCACCGCCGCCTTGGTGCCCTCGGTCAGCGTGATCCCGCGGTCCACCTCGAAGCTGACGATCACGCGCTGGTCCGGTTGCAGCGCGACGTCGGTCACGGTGCCGACCGGGATGCCCGCGACCCGCACCGAGTCGCCGCGTTTGAGCCGCGAACTGTCGGAGAACTCCGCCGAGTACGCCGTCGTCGCCCCGGATCGGTACTCACCGAACACCACGATCAGCGCGGCGGTGAGCAGGATCATCACCACCGCGAAGACGCCGAACTTGAGGCCGTTGCGGATCATCCCGGCATCCCCGTCTGCGAGGTGTTGCGCGGCGGGCCGTCGATCGGGCCGAACAGCATCTGTTTGAGGCCGTCGGAGTTGAGCACGATGTTGCGGTTGCCGTACTCCCACGGGTTGGCCCCGACGTCGGTGACGACGAACGGCGGGATCTCCCCGGGTTTCAGCCGCGGCAGGCCGAGTTGTTCACACACCTCGGGCCCGACGTCGGCATTGACCTTCGGCAGATGCCGCGGATACCGGTAGCGTTCCCGGCCCGGCATCAGCCCGGCCATCGTGTACACACCGGGCACGGGCAGCGGCGGGGCCTTGGTCAACGGGACCAGACCCTGCAGCGTGCAGTCCAGCACCCTGTTGTAGTCGTGCAGCAGGCCGGTGGTCGGAACCAGCAGCTTGACGACATCGGTGAGCGGGCCACGGTTGGCGGTCAGCACGTCGTTACCGACCTCGCCCAGGCCGGCGGCGCTGACCAGGAACGCGTCCAGGGAGTTCTCCTGTTCGACGAGCACCCGGCCGATCTCGGTGACCCGGTCGACGATTGTGACGAAATCCGGTGCGGCGTCGGCCAGAGCGGCCATCACCGCGGGCGCGGTGGCGAGATCGTGCCGCAGGTTCGGCAGCGCGGGATTGACCGTCGAGAACAGCGCGTTCAGATCGTCGACCGTCTCTCCCAGCGCGGGTCCCCGGCCACTGAACCCCCGCGACAGTGCCGACAGGATCGCGTTGAGCTTCATGGGTTCGATGCGCTCGAGCACCCCGGTGAGCTGCTGGAAGATCGTGTTGGTCTCGACGGTGACCTGTTGGCCCACCAGGGTCTGTCCCGGCCGCAACCGCTCCGGCACCGGATTCTCCGGCGGCAGCAGCTGGATGTATTTGGCGCCGAAGACGGTGGTGGAGGTGATGTCGACGAGGACGTTCGCCGGGATGTTGGCCAGCTCACCGGGGGCGAGCGCGAGGTGGATCGCGGCCGTGCCGTCCGGGCGGCTCTCGATCGCTTCGACGTGACCCACCTGAACACCCCGCATCTTGACCCGCGCGTCGGGGTTGAGCACCAGGCCAGCACGGTCCGAGATCACCGTCACCGGAACGGTTTTGACCAGATCACCGCGGAACAGCAGTGCACTGATGACGATGACGGCCGCGATGCCCAGTACTGTGGCCATGCCGGTGAGCGGCCGCACATAGCTCCGCGCTCCGAAGTGGCGACCGGCCTTCGCCCTCAGCGGAGCCGCCGAGGTCTTAAACGGCACGGTGCCATCCTATGGTAATCATCCCTCTCTGAACAGAGAGTATTTGCTATACGAAATTGAGAATTAGTATTTCCATACTCGTCAACCGTTGAGCAGTCGGTTGCCGATCACCTGAGCCTGTTCGAGCTCGGCGATCTCGGCCTCGCTGAGGCCGGCCGCCGTGAGGATCTCGCGGTTGTGCTGGCCCAGCAGCGGGGGCGGCATCCGGTGGTGGTGTTCGGGCCCGTCGCTGATCCGGAACGGCCAGCCCGGATACCGGTGCACCCCGGTGATCGGATGCTCGACGGACTCGTAGTAGCCGCGGGTATTCAGGTGCTCGACGTCGTACATGTCGTCGGCGACCAACACCCGCTCCGCGGGCACCCCGCGCGCCCGCAACAGCTCGACGGCCTCCTGCGCGGTGCGCGCGGACGTCCAGCCGGCCACCAGCTCGTCGAACGCGTCGTGGTTGCCTCGGCGCGCGTCGGTGGTGGCGAACCGCTCGTCGCTAGCCGAAACACCGAGCAGATCAGCGAGGTTCACCCAGTCGGTGTCGTCGCGGACCGACAGCGCGACCCAGTCGTCCTCGGTGCTGGTCGGATAGACGCCCTGGCAGTAGTGCCGGTGCCGGTTGCCCTCGCGGGGTGTCACGGTGCCGTTGAGGCTGTACTCGATGACCGGTTCGGCGGTGATCGCCGCGCCGACCTCGATCTGCGCCACCTCGATCAACTGCCCCTCGCCGGTGCGGTCGCGGTGGTCGAGTGCGGCCAGCAGCGCGACACCGGCGTGCACCCCCGCGATCGGGTCGGCGGGCCCCTGCAGGTTGCACGGCGGGCCGTCGGGATAGCCGGTCACCGCGGACATCCCGGCCAACTGCTCGATGTTGAGCGCCCAGCCGACGTAGTCGCGCCACGGGCCCTCCAGCCCGAAACCGGGCATCCGCACCATGATCACGTCGGGATTCACCCGTTTCAGCGACTCGTAGTCCAGACCGAACTGCTCGACCACCCGAGGCGAGAAGTTCTCGACGACGACGTCGGCCTCCGCGGCCATCCGCAGCGCGATCTCCCGGCCCCGCTCGGAGCTCAGGTCCAGCGTCAGGTCCCGCTTGTTGAGGTTGGTGCCCTGCCACAGCGGCCCGCGCTCGTACCAGTCGTCGCCGGTGCGCAGCAGCGCACCCGAGTAGCGGTGGGCGTCGGGGCGCTGGATCGACTCGACCTTGACCACGTCGGCCCCGAACGCCCCGAGGTAGCAGGTCAGGTAGGCCCCCGCCCAGAACGTGCTCAGGTCGAACACCTTCACCCCCGCGAACGGCGCCTTGGCCTCCCCCTGTCCGCGCGTCGGACGCCGCTGCGCGGCAGTCGTTTTCCCGAACCGAAACGGCGGGCCGGGACGGCGGAACGACCAGCCCTCACCGCCGCCGGTGACGAAGAATCCGCGCTCGTCGTACTGCGGGCAGTCCAGGATCGAGGCACCGTCACTGACCGGGGCGGTCGGGATCCGCATCGCCTGCCCCAGCTCGACGATGTCGGCGACGGTCTGGGTGTCCAGCCACGGTTGCGCCTTGGCGAAGAACTCGTCGCGTTCCGGGCCGCCCAGCATGATCGCGATCTGGTGCTCACCGAACTCGGGCAGTCCGACCATCGCACAGACGTCGAGCCAGTGCTGGCCGGTCAGGCAGTTGATGCCGACCCAGCCGTCGGCGGCGCGCACGATCCCGAGCATCGGTGCGGCCTTGGTGTTGGTCGGCAGCCCCATGCTCTTGAGCCGCTCGGCCAGCAGCATCGGGTAGGGCAGCGTGGACAGCAGCGACTCGAACACCGACACGTCGACCTCGACGGGCCGGCCGCCCTCGCGGCTGCGCAGGGCGGTCAGCGCGCCCAGCGCCGCGTAGCCGCCCGCGATGTATTCGGGGATGCGCCCGCCCGCCTGCACCGGCGTGCGGTCGAACTCGCGCATGTTCACCCAGCCGGTGGCGGCCTGCATGGTCAGCGGAGTGGTCGGCCGCGGCGGTACCTGCTGACCGAAGTCGGAGATGCGCGCCACCACCAGACGCGGGTTGAGCTCGGTCAGTCGGTCCGGATCCAGGCCCCACTGGCGGCGCTGCTCGGCGGTGAGGTCGTCGATCAGCACGTCGGCGTCGGCGAGCAACTCCCGCACCGAGTCCGGATCGATTGTCCGGCACTGTTTTCCGTCGTTCAGATAGGCGAACAGCCCGCTGCGCTGCGGATCGGGGGTGCCGCCCGGGAACGGGCCCCACCAGCGCAACGGATCACCCTGCGGCGGTTCCAGCTTGTGCACCTCGGCGCCGAGGTCGACGAACAGCTTGCCGCAGTAGGGTCCGGCGATCTCGGTGGCGACCTCCACCACCTTCAGCCCGGCCAGCACGTCGCTCACGCCGGCACCCCGATCGCCTTGGGCTCCATGTAGGCGTGCAATCCGATCAGCCCGCCCTCCCGGCCGATGCCGCTCTGCTTGAAGCCGCCGAACGGGGCGTCGCCTGCGATGGTGCCGTTGATCGAGACCTGGCCGGTGCGGATCCGGCGGGCCACCGCGACCGCACGGTCGATGTCGCCGGCCCACACCGCACCGCCGAGACCGTAGGCCGAGTCGTTGGCGATCGCCACGGCCTCGTCCTCGTCGCGGTAGCGCAGCACGGTCAGCACCGGGCCGAACACCTCCTCCTGCGCGATGTGCGAATCCGGCGTCACGTTGATCAGTACGGTCGGCTCGTAGAAGAAGCCCCGGTCGAGGTGCTTCGGCCGGGCACCGCCGGCCACCACCGTCGCGCCCTCGCGCACCGCGCGGTCGACCAGCCCCTCGACACGCTCCAGATGGTTGCGGGTGATCAGCGGGCCCATCTGCACGGCCGGATCGATCGGGTTGCCCACCACCACATTTCGGGCCATCTCGGCCAGCCGATCGACGACGTCGTCGTGCAGCGAATCGGGCAGCAGCAGCCGGCTGTTGAGGATGCAGGCCTGACCGGCGTGCATCGTGAGGCTCTCGAAGAGCACCTTCTCCAGCATCTCGTCGGTGACCTCGACGTCGTCGAGGAAGATGCTTGCCGACTTGCCGCCGCACTCCAGCAGCAGCCGCTTCATCCCGGTCGCCGCGCCGGCCATCACGTCACGTCCGACCGCGGAGCTGCCGGTGAAGCTGACCATGTCGACCCGCGGGTCGGTGGTCAGCAGCTTGCTCGCCGCGACGCCGGAGGGGGTGACGACGTTAACCACGCCGGGCGGAATATTGGTGTGCTCGTCGATGATTCGCGCCAGGGCCAGGCCGGCGAACGGGGCCAGCGGCGACGGTTTGAGCACCACGGTGTTGCCCGCGGCCAGCGCGTGACCGAGTTTCATCACGTTGAGGGTGTGCGGGAAGTTCCACGGCGTGAGGATCGAGACCACGCCCAGCGGTTCGTAGCGCAGCAGCGTGGTGCCACCGGCACCCCAGGCGTCGATCTCCTGCTCGACGGGCTCGAGGGCGAGCTCCCCGGCGTGCGTCGCCATCACGGCGGGCCCCTCGATATGGAACAGCCGCTCGTTGGCCGAGCAGCCCCATTCCCGCTGGGCCAGCGCGTAGATGTCGTCGGCCTTCTCCAGCAGCGCGGTGCCGAGCTGCGTCAGGCAGTTCGCCCGCTGCTCGGGTGCCAGCCCCGACCAGACCCCGGAGTCGAACGCGCGCCGCGCGGCCGCGATCGCGGCGCTCACCTGCCCGGTGCCGGCGTCCGGCGCGGTTCCGAGCACCTCCTCGGTCGCCGGATCGATGTCGTCGTAACGGCCGGCGTCGGGATCCACCCAGCGACCGTTGATGTAGTGCCCGTACTCATCGATGAGGGTCATCGCAATCCTCGCAGCTGGTCCGACAGACCGACATAGTATGTATGGGCGTCCGCCCGGTACGTCAAGAGCGCATCTGTTTGAAATTCCTGATGATTTTCCGTCATTGACACCGCGCGACGGCGTGCGGTAGACACATCGCGTCAGACAGATTCGTCCTGTCTGTCCGATGAAACAAGAGAGGCGTGCGGTGCAGACAACAGCTCCCCTGCATTCCCCCGACTTCTACGCGGGCGACCCCTACCCGGTCTACCGCGAACTGCGCACCACCTCCCCGGTGGTCTACAACGACGTCACGCACTTCTGGGCGCTGCTGAAGTACGAGGACATCCGGTACGTCTCCAGCCACCCCCAACTGTTCTCCTCGACGTTCGGGATCAGCATCCCGGACCCGGATCTGCCGGAACCGGTGCAGGAGGGCAACCTGATCTTCACCGACCCGCCCCGGCACCGGCAGCTGCGCAAGCTGATCAACACCGCGTTCACCCGCCGTCAGGTGGCACTGCTGGAGCCGAAGGTCCGCGAGCTTGTCCACGGCGTGCTGGCCGGCATCGAACCGGGCACGGTCCACGAGTTCGCCGAGACGTGCGCGGCGCCGCTGCCGACCCGGATGATCGCCGAACTGCTCGGCGCGTCCCCCGACGACTGGGAGCGGTTCCGGCGGTGGTCGGACGCCTGCACCGGCACCGCCGACCCGGAGGTCGAGATGGACGCGATGGCCGCGATCGGCGAACTCTACGAGTACTTCCTGGCACTGATCGCCGACCGCCGCACCGAACCCAAGAACGACATGATGTCGGTGCTGAGCCAGGCCGAGGTCGACGGCGAACGGCTCACCGACGACGACCTGCTCAACTTCGCGTTCCTGCTGCTGGTGGCAGGCAACGAGACGACACGCAACCTCATCGCGCTGGGCACGCTGGCGTTGATCGAGCATCCGGAGGAGCGCGCCAAGCTCGTCGCCGACCCGAGCCTGATTCCGGCCGCGGTCGAGGAGATGCTGCGCTACACCAGCCCCGTCACCCATATGGCCCGCCGGGCGATGGAGGACGTCGAGATCCGCGGCCAGAAGATCAAGGCGGGCGACACCGTGGTGATGCTCTACGGATCGGCCAACCGCGACGAGGAGATCTTCGGCGAGGACGCCGAGGAGTTCCGCATCGACCGTCATCCCAACCCGCACATCGCATTCGGTTGCGGTGAGCACTCCTGCATCGGAGCCCAGCTGGCCCGCCTGGAGGCGACCGTGTTCTTCGAGGTGCTGCTCGGGCGCTACCCCGACCTGGAACTCGTCGGCAGCGTGGACCGGATGCGCGCGACCATGGTGCCCGGGGTGAAACGGATGCCGGTCCGGCTGGGGGCGGGTGCCTGATGGACTTCGACTACACCCCCGAACAGGAGAGGCTGCGGCGCCAGTACCGGGAGCGGCTCGAGGCGGTGATGACCCCCGAGCGGCGCAAGGCGATCGCGGGTCAGATGGAAGGCGGACCCGCGGTCAGCGAGTGCCGGCGCGCGCTCGGCGAGGCGGGCCTGCTCGGCGTGGCCTGGCCCGTCGAGTACGGCGGCAGCGGCCTGAGCGCACTCGAGCAGTACATCTTCGCCGAGGAAGCCCGCCGGGTGAACGCTCCGCTTCCGATGATCACGCTGAACACCGTGGGGCCCACGCTGATTCAGTACGGCACCGAGGAGCAGAAGCAGAAGTTCCTGCCGGCGATCCTGCGCGGCGAGGTCGACTTCGCGATCGGCTACTCCGAGCCCGGCGCGGGCAGCGACCTGGCATCGCTGCGCACCACCGCGGTGCGCGACGGCGACGAGTACGTGATCAACGGCCAGAAGATGTTCACCAGCGGCGCCGCCTACGCCGACTACATCTGGCTGGCGGCACGCACCGACCCGGAGGCCAAGAAGCACAAGGGCATCACGCTGTTCATCGTCCCGACCGACTCGCCCGGGTTCTCGTACAAGCCGCTGCACACCATGCCGGGGGTGTCGACGTACTACACGTTCTACGACGACGTGCGGGTGCCGGCCAGCTCCATCGTGCTCGGCGAGAACGAGGGCTGGAAGCTGGTCACCAACCAGCTGAACCTGGAGCGGGCCGCACTGGGCAACCTGGGCGCGCTGGAACCGCTGTTCGAGAAGACGCTGAAGTGGGCCCGCGAGACCCCGTACGACGACGGCTATGTCATCGACCTGCCCTGGGTGCAGCAGTCCCTGGCCAAGGTCGAGGCGCAGGTGGCCGCCTACCGGCTGCTCAACCTGCGGGTGAACACCTCGCTGTCCGACGGCCCGCTGGCCATGGGCGAGGCCTCCGCGGCCAAGGTGTTCGGCACCGAACTGACCCAGCTGGTGGCCAAGGAACTGCTCGACATCCTCGGCCAGGAGGGCACCCGCAAGGGCGAGACCGCCCCGCTGCGCGGTGAGCTCGAGCACGCCTACCGGCTGGCCGTCATCAACACGTTCGGCGGCGGCGCCAACGAACTCCAGCGCGACATCATCGCGATGGCGGGACTCGGGATGCCCCGCGCGCCTCGCGACGTCCGGGCAGCCAAGTAAGAGGGGAAGCGAGTGACTGACACGAAAACCGAACTGCGAGAAAAGCTCGACGCGCTCATCGGCCAGCCCGTCGACGGCGTCGGCAAACCCGTCAAGGCGCCGGACCCGGTGAACCAGCCGATGATCCGGCACTGGGCCTACGCGCTGTCGGACTTCAACCCGGCCTACCTCGACCCGGAGTGGGCCGCACAGTCCCGCTACGGCGGCGTGGTGTCCCCGCCGGTGATGCTGCAGACCTGGACGATGCAGCCGCCGAAGCTGGAGGGCATCCACGAACGCGGCGGCGTGCCCGTCGAGGTCAAGCACAACCCGCTGCAGTTCCTCGCCGACGCCGGCTACACCGGGATCATCGCCACCAACTCGGAGTTCGAGATCGAACGCTATCCGCGGGTCGGCGACGAGATCACCGCCGAGACCGTGTTCGAGACGATCTCCGACGAGAAGAAGACCGCGATGGGCAGCGGCTTCTTCGTCACCTGGCTGACCACCTACCGGGACCAGAACGGTGAGGTCATCGGGCGTCAGCGCTTCCGCACCCTGCGATTCAAGGCGGGCAGCTGATGGCGAACCGGCTGGCACCGACGATCAACCGCGACAACCAGTTCTTCTACGACGGGCTGCGCGAGCACAAGCTGCTGATCCAGCAGTGCAGCGACTGCAAGACGCTGCGGGTGCCGCCCCGGCCGATGTGCGGCAACTGCCAGTCGCTGAACTGGGAGCCCCTTGAATCCAGCGGTCGCGGAACGGTTTACAGCTACGTGATGCCGCAGTATCCGCCGCTGCCGTTCTTCGAATACCCCTACATCGTCGCGCTGATCGAGCTCGACGATGGGGTGCGGATCGTGTCCAATCTCGTCGGCATCGACCCGGCCGAGGTCAAGGTCGGCATGGCCGTCGAGGTCGGGTACGAGGAGTTCAACGACGGCGAGCTGGTACTGCATCAGTTCCGCCCGGCCGCCCTCTAGATCGGCAGGAACACATGGACTTCACGTTCAACGACGAACAGGAAACCGTCGCGAAGGTGGCCAGACAGCTCTTCGAGCATCACGCCACCCCCGAACACCTCACCGAGATCGAGGCCGGCCCGGTACGCCACGACCCCGCGCTGTGGCGCGAGCTCGCCGCGGCCGATCTGCTGGGGATCGCGCTGCCCGAATCGGTCGGCGGCACCGGCGGCAGCTTCCTGGAGCTGGCGACGCTGCTGGTCGAGACCGGGTGGAGCGTCGCACCGGTGCCGGTGTACGCGACGCTGGTGCTCGGCGCCGATCCGATTGCCCGGCACGGTGATCCGGCGCTGCAGCAGGAGCTGCTGCCCGGTGTGGTCGACGGTAGCCGCATCCTGACCGCGGCGTTGTCCGAGGCCGGCCGCTCCGATCCGCTGTCCCCGGCCACCACCGCCACGCGGGACGGGGACACCTGGCGGCTGAGCGGAACCAAATCCCTGGTGCCCGCAGCTCAACTCGCCGACCGCATCCTGGTCCTGGCCGGCGGAGACGACGGGCCCGGGCTGTTCGTCGTCGACCCCGGCGCACCGGGCGTGGAGGTGCTCCCGGTCGAGACCACCGACGGAGAACCGTTCGCCGACCTGCGACTCGACGGTGCGGTCGCCACCACGCGCCTGGCCGCCGACCACGACGCGATCGCCGACGTCTACGCCCGCGCCGTGATCGGGCTGTGCGCCATGCAGATCGGCGTCACCGAACGCGCGCTGCGGCTGGCGGCCAGCTACACCAGCCAGCGCGAGCAGTTCGGCAGGCCGATCGGCTCGTTCCAGGCCGTGCAACAGCGCATGGCCGACGCGTTCATCGACACCGAGGCGATCCGCTGGACCACCTGGCACGCGGCGTGGCTGGTGGCCAAGGGCCGGCCGGCCCGGCGCGAGGCGGCGATCGCCAAGTTCTGGGCCGCCGACGCCGGCGCCCGCGTCGTCGCCACCGCCCAGCAGGTGCACGGCGGTATGGGCATCGACGTCACCTATCCGCTGTCCCGATATTTCCTGTGGGCCAAGCAGATCGAACTCACCCTCGGGTCCGCCTCCCAACAGCTGGCCCGGCTCGGCCGTACCTACCGGGAAGGAACTCTGTGAGCAACCGCACCGAAACCCTGAAATTCGACTCGATCTCGGTGGGTGACGAGGTCACTCCACTCGAGGTCCCCGTGACAACCACCCTGATCGTCGCCGGAGCGATCGCGTCGCGCGACTACATGCCGGTGCACCACGACCGGGATTTCGCCAACTCGCAGGGCTCCAAGGACATCTTCCTGAACATCCTGACCACCAACGGGTTGTGCGTGAAGTTCCTGCACGACTGGGCCGGTCCCGAGGCGATGATCAAGAAGCTCTCGGTCAAGCTCGGCGTGCCCGCCTATCCGAATGATCCGCTGCGGTTCACCGGCAGCGTCACCGACAAGACCGCCGCCGCCGACGAGGGCGTCGTCGAGGTGACGTTCCAGGGCGCCAACAGCCTCGGAAACCACGTGTCGGGCACCGCCCTGCTCAGCTTCCTGGACGGTGCGACGGCATGAGCGGCAACGGAATCGGCGGCCGCGCCGCCATCGTCGGCATCGGGCAGACCGAGTTCTCCAAGGAGTCGGGCCGCAGCGAGATGCAGCTGGCCGCCGAAGCGGTCAAGGCCGCGCTCGACGACGCGGGCCTGCGCCCCTCCGACGTCGACGGCATGGTCACGTTCTCGGTCGACGAGAACGAGGAGATCGAGGTCGCCCGCAACGTCGGCATCGGCGATCTGACGTTCTTCACCCGGGTCCCGCACGGCGGTGGCGCCGCCGCGGGCACCGTCCTGCAGGCGGCGATGGCGGTCGCGACCGGTGTCGCCGAGGTGGTGGTGTGCTACCGGGCGTTCAACGAACGCTCCGGGTTCCGGTTCGGCGGCGCCGGCCGCAAGCCGACCGCTCCCCCGCTGTGGCTGGCCCCGTATGCGCCGTTCGGGTTGATGACCCCCGCCGGGTGGGTGGCCCTGCACGCCCATCGGTACATGTCCACCTACGGGGTGACCAACGAGGACTTCGGCAAGATCTCGGTGATCGACCGCAAGCACGCGGCCAACAACCCCGACGCGTGGTTCTACCAGCGGCCGATCACGCTGGAGGAGCACCAGCAGTCCCGCTGGATCATCGAACCGGTGCTTCGGCTGCTGGACTGCTGCCAGGAGAGCGACGGCGGTGTGGCGCTCGTCATCACCAGCGTCGAACGCGCCCGCGACCTGCCCAACCGGCCCGCGGTCATCACCGCCGCCGCCCAGGGTGCGGCCGCCGACGGCGAGGTGATGACCAGCTACTACCGCGACGACATCACCGGGCTGCCGGAGATGGGTGTGGTGGCCAACAAGCTGTGGCGGGACTCGGGTCTGACCCCGAAGGACATCTCCACGGCGTTCCTCTACGACCACTTCACCCCGTTCGTGTTCACCCAGCTCGAGGAGCTCGGCTTCTGCGGCCGCGGCGAGGCCAAGGATTTTGTGTCCGTCGAGGAGCTGTCGGTGGGCGGCTCGCTGCCGATCAACACCAACGGCGGCCTGCTCGGCGAGGCCTACATCCACGGGATGAACGGCATCACCGAGGGCGTCCGGCAGATCCGCGGCACCTCCTACAACCAGGTCGACAACGTCGAGCACGTGCTGGTGACGTCGGGCACCGGCGTGCCGACCAGTGGGCTGATTCTGGCGCCGGGCTAGTGATTTATGGTTTCTGGCATGGCGGAGGTGACCGCGAGCGAGACGCGCGATGCGATCCTCGCGGGCGCCTTCGCATGCTTCCGCACGTACGGGCTGCGCAAGACCACGATCGTCGACATCGCCCGCAAATCGGGTGTGTCCCGCAGCACGATCTACGAGTACTTCAAGGACAAGGCCGCGATCGTGGAGGCCTGCGCGGAGGCGGCGTCGCAGCGGTTCTACCGCAACATGGCCAAGGTGGTGAACCGCGGCGAGACCACCGAGGACAAGCTGGTCCTGGCGTGTGTGTTCGTCACCCAGGCGCGGCAGGTGGTCGAAGGTGAGAAGTACTTCGATGAGGAAGAGGTCAACGTCCTGCTCACCCGCGACTCGGCCGTGCTGCTCAAGGAGTGCGCGGACTTCATCGCCCCGATCCTGTCCGCGGGCCGGGTCACCGGCGAGGTGCGCAAGGACGTCGACATCGCGCTGGCCAGTGAGTGGATCGCGCGAATCCTGTTCTCACTCTTCAGCACCGGCTCACCGACGATCGACATGTCCGACGACGATGCCGTCGCCGCATTCGCCCGGTCGTTCATCGTGCGCGGGCTCGCCGACGACCGTTCGGCACGCGTGCGCCGTACGGACTGACTTCTCGGGGGTGCGGTGATGGAACCGCAACCGCATCCGCTGGTCCTGGCCGGCATGATCGCCGAACCGCGCACCGAGCGCGGCCGCGGCACCCGGCACCGGCTGACCGCACTGGGGGTGGACGCCGCCGACATCGTCACCGCGGTGGGTGGGCTGCTCTGCGACCGCTCGCTGGCCGGCTGGTACGTCACGGCCCACACCGCGGCCGAGAACAGCACCCAACCGCTGCGCGCGGTGGGGGCGGCGCCCGCGGACCTGTCGGCTCTGGACTTCGCCCCCGAGGCGTGGCCGGACGTGCTGGTGGTCTCGTCGCGGTTGTTCGACCGGCGCGACTGGGTGCGCCGTTACGTCCAGGTCGCACGGCGCCACAACGCCGCGATCGGCTGGTGGGGCCAGGGCGGCCGCACCCTTCCTTCGCGTCTGCAGCCGGTGCGCTACCGGCCCAGCCGTGCGGCGCTGGTGTTCAAGGAGCGGGCGGTGAGGATCGCCGGTGCGACTGAGTCCGAGAGCGTCGAGAGCCTGCTGATGCGCGAGGGTTTCACGCTCTGATCAGAGGCGGCGCACCGGAACGTTGGCCCAGCCCGCCACATTCGACATCGCGACGCGGCGCAGCCCGCGACGCTCGATCTCGTACTCGGGGATCAGGTCGAGCAGCAGGTCCAGCGCGATCCGGCTCTCCATCCGGGCCAGCGCGGCGCCCAGACAGCTGTGGATGCCGTATCCGAACGCGAGGTTGAAGCCCATCACCCGCTCGCGGTCGATGTCGAGCCGGTCGGGATCGGGGAAGACCCGATCGTCGCGGGTGGCCGCCGCGGTGATCAGCAGCACCGCGCTGTCCTTCGGAATCGTGGTGCCGTGCAACGTCACGTCGCGCATCGTCCACCGCACCTGGTACTGCGACGGCGGCTCGTAGCGCAGCAGTTCCTCGATGGCCGCGGGGATCTTGCTGCGATCGGCGCGCAGCTTCGCCCACTGGTCGGGGTGACCGGCGAAGGCCACGATCGCGTTGCCGATCAGCTTGGTGACGGTCTCGGCGCCGGCCCCGCCGAGCATGGTGGCGAAGCCGGTGATGTCGACGTCGGACAGCTTCTCGACCGTGCCGTCGCGCTCGATCTCGGTCTCGATGAGCCGGCTGATCATGTCGTCCCGGGGTGCGGCACGGCGCTTCTGGACGAGGTCGTAGTAGTACATGCCGGTGGCGACCGACGCCTGATAGCCCTCGTCGGTGATGTGGATCTGACCGGGTTTACGCTCCAGCAACAGGTCCAGCCAGTGCCTGATCTGCTCGCGGTCCTCCTCGGGCACCCCGAGCATGGTGGTGATCACCTGATTGGGGAAGATCGCGGAGAAGTCGGCGACGACGTCGAACGCGGCCGGGTCGAGTCTGTCGGCGATGCGGTGAATCGTGTCCCGCACCATGGTTTCCAGCGATGCGATGGCTCGCGGTGTGAACACGTTGCTGACCAGTTTTCGCATCCGGTTGTGCTCGGGCGGGTCCATCGAGATGATCACCTTCGGCACCGGGATCGACTGTTCGGGCGCCTTGACCATGTCGAGGGTGGCGCCCTTGGCCGACGAGTATGTCTCCCAGTCGCGGGTGGCGGGTGCGACGTCGTCGTAGCGGGACAGCGCCCAGAAGTCCCATTTCTCGTTGTAGTAGACAGGTGCCTCGTCGCGCAGCCGTCGGTACGTCTCCCACGGACCGTTGAAGAAGTCCTCCGAGAACGGATCGAATTCCACTGGGCTGACACCGGTTTCAACGGTGCTCACAGGATCGCTCCCGACTCCTTGTAGCGTTCGATCTGCTCCCACGTCAGGCCGGCGTCCATCAGGATCTCCTCGGTGTGCTGCCCGTGTTCGGGCGCACCGGGCGGGACGACGTGCTGCTGGTCGAACTGCACCGGGTTTACCGGGATCGCGAACGGTGTGCCGTTCATGGTCTCCGTGTGGGCGACATACCCGTTGGCGACGACGGCCGGGTCCTCGCACACCTCGCCGGGAGTCTGCACCACCCCCCACGCCCCGGACAGCCCGGACAGGGTCTGCCGCCACTCGGCCAGGGTGCGCTGGGCGAACACGTCGTCCATCATCTTGATCAGCGTGGCGCGGTTCTCGAAACGCGATGCGGGATCGGCGAATCGGGGATCGGTGATGACCTCGGGCAGCCCGATCGCGGTCATCGCCTCGGCGAAGAACTTGTCCAGCTGCAGCATCATCAGCGTGATGTAGCGGCCGTCCCTGGTGCGGTAGTTGCCGACCAGCGGGTTGGGCGCGTCGGCGTGACCGAACTTCGGAATCGCGCTGCCCCCGTGGATCTGGCTCACCGCGATGTCGGGGCTGAGGTTCCACGCGGCCAGGCCCAGCAGCGACACGTCGACCACCGACCCCTCCCCGGTGGTCGCCTTCTTGTACAGCGCCGCGGCGATCCCGCCGGCGATCGTCATGCCACCGAGCAGGTCGCCGAACGCCGGGCGCGAGCGCACCAGTTCCTCGGCCTCCTCGGTGAGCGCGACCGCGATACCGCCGCGCGACCAGTAGGACACCCCGTCGTATCCGGGTTTGTCGGCGTCCGGGCCGGTCGGGCCGTGACCGGAGCCGCGCGCGTAGATGATACTCGGGTTGACCGCGCGGATGTCGTCGACGTCGATGCCCAGCCGCTTGCGCCGGTCCGGCAGGTAGCTGGTCAGAAACACGTCGGCGGTCTTGGCCAACGCGTACACCACTTCTCGTCCGCCCGGGGTGCGCAGGTCGACGCCGATCGACTTCTTGCCGCGGTTGGGGATCTCGATCATGTAGTTGACCGCGCCACCGCCCTCGTCGACGATGCCCATGGTGACCAGGCCGCGCTGTGGATCGCCGCCCTCGCGTGGCTCGACCTTGATGACCTCGGCTCCCCACTCGGCGAGAACCGCTCCGGCCGACGGCACGAACGTCCACGCCGCCACCTCGAGCACCCGGACTCCGCGCAGTACCCCGTCAGTGTTGATGGTCATCTCCTCATCGCCCGATGGTCGGTTAGGTGGCTGAAGTCTAAAGCTCAGCGCCACATTTGAGAATAGCGATTCTCTTCAAACGGGAAAGGCATTATCATCGGCGCGTGCCCTTCCCGGCGGTTCACCCCACCATCCCCGCACTGCTGCGTTCGGCGGCCGCCGACCACGGCGACGTCCCCTATGTGATCGCCGACGGTCGGACCGTGACCTACGCCGAGACCGAACGGCGCTCAGCGGCACTGGCGTTGCGGCTGCTGGCGGCCGGCATCGGCAAGGGCGATCACGTCGGGATCCTGATGCCCAACAGCGTCGACTGGGCGGTCACCTGGTTCGCCGTCACCCGCATCGGCGCGGTGGCCGTGCCGATCAACACGTTCCACAAGGCCGCCGAGCTGGCCTGGCTGATCCGGCACGCCGACCTGCGGGCGATCCTTGCCTGGCAGCGGTTCGGCAACCACGACTACCTGAGCCGGCTCGAGGAGGCACTGCCCGGGCTGGCGAATCAGACTGTGCCGGGCCGGATTACCGTGCCCGGCGCGCCGTTCCTGCGGACGGTGGCGGTCAGCGGTGAGTGCGACCGGGCGTGGGCGTCATCGCTGGACGAATCCATGGACGTCGAATCCATGGACGAGGACTTCCTCGGGGAGGCCGAGTCCTGCGTCACGCCCGCCGACGACGTGATGATCATCTACACCTCGGGCAGCACCGGAGAACCCAAGGCCCCGGTGCACACCCACGGCACCCTGGTGCGGCACAGCTACAACCTCACCAGCGTCTACGTCGTCACCGCGGACGACGTGCTGTTCACCTCGATGCCGTTCTTCTGGGTGGGCGGGCTCATCACCGGCCTGCACGCGGTGATCCACCACGGCGCCACGCTGGTCACCCAGTCGGCGTTCGATCCCGCCGAGGCGCTGCGCCTGATCGAGGCGCACCGCGCCACGATCACGCTGGGCTGGCCGCAGCAGGGCAAGACGCTGGCCGAGCACCCCGACTTCACCACTCGGGACCTGAGCAGCGTGCGACGCACCAGCATGCCGGCGATGGTGCCGCCGGACCGCCGCCCGACCGGCGCGGACTCGCTCGGCATGACCGAGCTGTGCGGCAACCACCTCGGGGTGGACCCGTACCAGCCGCAGCCCGAGCAGCGCAGGCGCACCGTGGGCCCGTCCATCGACGGGCTTACCCACCGCATCGTCGACCCGCAGACCGGGCGGCCGCTCGGGCCGGGCGAGCAGGGCGAGATCTGGGTGCGCGGCTACTCGCTGATGCAGCGGCTGTACAAGCGGGAGCGCGAGGACGTCTTCACCCCCGACGGGTTCTACCGGACCGGCGACTGCGGGTCGGCCGACGCCGACGGCTGGGTCACCTTCACCGGCCGGCTGGGCGACATGATCAAGACCAGCGGCGGCACCAACGTCACCCCCGGCGAGGTCGAGGCCGCGCTCACCGCGTGCGACGGGGTGCTGGAGGCCTATGTCGTCGGCGCGCGTGACGCCGACGACGCCACCGTCGTCGCCGCCGCCGTCGTCCCCCGGCAGGGTCACACCCTGGACCCGGAGGTGCTGCGCACCCGGCTGCGGGCCAGCCTGTCGGCGTACAAGGTGCCCAAACACGTATGGATCACCGACAAGGCGTCGCTGCCGTTCACCGACACCGGCAAGCTCGTCAAAGCGGAACTGGCCCGCCTGCTCAGCGAACGGCTGAAACTGCCGGTCTGAACTGTGCTGACTGGCCCGTCCCCTCCTGGTGGGCGGGGTATCGTCGGCACAGAGTGAAGGCTCAGCTCACGCCTTCGCCAGCGAGCAACCGTGTCGCAGGAGAAGCCATCATGCGCAGCGAGGACGTCGTCTTCGAGAGCGACGACCTGGGGGAGACCGAGGAGTTCCTGGTCAAGAACTACGCCAGGATGTCGCTCGGTGCCGACGCCCCGCATGCCGGCCTGCGCATCACCCGCCGGTTCCTCGGCGATATCAGCTTCGACGAGGTCCGGTTCGGGTTCGAGATGTCCTTCGACTCCGAACCGATGGGCCGGGTCACTCTGTGCCGCGTCCGGTCCGGACACATCGAGCAGACGGTCGCGGGCCAGCCTCTCGACGTCGTCTGCCCCGGGGACATCGCGCTGGTGTCCCTGCCCGACCTGCCCTACTCGGGGCGGATGGAGCCGGCGCGCTACGACCTGATCATGTTCGACCCTGACTTGCTGGGCCGGGTGGCGACGCCGGAGTCCCGCAGGCCCGGTGACCGGGTCCGGCTGACCGGGGTCCGGCCGATGTCGGCGGCGGCGGCACGCCAACTCGACCACACGATGACCTACATCCGCGAGACCATGCTCAACCAGGACGCGCCGACACCGCTGCTGACGTCGTCGCTGGCCAACCTGCTGGCCTCGGTGATGGTCGCGACGATGCCCACCAACGCGGCGCTGGACCCCGACGGCACCGACCGCGCCGACGCCCGGCCCGCCGTGCTGCGCAAGGCGATAGCGTTCATCGAGGAGAACGCGCAGAGCGACATCTCACTGACCGACGTCGCGGCGGCCGTGCACGTCACCGCCCGCACGCTGCAGTACATGTTCCGGCGCCACCTCGACCTGACCCCGATGGAGTACCTGCGCCGGGTCCGCCTCGACCACGCCCACCACGATCTGCAGCACGCCGACCCGGCGGCCACCACGGTGTCGACGATCGCCGCCCGGTGGGGCTTCGGCCACGTGGGCCGGTTCTCCGGCATGTACCGTCGGGTGTACGGGTGTACGCCGTCAGTCACTCTGCGTGCCTGACCAGATCAGCGAGATTTCCGCGTCACCCCGGTTGAGGAGGCCCCCAGTGCGTGAGAAGGCCTCCCTCGGCGATGCCGTGTGGCAGGCGGTTCCGCACCCCGTCGTGGTGGTCGACCAGAACGGACTCATCCGGGAGGTCAACGCCGCCGCCCGGACGCTGCTCCCCGCCGCCACCCCCGGTGCCCGCTGGTCGGCCGAGGTGATCGAGGCCCACCCGACGCCGCTGCCCGACGGGTCCACCGCCTGGTGGCTGAGCGCCGACACCGACCGCAAGCTGCGCGACACCCGCGAGGCCCTGGCCCGGGAGCGGGCGCGCGCCGCCTTCCTCGACGACGCCTCCGCGGTGCTGATGTCGTCGCTGAACGTCGAGCGCTGTATGGAGGCCACCGCGCAGATGGCGGCCCGCAACCTGGCCGACGCAGCGGTCGTTGTCGCACCCGAGACCGGCCGGGAGCTGCATCTCGTGCACAGCGGGCCGGGCGGCTCCGCGCACCGGCTGAACGTCGACGAGGACCCCGCCGATGTGCCCGGACTGCCGGAGGCGCTGCGCGGCTTCCCGCCGGTGCCGTCGCGACCGCTCGACCCCGCACTGCTGCCCGAGTGGCTGGTGCCGCGTCACCTCGCCGGGCTGGTGGGATCGGTGCTGATCACCCCGCTGCCGGGCCACGGCGTCGCGGCGGGCGCGCTGGTGCTGCTGCGCCACGAGTCGCAGCCGCGGTTCAGTGAGAGCGACGACCTGTACGCGCGGTTGTTCGCGGCGCGCGCCGGTGCCGCGCTGTCGGCCGCGCGGCTCTACGCCGAACAGGCCTCGATCACCCGCACCCTGATGCGCGACCTGATGCCGCCGCGGCTGGAACGGCTCGACGACTTCGAACTGGCCGGCGGCTACCGCGCCTCGGCGGACCACGAGCTGGTCGGCGGCGACTTCTACGACGTGCACCCGGCCGCCACCCCGGACGGCGAGACGCTGGTGGTGCTCGGCGACGTCTGCGGTAAGGGCCTGGACGCGGCGGTGCTGACCGGCAAGATCCGTAACACCCTGCAGGCGCTGGCGCC
>Ga0180222_1000384_pt1 | contig 66071 bp, 65 predicted proteins | sample eDN5th37CKraftOP_FD_151336 | JGI IMG/M metagenome (GOLD analysis project Ga0180222, IMG submission 151336) | Enriched Organic Plus compost microbial communities from Emeryville, California, USA - eDNA 5th pass 37_C Kraft OP (version 2) (version 2) ... | reverse complement strand
GACGCGAGCATCGTGGCGTCGGGTCCATAGCCCGAAACGTCCAGGGCGTTAGCGCGAGGGCGCGTCTCTACTCCTCCTCACATAGAAGTTTTGCGGCGCGAGGCCGCGCTTGCGCCAACGTGCGATGGAGACGTAGGTGAACAGCTCTTCGCCGATTTGAGATTCATCCCCGCGTGGGCGGGGAACACCTCAACGCGCGCCGCGAGGACAGCGATGTCTCCGGTTCATCCCCGCGTGGGCGGGGAACACCGTCGTCGGGCTCTTGGGCGCCCAGGCGATCCCGGTTCATCCCCGCGTGGGCGGGGAACACCGGGAGCGCACCGAATGGGTAAGCGTGGTTGTCGGTTCATCCCCGCGTGGGCGGGGAACACGCAATATTCGCGACGGCGCGGAACAGGGTGGCCGGTTCATCCCCGCGTGGGCGGGGAACACATCAGCGGACGATGCACGAACGGCTCGCCGATCGGTTCATCCCCGCGTGGGCGGGGAACACGTCCGCGCCCTGCGCCGTTTCGAGCGCGCCGCCGGTTCATCCCCGCGTGGGCGGGGAACACCGGCGATCACGGCGGGCGGCTATCATGTGCCGCGGTTCATCCCCGCGTGGGCGGGGAACACAGCATGATCGAGAGCTGGAGCGTGAACAGGGACGGTTCATCCCCGCGTGGGCGGGGAACACAGCACGAGGCTTGAATGGAGGCTCTGAGCCGCCGGTTCATCCCCGCGTGGGCGGGGAACACAGCAAGAGCCAGATCGGCACGTCGCTCAGAGCCGGTTCATCCCCGCGTGGGCGGGGAACACTCGGCGGAAATGGATGGGAGTCGATTCAGAGCCGGTTCATCCCCGCGTGGGCGGGGAACACATCGCCGCGTGCTGCACCCGATCATCCTAAACCGGTTCATCCCCGCGTGGGCGGGGAACACGGCGCCGCCTGGGACAGCGACGGGTCGAACGTCGGTTCATCCCCGCGTGGGCGGGGAACACCGCCGCGGACGCATGGGGGTTGCTGGCGGTGGCGGTTCATCCCCGCGTGGGCGGGGAACACAGCGGGATCAGCAGGCGCCCGTCGGCATCGATCGGTTCATCCCCGCGTGGGCGGGGAACACGCGGACCTTGGCCGGAAGGCCGAGCCGCCGCTCGGTTCATCCCCGCGTGGGCGGGGAACACGCCGGCGTCGACCCGACAGACGTGACATGGGCCGGTTCATCCCCGCGTGGGCGGGGAACACCGCACCCGATCCTCGGCCGGGATCGCGATGACCGGTTCATCCCCGCGTGGGCGGGGAACACGAGAGGAGCAAGTGATCGAAGTGTCTCAAGCGCGGTTCATCCCCGCGTGGGCGGGGAACACTCATGATTTCAACGTGCTGAAAACACGTGCTATTCACGCTGTCAAAGATTCTACCGGCGCACCAGCCTCTTTTCGGGAGGGGCCCGCGGGGTCAGTCGACCGGCTTAAATTTCACCAGGGTCAGCCCATCGAAATCCGCCGGCTCGCGCCGGTTGGGGCCGAACGCCTTGAACGCGAAGCCACTGTCGGTCGGCGCACTCCAGATGATACACGCCGAGCCATCGCCCACAAGGTCGATCGTTTCCTGCCAGATGCGCTCGCGCGTCCGGGCCGAATACACACCAACGTAAACCCCGGCCCGCGCCTCTGCGAGCCATAGCGAAAGGCGGCCGCGAAGGCGCGGCGGGGCGTTCTCAACCACGATGACCATCATCGCCCGAGGGCTCCGTGGCGAAGGATGGCGGCTGCGCCTCGGGCGCTTCTTCCGGGGGATCGAGCCCGCTTGCCGCGAGGATCGACTGGATTGCGGGAATGATGCGGTCGAGCAGGCGCGTCTTGCGGAACATGTCGCGGCAGGCGATGCGCACGTGCCGCTCCGCCTCGCCGCCCGGCAGCTTGCCCTTGGCGATCTGCGCCGTGACCGAGAAGGCCGCAGGCACCACCGTCTCGAACTTGAAGATGTCGGCGATGTCGTAGACGAAGCTGAGCGGTCGCCCGCGATGCAGAAAGCCGATCGCGGGCGCATAGCCGGCGGCAAGAATGGCGGCCTCGGCCAGACCGTAAAGACAGGCCGTACCGGCGGAAAGGCAGCGGTTGGGCATATCGGCGGCCTGCCAGTCCGCCTGATCGTAGCGGCGCGCCTTCCATTGAAGGCCATATTGCCGTGCGAGCCCCTGGTAGAGCGTGCGAACTCTGACGCCTTCAATGCCGCGTAGCTGGTCAACCGAGCGGCGGGCGGGCGGCTCCTCCCCGAAGCGGACGCGGAACATCTCGCGCACCACCATGAGGCGGGCCGTCTCATCGAGCGCGCAGCGGGCCTGGTAGAGCAGCCGGTCCGCCCGCGCGCCGCCCGGCTGGCCGGCCGAATAAAGGCGCACGGCAGCTTCGCCGACCCAAACCAGCAGGCAACCAACGCGCGCCGCGAGCGCGACCGCGGCGTGGCTCACGCGCGTGCCCGGCTCGAGCATCAGGCAGGCGAGGCCGCCCACCGGGATCTGGACCCGCACGCCATCCTGGTCGACGAGGACGAACGCCCCGTCGATCACGTCGAGCTGGCCATATTCGAGGAACAGGATCGAGGCGCGATCCTTGATCGCGATCGGCCGCAGCGGAACATAGGGGCCCGCCCGCGCCATGCTCAGCCGGTTCGCGCCACCAGCATCAGGCCGCATCCAAAGGCGCGAGCGCGGCCGAAGCCGTCGAGCAGCTTTGCGGTGAAACGCGCCGGATCGTCCACGATCAGCCCGCCTTCCAGCTCGACGACGCCGAGGCGCAGCAGGGAGCCGTCGCGCGGAACGGAGAGCGTTTCGTAGCCGAGACAGGCCATGGCGGTGACGGTGAAGCCGTGTGCCGCGCCTTGCCCATCGAGCCAGCGGCGCGAGGCTTCCTGCTCAGCCTTCCTACGCGCCTCGGCTCTCTCTCCCTTCGGCAGAGCATGGATCGCGTCCATCACCACATCACGGCGTCTGGGGTCACCCCGGTGGCGCAGGGTCGCGTTGGCGCGCAGAGTGAAGCGCAGCCGGTCTCCCGGCGCGAATGACGGATCGAACGGTTTGGGCTCGAACGGATCGAACAGGCAATGGGTATCCTGAGGCTGACGGGCGGACAGTAGCGTGAAGCGGCCGCGCCCTTCTTCGCGCCACAGGAAGTCGCGCTTGCGCTCATGGCTGTCGCCGAACAGTGTCCAGAGCAGCCGGTGGCTGGTCGCAGCGCGCGCGCCGGCTCCGCCGGGGACGAGCAGCTGGACCAGCGCACGCGCGCTCGCCGAACGGCTGATCGAAACGCGGGTGAGCCAGGCCGGCGGGTTCATGCCCGAGCCTCCTGCGCGAGCGGCGTAACGGGCATCCTTCCGGTCAGCACGCGCCGTTCGGCGAACTGCCAGCGCGTGCGGTGCAGTGCGGCGTCGCGCCGGATTTCCAGCCGGCCGCTCTCGAGTCCGTGCTCCAGTTCGGGATCATAGTCGCAGCTGACGCTCGCCGGGCCGGCGGGTGCGCGCAGCGCGGCGAATGCGCCGTCGCCGGCCAGAGGCGGGCGACTGGCCAACGCTTCAGCAAGCGTTTTCGCTTCGACGATTTCGGGCAGCAGGGGCCAACCCAACGGATGGGCCTTGCGGCCGGCGTACAGAGTGAAGACGGGTGCGCGCAACGCTTCGGCCAGCGCCTCCAGCGGCCAGCGGGCTCTTTCGCGGGCCCACAAGGCCAGCGTGTAAGACGCGTCCACCCGCACCTCGCGCCATGATAAAATTGTCTCAAGGGCATGCTTGCGCTCGCCGTGGCGGATCAACGCGCGCCGTGTGCGCGAACCGGCGGCCTTGACTTCGCTCTGCCGCAGGGTTTGGGCGGTGTGATAGTCCACCATCATTCGGCCCGGGGCATCAACGCGGACCCCGACGCCATAACCTTCATCCAGAGCATCGTGGCCTGCCTGGTCCTGCCGGTCGATGCCGAGCGCCGCGGCGACGAGGCCCAGCACGGCCGAGCGGCTCGGCCGGTCCCAGCTCGTGCGGCGCTCGCCCACGGCGATGTCGCCCCACGACGCCATGGGCGCATAGAGCGTCGCGAGCAGAAAGGCCGTCATGCGGCAGGCACCTTGGCGCGGGCGAACGCGACGATCGCATCGAGCGAGCCTGTGACGTCGTCGCCGGTGAGATCCATCAGCGCGTTTTCCAGGTCGCCATCGCCATAGCCCTTGGCGAAGCGGTCCTTCAGCGCCAGCAACCGGCGCGCTGAGGCCGGCCCCGGATCGTTCTCACCATCGCTGCCGACCGGCTTGAGGAAAGCCGCGGCCAGGCTGCGCGGCTGGGCGGAACCCGCTTCCGCCAGCACGAACGAGGCATAGGCGCGCGAGGCGAAGCTCGCCTGCTTGCCCTTGGGCGCAACCGTGGCAGCGGCGCGGATCAGGGCTTCGACCGCGTCGCGCGCCAGCTCCGCATCGCCCTTCAGGTTGCGCACCAGCAGGTCGAGATCGGCGCAGATGTAGATGTAGAACAGGCCGGCGCCGAACTCCTGCACGCCAATGAAAGACGTCCCCGCATCCTCCCGAGTCCGGTCGTCCTTGAGGTCGTCGACCGCGACATAATAGTCGTCCTCCACCGTGACCCGGTGCGTGGTGATCGCATGGGCGACCTGCACGGCGGCCTCGCGGTTATAGGCCGGGTCGTCGGCCAGCATGCGGCCGAACATGGCGATGTCCGCCGCGCTGTCGGCCTGGACGAGCACGTCTTCGGCCTTAACCGCGTCGACTTCGCCGCTGGCCAGCTTCTCGCCCAGCGTGATCGCTTTTTCGCGTTCCTCGGGGGAGATGAAGACCAATTGCTCGGTGAAAGTCGGATTCTTGTCGGTCTCCGGTTTGATCGCCCCGAAGGCGTCGGCCACTGTCCGGGCCGCGGCGCGCGCCTTTTCGGGATCGACGCCCTGGCCGATCAGGTGGGTTTCCACGACTTCACCGATCCGCTGGGTGCGCTGGCCGACACGGCCCGTCAGTACGGCGGCGAAGACGTCGCTCGTGCGCCAGGCACGCTTGAGGCTCTGCGAGGAAATGCGCAGGCGCTGTACACCGCCAAATACGGCCGTCTTGGGCGTGCCGCTGTCGTCGCGGTTGAGATTGGCGGGCGGGTAGGCGGTCAGCAGGTGCAGTTGCAGGAAGGTGGTCATGCGATTGCCCCCTCGGTTTCTTGGGAATTAGGATCGGTGCAGGCATCGGGTGCGACCTCGGACGCGGCGTAGTAGTCGAAGGCCCAGCGTCTGCGCTGGATTTCGCGGCCGGATTCGGTCGCCCAGCGCATCATCGCGACGGCCAGCTCGCCAACGTTCGCCGTGTCGTCTGCCAGTCGCACGAGCCGCACGAGCGCGAGCGGTAATTCGTCAGGCGTCGAGCGGAGCAGCCGGCTGAAGCGGACCGGTGCCAGGCGCGGAGGGTCGCCCTTGTCCTTTTCGGTCGGCAGGCTCTTGTAACCCAGACTCTGCATCAGGGGCTGCTGGGTGTCCTGTTTCACGTGGGCCAGCACGTGAGCCAGGCGCAGCACTACCGGCAGAGTCCGGTCATTGTTCGCCACTCCCAGTCGCTCCGCCAGAACGATAGCGGCAGGTTCCAGCAAAGCCTCCTGACAGTTTTGGGCGCGGCGGAGTCGAGCGCGGTTCGCACGGGCAGCACTGTGGTCGGGTTCGATGAACGCCTTCCACCATGAGCGGGCGTGCCCCGCAATTTTCTCATCCCTCATGCCACTGCCTCCTTGCTTTTTCTGGTGGCCTTTTCAGGGGCGGGCAGGCCGAGCACGGTAAATAGGGCCGTGCCGGCCTTGCCGTAGCCGCGCAGGCTCGCCATCAGATTGCGGCGGGCCAGTACGAACCGGTGGTCATCAACGACGTCGAGTGTCAGCCCATCGGTGTGACGGTCGAAGATGCGCGTTGCCTCGATTCGCAGCACGTCGACGAACGCCTTGCCGTCGAGCGGTTCGGACACGATGCGCTGAGCGTGGTCGATTTCCTCCCTCACGGCGCGATCGATACGGTCGTAAAACGCCTGCTGCGTCGCAGCCCAGAGTTCGGCTTTGATTAAGCTGAAGTCGCCCTTGGCATCCTCCCGCCGGCTGAACCGCGCGGCGATGACCGCGCCCGACACCAGGTTCGCCGCCTGCCGTACCGCCTCGGTCATCTGCGTGGCGGCTTGGGTCACGGCTTCGGCGACATCGGCGCTTGCCAGCGGCCATGCCGGCAGGATCGCCTCGGCCCAGCCGCGGGCTTTCATATTGTCCATGTCGTAACCGAAAGCCCGGACCGCGAAGGCGCCGCAGCGCAGATCGCCATAGCGCCTTACGACTTCGGCGATCCTTTGCTCCGACCTGCTGCCTGCTTGGTCCACCACGAGCCCGGCCCAGTCCTTCCAGCCAAGGCCATCCGGCTGGGGATGGACCGGAAGCCATTCGCTCCTGGCCCCGTTCCGGTAATGCGGTGAAAGCGGATGCACCCAAAAGCCGGAGCCGTAGTTCACGCCGAAATTGATCGTGCGGTAGGCCGTCGCCACCCGTTCATCCGCCATGCCTGTCAGCGCGCATGTCCTTTCGCCTTCGCTGAACACCAGCCGGATGCGGCGCGGCATGCCGAACAGGGCCTGGAAGGGGTGCGCATCCACCGACGGCATCACGATGTGCGGATTCGGTTTCTGCCCGGAGGTGAGCGTGGGCGCGAGCCATGGCCAGATCAGTGGCGCGATCTTCTGCCCGTCGGCGGATTGCCAGTCCCTCGGCAGCCGGGCCTTGCCCTCGGCCAGCAGGAGGTTGGCATGGATCAGTTTCCAGAGCGGCAGTTCGCGCGAGTGATCTTCGCCGCGACCATCGCCGCGTGGCTCAACCAGCGTGGTCAGTGGCCCGCCGCCGCGCATCGAGGTGCGATGCCCCTGGCCGCCGGAAGGCGCGTAGCTTTGCAGGGTGATCAGAGCCATCGCCGCCGCCGGGCGGCCCAGAGCGTCGGCCCGGTCGCGTTTGACGAAGAGATCCTTGTTCAGTTTCTGCGTGTTTTCGCCCGCAGCGTCGATCAGCAGGTTTTCGATTGGCAGGTCTTGAGCCTTGGTGAAATCCTCGGCAGAAAAATCCTGCAGGAAGCGCGGACCGTGACCGTCCAGCGTGAAGGCATCGGGCAACGCCATCAGCCGCTCACGCAGTTCGTCCGGGGAGGGCGGACTGTCCGTCAGATCCAGCCAGGCATCCTCGTCCGGCAGCGCCAGCGCGACGGAGAACAGCCCGATCAGGAATTCAAGCAGCGCGCCGTTGAAATCGGGCCGTGGCGCGGCGAGCGCGACGACCGGATCGTCAGGACCAGTAATAGCGTAAGGCGCAAGCCACTGGATGCTTCCCGAACGCCGCCGAAATGGCAGCCACGGCTCCGTACGCAATTCGTATGACAACGCCACCTCCCCCAAAGTGGCAGTATATCTCTGATAGCGTAATGATTTTCCAGAAAATTGCAATCACACGGAAATCTGTTCAGTTTAAACTCGGCGCGAAAGTCCCCAAGATGGTGAGTAATACAGAGTCACCGTCTCCGATCGCTCGTTGATCAGTTGACCACGCCACCCTCCATCCCCGTCGGGTTCCAGCAGGCAGACAGGAATGTCCTGCTCGAACCGGCCCCACAGTTTGATGATGGGCGCGAGTTCGCCCTGCAGCTCCGGCAGAGTGCGCGCGCCAAGCGGCGCGGTGCGGGGGCGGACGCGCACCTCGGACAGGGCCCATGCCTTCCAATCGGGGCCATCATGGTCCGCCCATGGAACGATCGCGCCGACAGAATTGCGTTTCGCCAGCCGGATGGTCAGCTGCGCCTCGGCGTTGCGGGTGCTGATGCGAAGTTCGCTCTGATAGGGCTGATCCGCCGTGTAGCCGTTTTTCAGTTCAAGCACCTGGTTCTGCGCAAGCTGGGCGCTAGCCTTGTGCTCTCCCTCGGCTGCATCGCTTTTGGCGATCAATCCTTCTGGGCACGCGTCGCTCGCATGCACGGTTTCCACCAGGTCGCGCACGTCGTCGGGAACGGTCAGCCGCCCGCGCCGCTCGATCTCGCGCGTGGTGCGCCACAGGACGGCGTGATCGCGGTAGACCGCGCCGGTGGGGGCGAGATGGGGCCGGAGCCAGTCGGCCCCGGCATCCTCGACGGGGGGCGGCGCGAGCACCAGCATGGCATCGCCAATGCCTTCGGGACGGTCTTGCCGTTGATGGCGGCGCATCCGCCCGGCGCGTTGCAGCAGGAGGTCGATGGGCGCGAGATCGCTGGCGAGCTGGTCGAAATCGAGGTCCAGGCTCTGCTCGATCACCTGCGACGCGATCACGAGGCCGCCGCGTCGGTCCTCGCGGGTTGATCGCGGCCCGAACCGGCACATCACCTCTTCCTCGATCCGCTGGCGATCCCATTGCGCGAAGCGCGCATGGAAAACGACAGCCTTGAGCCCATGCGCCCGCGCCATGTCCGCAGCGGCCAGCACATCGTCCACCGTGTTGCGCACCCAAGCCGCGCATCCGCCTGCTTCCAGCGTGATCCTGAGACGCTCCAAGACAGCTTCTGGCGTTTCGATCCGTTCCACGGGCGTCGAGCGATGGGACCAGGGCGCGGGGGCGATGGCCTCCGCCTTCACGCTTTCGCGGTTGGTCACAGTCGCCAGCGGATAGCGCGCCTCGTTGGCATTCCATCCGTCGATCTCGTCCTCGCTCTCGGGCCCCCGCCAGGCCCGAATCAGCTTTTCGCGCTGGCGGTTGGTGAGCGTCGCCGACAGCAGGATGGCCGAGCCGCCCTGCGCGCGGTGAAACTCCAGCAGCCGCAGCAGTTCCTCGGTCACGTAGGGGTCGTGCGCGTGCACCTCGTCCACCACCAGCACCTTCTCGGCAAGGCCCAGCAGCCGCACGGTGTTGAAGCGCGAGGGCAGCACGGCGAGCACCGCCTGGTCGATCGTGCCCGCGCCAACGTCGGCCAGCAGGCTGAGGCGCCTGTCGTCGGCGAGGAAAGCCGCGCAGGCGGCGGAAGCGGTCAGACCGTCCGCTTGCTCGCCCAGTTTAGGCTCATCCGTCGTCCAGTCCGCACGGCTCGCCCGAAAGCCCTCGTGCAGCCGAGCCTGACCGTGCGAGAGCGCCAAGCTCGGGCGCACGTCATCGGCGGTATCGAACAGCCCGGCCAGCATTTTCGCCTGCCGCGCGTACATCGCGTTGGCCGTTGCCATCGTCGGCATGGCCCACCATGCGCCGCTCGCCCTTCCGTCGGCCATCAGCCGGTGGACGAGAATGTGTGCGGCTTCCGTCTTGCCTGCGCCAGTCACGTCCTCGAGAATGAAGAGTACCGGTCCGGGCGGCAATGGCGTGTTGAGCGCCCACGCCTGAAGCGGCGTCGGCGAACCGGTCTTGCCGGTCAACCTCTCGAATCCGCCACTGACGCTGGAACGCGGTGCAACCAGTCCGGCTTCGTGCACCGCACGCTCGGCGTTTTCGCGCGTCCTTTGCCAGTATTCCCCCATCGAGAGATCGGGCGAGGCATATGGGAACCAGCGTTGCGACGAGCCCAGCCAGTCGGCTACAGTCACCAGACCCGCGACCCAGTGGGATGCGTCTTTGACCTGTTGCGGCGTCAGCCGTGTATCGACCGGGTGCGGCAACAGCAGCTCGAGCAAGGCGTCGCGACAAACCTCGGCGTCGCCGGCTCCAGGACCGAAGTCATGTTTGAGGCTGGTCCCAGACCGCAGTGCGGGCTCGCCGTGGTGGCAGACGCTGGCATCGATGAGAACTCCAAGGGACCTGGCTGATGCACCCCGACAAATGCGCTCGACCAAGGTTGCTCTCCCCAGCCACGTCTCCCATAGCAAACGTCCGTCAGCATCATGCCGCGTTTGCAGGTTGGAATAGGCAGCCGGCGGTTGCTGTCCGCCGCACAGCTCCGGCATTTTCCATTGGAAGGCCCAGGCGAACTTGCCGATGTCGTGGATCGCCGCCAGCCAGACGAGGAATGGCACGAGCTGTGCGGAATCGAGTCCCAATAGGCGCGTTAGCCGCTCACGCAGGAGCGGACGAGCCACGAGAAGGGCTTCCGCGGTCGCCGCAACATCGAGCATGTGCCATGCCAGGGGGTGAAAAACCGGATAGTCTCCGTTCGCGCAGGCTGGGACCGGCCGCGCTTTCCCCCAATAATTCCGGATCCAATTAGGCCCCAATTGTCACGCCATCCAATTGTGACTGAGATGAACCACGCCATCCTCGATATCGCAACTCCAATGCGATTGGCTAGGCGGGGCTCGGTAAGCTCAGCAGACCGCCTTGCCCGGATGGAACTGATACGGTGAAGTCTGGACTCCGAGGGAGGTTCTGCCTTACTCCTAAGATCACGTCGCTGGGAGAAGGCTTGGTAGACTCGACATTTTCATGGCTAGTTTTGCGCTACATGACACGCCTTCGTCTTGTAGGTCGCATCTAGGTGCCGACGAGGATCGACCGCGACCCACGTCGCGCGCGACGTAACTAGGTCATTCGCAGCGATTTCTATGTCTGCGGGTGCCTACAGAGCGAGGTGGGCCCTATTGCTATTAGCAGGCCCACGGGTTTGAATAATCTTGGGGTCACCAGCTCTTTCCGATTCCCCTCGAAGCGAGGGCGCGGCCGTGAGCCGCGGCGTGGTTTCCCTTCGCGCGCGGCGCGTGTATCGACGCCTCGCAAGGAGGCTCGGATGGCAGGCAATTCAAATAACCCTTCGGACGGCGACCTGGTGCACGATCCCAAGAAGGTGCCGGTGCCCGACGAGGTGCAGGAGGCGATCCGCACGCTGATCCGCTGGGCGGGCGACGACCCGGCGCGCGAGGGGCTGCGCGATACCCCCAAGCGGGTGGCGCGCGCCTGGCTCGAATATGCGCAGGGCTATCGCGAGGATCCGGCGCACCATCTCAGCCGCACCTTTGAGGAGGTGGGCGGTTATGACGAGATCGTGCTGCTCAAGGACATTCCGTTCCAGTCGCATTGCGAGCATCACCTCGCGCCGATCATCGGCAAGGCGTCGATCGCCTATCTGCCGCGCAACCGGGTGGTCGGCATCTCGAAGCTTGCTCGCGTGCTGCAAGGCTATGCCCGGCGGCTGCAGGTGCAGGAGAGGCTGACCGCGCAGGTCGCCGACTGCATCTGGGAGAACCTCCATCCGCTCGGCGTCGCCGTCGTGATCGAGGCGAGCCATGCCTGCATGACCGCGCGCGGCGTGCGCACGCCCGGCGTGATGATGACGACGAGCCGGATGATGGGCGTGTTCCGCGACGACGAGCGCAGCCGACGCGAGGTTCTGGCGCTGATGGGCTATTGAGGAAGCTGGCCTGGACGACATCAGGGCGGCGCGAACCGCCGGAGAGTGGGGCAGGGAGGAAGCGAATGGGCGCGCAGCGGACGCCGCTTCGGCGGGTCATTACGGCCAGCCTGATCGGCACCACCATCGAGTGGTACGATTTCTTCCTCTACGGCTCCGCCGCCGCGCTCGTTTTCAACCGCCTGTTCTTCCCGAACGAGGAGCCCGCGGTCGGTACGCTGCTCGCCTTCGCGACCTACGCGCTCGGTTTTGTCGCGCGCCCGGTGGGCGGCATCGTCTTCGGCCATTATGGCGACCGGATCGGGCGCAAGCAGCTGCTGATGCTGAGCCTCATCCTGATGGGCGTCTCCACGGTGCTGATCGGCCTGCTGCCGACCTATGACCAGATCGGCATCTGGGCGCCGGTCCTGCTCGTCCTGCTGCGGCTTGTGCAGGGCTTCGCGGTCGGCGGCGAATGGGGCGGCGCGGTGCTGATGGCCGCCGAATATGGCGATGCGGCGCGGCGCGGCTTCTGGGCGAGCTGGCCGCAGGTCGGCGTTCCGGGCGGCAACCTGCTCGCGGCCGGAATGCTCGCCGTGATGGCCGCGAGGCAGAGCGACGAGGATTTCTCGACCTGGGGCTGGCGGCTGCCCTTCCTGCTCTCCGCGGTGCTGGTCGCGGTCGGCTGGTACATCCGCAGCCGGATCGCCGAGAGCGCGGTGTTCGAGGAGGCGCTGGCCGAGGAAGGGCCGTCGAAGCTGCCGGCGATCGACGTGGTGCGCGAACGGCCGAGGGCCGTGCTGCTCGGCGCCGGTCTCCGGCTCGGCGAGAACATCTGCTATTATGTGCTCACCGTCGTCAGCCTAGCCTTCCTCGTCGACTTCTACCACCAGAGCAAATCGCTCGCGCTCAACGCGCTGCTGATCGGCGCGGCGATCCAGCTCTTCGCGGTGCCGCTGTTCGCGGCGCTTTCGGACCGGATCGGGCGGCGGGCCGTCTATGCCTTCGGCGGCTTCGGCATGGCGGCGTGGAGCTTCGCTTTCTTCCCGATGTTCGCGAGTGGCGGGCCGGCGGAGATCACACTCGCGCTGATCGTGGGCCTGGTCTTGCACGCCGCGATGTACGGGCCGCAGGCGGCGATGATCTGCGAACTGTTCCCGACCCGCATCCGCTATTCCGGCGCGTCGATCGCCTACCAGCTCACCGCGATCGTCGCCGGCTCGCTGGCGCCCATCATCTCGGTCTGGCTGTACCGCCATTTCGATTCGGCGGTGCCGGTGGCGATCTACGTCGCCGTCGCCTGCGCGATCAGCGGCCTCACCGCCCTCGTCGCGCGGGAGACGAAGGGCGTGAAGCTTGAGGAGATCCGGTAGCGGGGACGGGCTCATTCCCCTCCCCGGAAGGGAGGGGACGCGCCCCCCGCCTAGCTCGACGGCATCACCAGGAACTGCTCGAACCGGCCATTCTCGCCCGGCTCGGCATAGGTGACGATGACGAGCTGGCGGCCCTCGTAGCCGACGCGATAGTTGCGGTTGACGAAGCCGCCGCGCAGCCGCGCCGGGCCGCTTGCGACGAAATCGCGCGGCTCGCCGAGCGGGCCGAGGCTGTCGCGATAGTCGCGCTGCACCTCCTCGGTGAAATAGTGGTTCGCATTTTCGGTCAGCAGCGCGCGGTCGAGCGTGCCGCTGCGGAGCTGGTCGTAGATCCGGCGCGCGGCGGCGAGCGCGGCCTCGTCCCCCGCCTGCGCCTGCGGGTGGAGGATGTCGACGATGCCCCGCGCGATCCGGTCATGCGCGTTGCCGAACCAGGCATTCACCAGCACGACGACGGCCTCGCGCTCCTCCGGGAAGACGATGTTGGTCGAAAGGAAGCCGACCGCCTCGCCGCCGTGAAGCACGGCGCGGTGCCCGCCCATGTCGGCGAGCTGGACCCCGAGGCCGTAATTGACCGCCATGCCGCTGTTCAGGATCGTCGCCGTCTCCTGCTCCTGCCAGGCGCGCGCGGGGAGCAGGGCGCGGTTCATGCGGGCGATATTCCAGCGGGCGAGATCGGAGGCCGTCATCGCGAGCTCGCCGGCCGCATAGAGCCAGCCGCACGCCGGCGGCGTCTCGACGCGCACCGGTCCGAGCGCGGCACGGCGATAGCCGGCGGGAAAGCCGGGGCCGCTGGCGTCGTCCTGGCTAACCGGATCCATGCCGAGCGGGCGGAAGATGCGATCGCGCAGGAAGTCCATCAGCCGCTGGCCGGACACGCGCTCGACGATCAGGCCGGCGACGACATAGCCGGTGTTGGAATATTGCCACTGCGTGCCCGGTTCGAAATCGAGCGGCTTGCGGGCCCATCGGTCGAGGATCTGCTCCGGCGTCACCGGCCGCGACATCGCCGCGGGGCTGTAATCGTGCGGCCAGTAATCCTGCAGTCCGGCGGTGTGGTTGAGCAGCTGGCGAATCGTGATGCGCTCGCCCCCGGTTATGCCGGGGACATAGCGCGCGACCGGATCGTCGAGCGAGAGCTTGCCCTCGTCGCGGAGCAGCAGGATCGCCGCGGCGGTGAACTGCTTGGAGATGGAGGCGATCTGGTAGCGCGCGTCCGCCGACGCGACCGGCATGGTCGGCGACTGGCGCCCCCAGGCGCGGGCGAGCACGATTCGCCCGTCGCGCACCACCGCGACCGAGGCGGAGGGAACGCCGGTGTCGGTGAGCGCCTCCTGCACGAGCCGGTCGATGCGGGCGAGCTCGTCGGGCGTGAAGTCCCGCGCCTCGGCGGGCAGCGCGACGAAGGCGACGAACAGGACGAAAAGCGCGCGCAGCATGGTCATGTCGTTGGGCCCTAGCGGATTCGGCGTGACGCGCAGTTAGGCCCGCGGCGGCCGCAAAGGAAAGAGCCGCCCGCATCGGGATGCGGGCGGCCCTTCCTGCACTCTCGCTTGGAAGCCCGATCAGGCCTCGGCGGCCGTCTCGCCCTCGTTGGCCTCGCCCTCGGCCTGTTCGGCCGGCGCGGCTTCGGGCTCGACGATCGTCTCGCCCGGCTCGAGACCGGCGGGACGCTCCTCGGTGAACCCGCTGACGTCCTTTTCGAACATCTGCGCCATCACGTCGATGCCCTGCGCCTGCATCTCGGCCTCCTCGGGCGAGCGGGCGACGTTGACCTGGACGGTCACGGACACTTCGGGGTGGAGCGCGATCTTCACGTCGGTCACGCCGATCGTCTTGATCGGGCGATCAAGCACGATCTGGCTCTTGGCAACCTTGTGGCCCTCGGCGGCGAGCGCCTCGGCGAGGTCGCGCGCGGAGACGGAGCCGTAGAGCTGGCCGGTGTTGGAGGCCTGGCGGATGAGCTGAAGCTTCAGCCCGTCGATCGACTTGGCTTCCTTCTCGGCGGCGGTGCGGCGCTCGGCGTTTTGCGCCTCGATGCGCTCGCGGTTGGCCTCGAACAGCTTGCGGTTGGCCTCGTTGGCACGCAGCGCCTTGCCGCGCGGCAGCAGGAAGTTGCGCGCATAGCCGTTCTTCACGGTCACCACGTCGCCGATGGTGCCCAGCTTCTCGATACGTTCGAGCAGGATGACGTCCATCTCGCCCTCCTTACTTCACGATGTAGGGCAGCAGGCCGAGATGGCGGGCGCGCTTGATGGCGCGCGCGAGCTCGCGCTGCTTCTTGGCGGACACCGCGGTGATGCGGCTGGGGACGATCTTGCCCCGCTCGGACACGAAGCCCTGGAGCAGGCGCACGTCCTTGTAATCGATCCTCGGCGCATCCTTGCCGGAAAAGGGGCAGGACTTGCGGCGGCGGAAAAAGGGTCTGGCCATCGGTGCTGCTCCTATTCCTCGTCGTCCCGGGCGCGGCGCGAGCCGCCCTCGTCGCGGTCGCCACGGCGCTTGTCGCGCTCGCCGCGCCGCATCATCACAGACGGGCCGGGCTCATGCGCGTCGACCTTCACGGTCATGTAGCGGATGACGTCCTCGTTGATCTGGGTCTGACGCTCCAGCTCCGCGACAACCGGCGCCGGCGCCTCGAAATCGAGCGCGACGTAGTGGGCCTTGCGGTTCTTGGCGATGCGATAGGCGAGGTTGCGGAGACCCCAGGTCTCGGTCTTGACGACCTTGCCGCCATTGTCCTCGATGATTTTGGTGGCGGCTTCCGCCAGCGCGTCCACCTGGGCCTGGGCCAGGTCCTGACGCGCGAGAAACACATGCTCGTAGAGCGGCATGAGCGCGCTTTTCCTTCTTTTGGCCGATCGCTGACGCCGCCCGATGCGGACGCCCCTCCGGCTGTCGTCTCAAACGTAAACCGGGGCGCTAAGGCAGTGCCTTCGCCCCGGGCAGCGGCCATGTGGCCGAAAGCGGAGGAGAAATCAAGCCCGGGCGGGAGGCTCCCGGAGCGTCGGCGAAACTCAGTAGCTGCTGCTCGCGCCGCCGCCGCCGCCCGTTCCGCCGCCGCTGTCGTATCCGGAGTCCCACGAGGAGGAACTGCTATCGCCATAGTCCCGGTCGCTGCTGGACCAGCTCACTGAGGTGCCGGAGGAGGAATATCCGCGCGAGCGGGGCTGGTTCGCTTTCTCCTTCTGCCACCGCCGCTCGTCCCTCGCGCGCTCCCGGGCGAGGAAATCAGCATAATAGTCCTCGAAGGTGGCGAAGGTGGTGCGCCCCTCGGCTTTCTCCTTCTCCCATTTGCGCTTCTGCCGCGCCCGGCGTTGCTGCTCGGACTTGATGCGATTCCGCTCATATTCCTCGGCTTGCTTGCGCATCCGCCGCGCCGCGTAGCGATCGAAGGCGAAAAGGCCGCCGATGATTGCGGGGATTCCGATGAGCAGGATCATGCCCCATGGGAGGCCGCGGCTTTCCTGCGCCTGCGTGGCCGCCAGCGTCATGGCGCGCGCCTCGGCGGGGTCGAGCACCGCCGCTGCCATGATCCGGTCGGCGCCGGCCGAAAGGGCGCCCGCGATATCGCCTTGCCGGAGCGCCGGCGCGATCGTCTGGGCGATGATCTGGCTAGAAACCGCGTCGGTCAGTACGCCTTCCAGGCCGTAGCCGACCTCGATCCGGACCTGACGGTCGTTGGGCGCGAGCAGCAGGATCGCGCCGTCATTGGCCCCGGCACGGCCAAGCCCCCAATGGCGCAACAGGCCATTGGCATAATCCTCGATCGACTGGCCATCCAGACTCGGCACGGTCACGACCGCGAGCTGGTGGCCGGAGGAGTGGACCCAGGCGACGATCCGCGCGTTGAGCTGCGCCTCCTGCTCGTCGGGGATGACGCCGGCGGCGTCGACCACCGCCGCCCGGCCCCGGTCCGGAAAGGAAGGTCCGGCCGCGGCGGCCGGCGCGACACCTATCCAGAGCGCCCACAAGGCGAGCAACCATAGGCGCATCGGATCGTCTCCCCCCTGACGCCCGGCACGGATAGCACGACCGCCTGTCCCTGTCTCGCAAGGCTTCGCGCTGCTGGCGCTCATCGGCGCGGGTTATGCCGTCCGGGCGCTCGACCCGGGAGCCGCGACGAGGATTGACGGCCGTCGACTCCCGCCCCCTCGAACCGGGGCGCCGGACATGGCATGACCGCGCAAAGCGCTCGGCGGGCCAGAGGGGCGAAGCCATGTCCAGAACCACGCACAAGGAACAGCATTCGATCTCGAGAATCGGCTGGCTGAGGGCGGCCGTGCTCGGGGCGAATGACGGAATCGTCTCCACCGCCAGCCTGCTCGTCGGCGTCGCCGCGGCGGATGCGTCGCGGGCAAGCGTGCTCCTGGCCGGTGTCGCCGCGCTCGTCGCGGGCGCGATGTCGATGGCGACGGGCGAATATGTCTCGGTCAGCTCCCAGGCGGACACCGAACGCGCGGATATCGCGCGCGAGACCAGGGAGCTTGCCACCGAGCCGGAATCGGAGCGGCAGGAGCTGGCCGGCATCTACACCCGGCGCGGGCTCGATCCGGCGCTCGCCTTGCAGGTCGCGGACCAGCTCATGGCCCGGGACGCGCTGGGCGCCCATGCCCGCGACGAACTCGGGATCTCGGAAGTGTCCACGGCCCGGCCGCTGCAAGCGGCCTTCGCGTCCGCCGTCACGTTCAGCGTCGGCGCGGCCGTGCCGCTGCTTGCCGTTCCGCTGACGCCCGTCGCGCTGCTCGTTCCGGTCATCGCGCTGGTTTCGATCCTCGCCCTCGCGCTGCTCGGCGCGCTTGGCGCCCGCGCGGGCGGCGCGCCGCTGGGCCGCTCGATCGCCCGGGTGGTGTTCTGGGGCGCGGCCGCGATGGCGCTCACCGCCGGCGTTGGCAGGCTGTTCGGAACCGCCGTGGGCTGAAGGCGCATCGGCCGCGGTCGCGGCGCCACGCTTGCACCTCCCGGCCCCACTGCCTACCAGCGCGCGCCACAGGAGGACATCACATGCGCGCATTCATCTTTCCAGGGCAGGGGAGCCAGTCGGTCGGCATGGGCAAGGCGCTCGCGGAGGCGAGCCGGGCCGCCCGCGACGTGTTCGACGAGGTGGACGAGGCGCTGGGCCAGCATCTCTTCCGCCTGATGACCGAGGGGCCGATCGAGGAGCTGACGCTCACGGAAAACGCTCAGCCGGCGATCATGGCGAACGCGATCGCGACGTTGCGCGCGGCCGGAATCGATCTCGTCGGCAAAGCCAATTTCGTCGCCGGCCACAGCCTCGGCGAATATAGCGCGCTTTGCGCCGCCGGTGCGTTCGACCTCGCCACCACGGCGCGGCTGCTGAAGCTGCGCGGACAGGCGATGCAGGCGGCGGTGCCGGTGGGCGAGGGGGCGATGGCGGCGCTGCTCGGCGCGGACCTTGAAACCGCGCAGGCCATCGCCGACGCGGCCGCCGAGGACGAGGTCTGCGCCGTCGCCAACGACAACGATCCCTCGCAGGTGGTGATCTCCGGCGCGAAGGCGGCGGTCGAGCGCGCGCTCGGCATCGCGAAGGACAAGGGCGCGAAGCGCGCGATCCTGCTCCCCGTCTCCGCGCCGTTCCACAGCCCGCTGATGAAGCCGGCTGCGGAGAGGATGGCCGAGGCGCTCGGCGAGGTGGAGATCGCCGCGCCCGCCGTGCCGCTTTACGCCAATGTCACCGCCTCGCCAGTGAGCGCGCCGGCGGAGATCCGCGATCTGCTCGTCGCCCAGGTGACCGGCATGGTGCGCTGGCGCGAGAGCGTCGCCAACATGGCCGCGGCCGGCGTCACCAATTTCGTCGAGTTCGGCGCGAAGGTGCTCACCCCCATGGTCAAGCGCATCGCTCCCGACGCGGAAGCGACCAGCGTGGTGACGCCCGACGACATCGAGGCGCTGCTGAAGGCGATGTAGAATAGACCTTCTGGTCGAGGGGCGGCTGCTGGTAGGGATCAGTCCGTGGATCGATTGCATGCTGCGCATGCCAGGCAGTTGCTCACCTGTCCGGCCTCGCCAGGCAGCCCGCAGGACTGCTCGTCAATTTTGGAGGAGGTTTTCCGCAGGCCGGTCAACAACCACCGACTCTCTGCGACCGTCTCGGCGCGAACCAATTACGGAGTTTGATACATGTTCGACCTTTCGGGAATGACCGCCCTCGTCACTGGCGCTTCGGGGGGGATTGGCTCGGCGATTGCGCGGTCGCTGGCGGGGCAGGGGGCGCGGCTCGCGCTGTCCGGCTCCAATGCGGAGAAGCTGGAGGCCTTCCGCGCCGAGCTTGGCGGCGATCATGTCGCGCTGGTCTGCGATCTTGCCGACCCCGCCGCGGTGGATGCGCTGGTGCCGCGGGCCGTGGAGGCGCTGGGGCAGCTCGACATCCTCGTCAACAATGCCGGCGTCACCTGCGACAATCTCGCGATGCGGATGAAGGACGAGGAGTGGGAGCAGGTGATCCGCATCAACCTCGAGGCCGCCTTCCGCCTCGCCCGCGCAGCGCTGAAGCCGATGATGCGCGCCCGCTTTGGGCGGATCATCTCGATCACCTCGATCGTCGGTGTCACCGGCAATCCGGGTCAGGCCAATTATGCCGCCTCCAAGGCCGGCCTCATTGGCCTGACCAAGGCGCTGGCGCAGGAAGTCGCCTCGCGCGGGATCACGGTGAACGCGATCGCGCCCGGCTTCATCCGCTCCGCGATGACCGATGCGCTGCCCGACGCGCAGAAGGAGGCTCTGCTTGGCAGGATTCCCGTCGGCACGCTCGGCGAGGGGAGCGACATCGCCGCGGCGGCAGTGTATCTTGCCAGCCGGGAGGCGGGTTACGTCACCGGCCAGACGCTGCACGTCAACGGCGGCATGGCGATGATCTGAGCGAGACGGGCAAGGGCGGAACATGCTGAACTTGATGGCCATGGCGTTGCTGGCGGCCCAGCCGATGGCGGAGAGCGTCGAGGAGTTGGCTTGCGTCATGGACCAGGTGTCGCCGGCGGAAGCCGGCGTCATCGCGGATGACATGCTAGCCGGCGAGGGTGCCACGACTGGCGCCGGCTTTGGCGGATTCGTCGGGCATGTCACCACCTGCGCCGATCGCTACGGCTGGGACGAGGCGCGCACGGTGCGGATCAGCAGCGCGACGCTGGGGCTGATCGGGACTCGCGAGTTCCGGCGTCGCCTCACGGCCGCCGGACTGGACGTCGCCGCGATTGACGCCTGGTTCGACGAGCAGGACGACGAGTTCCGCACCCAAGCCTTCATCGATCTCGACCAGGAGACGCAGGAGCAGGACCTGGCGACGCTCTTCGACGGCCCGGTGTCCGAGGCCGACGGCGAGGCGCATGCCGAGCTGATCGGGGGCTATCTGGCGGCGCGCGTCGTCACGCTGCGGGTCGCGCAGGGACTGCCGCTCGAATGAGGCGGCCGCGCCGAGCGCACTTGCGCAAGACCGGCCCGACCGGCTAGGGCGATGCCAACGAAACACGAGATACCGACCAGGGAAAGGTAAGCTATGAGCGAGACCGCCGACCGCGTGAAGAAGATCGTCGTCGAGCATCTGGGTGTCGAGGCCGACAAGGTCACCGAGGAAGCGAGCTTCATCGACGATCTTGGCGCGGACAGCCTCGACATCGTCGAGCTGGTCATGGCGTTCGAGGAAGAGTTCGGCGTCGAGATCCCGGACGACGCGGCCGAGAAGATCACGACCGTCAAGGACGCGATCGACTATATCGACCAGCACAAGTCCTGATCGGACGGGCCTCTCCGTCACTTGTGGCGGGAACGAGCCGCTTTACATGACGACGGCTCCCCGCAGTTAAGCGGGGGGCCGTTTCTCTATCCTGGGAGTTTGCAATGCGCCGTGTCGTTGTGACAGGTCTGGGGCTGGTGACGCCCCTGGGCGGCGATGTCGAAACGAGCTGGAAGAATATCCTCGCGTCGAAGAGTGGCGCGGGGCGGATCACGCGATTCGATCCGGCCGACTATGCCTGCAAGATCGCCTGCGAGGTGAAGCCGAAGGGTCACGAATACGGCTTCGATCCGGACAAGCGCGTCGATTTCAAGATACAGCGCCAGGTCGATCCGTTCATCATCTACGGCCTCGACGCGGCCGGCCAGGCGATCGAGGACGCTGGCCTCGTCGACATGAGCGAGGCCGAGCGGCTGCGCGCGGGCGTCTCGATCGGCTCGGGAATCGGCGGCCTGCCGGGCATCGAGAGCGAGAGCCTGGTGCTCGAGCACAAGGGGCCGCGGCGCGTCTCGCCGCACTTCGTCCACGGCCGGCTGATCAACCTCATCTCCGGCCAGGTCTCGATCAAGTACGGACTTATGGGCCCCAATCACGCGGTCGTCACCGCCTGCTCGACCGGCGCTCACTCGATCGGCGATGCCGCGCGCATGATCTCGATGGACGATGCGGACGTGATGCTCGCCGGCGGCGCCGAAGCCGCGATCTGCCCGATCGGAATCGCCGGCTTCGCGCAGGCGCGGGCGCTCTCCACCAATTTCAATGACACGCCCGAAAGGGCGAGCCGCCCCTATGACAAGGATCGCGACGGCTTCGTCATGGGCGAGGGCGCGGGCGTCGTCGTGCTCGAGGAATATGAGCACGCGAAGAAGCGCGGCGCGCGGATCTACGCGGAGGTGGTCGGCTATGGCCTCTCCGGCGACGCCTATCACGTCACCGCGCCGCATCCCGAAGGCTCGGGGGCCTATCGCGCGATGGAGATGGCGATGCGCAAGTCCGGCCTCGCCCTCTTCGACATTGACTATATCAACGCGCACGGGACCTCGACGCCGCTCGGCGACGAGCTGGAGCTGGGCGCGGTACGGCGACTGTTCGGCGACGCGATCGGCGAGCTCTCGATGAGCTCGACCAAATCGGCGATCGGCCACCTGCTCGGCGGCGCCGGCGCAGTCGAATCGATCTTCTGCATCCTCGCGCTGCGCGACCAGATCGTCCCGCCCACGCTCAACCTCGACAATCCGAGCGAGGGCACCGAGGGCGTCGATCTGGTCCCCCATGTCGCGCGCGAGCGGCGGGTGAAGGCGGTGCTGAACAACAGCTTCGGCTTCGGCGGAACCAATGCCAGCCTGGTGATGAAGGCGATATAGCTTGCGCGCGGCGCGCGCCTCTGCCCCCTCTCCCGCGAGGGGGAGAGGCGTGCCCGGAGCGTGAGGTGACATGATCCGCCGGTTGCTGATCCTTCTGCCGATCGTCGCGCTGCTCGCGGCCGGCGGCGCCTTCTGGGCGCTTTGGGCAGGGCCGGGGCCGAGCGCGGTGCCGGTCACCCTGATCGTCGAGGAGGGATCGAGCGTCGCGCGGGTCGCGGACCAGCTCGCCGACGCGGGCGCGATCCGCGGCGGCCCGCACGTTTTCCGCGCCTTCGCGCGCGTCTTCGGCTCGCGCGATCCGATCCAGGCGGGCGAGTTTCTGATCCCGCCGCGCCTGTCCGCCGCCGGCCTCCTCGACCTGCTCCAGCATGGCCGACCGGTGCAGCGCCTCGTCACCATCCCGGAGGGCATGCCCTCGGTGATGGTGCGCGACCGGCTGATGAGCATTCCCTGGCTCACCGGGCCGGTCGAGGTGCCGCCGGAAGGCTCGGTGCTGCCCGACAGCTACAGCTACCAGCGCGGCGAGGCACGCGCGGCGGTGCTGGGACGGATGCAGGCGGCGATGCGGCGCGAGCTCGTGCGGCTCTGGGCGGCGCGCAAGCCGACCGCCGTCGTGCGCACGCCCGAGGAGGCGATCATCCTCGCCTCGATCGTCGAAAAGGAGACCTCGAAGGCCTCGGAGCGGCGGTTGATCGCCGGCGTCTATTCGAACCGGCTGCGGCTAGGCATGAAGCTCGATGCCGATCCGACCGTGATCTACCCGGTGACGCGTGGGCGGCCGCTGGGGCGGCGCATCCTTCTTTCGGAGCTGCGGGCCGACAACGGGTACAACACCTACGCGCGCGTCGGCCTTCCGATCGGGCCAATCGCCAATCCCGGGCGCGACTCCATCGCGGCCGTGCTCGATCCGGCGCCGACGCGGGCTCTCTATTTCGTCGCCGACGGGACCGGCGGGCATGTCTTCGCCGAGACGCTGGCCGAGCACGAGGCCAATCGCCGGCGCTGGTACGCGATCCGCCGGGCCCGCGGCGAGATGTAGCTCAGCGCAGCCAGCCGCGCTTGCCGCCCTGGTAGGCAAGCCAGAACAGGATGACCGACACCAACAGGATCGAGATCACGAGGCTTGCGCCCTCCGGCGCGCCGCCGCGAATCGCATAGGCCCAGACGTCCTGCGCCAGGACGGCGAGCAGCGAGAGGCCGAGCAGCCAGACTGACCAGCGACGCAGTAGCAGCAGGCCAAGGGAGCCGAGTGCGCCGGCGAAGACCGAGATCGCGAAGGCGCCGACGACCCAGGGCGGCAGTCCCGCCGCCGCCATCGCCTGGTCGGGGCTTCCGACCGCGCCGACCGTCCTCAGATAGGCGTAACAGCCGTAGAGGTTCCAAAGCAGGCCGATGACGGCCACGACGCGAAGCCACGCGGGCGCCGGAGCGCCGGAAACGGTATCGCTCATTCGATCCTCCCCTCGTCCGGTTCTCTATGCCGGACCGGGGGAAGGTGCGCCCATCGTTACGGGAAAGCAACAGCGCTTCAGACGAGGCGCCGCCGCACACATCCTTCGCCGAGGGTCGCCACCGCCGCGACCGCGACGTGGCCGGCCTCGCGGCCGCAGTGGATCGCCATGAGGTCGTCGATCATCAGCCCGGCGCCGCCGTCGTACAGCACGAGATCGCCACGCCGGAGCGGCGCGCCCTGCGGCACCTCCTCGCCCAGGCGGGCGAGCAGGTCGGGAAGGAGCGGCGTGGCGATGCCGCAGAGGGAGAGGGAGAGCTGCACCAGCCCCGGGCCGTCGATGCCCGCCGGGCTCCGCCCGCCCTCGAGCCAGGGCACGCCGACGAGCCGCTCGGCGACCGCCACGGGGTCCTCCTCGAATTCGTCCACGCGCCGCAGGTGGCTGAGCGCGACGCAGCCATATTCGGTGGTGAGGCACGCGCCGCATTCCCGGCCGTGCAGCCGCGCCCCCATCGGCAGATTGCCGAGCGGCGGCGAGACGAGATTGTCGTCGGGCGCGACCGGGGCGAAGCGCTCGCAAACGACGTGCGTCGCCTCGACGGGCGCGGTGAGCGCGATCGCCTCGACATAGCCGACCAGCGAGTCCGCCACGCAATAGCCCCAGGCCCAGCCGGCGGCATATTCCAGCACCGCGAAGCCCTCGCCCGGCAGCAGCTCGCTGAGGCGCGGCGCGTCGGAATCGGGCGCGGCCCGCAGCGGCGTCGCGTGCGCGCCGCACGCCCGCGGCATGGCGCGCGCATAGTGCGGCGCCAGCACCCGCCCGGCGAGGGCGATGTCGGCGAGATCGTCGCGATAGGCGTTGACGCGCGGGTCCGGCGAGGACGACGGCCCGATCAGGCGAAACGACTCATCCGTGGTGGAAGAAGGCGCGTCGTTCGTCCGCCATGCCCCGGTCTGAAGCGCCGCGCCTGATATTGCTCTCGAAGCTTTCAAGGAATTCCTGTCCGGTCTTTGTCTTCGCCACGAAAACATTACGGCGATCATTCTCGTCGCGAATCCGGCGCAGATAGCCGAGCGCGCCAAGCGTATTCAAGGCGCGCGTGACGACCGGCTTGGACACGTTGAGATGCGCCGCCAGCCCGCGCACCGTGTGCGGGCCGGGCGTCAAGTAAACGAGTAGCATCAGCGCCATCTGGCGGTTGGTGAGATCGGGCTGGCCCGACCGCACATAGTTGATCAGGGTTTCCATCCACCCCCTGAGCGCCCGGTCTGTCACTTAACCAACTCCGCAAGCATCTGATGATTCGACGTTTCGCACCTAGAACTACAGAGGCGAGGCTTCGGTTTCATGGCGCGGGATTTTTGCCCGAAAGCGGGTCGGCTCGTCAGCGCGGATAGCGCTCGCGCAGCAAGCTCCAGGCGGCGCGCAGGCCAAGCGCGTCGCCGCCCTTCGGCCGGCCCGGCCTGGCGTTCGGCCGCCAGGCGAAGGTGTCCAGGTGCGCCCAGGGCGTACCTTCCGGAACGAAGCGCTGGAGGAAGAGGGCCGCGGTCACGGCGCCGGCGAAGGGTGCGTCGGAGGCGTTGCCGAGATCGGCGACGTCGGAGGAGAGCATCTCCTCATAGGGCTTCCACAGCGGCAGCCGCCACAGCGGATCGTCCACCGCCTCCCCGGCGGCGACCAGCGCCGCGGCGAGATCGTCGTCATTGGCGAAGGTCGCCGGCAGGTCCGGCCCCAGCGCGACGCGGGCGGCGCCGGTCAGGGTCGCGAAATCGACGATCAGCTCAGGCTTCTCCTCGCCCGCCCGCGCCAGCGCGTCGCCGAGGATCAGCCGTCCCTCGGCATCGGTATTGCCGATCTCGACGGTAAGGCCCTTGCGGCTCCTGAGAATGTCGCCGGGGCGGAAGGCGGCGCCCGCGACGGCATTCTCGACCGCCGGGATCAGGAGGTGCAGCCGAACCGGCAGGTTCGCGCCCATCACCAGCCGCGCGAGGGCGAGCGCATGGGCAGCGCCGCCCATGTCCTTCTTCATCAGCCGCATGTTGGACGCGCTCTTGAGGTCGAGCCCGCCCGAGTCGAAGCACACGCCCTTGCCGACCAGCGCGACGCGCGGGTGGCGGGTGTCGCCCCATTCCAGCTCGATCAGCCGCGGCGCGCGCGCCGCCGTCGCCGCCTGCCCGACCGCGGCAATCATCGGATAGCCCTCGGCCAGCGCCGCGCCCTCGGTGACGGTCAGCCGCGCGCCGAACTGCTCCGCCGCCTCGGCCGCCGCGGCCTGCAGCTCGGCCGGCCCGAGATCCCCCGCCGGCATGTTGACGAGATCGCGGACCAGCGCGGTCGCCTCCGCCTCGGCGATCGCGCCCTCGATCCGCGCCGGCTCGTCGGTAAGCAGCACGCGCGGCCCCTTCGGGCTCGGCTCGGCGCGGTAGCGGTCGAAGCGATACTGGCCGAGCAGCCAGCCGAACGCCGCCGGGCCGGGGCTGCGCCCGGCGAGGCGATAGCTGCCCTCGGGAAGGCTTTCCGCCGCCCTGGCGAGGCACCAGGGGGAGAGTCGCTCGACATTGGCGACGCCGAGCACCGCGCTCCATTCCTCGCGTTCGCTCGGCAGGATCGCGATCTTGTGGGCCTCGCCCCGGAAGCCCTGCGCGCGCGCCGCCTCGCGCGCTCGCTCGCCCTGCGCCTGCAGCCACGGCTCGAAGCCGGGCTTGTCCACGAGGTGGAGCGAAATGGCGGGCTGGCCCTGGTCCGGCTTCAGGAGGCTCTGGAAATCGGTCATCTCCTTCGCGCCTAGCGCAAGCCGGGCCGCGCTTCCAGTCGGGCGAGGCAATGCAGCGACCAGTCGGGCGAAGACGCCTCTTCGGCTCGTTGGCGTGATTCCCGTGTGCAGCGTAAATCAACGAGACTCCACCGTCCGGAATGTGCAAATAAGAGCCAAGCAGCGTCCAGGCGTGTACCTGTCTCGTCCAAATAAAGGTGAGAGGAACGAAATCGTGGATCTGGGCTGCACTTTCACACAGTAAGTGAATGCGGCGCGGCGACGCATGGCGCGCCGTCGCCTGTAGAGGAAGGGCGGCCGACGGGGCTGCCCGGCAAATAGGGGGACTGAGGATGCTGGAAGGTTATGTACTGGCCGCGATTTCCGGCTGGGTGGTGGACGATTTCTGCGGAACGCCGCCGCGGCCGTGGCCCGGCCCCTGGCCGTGGTGGAATCTGTGGGCGCGGAAAGTCGCCGCGATGGTCGGCGCCATCATCGCCGCGATGCAATACCATCCGAACTGGAGCGGCAGCGCCGATGCGGTCTCGATCATCATCGTCGGCGGGATCGGCGGCGCGTTCGTCGCCTCGGTGCTCGGCCAGGTCGGCCTGTTCGGCCGCAGCGTCGATCGGCGCCAGGCCGAATGAGCTGGCGGAGGCGCCGGCCGGCGGCCAACCGGCGCCTCTCGCCGTCACGCCGAAGGCGGCAGCATCACCGTCTTCAGGTTCATGAGTTCGTGCATGCCGTAGCGGCTGAGCTCGCGGCCGTGGCCTGAGCGCTTGATGCCGCCGAAGGGCGCTTCGGGGGCGGAGGAGAGCATCTGGTTGATCGCGGTCATCCCGGCCGCGATGTCGCGCACGAAGCGCGCCTGCTCGTCCTTGTCCTCGGTCCACACCGACGAGCCGAGGCCGAAGGGCGTGTCGTTGGCGAGGCGGATCGCGTCGTCGATGTCCTTCGCCCTGAAGACCATTGCGATCGGCCCGAAAATCTCCTCGTGCTTTAGCACGCCGTCCGGATCGACATCGGTGAGGATGCCGGCCGAAAGAAGGGCGCCGCGCTCGCCCACTTTTTCACCGCCGAAGAGCAGGTTGGCGCCCTCCTTGCGCGCCAGCTCCAGCTGGCCGAGCACGGTATCGCGCTGCTCGAAGCTGGAGAGCGGGCCCATGTCGGTCCCGGGATCGAACGGGTCGCCCGGCGTCACCGCGCGCATCGCGGCGGAGAATTTCTCCAGGAAGGCGTCGTAGCAGTCGGCGTGGACGATCATCCGCTTGGCGCAGATGCAGGACTGGCCGGTGTTCTGGATACGCGCCTTCGTTGCGACCTGCGCCGCCCTGTCGAGATCGGCGGAAGGCATGACGATGAAGGGGTCGGAGCCGCCCAGCTCCAGCACCACCTTCTTGAGCGCCTTCCCGGCGGCGGCGGCGACCGCCATGCCGGCGCCCTCGCTGCCGGTGAGCGTGACCGCGGCGATGCGGTCGTCTGCGATCAGCGCGTCCACGGCCTTCGATTTGATCGGAAGATTCTGGAACAGCCCCTCCGGCGCGCCGGCGGCGCTCACCGTCTCCTCGATCAGCGCGGCGCCGCCCTGGACGATGCTGGCGTGCTTCAGCAGGCCGACATTGCCGGCCATGATCGCGGGCGCGAAGAAGCGCACCACCTGCCAGTAGGGGAAGTTCCACGGCATCACCGCGAGCACCGGGCCGATCGGCAGCCAGTGCAGCTCGGCCGTGCCGCCGTTGGCGAGCGGCTGGTGCTGCACCGCCAGCATCTCCGGCCCATGTCCGGCATAAATGCGGAAGGCGGCGGCGCACTTTTCGACCTCGGCGACGGCGCTGGCGAAGGTCTTGCCCATCTCCAGCGTTGCCATCCGCGCGAGCCGCTCCTTGTCCGCCTCGAACCGGTCGGCGAGCCGTGCGAGCAGTGCGGTGCGCTCGGATAGATCGCTCAGCCGCCACTTGCGGAACGCGGCGGCCGCCTTGTCGAGCTTCGCCTCGATCTCCTGCGCGGAGAGTTCGGGATAGGTGGCGATCTCCTCGCCGGTCGCCGGATTGACGCTTCTGAACATGGGCTTCTCCTTCCATCGCAGCCCGCCGCTCGCCTCGAGCATGTCGAGGCGCGTTCCGTCGCCGCGCGGGCAAGGACGGGCTTCGACACGCTTAGCCCGAACGGGCAGGAGCCGCGGTCGCCGGTGATCGCGCCGGCACGCCGAACAGATCGTGTTCGTCGGCGTCCTCGACAAGGACCGGGACGATGTCGCCCTCGTGCAGATGGCCCGCGTCGCGCAGGTGCACCTCGCCATCGATCTCCGGAGCGTCCGCCTTGGAGCGACCGGTAGCGCCGCCGCTCTCGGGATCGACAGCGTCGATGATGACTTCAACCGTCCGGCCGATCTTGCGCCCCAGCTTGGCGGCGGAGATTTCGGCGCTCTTCGCCATGAAGCGCGCGTAGCGCTCTTCCTTCACTTCCTCGGGCACGGCGCCCGGAAGATCGTTGGCGGCGGCGCCCTTGACCGGCTCGAAGCGGAAGGCGCCCACCCGGTCGAGCTGCGCTTCCTCGAGCCATTCGAGCAGATAGTCGAAATCCGCTTCGGTCTCGCCGGGGAAGCCGACGATGAAGGTCGAACGGATCGCGATGTCCGGCACGATCTCGCGCCAGGCGCGGATGCGCTCGAGCACCTTCGCCTCGTTCGCCGGCCGCTTCATCGCGCGCAGGACGGAGGGCGAGGCGTGCTGGAACGGGATGTCGAGATAGGGGAGGATCAGTCCTTCCGCCATGAGCGGGATGATCTGATCGACATGCGGATAGGGATAGACATAGTGCAGCCGCACCCAGGGGGCGATCCGCCCCAGCTCGCGCGCGAGATCGGTGAGGTGGGGGTCGATCTCGCGCCCCTGCCAGACGCGCGGCTCGCGGCGGATGTCGATGCCGTAGGCGGAGGTGTCCTGGCTGATGACCAGCAGCTCCTTCGTCCCCGCGGCGACCAGCTTCTCCGCCTCGCGCAGAATCGCGTCGGGCCGGCGGCTGACCAGGTCGCCGCGCAGCGAAGGAATGATGCAGAAGGCGCAGCGATGATTGCAGCCTTCGGAAATCTTCAGATAGGAATAGTGGCGCGGGGTGAGCTTGAGCCCGGCGTCCGGCACCAGAGCTACGAAGGCGTTCGCCGGCACCGGCGCGGCGGTCCGGACAGCCTCGACGACCGCCTCATATTGCTGCGCGCCCGTGATCGCGAGCACCTGCGGGAAGCGCTCGCGGATAGCTTCGGCCTCCTCGCCCATGCAGCCGGTGACGATGACGCGGCCGTTCTCCGCGATCGCCTCGCCGATTGCCTCGAGGCTCTCCGCCTTAGCGGAATCGAGGAAGCCGCAGGTGTTGACCAGCACGACGTCGGCGCCGGCATAGTCGGCCGACATGGCGTAGCCGTCGGCGCGGAGCCGGGTCAGGATGCGCTCGGAATCGACGAGGTTCTTCGGACAGCCGAGCGAAACCATGCCGACCTTCGGCGGGGCGGGGAGTTCGAGTTCCATGGAAGCGCGCCAGATAGTCCTTCCCGGCGCGGATTCCTAGCCTGCCGCCCGGATCGCATCCGCGCGCCGTGTTGCAGAGATACCACAGAGAAGGTTTTTCTAATCGGGCCCGTAACAACGCAATCGAAACAGGGGTACGTTCTTCCTAGGTACGCAGCGATGGAAGAAAGGTCCGGCGCGTTTCCGAACGCAACCGACCGCCAGGGAGAATGGGAATGAAGAATCTGCTTCTTGCCGGCAGCGCGCTGGCTACGCTCGTCGCCACGCCCGCCTGGGCGCAGGACAATCGGCCGGCGGACCAGAGCGACGATCAGGTGATCGTCGTCACCGGTTCGCGCGGCGCGCCGCGCAGCCGCCTCGACACCGTTTCGCCCGTCGACGTGCTGACGAACGACGCGCTGACCCAGCAGGGCACGACCGAGCTGGCCCAGGCGCTTTCGGCCGTCGCGCCGTCGATCGACTTCCCGCGCCCGGCGGTGGTGGACGGAACCGACTCCATCCGCCCGGCGACGTTGCGCGGCCTTTCGCCCGACCAGACGCTGGTGCTGATCAACGGCGTGCGCGCCCACGGCTCCGCGCTCGTCAACGTCAACGGCTCGGTCGGCCGCGGTTCGGCCGCGGTCGATCTCAACACCGTTCCGAGCGTCGCGCTCAGCCAGATCGAGGTGCTGCGCGACGGCGCCTCGGCGCAGTATGGCTCGGACGCGATCGCCGGCGTCGTCAACCTGCGGCTGCGCGAGGCGCGCTCGGGCGGCGGCGCGACGGTGAGCTATGGCGAATATCTGACCCACGTGCAGACCGCGAACGACGACCGTCACGTCAGCGACGGCGGCACGACGACGGTCGCCGGCTGGGTCGGCCTCCCTCTCGGCGGGGAAGGCTTCCTCACCGTCAGCGGCGAGTTCCTGAAGCGCCAGCCGACCAGCCGGGGCGACGTCGATCCGCGCGTCACGCCGCTGATCGTGCGCTCGCGCTTCGGCGATCCGGAGGTCGACCAGTATACCGGCTTCGTGAACGCGGGCATTCCGCTCGCGGCCGATGGCTGGGAACTCTACGGCTGGGCCGGCTACCAGTATCGCGACAGCACCAGCGCCGCCTTCCCGCGCGTGCGCACCAACGTGAACAACGTGCCGGCGATCTATCCGGACGGGTTCCTGCCGAAGATCAACGTTCGCAGCCACGATCTCAACAGCGCGCTCGGCGTGCGCGGCGACGTGAGCGGCTGGAACGTCGACTTCAATGTCTCCTACGGCCGCAACCGGCTCGACTTCCGGACGCTGGACTCGCTGAACGCCACCTACGGCGCCGCGTCCCGCACCGATTTCTATGACGGCGCGTTGATCTATGACCAGTGGGTGACGGGCCTCGACGTGACCCGCGAGCTTCCCGTCGGCGAAGGCTCGATCAACGTCGCCTGGGGCGCCGAATATCGCCGCGAAGGCTATCGCATCATCGCGGGCGACCCCGATTCCTACGGTCGCGGCCCGCTCGGCGGCAACACGGCGCTCGCCGGCGGCGCGCAGGGCTTCGTCGGCTTCAGCCCGGCCAACGAGATTGAGAGCCACCGCTCGAACGTCAGCGGCTATCTCGACCTCGAATATCGCCCGACCGAGCAGTTCACGATCGGCGCGGCCGGCCGTGTCGAACATTATTCGGACTTCGGCTGGACGGCGAACGGCAAGCTTTCGGCGCGCTACGACATCACGCCCGAATTCGCGCTGCGCGGCGCGGTTTCGACGGGCTTCCGCGCGCCGTCGTTGCAGCAGGCCTCGTTCACCTCGGTCGCCTCTGTGATCCAGAACGGCAACGTCGTCGAAACCGGCACCTATCCGGCGACCAGCCCGGTCGCCGCCGCGCTCGGCGCGCTGCCGCTGGAGCCGGAGAAGTCCACCAACTTCTCGTTCGGCGGCGTCTTCCGCTCCGGCGCGTTCAGCCTGACGGTCGATGCCTACCAGATCACCGTGCGCAACCAGCTCGGCCTGTCGGAGAACATCTCCGCCACGTTCAGCCCGCAGGTCGAGGCGCTGCTGGCGCCGTTCAACGTGCAGGCGGCGCGCTTCTTCATCAACGGCATCAAGTCGCGCAGCCGCGGCGTGGACATTGTCGCCAACTATCGCATTCCGACGGCTGACATCGGCCGCTTCGATCTCGCGCTGGCGGCGAACTTCAACGACGTCGACGTGCTGCGGGTGCCGGACAATACGGCGGCTAATCTCAGCCCCGCGCCGCCGCTGTTCGTCCGCAGCCGCATCCTGACGCTGGAGAAGGGTACCCCGGAGACGAAGATCATCGGCTCGATCGACTGGGCGCTCGGGCGCGCCGGCGCGACGCTGCGCGGCACCTATTACGATTCGGTGCTGCAGCCCGGCACGACGCCCGCCGCGGACCTCAGGACGGGCCAGAAGTTCATCGTCGATCTCGAAGCGCGCTACCAGATCCTGGACGGCGTACGGCTCGCGATCGGCGCGAACAACCTGTTCGACGTCTATCCGGATGCGGTGCCCGCATCGCTCAACACGACCGGCGTGACGGCCTTCCCGTTCTACTCGCCGTTCGGGTTCAACGGGCGGTTCGTCTACGCCCGGCTGAACCTGAGCTTCTGAAGCCGGGGCGGCGGCGGCTCAGGCCGTCGCCGCCTTCCCCTCGGGCGTCGGCACGATCTCGACGATGATGTCGCCGGGCTGGAGCGACTGTGTCTCCGGCTCCCAGAAGCCGAAATGCTCCGCGCCGCGATAGACGCGCACGCCGAGCCCGCTCGAAAGCTCCGCCAGCGAACGGCCGCATTCCTCGGGCTTCACCGGCCGCTCGTGGAGCCGAACCCGCCCCTCCGCCGAGGCGAGGTCGGCGATATAGTCCACGGCGTGGCTGCTCGACGTCGATCCCGCGAGGAGCAGGCCGGCGAGGCTCACCGAATTGATCACGGTCGTCGCGCCCGCCTGGCGCGCGAGGAGTTCGTTGTCCTCGTTGCGGACCTCGGTGCTGATCGGGAGGTCGGGGGCGAGATGGCGCGCGGTGAGCGTGACCAGGATCGAGCTGTCGTCGCTGCCGGCCGCGACGATCATCGCCCGCGCCTGCCCGATCCGCACCGATTCCAGCGTCCTGTCCCGCGTCGCGTCCGCGTCGAGCACGGCGCAGCCGAGCGCCTCGGCGCGGCGCAGCGCGTCAGGCGAGCGGTCGATGACAACGATCTCGCCCGGCGGCGTGCCGCGGGCGATCAGCTCGTCCACCGCCTGGCTGCCAGTGGTGCCGAAGCCGGCGACGACGATGTGCCTGGTGAGGCGGCATTGGATGCGGGCCATTTTCCATTTGTCCCAGCTGCGGCGCAGCACGAAATCGTAGGCCGTGCCAATGAAGATGAGGATGAAGAAGACGCGGATCGGAGTCACCACCAGCGCGTCGAAGAGGCGCGTCGTATCGCTCACCGGCACGATGTCGCCATAGCCGGTCGTGGTGATGCTGATCATGGTGAAATAGACGACGTCGAGGAACGACACCTGGCCATCCTTGGCGTCGTGGAGGCCGTCGCGCTCGATCCAGTGGACGATGATCGCGAAGGCGAGCAGGCCCAGCACGAGGGCGACCCGCCAGCCGATCTGCCACCAGAGGGGGATCGCGCTGCGCTGGCGCAGCGTCGCGCTGGTGCGACGCGGGCGCCGGAGCCTCACGGGTAGAGCGCCTCCAGCGCGGCGAGCGACGGCTCGTGCGTGAGGTCGAGATGCAGCGGTGTCACGGAGACATAGCCGTCCTCGATGACCTCGAGGTCGGTCGAATGGTCCGGCGTCTCCACCGTCGGAGCCATGCCGAACCAGTAGTAGTTGTAGCCGCGCGGGTCGGTGCGCTGGACGATACGGGTCCGCCCGTAGTCGCGGATGCCCTGCCGCACCACCCGGATGCTTTTGACCGCGTCCGGCGCGCGCGCGGGGAAGTTGATGTTGACCAGGGTGCGCGGCGCGATCGGCGTCGCGAGCAGCGGGCGCAAGGCCCGCTCGGCCCAGGCCTCGGCGGCGGCGAAGGGGACCGTGTCGCCCATGCCTTCCTTCGCATAGCATTGGCTCAGTGCGATCGAGGGGATGCCGGCGAGCGCGCCTTCCATTGCCGCCGAGACGGTCCCTGAATAGGTGACGTCCTCGCCCAGGTTCGCGTCCCGGTTGACGCCGGAGAGGATCAGGTCCGGCCGCGCGTCCTTCAGGATCCAGGCGAGCCCCATCATCACCGAGTCGGTCGGCGTGCCGGTGACGCTGAAGCGACGCTCGTCGAGCTTGCGCAGCCGGACTGGCTGCGTCAGCGAATGACCGGCCCCGGACTGCTCCTCGCTGGGCGCGACGATCCAGATGTCGTCGGAAAGGTTGGCGGCGATGCGCTCGAGCACCGCGAGCCCCGGGGCATGGATGCCGTCGTCGTTGGTCAGCAATATTCTCATGGGAAAGCTATGACGCCGGCGCCTGCCGCCCGCAACCGCGCGCGCCCCGCCGGCGTTGGGAGGAAGACAAGGAGGCAAGAATGCGCATTCCCCACGATGCCGTCGTGCTCGTCGCCGACGGGCGCAAGTCGCTTTTCTTCCGCAACGAGGGCGACGCCCTGTTTCCGAAGCTGGTGGTGGAGGACAAGTCGTTCCGGCCCAATCCGGCCCACCACGAGCAGGCAAGCGATGCCGCCGGGCGCGCGATGAACACGCGCGGCAGCTCGATGACCGAGGTCGATTTCCACGCCCAGGAGGAGGCGCGCTTCGCCGCCGACGTCGCCGAGGCCCTCAAGGCCCGCGCGCTCGCCGGCGCTTTCGAGTCGCTGATCGTCGTGGCGCCGCCGACGACGCTCGGCGAGCTGCGCAAGCACTGTCACAAGGAGGTCGCGCGGCGGATCGCGGCGGAGGTGGCCAAGGACCTCGTGAATCTGCCGGTCGACCAGATCGAGCGCGTGCTCGCCGCCGAGTAGCCCCGAATCGGTGACCCCGCCGCAAGGGGAAGCGGCGGGGCCTTCCCGACGGGGAGCGGCCAGCTCAGGTGGTCGCGCGCTTCCCCAGCCGGCGGCGGGCGACGATGGTCGCGGCCGCCGCGCCGAACAGCAGCACCATCGGCGGCGCGGGTACCGGCGTGCCGCCCGTCGAGGAAGAGGAGCCGCCGCCCGACGAGGAACTCGACGAGGAGGAACTCGAGCTGCTCGACGAGGATGAGCTCGAGCTGCTCGACGAGGACGAAGAGCTTCCGGTCGAGCCGCCGAAGCTGCTCGATCCGCCGGTCGCGCCGGAGCTGGTCGAACTGGACGACGAGCTGCTGCTCGACGAGGACGAGGACGACGAGGAGGACGAGCTGCCCGACGAGGTCGAGCTGCTCGAGCCGCCCGAACTGCCCGAACTGCCGGAGCTGCCCGAGCTTCCCGACGAGCCGTGATGGCCGCACTTCGGACAATCGTGGCCGCCGCTCGACCCGCCCGAGCTCGACGACGAGGAGCTGGAGCTGCTCGACGATGAGGAGGACGAGGACGAGCTGGAGCTGCTCGAGCTCGAGACATTGCCGCTCGAGGTCGAAACATTGCCGCTCGACGTCGAGACGTTGCCGCTAGAGGTCGACACGCCGCTGGAGGTGGAGACGTTGCCGCTCGACGTGGAGACGCCGCCCGTCGAGGTCGAGACGCCGCCCGTCGAAGTCGAGACGCCGCCGGTCGAGGTGGAGATGCTGCCGCTCGACGTGGAGGTCGAGCCGCCCGAGGTCGAGCTGGACGTCGAGATGGTGATGTTGGCGCCGCTGGAACTGCCGCCGCCGAAGAAGCCGGCCGCGAAGAAGCCGCCGAAGCCGCCCGAGCCGCCGATCACGATCGGCACGCCGCCGCTGCCGCCCGAACTGCCGACCGCGGCCACCGGCGGCGGCGCGGGGGGAGGCATGAACATCGGCGGGATGATGGTGCGCGTCGTCACGCCCTGGGGCGTCTGGCAGGCGACCCGGCGGACGGTACGGCGCACCACGCGATAGCGCGCGCCACGATGACGGACCACGCGATGCTGCCCGCTCGCCTGGGCGTGGCGGACCAGAGCCGGACGCGCCGGTGGATTTTCGGCGACATGGACGGCGCCGCCGCCGATGATCGCGCCGCCGCAGGTGCAGGCGCAGAGTTTGGCGAGTGCCATTCGAACCGACATAGCATCATCCTGTCATTGGCCGGCTTCGCTGCGGACCGGATCGCGTTCCCGCCCGCTGCGGCGCGGCCCTTGCACCACATGCAAAGCCATGGTCCCGGCGCAAGCGCGATCGCCCGTAAACTGCCGGTTTCGGGCCGTTTTCGCGCCTTTCGTCCCAAAGCTGCACAGCTTGCGGAGCAGGGTGAACGAACCCGCGCGGCCTCCTGTCGCCGGCGATGGTTAAGACCAGGTTGCGATTCGGCGGAGCGGCCGCGATTCGGCCCGGCGGGGCGATCGCCCGCTTCCAGGACGAAGCGGATTTTTCACGCCTCTGAACGACTTGTGCGCGAGAGCGGCGAAATGTATAGGCGCCACGGGGTGGGAGTAGAGATTCATGACTGCGCGCGACAAGATTCCCCCGTCCCAAAGTCTGCTGCCCGGCGCGGCCAATCCGGCACGATCCGGGAGACACGAGCGGAGGGGTAATGGCTACGCTGCATAGTGACGCTTTCGACCCATCGGAAAATGGCTACCGGCCCAGCGCCAACGAAGAGTTCATGAACCCGGATCAGCTCGCCTATTTCAAGGCGAAGCTGATCAAGTGGAAGGACGAGATCCTCAGGGAATCGCGCGAGACGATGGCGGCCCTGGCGAACTGTCCGATCCAGGAAGCCGACCTTACCGACCGCGCGAGCAGCGAGACGGACTGGAGCATCCACCTGAGAACCCGCGACCGGCAGCGCAAGCTGATCGCCAAGATCGATGCCGCGCTGCGCCGGATCGAGACCGGCGAATATGGCTATTGCGAGGTGACCGGCGAACCGATCGGCCTCGCCCGGCTCGAGGCGCGGCCGATCGCGACGATGACGGTCGAGGCGCAGGAGCGTCACGAGCGGAACGAGCGGATCAGCCGCGACGACTGAAGCGCCAGATGCCCTAAACGAAAGCGCCGCCCCGGAACGGTCCGGAGCGGCGCTTTCGTTTTCTGGCTCGCCCTTCCGGGCGACCCGGCTCAATGGAGGCCGGCAAGCTCTTCCTTGATCCTGAGCTTTTCCTTCTTGAGTCGGGCGAGGGTGGCCATATCCGGCATCGGGCGTTGACGTTCCTCGGCGATCCGGGCTTCGAGCCCAGCGTGCCGCGCTTCCAGTGCCGAAACATGCGCCTGCTGCATTGCCTACTCCTCTGGCTACTGCTTCCCCGTCTGGGGAGACCGATCTAATCACGATCCGGCCGATTTGTCTCCCCCGTTCGGGTCGCCCAACCGATATATACGGCGGGGCGTTGAGGGTTTATTGATGGGGCCATCCACCGACTCTCATATCGGGGACAGCCTATGGCGACCAACGACCCAGCATTGCCGGACGCAGCCGCGCGACTGGCGGCGCTGAAGTCCGAACACCGCGATCTCGACACCGCGATCGATGCGCTCAACAGCATGGCCGCGCCCGATCAGCTCCAGCTCGCGCGGCTGAAGAAGCGAAAGCTCAGGCTGAAGGACGAGATCGCGCTGCTCGAGGACATGGTGGTTCCGGACATCATCGCCTGATCCGGGCGCCGCAAATACCAGATCGGGACAGGCTTTTTGCATTTGAAGCTTCGCCGCGCGGGGCGGCTGTGGCACTGACAGCGGCATGGCACAGGACGCCAACCGTACCGCGCTCACGCCCAGGCTCGTCGATTCCCTCTATGTCGAGGCGATGGTGCTGGCGGACGAGGCGCGATCCTATTTCGACACCCAGGCGCGCGACGACCGGCTCGTCCTCGATCCGGTCGATCGGGTCGCCTTCTCCTGCGAATCGCTGAAGGTCTCGACCCGGCTGATGCACGTCATCGCCTGGCTGCTGAACCAGCGGGCGCTTGCCGCCGGCGAGATCACGCGGGCGGAAGCCGCCTCGCCGGCGCGGCGGCTCGGCGAGGCGCAGGCGACGGACGAGCAGCTGATGCCCAAGCTGCCCGAACAGGCCGCCGAGCTCATCCGCGCGAGCGAGGAGCTGTACGAACGCGTGCGCCGCCTTGACGAGGGCACCTACGCGCGGGAGGAAGCGCCGAGCCCGGCGCGCAGCCTGCTCAGCAGGCTCGAACGCGCCTTCTGACGCCGTGCCGGCGTGACGCGCACCGCGATCCCGACTAGACCGGGATCATGCAGACCTGCCAGTTCCGATATGGTCCCACGCTGATCGGCGGGCCGGGCGCGGCGGGCCGGATCGGCGAACTGCTGCCGCCCGGCCGCTGCCTGTTCGTGACCGACGCCGCTGTGCGCGAGCTGGGCCTCGCCGACGCCGCGCTCGCCGGCCTCGCCGCGGCGGGAATCGATGCCATTCTCTTCGACCAGGTCGAATCCGATCCCTCGCGCGAGACGCTGATGGCCGCGGTCGCGGCGGGGCAGGACTGCGCCTCGGTCGTCGGCTTCGGCGGCGGCAGCCCGATGGATGTCGCCAAGCTCGCCGCCTACCTGATCGCGACAGGCGAGGATCTCGACACGCTCTGGGGCGTCGGCAAGGCGACCGGCGCGCGCCTGCCGCTGGTGCTGGTCCCGACCACGGCGGGGACCGGCTCCGAGGCCACGCCGGTCACTGTCATCACCGTCGGCGCAACCGAGAAGCGCGGCGTCAGCAGCGCGGCGCTGCTTCCCGATTATGCCGTGCTCGATCCGGAACTGACGCTGAGCCTGCCGCGATCCGTTACCGCGGCGACCGGAATCGACGCGATGGTCCACGCGATCGAGGCCTATACCTCGGCGCGGCTCAAGAACCCGATGTCGGACATGCTCGCGCGCCAGGCGCTGACGCTGATCGCCGACAACCTCCTGCGCGCCTGCGACCAGCCGGACGATGTGGCGGCGCGCGGCAGCATGCTGCTCGCGGCCCATCTCGCCGGGGTCGCGTTCGCCAACGCGCCGGTCGCCGGGGTGCACGCGCTCGCCTATCCGCTCGGCGGGCATTTCCACATCCCCCACGGCGTCTCGAACGCGCTGATGCTGATCCCGGTGCTCGAGCACAACATGGCGGCGGCGCTGCCGCTCTATGCGGAGCTGGGCGCGCTGCTCGATCCCGCGGCGGCGGGCTTGGGGCAGCAGGGGCAGGCGCGCGCGCTGATCGAGCGGCTTGAGGCGCTCGCCGACGCGGCCGGCGTACCGCGCCGCCTTTCGGAGCTTGGCGTAGGGCCTGAGCATCTCGATCTGCTCGCCCGCGAGGCGATGAAGCAGGAGCGACTGCTGGTGAACAATCCGTGCCCGATCACCGAGGCCGACGCGCGTCGGCTCTACGAGGCGGCGCTGTGAGTCGCCCTCCGCTGCTCGGCCGCGCCGCCTATCCGGCCTGGCGCGAGATCGCGACGCGCTGGAGCGACAATGACGTCTATGGGCACGTCAACAACGTCGTTCATTATTCCTGGTTCGACACGGCGGTGAACGCCTGGCTGATCGAGGCCGGCCTGCTCGATATCGAAAAGGGCGATCCGATCGGCCTCGTCGTTGAGACCGGCTGCCGCTATGCCGCCCAGCTCGCCTATCCGCAGCCGGTGGAGATCGGCCTCGGCGTCGAGCATCTCGGCACATCGAGTGTGCGCTACCGCCTCGGCGTTTTCGCCAAGGGCGAGGCGCAGGCGGCGGCGGAGGGGCATTTCGTCCACGTCTATGTCGGTCGTGAGAGCCGCCGCCCGGCGCCGCTGCCGGACCCGTGGCGCGCGAAGCTGGAGACGATCCGGCTGAGGGGCTAAGAATCGGGCGCCTGGACTGGAGCGGATCGCCGGGAGGGGAATGCATGAGCGATGAGATGACCGGCGGCTGCGCATGCAGACGGGTGCGCTTTCGTGCGCGGATCGCCGACGACGAGGCCTATCTGTGCCACTGCCGTATGTGCCAGCGCGCCACCGGCAGCGTCTCGATCGCGTTCAAGAACCTGAAGAAAGCTGACGTCGTCTGGGAGAGCGAGCCGGACTGGTACCAAAGCTCGCCGATCGCGGCGCGGCCCTATTGCCGCGAATGCGGGACCTCGCTCGGCTTCGCCTTTCCGGACAGCGAGAATATGGACCTCACGGTCGCTTCGTTCGACGATCCTGCGCGCTTCCGCCCCGTCCACCATTTCGGGATCGAGAGCGCGCACCGCGCCTGGCTCAATACCGAGGGCCTCACCGAATATCGCACCGACGACAATCCGAAGCTGGTCGAGCGCTGGGAAAAGGCGATCGGCCGGATGCCCGACTGAGACGGAAGGCGCGCAAGCGTGGCGAAGCGATTTCACCATCCGGCCGTGCCGATCGTGCTCGCGGCGCTGCTGCTCGATTCGATGGGGTTCGGCATCGTGCTGCCGGTGCTGCCCGACCTCGTCGTCGCGCTGGGCCAGGTCGATCTCGCCGAGGCGACGCGGATCGCCGGTTACATGCTGGTCGTCTATGCCGCCGCGCAATTCTTCGCCGGGCCGGTGATCGGCAATCTCGGCGACCATTTCGGGCGCCGCGCGGTGCTGCTCATTTCGACGATCGCCTTCGCCTTCGACTATCTGCTGATGGCGGCGGCGCCGACGCTCGCCTGGCTGTTCCTCGGGCGGTTCGTCGCCGGCATCGCGGGGGCGGTCTATGGGCCGTGCAACGCCGTGCTGGCCGACGTGACCGAGCCTGACAAGCGCGGGGCGGTGTTTGGCCTGATGGGCGCGGCCTTCGGCCTCGGCTTCATCCTCGGGCCAGCCATCGGCGGTCTGATGGCCACGCTCGGCACGCGCGCGCCGTTCATCGCCGCCGCCGTGCTCGCCGGGCTCAACGCCTGCTGGATCTACTTCCGCTTGCCGGAGACGCTGCCGCCCGAGCGGCGGCGGGCCTTCCGCTGGCGTGACGCGCACATCTTCGGCGCGTTCCGGCCGCTGCTCCACGCCGGCGGGGCGGTGTGGCTGCTGGTCGCCGCCCTGCTATGGCAGATCGCCCATCAGGTCTATCCTTCGACCTGGGCCTTCTGGGCGCAGATCGCGCTCGGCTGGGACGCGAAGGCGATCGGCTGGTCGCTCGCCGCCGCCGGCATCGCCATGGCGACCGCGCAGGTGGCGCTGACCGGCCCGGCGGTCGCGCGCTTCGGCGAGGCGCGGGCGGCGGTGATCGGCATGTTCGTCGGCGGCCTCAGCTTCGTCGGCTATGTCTTTGTGAGTCAGGGCTGGATGGTCTACGCCATCATCTTCGTGAGCGCGCTGCAGGGCCTGGTCTATCCGTCGATGAACGCATTGCTTTCCCGCATGACCGATGCCGAACACCAGGGCGCCCTGCAGGGCGGCATGGCGAGCATCGCCAGCATCGCCGCCATCGTCGGCCCTGTCGCGCTGACGCAGGCGCTCGCTTTTGGCGCCGATCGCGGCTGGGCCGGGGGCGGATTCACGCTCGCCGCGCTGCTCGAATTTTCCGCGCTGCTCTGCATCGTGCTGGCGGTCCTGCCGCGCCTGCGCCCGGCGGAGGAAGGCGCATGACTCCGACGCGCCACGGCTTCACCGCGCCGGACGGGCAGAAGCTGGCCTGGTGGGAAATGGGGGAGGGGAGTCCCGTCGTCCTGATCCACGGCCTGTTCTCCGACGCGACCACGAACTGGATCCGCTACGGCCATGCCGCGCGGATCGCGGCGCGCGGCTTTCGCGTCGTCATGCCGGACCTGCGCGCCCACGGCGCCAGCGCCCGCCCGCACGATCCCGCCGCCTATCCGCCCGACGTGCTCGCCCGCGACGGGCTGGCGCTGGTCGAAGCGTTGGGTCTCGAGGACTATGACCTCGGCGGCTATTCGCTCGGCGCCCGCACGAGCGTGCGGATGGCGATCGCCGGCGCGCGGCCGCGGCGGCTGGTGCTGGGCGGCATGGGTTTGGACGGCCTGCTCGGCACTGGCGCGCGCGCCGACTTCTTCAAGCAGGTATTGACCGGCCTCGGCACGCACGAGGTCGGCTCGGAGGCTAGGCGCGCCGAGGCGTTTCTCAAGACCACCGGCGGCGACCCGCGGGCTCTGCTGCCGCTGCTCGACAGCTTCGTCGATTCGACAGAGGACGAGCTTCGCTCGATCGCGATGCCGACGCTGGTCGTCTCCGGCGCTGACGATCGCGACAACGGCTCCGCCGAGGCGCTGGCGGCGCTGCTGCCGAACGCCCGCTACGTCGAGATTCCGGGCAACCATATGAGCGCGGTCGCCAAGCCCGACCTGGGCCGCGCCATCGCCGACTTTCTCGCGGAATAAGCCCGGAAATTCCGCCCGCGCGGGCGCGCCGGCCCCCTTGACCCGCTTCGCCCGCGAGGGGCAGGAGAGAGCCATAACAAGAGGGGATTCTCGAAATGAAACGCAGCCTTACCCTGCTCGCGCTGGCCGGCACGGCCGGCATCGCCATCTGCACCGCCGCGCTTGCGCAAGGCGGAACCCGCGGGCAGGCACCGGCGCCCGCCGCCGCCACCAGCGCCCGGCCGACCGCCGCCGACGCCGACGCCTTCGTCCAGCGCGCCGAGCGGGAGTTCGCTGAATTCTTGACGATCAGCGCGCGCGCCGCCTGGGTGAACGCCACCTACATCACCGAGGATACGAACGCGCTCGCCGCCTATTTCGGCACGATCGGCACCGAGATGGGCGTGCGCTATGCGACCGAGGCGGCGCGCTACATCAACGTGCCGGGGCTCAGCCCCGACACCCGCCGCAAGCTCGAGCTGCTGCGCAACGGCCTGGTCCTGGCGGCGCCCTCGACGCCCGGCGCGGCGGCGGAGCTCAACCGCATCTCAACGGAGCTTAGCGCGCAATATGGCCGCGGCCACGCGACCATGAACGGCGAGACGATCGACGGCAACGAGACCGAGGCCCGCATGGGCACCGTGCGCGATCCCGCGCTGCTGCGCGAGATGTGGACGACGTGGAACGACAATGTCGGCTCGCCGATGCGCGCCGATTACCAGCGCATGGTGGAGATCGCGAACGCCGGCGCGCGCGAGCTGGGCTATGCGGATACCGGCGCGATGTGGCGCTCCAAGTACGACATGTCGCCCGAGGAGTTCCAGGCGATGACGGAGCGGCTGTGGCAGCAGGTCCGCCCGCTCTACGTCGAGCTGCACTGCTACGTTCGCGCCGGCCTCAATCAACATTATGGCGACCAGGTCCAGCCCGCCACCGGCCCGATCCGCGCCGATCTGCTCGGCAACCTCTGGGCGCAGGAATGGGGCAATATCTACGACGTCGTCGCCCCTCCCGGCTCCGGCGCGCCGGCCTATGACCTCACCCAGTTGCTGCAGAACGCCAACTACACACCGGAGCGGGTGATCCGCACCGCCGAGGGCTTCTTCACCAGCCTCGGCTTCGATCCGCTGCCCGAGACTTTCTGGCAGCGCTCGATGATCACCCAGCCGCGCGACCGCAACGTGATCTGCCACGCCTCGGCCTGGGACGTGGACAACGAGAACGACCTGCGCATCAAGATGTGCACGCGCGTCAACGCGGACGATTTCGTGACCGCGCATCACGAGCTCGGCCACAATTTCTACCAGCGCGCCTATAACCGGCAGCCGATCCTCTACCGCGACAGCGCGAACGACGGCATCCACGAGGCGATCGGCGACACGATCGCGCTCTCGGTGACGCCGGAATATCTGCGCGAGATCAACCTGTTGCCGGCGAACCAGATGCCGAACGAGGAGCAGGACCGCAACCTGCTGCTCCGCCAGGCGCTGGACAAGATCGCCTTTCTGCCCTTCGGCCTGATGATCGACCGCTATCGCTGGGGCATCTTCTCCGGCCAGATCGGCCCGAACGAATATCAGGCGGCGTGGGACCGGATGCGTCTGCAGTACCAGGGGATCGTTCCGCCCAGCCCTCGCAGCGAGCAGAATTTCGACGCCGGCGCGAAATATCACGTCCCGGCGAGCGTGCCCTACACCCGCTACTTCCTCGCCCGCATCCTCCAGTTCCAGTTCTTCAAGGCCGCGTGCGACATCGCCGGCTGGCAGGGGCCGCTGCACCGCTGCTCGTTCTACGGCAATCGCGAGGTCGGCGCGCGGCTGAACCGGATGCTCGAGCTCGGCCTCTCCAAGCCGTGGCCGGAGGCGATCGAGACCTTCACCGGGACGCGCGAAATCTCCGCCGAGCCGATGATGGAATATTTCCGGCCGCTGATGGGCTGGCTGCGCGAGCAGAACCGCGGGCGGCAGTGCGGTTGGCAGTCCTGAGCGGCTCCGGCGCGCGGCGGGCACGGCTGGGCGCGCCGGCATTGGCGGCGGCTTCGGGCTCGTTCAGGGCGGCGCCGGATCGTACCTCCCCGTCGGAGAGTGTCGGATGCGCCTTGCCGCGCGGATAGCGCTGTTGTCCCTGGTCTCGGCGTCGCCCGCCCTCGCGGCGGGCACGCCTCAGGCCGCGCCTACGCCGCGGCGCGTGCCGTGGAACCCGGCCGCGCCGGAGAACCGGCAGGTGCTGCCAACCTTCAACTACGAGACGGTCGAGGGCGTGCTGAACGCCATCAGCGCGCGCTACGAACGGCGGGGGACGGCCGAGCGTCCAGCGCTCGCCGTCACCTTCGCCAACGGACGGCGCGCGGCGATCCTGTTCGGCGCCTGCGAGCGCCAGGGCGCGGCGTGCAAGGCGATTTCCATCCAGGCGATCTGGACCCGTCCGGCGAACCTGACGCCCGAGCAGCTCGCCGCCAATATCCGCGCCTTCAACCAGCGTTACGCCTTCGCGCGCGCCTATATCACCTCCAACGGCCGCGCCGGGCTGCAACGCTATCTCACCGCCGACTATGGCTTCATCCGCGGCAATCTGGCGGTGAACCTGCTCGTCTTCGCCAACCAGGCGGAACGCTTCGCCCTCGAAGCGCTCCGCCCGCCGCCGGCGGCCGGCGAGCGGCGGTAGGCAACGGTCCGCGAGCGACCCGCCTCAATCCGTCTCGTCGCGCGGCGGGGCGGGAGGCGCCGGACGGGGCGAAGCGCGGCCGAGCTCGCAGGCCGTGGCCGCGGTCTGCATGACCGGGCTGAGCGCCTTGCCACAGACCTCGCGGTTACGCCGGGCGATGTCGCGGGCGTCGCGCGAGCGCGCATCGGAACTGGAAATGTCGGTCATGGCCATTCCCCGGAACATTGGGAGCCATGCCCTCAATGCCCCGGGGAGGCTGAAAGTTTCCTGAATCTACAGTTGGTTGAGAAGAAATTCGGCGCTCGACACGCTGAACGCGCCCGGCTCTTCCACGTTGAGCTGGATGACGACGCCGTCCTCGACGATCGCCGACCAGCGCGAGCCGCGCTGGCCGAGGCCGAACTTGGTGCCGTCCATGGTCAGGCCGAGGGCGCGGGCGAAGTCGCCATTGCCGTCCGCCAGCATCGTCACCTTGCCCTCGGCGCCCGCGCTCTTGGCCCAGGCGTGCAGCACGAAGGCGTCGTTGACCGCGGTGCAGGCGATCTCGTCGACGCCCTTCGACTTGAGCTCGGCGGCCTTCTCGACGAAGCCCGGCAGGTGCCGTGCCGAGCAGGTGGGGGTGAACGCGCCGGGGACGGAGAAGAGCGCCACCGTGCGCCCGGCGAAGAAGTCGCGGGTCTCGACCGGCTCCGGCCCGTCCGGGGTGGCCTTGATGAGAGTCATTTCGGGGATACGTTCGCTGACCTTGATCGTCATGTCCGACTCCGTGGATGAAAGGGATCGACCGAACCTTAGCAACGGCGGCGCGCCGCCGATAGGCCGCCAGCGCGTTGCCGGGGAGAGCGTCGCGGTTCTATAGATATGTGAATGGATGCAACCCGGTTCCTTGCTGGCCGGTTCCTGCTCGCCATGCCGGGCATCGGCGATCCGCGCTTCGAAAAGGCGGTGATCGCGATGTGCGTCCACGACGAGGAAGGCGCGCTCGGCATCGGCCTCGGCCGGCTCGTGCCGCGACTCGGCTTTCATGATTTGCTGGAGCAGCTCGACATTCCGCCCGGCGAGGCGCCGAACGCGCCGATCCATCTCGGCGGCCCCGTCGATCCGCAGCGCGGCTTCGTCCTGCACACGCCGGACTGGGGCGGGCAGGAGAGCATCGACGTAGCCGGCCGCTGGGTGCTCTCGGCGACGCTCGACGTGCTGAAGGCGATCGCGGAAGGGAGGGGGCCGAGCCGTTGGGTCGCGGCGCTCGGCTATGCCGGCTGGGGGCCGGACCAGCTCGACGGCGAGCTGCAGCGTCACGGCTGGTTCGTGACTGAGGGCGACGAGGATCTGCTCTACGGGGAGAATGTGGACACGCGGTGGACCGCGGCCTTCCACCGCGCCGGCATCGATCCGCGTCTGCTCGCCACGGAATCGGGAACGGCCTGAACATTTTTTGGACGGCGATGTCACATCGCCGGCGCCTGTTCCGTCATGTCGGCGTTACGCAAAGCACGAAAGGACCCCGACATGAGCGTACGCACGAACCCCTTCGCCGCCGATCGCCACGCCATGGGCGAATGGTTCGCCTACAGCCAGAAGTCGGAAGGGCGGATCGACAGGATGCTCGCCCATCTCGTCAAGGCGCGCGCGTCGATCCTCAACGGCTGCGCCAACTGCATCAACATGCATACGCAGGAGGCGCGCCGCGACGGCGAGACCGAGCAGCGGCTCTACCTGCTCGCCGCCTGGCGGGAGGCGCCGGTCTACAGCGAGCGCGAGCGCGCCGCTTTGGCCTGGACCGACGCGCTCACCCTGATCGCGACCAAGGGGCAACCGAGCGACGAAATCTATGCCGCGCTCGCTGAGCATTTTACGCCCGAGGAGCAGATCCACCTCACCCAGGTCATCAATGTGATCAATGGGTGGAACCGGATCGCGCTCGGCTTCGCCATGTTCGATCCCGATCCGCTGCATACTGCGGCCGCGCCCCGCGAGATGCAGCCGGCATGAGCGGCGCGGCGGAGGAGGCCGCCGCGAGCTTCGCGCTGCGGCGGGCCGACCTGCAGCGCATCGCCTACCGCATGCTCGGCTCGCTCGCCGACGCCGAGGATGTGGGGCAGGAGGCCTTCGTCCGTTGGCTGCGCACCGATCGCGGCGCGGTGCGCGAGCCGGCGGCCTTCCTGCGCCGGATGGTGACGCGGCTCTGCCTCGACCAGCTCCGCTCCGCCCGCCGGCGTCGCGAATTCTATTTCGGGCCGTGGCTGCCCGAGCCGCTGGTCGAACCCGAGCCGGCGGCGCAGGAGGCGGTCTACGCGGACGTGACGTTGCCGCTGCTGATGGCGCTCGACCGCCTCGCGCCGCTGGAACGTGCGGCGTTCCTCCTTCATGACGTGTTCGACGTGCCGTTCGAGGATGTCGCGGCGACGCTGGAGCGCAGCGCCGAGGCGTGCCGCCAGCTCGCCTCGCGCGCCCGCGCCCATGTGCGTGCGACGCGGCCGCGCTTCCCGGTCGCGCGCGAGCGGGGGCGGGCGCTCGCCGCCGCCTTTCTCGAGGCCTCGCGCGACGGCGACCTGGAGAGGCTGCGCGGCCTGCTCGCCGAGGACGTCGCGCTCTATTTGGACGGCGGCGGCAAGCGCGTCGCCGCGTCGCGGCCGATGCTTGGCCAACGCGAGGTGCTGGCCGCGCTGGCGGCGATCGCGCGGCTGCAGCGGGGCCACGAATGGACGCTGATCGGCTATCGCGCCATCAACGGCCTGCCCGGCTTCGTCACCCGCGAGGCGGACGGGATGCTGCAGACGACCGCGCTGCTGATCGAGGACGATCGCATCGCCGGGATCTTCGTCGTGCGCAATCCGGACAAGCTCCGCCGGCTGGAGGCGGACCTGGCCGCAAACCCGCCTGGCGGCCACATATAAAGATATCTTTATATTTGCATTTGATGCGCCGAGCGACTAGGTGGGCGCCATTGCGGCCGCCCCGAACGAGCGGCCTTTCTTGCTTTCGGGAGACCTACACGTGGCGAGCCAGCCCCAGCCTTCCTTCGACGATTACGTGATCCGCGATCTTTCGCTCGCCGACTTCGGCCGCAAGGAAATCGAGATCGCCGAAACCGAAATGCCCGGCCTGATGACGCTGCGCGAGGAGTTCGGCGCGGCCAAGCCGCTGACCGGCGCGCGCATTACCGGGTCGCTGCACATGACGATCCAGACCGCGGTGCTGATCGAGACGCTGGTCGCGCTCGGCGCCGAGGTGCGCTGGGCCTCGTGCAACATCTTCTCGACGCAGGATCACGCCGCCGCCGCAATCGCGGCGCGGGGCATTCCGGTCTTCGCGGTCAAGGGCGAAACGCTCGAGGAATATTGGGACTACGTCACCCGCATCTTCGACTGGGGGCAGGACCAGACCGCCAACATGATCCTCGATGATGGCGGCGACGCCACCATGTTCGCGCTCTGGGGCGCGCGCGTCGAGGCGGGCGAGGCGCTGTTCACGCCCTCGAACGAGGAAGAGGAAATCTTCTGCGCGACGCTGAAGCGCTTCATCGAGGCGCGCCCGGGCTATCTCACCAGGACGGTGCAGAACATCCGCGGCGTCTCCGAGGAGACGACGACCGGCGTCCATCGCCTCTACGACCTTGAGAAGAAGGGCAAGCTCCCCTTCCCGGCGATCAACGTCAACGACAGCGTCACCAAATCGAAGTTCGACAATCTCTACGGCTGCCGCGAGAGCCTGGTCGACGCGATCCGCCGCGCCACCGACGTGATGCTCGCCGGCAAGGTCGCCTGCGTCGCGGGCTTCGGCGACGTCGGCAAGGGCTCGGCGGAATCGCTGCGCAACGGCGGCGCCCGCGTGCTCGTGACCGAGATCGACCCGATCTGCGCGCTGCAGGCGGCGATGGAGGGCTACGAGGTCGTGACGATGGAGGAGGCCGTGAAGCGCGCCGACATCTTCGTCACCGCCACTGGCAACACCGACGTCATCACGCTCGATCACATGCGGGCGATGAAGAACATGGCGATCGTGTGCAACATCGGCCACTTCGACAGCGAGATCCAGATTTCGGCGCTCGCCAACATGAAGTGGACCGAGATCAAGCCGCAGGTGGACGAGGTCGAGTTCCCGGACGGCAAGAAGATCATCGTGCTCGCCAAGGGCCGGCTCGTGAACCTCGGCTGCGCGACCGGCCATCCGAGCTTCGTGATGAGCTCCAGCTTCACCAACCAGGTGCTCGCCCAGATCGAGCTGTGGACGAAGTCGGATCAGTATCAGAACAGGGTCTATGTCCTGCCGAAGCACCTCGACGAGAAGGTCGCGGCGCTTCACTTGGACAAGCTCGGCGTCAAGCTCACCAAGCTGACGCAGAAGCAAGCCGACTATATCGGCGTCTCGGTCGAGGGGCCGTTCAAGCCGGATCATTACCGCTACTGAGGGTCGGGCGGTCTATCGGAAATGGACCGCCCCTTCGCGCTTGCGCGCAGGTCAGACGTCCAGCGCGGGTATTGGCGGCGGCAGCACGAACGGGCGCGCGCGGATCCAGCGCGTCGCGATGATCTTCACGCCGCGCGACACCGGGAGCCCGGCGTGCTGGGCGTTCGGGTCCGCGCGCCCGTCCGGCGTCGCATTGCGGAAGACGAGTAGGTCGCCTTTCTTCCCGCGAAACCTGAGGGCGGTGCTTAGGAAAAGGGTTTCGCCGCCGTTGTACCCGTCGGTGAGATAGGCAAGCGCGGTGAGAATGCGCTGATTGGCCTCGCCCGCGGGCAGAGCGTCGAAATGGGGCTTGTACTCCTGCCCCGGGTGATACCGTAGGACCTGAAGGGGTTCGCCTTGGGCGACGTCCGTCCCGGTCGCCGCCGCGATGCGGCGATTAATCGCGTGGATGGCCGGATTTTCCGCGGTCAGCGGAAAGGCTGTGCCGTCGGAGGTTCGGACGGGATTGAGCATTTGGCGCCCGGTGTGAGGGTCCACAACCAGCGAGGGCGCGAAGGTTGGGGTCGCCTGGGCCACGAGAAAGTCGCACTCCTCCGGCGTCAGGAAGCCCGGAAAGCAGTGAATGGCGGGCGTTGTGCTCAGCTCGCGGGCATCGAGAGAGTCGAGCGGTTCGCCATTGGCCGAAAGGCGCATCTTGCGGATTAGCTCGAGCTGCGCGGCGGCATCGGGGTCGCGCGTCGCCGCCTGTTCGAGCAGCGTGATTGCACCCGGCCAGTCCGCCGCTCCGCCGGTGCCGTTGGCGACGAAGGCGCAATAGATCTGTGCCGCCGGGCCGTGGCTGCCTTCCGCCGCGCGTCGGAAGAATTCGCGAGCCGCGGCAAGATCGCGGCGGATCGGCTGGCCGGTAAGCCGCCAGAGAGCCAGCATGAACAGGGCTTCGGGATCGTCCGCGGCCGGCGGGCCCGTCAGCAGACGGTAGGCGTCGGCGATCCGGCCGGACGCCGCCAGTTCCCCGGCGCGCGCGGCCGTCGCGGCGTGTTCGCTCGAACGTCCGAGTCCCGTCATTGCAGCCAAGGCATAGAAAAAGGGGCCGGGACTTTACAGTCCCGGCCCCCGAATTCCGATCACAGGATCAGAACTGAGCGCGGAAGCCCGCGTAGAACGTGCGACCACGAATGTCGTAGATCGCGCTTCCGGCCCCCGTCGCGGTCGAACCGAGCGGCGGGATCTTGTTGAAGACATTGTCGACACCGAAGTAGAATCGCAGATTCGTCCGGTCGCTCGGCAGGAGGCTCCTCAGGAAGCTGCTGCCGCCGGTGACATCCCACTGGAAGCGGATGTCGTGGTAGAGGACCGACGGATACTTGCGGATATCCGCCCAATCGGCATCCCCCGGGGGACGCCCCTGAAGCTCATTGAAGTCTTCATAGAGGTTGACCCACATCGGCCCGATGTAATGCATCCGATAGCCGAAGGTGAACTGGCTGATCTGGAAGTCGATGTCCCACCGGAATTCGTCGACCGGATCGCCCAGTTCGCCCAGGACCCGGTTCTCGAAATCGGGATTGAGGGCGTCCTGGTAGTTACTGATCTTCAGGTTGTGCGTGTAGATCAGGTTGGTGTCCAGCGTGACGCTGTCGTTCAGCCGCTGGCGGTAGGACGCGTTGACGTCGATACCGCGACGCACGCGGCTCGCATAGTTGAGCGGCGCGTTGATCAGCGAGTTGCCGAGGATTTCACCCGGTTGCTCGCCGAGCGGGCCCAAGCCAGGGCCGCGCCACCGCTCGAACTGCTGGCAGAACACGTTGTTGAGCGAGGGCTGCCCGTAGCAGGCGTTGACGATACCCTGAGCGCCGACCGACGCGATGATATTGTTCACCTTGATGTTGTAATAGTCGACGCTGACCGACAGGCCCGGGATGAACCTCGGCTGGGCAACCACGCCGAACGTCCAGGAGTCCGACGTCTCCGCCCGCAGGTTGGGATTGCTACCGCTAACGATCGGCAGCGAATAAGTCCGGTCCGTGAGGTTAGCGAGCAGCGGGCCGAGGTCCGCCTGGCAATTGGCCGCACGGAAGTTGCCCGAGTTGATGTTCGCGGGCATGCACGGATCTTGGAATCCCGGCGCGAAGTTCGGCACCAGCGGGAAGCCGGTCTCTGAAACGTTCGGCGCGCGCACGGCGCGGCTGTAGTTGCCGCGGAAGCGAATGTCGCGCACCGGCGCCCACTCGCCGCCCGCATTGTAGGACCAAACCGTGCCGACGCCGCCCTGATATTTGGCGACGCGCGCCGCGCCGCTCAGGGTCAGCTCATGGAAGAAAGGCCGGTTGGCCAGGATCGGCACCTGAATCTCGCCGAAGGCCTCCTTCACTTCGAACGCAGGCGGCGCGAAGGTCGGGATGGACACGCCGTTGGTATAGCCATCCGCGACGAACGGATCCTGCTCGTAGAACGCATCCTCGCGCCGATACTCGGCACCGAGGGCGAACCTGATCGGTCCGCCCCAGAGCTCGAACAGCTGACTGCTGTCGCCGGAAATGAAGCCGCTGGCAACGAACTGCTCGAGATGGGCCTTTGCCGTGAATGCCCGGCTGAAGTAGGCCACCGAGGCCGTGTTGTCGGCCGCGCCGAACGGATTGTACGGAACGCAGGCCGCGATGTCGGCGGCGAGCCGCGCGGCGTAGGAGGCCGCAGCCGTCGGATTCGTGCTGCCCGGGCCCTGGAACGGAACCGCGGACGCAGGATCAAACTGCGAACGGCACTGAATCTGGCCCGTCACCGGATTACGTCCGGCGTCCATCGCCAGCATGAAACGCTGACGGTCGATGAACCCTGTCGTCAGCGTGTTCTGGTCGAAGCGACCGTAGTTGAGCGAGACTTCGTAGTTCCAGTCGTCATTGAACGTGCCGCGGAACCCGCCGACAACGCGCACCGTGTCGCGGCGGAAATTCTCGTCGCGCAGACCGACGTCGAGCAGGTTGCGGGCGAGCACGAAGCGCAGGCTTCCGTTGAGGGCCGCTGCCTGGTCGGCGGCGGACAGCGGGGCGCACCCGGTCAGGTTGGAATTGCAGCCCGAGGCCAGGATCAGATTGGTGAGGGTGGTCCGATCCTCAGGACGGAGGAACGGGTTGTCCAGGCGCGGCCGCTCACGGATGTCGAATTGCGTCAACTGGCCCTGGATGAAGGACGGTCCGGCGTTGTTGCCCAGTACGTTCACCCGGTTCCACTTGGCCTCGATGAAGAACTCCAGCGCCTGGCTGAACTCGTAACGGCCGAGCAGATTGAAGTTGTACCGCTCCATGAACGGAAGGATCGACACCGCGTTGAATTCGCGCCCGGTCTGGCCGTTGCCGCCGATCGCGGTGCCCAGCGGACCGGTAGCGACGACAGTGCCCGTCTGCGGGATCAGGTGCCCGTCGGGCGTGAAGATGTAGGTGCAGTTATAGGGCGCGCCGTTGGCCACGGGCGGGCCGTTGGTCGCACTGATGCCCCGCCCGCAGGGCGGGTTGGGGTTTGAGCTCGCATAGGGGATCGGGATCAGGCCGAGATAGTGGATCGTGCGGCTCCGGATGTCCCGGGCGAACACGCGGTCCGGCACACCGTCGCTGTTGCTGACCAGACCGCCGGTATCGACGTCGTTGACTACGAAGCCGTTGTTTTGCCTGAACCAGGGAATATCGGACGCAAAGATCCGGTTCTGGCGATAATATTCGCCATGGATGGTGATATTGCCCCGGCGATTGTTGAAGTTTGTGCCGAACATCGCCGAGATGTATTGCTGGCCGCCAAAGCCTTCGTCCGGGGCCGAAATGTTGCCGCGAACCTGTATGCCCTCGTAGTCGCGGCGCAGGACGAAGTTGACGACGCCAGCGATGGCGTCCGAACCGTAAACCGCCGAGTTGCCGCCCGTGACGATGTCGACGCGCTCGATCAGGTCGTTGGGGATCGAGTTGACGTCCGGCGAAACGGCATTGTTCAGAATGTCGGCGGCCACGTGCCGGCGCCCGTTCACCAGCACCAGGGTGCGCTGCGTGCCGAGACCGCGCAAGTCGAGCAAGTTGAGGCCGGCAATACCGATGCCGAGCCCCGGATTCTGCTGGGCAAAGGTGCTCCGTAGCTGCGGCAGGTCGTTCAGCAATTCGCCGACGTTGACGTCAGCTTGCTGGAAGCTTTGTTCGCCGGTGATGGTCGTAATGGGGACGACCGATTCGAGGTTGGGGCGCCGAATGCGCGACCCGGTGACGACGACTGGCTGATCGTTGGCTTGGGCCAACTGGGCGGGTAGGCAGTCGCCTCCCGCGCTTTGCTGCCCCGGCGGGCATTCCGGCTGGGTGCCCTGCGCATGGGCAGGCGTGGCCAGGCTGGCAAGGCCGAACAAGGCGGCCGAGCCTATCGCGCTCGTACTGAGCAGATTTCGCTTCTTCATTGTATCCTCCCCCTCGAAATGAGCGTGACGCTCTGACGCACATCCCGACGAGAGACACACCTGACTCCCATCCATCATTCAAGCACAATGGCGTGCAGTTCATCGAAAGTTTAGCCACTGTGACAGTTTTGTAACGGTGTCTTAAAATCCTAATGTCGACGGGGCGGGCGCAGAACCGTCCGGATGATCGATCCGCGCGGGACCTTCTCCCCGCCGGCTCGTCGATGGGCGCCCTGCGTCGCCGCTAAGCTTATCAAAGGCTTGCGCCGGTCGTTGGCTTTCTCGCCATAGCACTGTGACATTAATGCAACGGGTGGGCAAATATGACACCGGGCGGCCCCCATCCGTCCGGCGCGGGGGCTTGCAAAGTGTGTCCATTTCCTCTGATCGTATGGAGCTATCGGGCCATGGGGGCTCGTTTTTTTGGGGGAAATCCAAAGGAAATGCGTTTTATCAACCGAGCGATTCTTAGCACGGCCTCATTTGCCGCGCTTGCGATTGGGGGTCTGCCCGGCGCTGCCTATGCGCAGGACACACAGGCCGACGAAACGCAGGCACAGGCGTCTTCGGCAAATGCCGGGTCTGACGAGGCGGTCGTCGTCACCGGATCGCGCATCCGCCGCGACGAATTCACCACCGCTGAACCGATAACGGTTGTCACCCGTGAGGAAATCACTCAGGCCGGTTTCATTTCGGCGACGGACGCGCTGCAGAGCACCCAGGTCACCCAGGGCTCCAGCCAGATCAACAACTATTTCGGCGGGTTCGTCACTGATGGCGGCACCGGCGCCAACACGCTCAGCCTGCGTGGCCTTGGCCCGGCCCGTACCCTCGTCCTGCTGAACGGTCACCGGCTCGCGCCGGGCGGCACCCGCGGTTCGCTTCTCGCGGCCGACCTCAATGTGCTCCCGACCGCGATCGTCGATCGGATCGAAGTCCTGAAGGCGGGCGCCTCGTCGGTTTACGGTTCGGACGCCATCGCCGGCGTCGTGAACATCATCACCGACCAGCGTCTCACCGGCCTGCACATCGAGGCGCAGACCAACGTGCCGCAGGTCGGCCACGGCGTCGATTCGCGCATCGCGGCCTCCTTTGGCTTCAACGCCGGCCGGCTCAACGTCATCGGCTCGCTTGAGTATCGCAAGCGCCAGACGCTGAACATCGGCGACGTTTCGTGGTTCCGCTGCCCGATCGGCGGCTACCTTGACGGCGAGGGCTCGCCCTTGGGCTCGGCTGACGGCGTCGGCTTCGACGGGTCGCCCTGCTGGACGCTCGACAATGGCGGTATCACGATCAACACGCTCGGCGTGCCGACCCGCGACGCCATCGGCCGCACCAGCGGGACCGTCGGCCGCTTCAACCGCTTCGTGCCGGCGCCGGAGGTCACGACCGGTCCGTTCCCGGGCTATCTGGGTGTCGGATATTATGATCGCGACACGTTCGATCCGCGCCTGCTGCGCGAGCCGCTGATCACGCCGGCGGAGATCTACACCGGCTACCTGGCCGCCACCTATGACGTCGGCGCGCTCGGCAATGCCGAGGCCTATGCTGAGCTGCTGGTCACCCGCCGCAACTCGAGCTCGCCGCTCTATCGTCAGCTTTCGCTCGACTATTTGCAGGGCAGCCCGCTGCTTCCGGATAACATTCGCAACGGCGTGTTCCTTGGCCCGAACGAGACGTCGAGCGGCCGGAACGTTGCGGCCCGCGCCTTCATCGGCTGGGGCCTCACCGATTCGCGTCAGCAGGTCGACTATGTCCGCGCTGCCGGCGGCATCCGGGGTGACTTCTTCCTCCCCGGCTGGCGTTACGACTTCTATGCCAGCAAGGCCTGGAACGACGGCACTTATGAGATCGAATCGTTCCTGATTGATCGCATCGCCGCCTCGCTCGACGTGGTCGAGAACCCGGACGGCAGCTTCAGCTGCCGCGCGCAGGCGACCCTGGCGAACTGCGTGGCCGCGCCGGCCCTGTCGCCGGACGTGCTCGCGGGCAACTTCTCGCCGGAGTTCCGTAACTGGATCCTCGCCAACACCATTGGCCGCACCCGGTTCCGCGAGACGACCTTCGCGTTCAACGTTGACGGTCCGATCTTCCGTCTGCCGGGCGGCGACGCCAACGTCGCGCTCGGTGTCGAGTATCGTCGGCAGTCGATCAACGACCAGCCCGACCCGAACTCGGTCAACGGCAATCTGCTCGGCCTCACCGCCTCCACGCCGACGGTCGGCAAGGACAACGTGAAGGAGCTGTACGGCGAGCTGTTCCTGCCGCTGCTGGCGGATGTTCCGGGCGCCTATCGCCTGAACCTGACCGGCTCGGCACGTTACACCGACTATGCGTCGTACGGTTCGGACACGACCTACAAGATCTCGGGCGAGTGGGAGCCGATCCGTGGCTTCGCCTTCCGCGGCAGCTATGGCACCTCCTATCGCGCTCCGGCGCTGGCCGAGCAGTTCCTCGGCGCCACCAGCGGCTTCCTGAGCTCGACCAGCGACCCGTGCTCGGAGCTGCCGGACCCGTCCGAGCAATCGCCCACGCAGCAGATCGTCGCGGCGAACTGCGCCTCGATCGGCCTGCCGCCTGACTTCCGTCAGAACAGCAGCATCCGCGTGTTCCGCGTCGGCGGCGCCGAGGCGGGGCTGGAGGCCGAAACCTCGACCAACTGGACGGTCGGCGTGGTGGTGCGCCCGCGTCTGCCGCATCGTCTCGGCCAGCTCTCGCTTTCGCTCGACTATTTCGACGTGAAGGTGAAGAACGGTGTTCAGGACCTCTCGGGCAGCACGATCCTCAATCGCTGCTACTCGGATCCGAACTTCAATCCGAACGAAGGCTTCTGCCGCTTCGTCACGCGTGACGTGAACAACCAGCTGACGGTGATCAGCAGCTTCGTGAACCTGTCGGAGGACATTGTCCGCGGTTACGAGTTCAACGCTCGTTACCAGAACGACATCTTCGGCAACCGGTTCGTGTTCAACGCCCTGATCACGCACTATACCGAGCAGTCGACCCGTCTCTTCCCTGAAGAGTTTCGGACCGACGCCAACGGTATCGTCACCGCGCCGAACTGGGTCGGCAACTTCGACGCCAGCTACCGGATCGGCAACGTGACGCTGCGGTACGGCATCGACTGGATCGACGGCGACCACCGTCGGACCTACGAGTATTTCGCGTTCGACAACCTCACGGGTACGAGCGATCCGGACCTCGTCCAGCTGTATCGCGACAACTACTACCTCGAGGCCAACGACTACTTCCTGCACTCGGCTTCGGTGCAGGTGAACGTGAACCGCTATCAGTTCACGTTCGGTGTGCGGAACCTGTTCAACACGCAGCCGCCGCGCATCACGGCCGTTGGTTTTAACACGATCGGCAATGCGCCGCTCTATTCCGGCTACGATTATCGCGGTCGGACGTTCTTCGCGAACGTGAGCGTCGACTTCTGATCGCGTCAGTGATCGCAAGGTCGGAGGGCCCCGGGAAACCGGGGCCCTCTTTTTTGCGTGGCCTCGGTGCGGCCGATTGGTGATCCGCCTTTCCCTCCTGGGGTGGCCTGTCTAGACAGGCGATCGATGTTCGGGGGTTCGACAGTCCTTCACCTGCTCGTCCCGCTGTTCGCCGGCGCCTGGCTGGCGGTGGCGCTGTGGGCGACGCTGCGGGGGCGTCGGCGGGCGGCGGCCGGCGCGGCGGTGCTTGCCGCGCACGACCGACTGGCGACGCTGATCGAGGCGTCCCCGGCGCTCGCGCTGGTGATCGACGAGGAGGGCAGGGCGTCCGGGTCGGACCGCCTCGCCGGCGTGCTCGGCCTCGACCGGCTGCCGGAGCGGGCGGCGGACCTGCTTGGCCCGGACGGGCCGTTCACGCCGGAGGACGCGGCCGCGCTGTCCGCGCGCGTCGCGGAGGCCGCGTCGGGGGCGCCGTTCACGCTGGTGGCCCGGCTTCCGGCGGGAACGCGGGTGTGGCGCATCGACGGCGGCCCGGCGCCGGCGGGTTTCGGCGCGCGCTCGGCGCTGCTGTGGTTCACCGACGTGACCGAGGCCGAGGACCGGATTGCCACGCTCTCCAACCGGCTCCAGCGACGCTCCGAAGCGCTCGAGGCGCTGTCGCAGCTGATCGAGGCGGCGCCCTTTCCGATGTGGCACCGCGGACCGGACCATTCGCTGACCATGGTCAACGGCGCCTATGTCACGGCGGTCGAGGCCGAGGATGCCGCGACGGTCGTCCAGCAGGGGATCGAGCTCGCCGACGAGCCGCTCACGCCCGCGGCCGAGGGCGATGGGCCGGGGCGGTCGATCGACTGCATCGTCCCCGCCACCATCGCCGGCGAACGGCGGATGATGCGCGTCGTCGAGGTGCCGCTCGGCGCCGGCGGCACCGCCGGCTATGCGATCGACGTCGAGGATCGCGAGCGCGCCCGCGCCGAGCTGGCGCGCTTCGCCCGCGCCCAGCGCGACATGCTGGACCGCCTCTCCGCCGGCGTCGCCCAGTTCGGCCGCGACCGCGCGCTCGCCTTCTACAACCAGCCGTTTGCGCGGATGTTCGAGCTTCCGCCCGACTTCCTGGGCGATCACCCGGAGTTCGACCGGCTGATCGACGAGATGCGCGCGCGCGGCCAGCTTCCCGAGGTGCGCGACTTCCCCGAATGGAAGGAGCAGCGGCGGCAGTGGTTCACCAGCGGCCTCGTGGCCGAGGAGGAGGACTGGCTGCTCCCTGGCGCGCGGCACCTGCGCGTCGTCGCCCAGCCGCTGCCCGACGGCGGCCTGCTGCTGATCTTCGAGGACCGCACCGAGCAAATCCAGCTCGCCAGCGCCCGCGATACGCTGCTGCGCGTGCGCAGCGCCACCTTCGACAACCTGTTTGAGGCGGTGGCGGTGTTCGCCTCGGACGGGCGGCTCAGCCTGTGGAACAGCCGCTTCCGCGACCTGTGGGGCTTCGACGACGAGACGCTGGACAGCCATCCCCGCGTCGACGCGCTGACGCCGCACCTCGCGGCGCGGCTGAAGCGCGGCAGCCACGCGGGGCTGGTGCACGACCTGGTCCGCAGCGCCACCCAGCAGCGCAAGCAGCGCACCGGGCGGGTCGTGATGATCGACGACCGTGAATTCGAGTTCGCCGCGGTCCCGCTGCCCGATGGCAACGCGCTGTTCACGATGCTCGACATCACCGACAGCCGGAAGGTGGAGGCGGCGCTGCGCGAGCGCACCGAGGCGCTGGAAGAGGCCGACCGGCTGAAGACCGCCTTCGTCTCGAATATGAGTTACGAACTGCGGACACCGCTGACCTCGATCGGCGGGTTCGCCGAGATGCTCGCCGGGGGCTATGCGGGCGAGCTTACGGAAACGGCGCGCGACTATGTCGCCGCGATCCTGGACAGTGTCGCGCGGCTCAGCGCGCTCATCGACAATGTGCTCGATCTCACCCAAAGCGACTCCGGCAGCCTGTTGCTCGCCGAGGACGAAGTGGACCTCGCCCTACTGTGCGAGGACGTGGCCGCGGGCCAGCGCGAGGGCGCGGCGCGCAAGGGGCTCGATTTCCAGCTTGAGGTGAACAAGTCCGCCGGCGTCGTCACCGGCGATACGCGCCGGCTCGCGCAGGCGATCGGCAACGTGCTCGCCAATGCGATCGCCTATACGGATTCGGGCGGGCGCGTGCTGCTGCGCGCGGACGGGAGCCGGAAGGAGGCGCGTATCGTCGTGTCGGACAATGGCCGCGGTATCGCGCCGGCGGACCAGCAGCGCGTCTTCGATCGCTTTCACCGCACCGCCGACGCGCGCGGCGAAGACGCGGCCGCCGTCGGGCTCGGCCTCCCGCTCGCCCTTCAGTTCGTCGAGGCGCACGGCGGCGCCATTGCCCTCGAATCCGAGCTGGGCAAGGGGACCACCGTCACCATCACCTTGCCGCGCACGCGTGACCAGCAGGCGGCCTATTCCGCCCGGCGCCAGGGATGAGCGTGGCGCTGGCCGATCCCGCGGCGACTGAAGCGTTCGGCGTCGCCCTCGGACGCAAGTTGCGGGCCGGCGACGTGATCGCGCTCTTTGGCGATCTCGGGGCGGGCAAGACGACGCTCGCGCGAGGCATCCTGCGCGGGCTCGGCTACACGGGTGACGTCGCCAGCCCGACCTTTCCGATCGTCCAGGCCTACGGATCCCCCGACACGCGGCTGCCCGTCTGGCACGTGGATCTCTACCGGACCGAGGATCCGGCGGAGCTGGAGGAGCTCGGGCTGGACGACGCGCTCGAAGGCGGCGCGCTGGTGATCGAATGGCCCGAGCGGCTGCCGCGCCTCTGGCCCCAGGCGCTTCGCCTCACGCTCGCCGCGAATGGACCGGGGCGCGCCTTGACAGCCGAGGTTCCGCCGGCTTGGGGAGGGCGATGGCCGCCGACATGATTCCACCGCCGCACGCGCCGGCTTTCCTCGCCGCGCACGGATGGGAAGGCGCCGAAATCGTCCCGCTGGCGGGCGATGCCAGCTTCCGTCGCTATTTCCGCGTCCGCCGCGAGGGCAGGAGCGCGGTGCTGATGGACGCCCCGCCGCCACACGAGGATCCGCGCCCGTTCGTCGCCGTCGCCGAATGGCTCGTCGCGGCGGGCCTCTCCGCGCCGGCGATCCTGGCGCGCGACATCGAGGCGGGGCTGCTGCTGATTGACGATTTTGGCGACGCGCGGCTGCGCGAGACTTTGGATGCGGCCCCGAAGCGGGAGGCGGAGCTTTACGCGATCGCGGTCGACCTCCTCGTCCACCTTCACGATCGCCCGGCGATGCCGGGCTTGCGACCGCACGGGCTGGAGCAGTGGCTCGAGGAGCTGGAGCTGTTCCTCGACTGGTATTGCCCCGCGCTCGGCCTTGCCGTCGATCGCGAAGGGTTCCTTGCCGCCTGGCGAAAGGTGCTGTCGCCGGTGGCGGCCGATGGCCTCGGGCCGGTCACGGTGCTGCGCGATTTCCATGCCGAGAACATCATGCTGGTCGATGGGCGCGAGGGCGTCCGCCATTTCGGCCTGCTCGACTTCCAGGACGCGGTCGCGGGCCATCCGGCCTACGATCTCGCCTCGGTGCTGGAGGACGCCCGCCGCGACGTTTCGCCGGAAATCGAAATGGCGAAGGTTGCGCGCTATCGCGAAACGACCGGGCAGGGTGAGGCGTTCGAGCGCGCCTACTGGGCGCTCGCCGCGCAGCGCAACACGCGCATCCTCGGCGTCTTCACGCGGTTGTGGAAGCGCGATTCAAAGCCCGGCTACCGCGCCTTCCAGCCGCGCATTTGGGGGCTGCTCGAGCGTGACCTTGCGCGCGCGGAGCTGGCGCCGGTGCGCGCCTGGTTCGACGCCAACGTGCCGGCCGCCTTCCGCGCGCCGGCCTGGCCGGAGGGGAGGGCGGCATGAAGCGCTACCGCAAGCCGCTCGCCCTGCGTCCTAGCCCCGGCGTCGAGGTGCCGCGCACCGCGATGGTGCTCGCCGCGGGTCTCGGCAAAAGGATGCGGCCGCTCACCGCAACCCGGCCCAAGCCGATGGTCGAGGTCGCCGGTAAGCCGTTGATTGACTACGCGCTGGACCGGCTCGCCGCCGCCGGCGTCGCCAAAGCGGTGGTCAACGTGCACTACCTTCCCGACGTGATCGAGGCGCATCTCGCCAACCGCAAGGATGTCGAGATCGTCGTTTCGGACGAGCGCGCGCGGCTGCTCGACACAGGCGGCGGAATCGCAAAGGCGCTACCGCTCATCGACGTCGATCCCTTCCTCGTCGTCAATTCGGACAATCTCTGGATCGACGGGCCGGTCGACACGCTGAAGCTCCTCGCCAACTTCTGGGATGACGCGCGGATGGACGCCCTGCTGCTGCTCGTCCCCTTCGTCCGCGCCTGCTGCCACCAGGGGCAGGGCGATTTTCACATGGATGCAATCGGCCGCATCCGGCGGCGAAAGCCGCACAATGTCGCGCCTTTTGTCTATACCGGCATCCAGATCGTCTCGAAGCGACTGTTCGAGGGCGAACTGCCAGAGGGGCCATATTCGATGAATCTGCTGTGGGACCGGGCGATCGAGGCCGGTCGCGCATTCGGCGCGGTCCATCAGGGCCTGTGGTTCGACGTCGGCCGGCCGACCAGCATCACCGAGGCGGAACGGCGGCTGGGCCATGGCTGAGGACAAAGTTGAAAGGTGATTCAACTTCGCTTGACCGGACTCGTCCGGCCCGATTAACGCGATAGCGATCCGAAGGAGTGACCGCATGAAGAAAGTCTATCCCAACGCGGCCGCGGCGCTGGACGGGCTGCTGTTCGACGGCATGATGATCTGCGCCGGCGGGTTCGGCCTGTGCGGCATTCCCGAGCGGCTGATCGACGCGATTCAGGCCTCCGGGGTGAAGGATCTCACCATCGCCTCGAACAATGCCGGGATCGACGGCGAGGGGCTGGGCAAGCTTCTGCGCTCGCGCCAGGTGAAGAAGATGATCTCGTCCTATGTCGGCGAGAACAAGGAGTTCGAGCGGCAATATCTCGCCGGCGAGCTGGAAGTGGAATTCTGTCCGCAGGGCACGCTCGCCGAGCGCTGCCGCGCCGGCGGCGCCGGCATCCCCGGCTTCTACACCAAGACCGGTGTCGGCACGGTCGTCGCCGAGGGCAAGGAGCACAAGGAGTTCGACGGCGAGACCTATATCCTCGAGCGGAGCATCTTCGCCGATCTCGCCATCATCAAGGGCTGGAAGGCCGACGAGGCGGGCAATCTCATCTTCCGCAAGACGGCGCGCAACTTCAACTCGGCGATGGCCACCGCCGCAGAGATCTGCGTCGCCGAGGTGGAGGAGATCGTGCCGGTCGGCAGCCTCGATCCCGATGCGATCCACCTGCCGGGCATCTACGTGAAGCGGCTGATCAACGGCTCGCCCTACGACAAGAAGATCGAGTTTCGCACCGTTCGCCAGCGCGAGGCCGCATGACGCGCGCAAGCGCCTCTTCGGACGTTCCCCTGCCTGCACGGGAGGGGCCGGGGGTGGGTCGCCTCGGGCCAACCCCTCCGCTGAAAGGGAGGGGCTTGAGTGTGGCGCTGTCGCTGGCGCTCGCCGCCTGCGCTTCCGCGCCCGCGCCGGCGCCCCAAGCCGCGCCCGCGCCCGCCGCAGCGCCGGCCGTGCCGGCGGGGATGCAGTGGCTCTACGGCTCGGCCGAAGGCGCCGCGTCGAGCATGCAGGCATATCATGCCTTCCGCGACTATGTCCTCGCCGCCGCGCGCAACCGGCCCGTCGACAGCGTCGTGCTGGCCAGGGGAGCGACGCTGGAGTCGCCGCGCTTCGTTCCGTGCGGGGAAAGGCCGCTCGCCGTCGTGCTCGACGCCGACGAGACGGCGCTGCAGAATCTCGGCTTCGAATATGACGACGCCGCCCATCCGGGCCGCGGCTACGACCAGGAGCGCTGGAACCGTTGGGAAGCGAGCGGCAGCGACGCGGTCCGCCCGATGCCCGGCGCCGTCACCGCGCTGCGCGCGATCCGCGAGGCTGGGGTCGCCGTGATCTTCAATTCCAACCGGCTGGCTCGTTTCGCCGGGGCGAACGAGGCGGTAATGAACCGCGCCAGTCTCGGGCCCGTGCGGCATGGCGAGACGCTGTGGCTTCAGGGCGACGCGCCGGGAGGCACCGCGAAGGACGAGCGCCGCTGGGCGATTTCCGAGCGTTACTGCGTCGTCGCCATGGCGGGCGATCAGCTTGGCGACTTCTCCGACCTGTTCAACGCCCGCGGCCTCGGCGTCGCCGCCCGGCGCGAGGCCGCCGCCTCCGGCCCGTTTGCCCGGCTGTGGGGCAACGGCTGGTTCATCCTTTCCAACCCCGTCTACGGCCCCAGCCTTCGCGGCGGCCTGGACGATGTCTTCCCATCGGACAAGCGCTGGTCCGACCCGCAAGGAGATCATTGATGCCCTGGGATCGCAATCAGATGGCCGCCCGCGCCGCCAAGGAGCTACGCGACGGTTATTACGTCAATCTCGGCATCGGCATCCCAACGCTGGTGGCGAACAACATCCTCGAGGGGATGGATGTGACGCTGCAGAGCGAGAACGGGATGCTCGGCATCGGCCCGTTTCCTTATGAGGACGAGGTCGATCCGGACCTCATCAACGCCGGCAAGCAGACGGTGAGCGAGCTGCCGCAGACCTGCTATTTCGGCTCCGACCAGAGCTTCGCCATGATCCGCGGCGGCCATATCGACCTTGCGGTGCTCGGCGCGATGGAGGTGTCGGAGGGGGGCGACATCGCCAACTGGATGATCCCCGGCAAGATGATCAAGGGCATGGGCGGGGCGATGGACCTCGTCGCCGGCGTCAAGCGAATCATCGTCGTGATGGAGCACACCAGCAAGAACGGCGATCCCAAGTTCATCCCGGAATGCACGCTGCCGCTCACCGGCAAGAACGTGGTGGACATGATCGTCACCGATCTCGCCGTCTTCCAGCGGCCCGACCATTCGAGCCCGTTCCGCCTGATCGAGCTGGCGCCCGGCGTGACCGCCGAGGAAGTGGCGGCGAAGACGACGGCGCGTTACGAACCGCTGAACTGACCGCGAGGGCAGGATGAGCGCGAACGCGTTCACGCCCAAGCTGTTCACCGTTCTTGCCGAAGGCTATGGCGGGGCGCGGCTCCGCGCCGACCTGCTTGCCGGGCTCACCGTCGCCATCGTCGCGCTGCCGCTGGCCATGGCGCTCGGCATCGCGAGCGGCGCCTCGCCGCGCGAGGGGCTCGTCACCGCGATCGTCGCGGGCTTCCTGATCTCCGCGCTCGGCGGCTCGCGCGTCCAGATCGGCGGGCCGACCGGCGCGTTCGTCGTCATCGTCGCGGGTGTCATCGCCGCCCACGGCTTTTCGGGGCTGGTGCTCGCCACCCTGATCGCCGGCCTGATCCTGATCGTCGCCGGATATGCCGGCGTCGGCCGGCTGATGCGCTATGTGCCGATGCCGGTGGTGACCGGCTTCACCGCCGGCATCGCCGTCATCATCGCCTCGGGCGAGGTGGCCGATTTCCTCGGCCTCGACGTCGACAAGGTGCCCGCCGAGTTCGTCGACAAGTGGGCCGCCTACCTCCGCGCGCTGCCGACCTTCAACGCGGCCGCGATCGGCGTCGGCGCGGGAACGTTGCTCACCATCATTGCGCTGCGCCGCCTGGCGCCGCGCGTGCCGGCTTATCTCGTCGCGATTCTCGCCGCGACGCTGGCGGTGAAGCTGCTGCACCTGCCGGTCGAGACGGTGGGGGACCGCTTCCCCAACATGCCGACCGGCGTGCCCCTGCCGCAGATGCCGGAATTCAGCCTGCCGCTGCTGCGCGAGGTGCTGCCCAGCGCCTTCACCATCGCTTTTCTCGCCGGCATCGAGGCGCTGCTCTCCGCTGTCGTCGCCGACGGGATGACGGGCTACCGGCACCGCTCCGGGCAGGAGCTGGTGGGCATGGGCGTCGCCAACATCGCCTCGGCGGCCTTCGCCGGCCTCCCGGCGACCGGCGCGATCGCGCGCACCGCGACCAACGTGCGTGCCGGCGGGCGCACGCCGGTGACCGGCATGGCCCATGCCGTCTTCCTGCTCGTCTTCCTCCTCGCCGCCGGACCCTATATCGCCTGGGTGCCGATGGCCTGCCTCGCGGCGGTCCTGCTGATGGTCGCGTGGGGGATGAGCGAATATCACCGCTTCATCGCCCTGCTGCGCACCGACGCGGGCGAGCGGGCGCTGCTGCTGCTCACCTTCGCGCTCACCGTGCTCGTCGATCTCACGGTCGCGATCGGCGTCGGCGTGACGCTCGCCGCGCTACTGTTCATGCGGCGGATGAGCGAACATGCGGGCCTCGTGCCGGTCAATGTCGAGGACGAGCGCCCCGACCAGCGCGACCGGCTCCCCGCCGGCGTCGAGGTGCTGCGCTTCACCGGTCCGATTTTCTTCGGCGTCGCCAGCGAGCTGATCGAGGCGCTGCGTCGCGGCGGCACGCGGCCGCGCGCGATCGTCCTCAGGATGGAGGACGTGCCCTATATCGACGCGACCGGCGCCAACGCGCTCGTCACCTTCGTGCGCCAGGCGGCGGCGGGCGGCACGACGGTGTGGCTGGTCGGCATGCAGCGCCAGCCGCTCGACTTCCTCGCTCGCCACGATCCACCCTTCGCCGGTGCGCGCCGCTCGCTCACCTACGAAGGCGCGCTCCGCAGACTCGCCCGGGACTGAGCCGAATCGTTACGCGTGCGTAAGACCCGCAAGCGTGCTATGGCGCGGCAAACGGGGGAGGCGTCCATGGCGACGCGGACGGCATCAGCGCCAGGCCTGACGGCAGAACGGCGCTTCTACGCGGGCATGGCGATCGCCATTCTCGCCATGGTCTTCGCGGGCTTCGCGCCGACTTTCTATCTTCGAAGCCTCGTGCCGATGCCGGCGGGCACGCTGCCGCTCACGTGGCTCGTCGTGCTGCACGGGCTCGTGTTCAGCGCCTGGGTGCTGTTGTTCCTGACCCAGGTGGCGCTGGTTTCGACCCGGCAGACCGCGGTCCACCGCCGCACCGGCATCTTCGGCTTCGTCCTGCTCGCAGCGATGATCGTCGTCGCGACGCTGACCGCGCTGGAGGGCGTCGGGCGGGGCAACGCGTCGCCGGGCCTCTCGCCGCTGACCTGGCTCGCGGTGCCGCTGCTCGACATCCCGGTCTTCGCGGGCCTGATCGGCGCAGGCCTGCTCAACCGCCACCGGCCGCAGGTCCACAAGCGCTTCATGCTCGCCTCGATCATCGGCCTGCTGCCGCCGTCGATTGGCCGGTTCGCCTTCTACTGGCTTGGAGACGCG